>Ga0308171_1001594_pt1 | contig 29140 bp, 32 predicted proteins | sample PhyGR1_FD_202135 | JGI IMG/M metagenome (GOLD analysis project Ga0308171, IMG submission 202135) | Phyllosphere microbial communities from UC Gill Tract Community Farm, Albany, California, United States - DLSLSG.R1 | ecosystem: Host-associated > Plants > Phyllosphere > Unclassified | place: USA...
GCTTCCCGACGTATAATCCGTGCCATCTCCATGCGCCCTTAGCTCAGTTGGATAGAGCACCGGCCTTCTAAGCCGTAGGTCACAGGTTCGAATCCTGTAGGGCGTACCAAATAAAATCAACGAGTTACGCCAGATTCAATCCTACCTGATTATCTCCTTGTGTCGTATTTGTGTCGCTCTCACCCAAAAGTGAGTCAATTTTGCGCGCATTCTCGGTCAGATGGTTAGGTGCAAGGTGAGCATACCGGCGCACCATTTCAATACTTTCCCATCCACCCATTTCCTGCAGTGCGGTAAGCGGAACACCAGACTGGATTAACCAACTCGCCCACGTATGCCGCAAGTCATGAAAGCGGAAGTCTTCTATGCCAACTCGTTTCAGTGCTGCGCGCCACGCAGTGTTTGAATCGACCCGCATCTTCCTGACGCTTGCTGTAGCCGTTCCGTCATTCCTCTTCACCGATTCGGTGTGAACAAATACCCAGTTGTTGTGCCGGCCAATCTGTCGTCTCAGGACCGATTCAGCCAGGTCATTCAGCGCTACGCCAATAGCTCTGCCTGACTTACTTTCTTCCGGGTAAATCCACGCCACCTTTCGCTGCAGGTCAATCTGCTGCCACTTGAGGTCGACGATGTTTGAACGGCGCAGGCCTGTTTCCAGCGCAAACTCTACGGCAGATTTGAGGGGCTCAGGACATTCATCAATCAGTCGCTTTGCTTCAGCGGGTTCGAACCACCGTACCCGCTTATTTCTTTTCTGAGGCACTTTGATGACCGGCGACTTCTCGATCCATTTCCACTCACGTTCCGCTGCGCGCATCATCGCCTTCATTAATGCCAGGTGCTTTGCTTTGGTAGAGGTGGAAACGGCAGCCGGTTTGTACTCCCCGATATCCAATCCCTTCTTCGTCATTGAAATAGCGCGCTGTTCCCATCGCTCCTTTGCCTGCCGGTTTGTCATCCTGCTGACCGCGGCGTAAATCTTCGCCTCGCTGATATCCTTCAGCAACACCACCTCAACATGCATAAGCCAGAATCCGCTCCGGCCCTTATCAACATCAAGTGATTTCTTGTGCGCCTTTTCTTCCAGCCAGCGCAGGCATGCTTCCTCGAACGTCACGTCAGGGAAATCACCCAGCCGCTCTATTCGTCATAACTCAGCTTTTCGCCGGTCGTGAAGCTCCTGTGCTTGCTTTCGGTCCTCTGTGCCAGGAGATTCCTTAATGTGCTTCCCGCCTGGCGTCGTGTAACTCCCGTACCAAGACGGTACCTCTGCGGAAGATCGACATGATTTATTCTCCTCATGTGCATCTGCCGCGCTCACGGCGACAGTGTGCATTGGATTGTTGAGAGCAGCAATACAGGCCTGACGGGTGAGGAGGTAGGGCGACTTTGGTTTGGACGGGTCTTTGCGCGTCGCCATCAGGCGTCCGGTACGAATCCACTGCTGACACGCAGGCCGGGAAATACCGAGGAACGCGCACGCCTCATCCATAGACAGGGCAAAGGTTTCCATGTGCCAGCTCAGGGTAATCTCTGACGCCCACTCATAGGCTTTGTGCATGCTCTCCTGCGTGTCCAGGAATGCCTCCTCGTATAGCTTGTTGAGGTGGCTGCAGCCCTGCTGAACCAGAATGGTTCCGTTCACTGGGATGATGGTCAAAGCGGATTGCCTTTCTGATTCAGGTTGTCGATAAGGTTGCGCCAGCCAGTGCGGAGGTGGCGTGTGATGGTGTCGAGCAGTGATTCGTCTAACTGAGCAGCGCCCACGATGGCATAGTTCATCGTGGGGTCCCTGATTAATTGATTAGGTTTGAGCTGAAGTAAAAAGGCCCAGATATTTCTGTCAGGCCAATGATGTATTTCTGCTGTATCGCACCGAAGTGCGCTGGTGGGATGCCTGTTGAGCTGATTACTAAACTTTTTCTGCGGTATCACTCTTTCTGGGTACAAGCAGTAAGGTAAGTTTTATTCATAAATTAGTAGTTTAAAATACTTAAAATTTGATCTAAGTTAGTTTTATTTAGTGATTTAATGACCTTGTCAGGAATTAACTAGCTTTTGATAACAGATTGCACCCACGGAGATGGTATGTGTAATCTGAGCTTTTGCTGTCCTCATTGTGGTAACAGGAAGTTTGTCTTTACGGTTTATTGTCAACATACGCATACCAGGCACGGAGCAGCCTGCGCGAAATGTGGGGCATATCTAACGCCCCTTTCTTGCTTAATAAATAACGACAGTCAAGGGTTTGACGAGGGTCAGGAAAGCACACCAAAAAAAATTAAGAGTAAGAATTAATACATCGCGGGCGTGGTATAAGGGTTATTATTACAATCAAAGTCTGACAATGCAGGTTCAAGTCCTGCCGCCCGTTGCATCCTCTCCTGTCAGTGGTTACTGGCCCAATGCCTTACTAATCGCGGCTTTCGCTTTATCGTATGGTCAGGTGCATGTGAAACCGCTATGACCGCATGATTTATTGCCACCGGATTGCTCTGCCATTACAAGCTGAAGCGCCTCCAGCAACTCAGGCGCTGCGGCTATCAGAATTGCATCCTTTTCATTCTGAAATTCAGCAGCTATGCACGTGTAGCCAATCCATCCGGCGCCGCGCTCAAGGCTGCCGGTCTGGATAACTATATCCTCGCCGTCATTTTTGAATACTTCCCACGGTCCTTTTGTCCCGCTAAATCCACTCATCTCAACCTCTTGCTATAAACCCCAGCTCCATCAACACACCAATCACCAGCCACCCGAATATGCAATTGCCAGTGCTTATCAATGGGGAGCAGGTCAGATGGAGCATATACGCGACAATCCGAACAAGGATGCTTACGAAGACAATTACTTCTCGATCCGTTACTTTCAGAAGGGCACCGCACATCTGACACTCAAGCTCCCAAATTTAGCAGGGAAAATGAACGACATCATTGCTAAACCCTATCCAGGAATGTTGGCTGAAAGATAGCGAAAGATTACAATACGTTGACCTCAAACACAGGCGATCTTTGTCTGCAATTGCCTGCAAGATAGCCAAAGTTTCTTAAGAGGCCAATTTATCACACAAGGGACTGAATAATGGAAAAGATCGATGAGTGGCGAGATATACGAGAGTTGCTGCGTAGCACTGTGTTAATGCAGGAAGGCTATCAACAAGCAAAGAAACGTTATGCCAGTAAGATAGCTCCTGATTTTCGTTTGTTACGTTTTTTCAATATTAATGAAAATACCCTTTCTAAATGTTTGGCATTCCTTCTCAGACCTGATGAAAGCCATGCCCAGGGAGATCTTTTTCTCAGTAGTTTTTATCATTTAATAGAGAAACCAGAAACGCTCAAAGCTGATATGAAGGCTCAGGTTTCAACTGAATACACTATTTCTAATAGTCGTAGAATTGACATATTGGTTGCGGATCAAAACGAGTTAACAGGTATTGAAAACAAACCCTGGGCAGCCGACCAAAAGGATCAACTTTATGATTATGCTCACTGGTTAGCAGCGGAAGCGAAACGTCGGGGCAGCGGATGGTCTTTAGTATACCTTTGTAACAACGAGATAAGTGAGTTTACTTTTCGCTTAAAGTCATCTGACGATATAAACAAGCATGTTAAATCCATCACTTTCTTCCAATTGGAAAAATGGCTTTCGCGCTGTGCATTGCATATTGAGGCACTGGCAGTGCGATGCTTTGTAGACGCTCTAATAAAATTCATCCGCGAAGATATTAATGGAGAAACAGCTATGGAATTGCAAAATGAACTCACAGAAAAACTGGTCGCTTCACCGCAAAATCTCAGCGCAGCATTTTTAATTGCTCAGAATATGCGTCAGGTTAAAGAACGCCTGTGGAAAGATTTCATCGTATATCTTCGTCAGCAACTATCGCCATTGGGATTCAAGGTTGATATGAATGACGAGTTGCGTACAGGAAGTAAATACGCAACGTTCTCGGTTTTATTTAAAGAAGGTGATGATTTCAAATTATGCTGGGAGTTTGAAACCAGCGATTACCGCAATCTGGCTTACGGGATCTGCTCAACTATCGAGCCAAACGAGAAGTTGCATGGTGATTATTTTTCTGCCATCGCTCAAGCGATGAGACAAGTTTTTCCTGAAATTGATGCAAAAATCGAAAGCGAAGGATGGTGGCCCTGGTGGTGCTACGTTGATGCGGGCATGAATGTCCCACGCAATTGGAATATGGAATCAGATGCCTGGGCATTGTTGCTTGAACGTGGTGAGGATAGTTTTGCACAATCAATAATCAGTATTGCAAAACGCATCCATGATGAAATGGACTTATCCTTGTTAAGGACGTCTTCCTAAAACCTGAGTGAAGAATAGATCGCTCAGCGCTTGTAGCGACCTTTAACCCTCTGAACTCTTCATTTTCTGACCGAACTGAAGAGTTAGTCACTGCGGCTTGCTTGTTGCGTGGAAGCTAATAGCTAAAAATCCTTTAGCCTGGGCTAAAGGCTGCTAAGCAAACCCAACGAGCAAAGCCACGCAAGACGATGTGTTGGTATAATTGTTGGTATGAATTTTTTCGAACAAGATTTCGTGTTTTTAGTCATTAGGTTAGAGTGTTAATTTGAATTCTGCAGACCGAAATTTAATGAAGTTGCTGCACTTCAGTTTTCGACACTAAACATAAATCCAACGGTAAGTATCCTGCCAAAATGACCCATACACTTTAGAGATCTTCCGACATACTGATTATGTTCCCTGAGAAGATCGCCATGCGTAAGATCCGATTCACCGAACACCAGATTATTGCCGTTCTGAAGTCTGTCGAAACCGGACGAGCCGTCCATGAGCATAACAATGCCGTCCAATTCGAGCCATGCCTAAGCTTACTGTTATGTAAATATCCCATCTAAACAAACCATTCGCTTAACCGGCATTTAGTATCGCATTAATTTTACCTAACAAAATCACTTGCCAAAATCAGTTAACCACAACAATTCCTCACCCTGACATCAGCAATAATCGATATCACGATATTATTTCCATTCTTCTTCCGCGATAAGCTGGTGACACACTGCCAGATTAAGCTCAACAAAACCTTCCCAGGTGTAGTGTTGGGAGTAATGACGTTCAAATTGCATGTCGACCCGACAAATATCCGGACGATCATTGTAGATGCTGCAACCTTTACTGGCTGCGTCATAATGCAGGCATGTGCCGTCACCCCGATCCAGAGAACGCGTTTCTTCTGCCAGACTTACGCGCTGGCAACAAAGTCCGCACTGAACGCATGGAAATGGTGAAAGGTTGCTGTAGCAGGACATTTTCATCACTCCTTATCAGGCTCGCGAATATACGCGAGCCTGGTTTTACCTTAAGCGGCAACATCATCCAGTTTGTCTTTTTTGCCTTCGGCAACGGCTGCAATATCAATAATCCGTCGTTCAGTGGAAAGCACCAGATTTCCCTCTTGATCAAGGAGCGGGGTATCAATCATGGCTTTCAATAATTGCGCATACTTAACTGACATAAATACGGCTTCTTTGCTCTCCTGCGGGAAGTCTCGGAAGTTTTGACCGTGGCTTTCCAGGGCGTTCTTCATGTCGTGAACGCTACTGCGAAGGCGACCACTCGTCAGGGAGAAGGCATTATTTGCCAGCGTCGTGACCTTTTCGATAGTCTGGAGTTTGCCCACCATTAATGCGCACTGGTCGCGGATCGTTTTTGCCTGTTCCAGGTTACTGCGTGCGTTGTTTAGTGCTTCTTCACCCTTATTGCCCAGAATATGGCCGAAAATAGCCAGAGCCGGGCCTGCAACAATCCCGCCTAACACCATCATTCCTCCAGCCATGCCAAAACCACCTGTCGCCAGTGAACCGCCGCCAAGCCATGCCAGCGTGGCATTGGTTGCTGCTACACCAGACAGAGAGGAGATCGCTGTTCCTGTGCTTGCTGTTGCCAGCAGCATCGTGCCGTTATAGGCACCAAATGCCAGCGCTGCACCACTTCCCATTCCCGCGCCAATACCCAGACCGGCATCTTTCAGCATCTGATAATCCTGCTTCAGGCCCGACAAGGTTGAGCTGGTAAAATCACCCGCGTTGAGTTTTTCCAGCTCAACGCTATTAGCCAGTTCGACATTTTTAAGGCGGCCATAGTTAACGATAAAATCATTAATGACGCCGTTGAACGCACGAAGCTTGCGCTGACCATAGTCTTCAATGACTTTATTGGTGGCTTCACGGCTGGACTCAATTTGAGCGCTTGCGTTATCAACTATGCTCTGTGCGTTTCCATTGATGTTTTTTGCATTGTTGTGGTCTTTTGCACCACCAGCACCTTTAGCAATACCGTAAATCCCTGCGGCAGCTGCTACCGCACCGATAATAATTGGAATAGGCATGTCATAACTCCTTTATTCAAGAATCAGGGCGAGTAATTTACTCATTTCATTGTTTAACGACTCAGCATGATCCAGCAGGTCTTTAAAAATAAAGTCCGGAACTTTGAAAGTAAGCTGAATTTCTTTCAGCAACATCCATTCAATGCTGGATATATGGCCATCCCGTAGCGCGACCAAAATAAGCTGGAAAATAATGACTTTTGGCGTCGTGATATTCTCCATTTTTTGATGTTCAAGCAAAGTTTTTAATACTGAGGTTGCAGCCTGAATACGAGTTTCAGGCGCATCAATGATGGAAAGTGGATAGGCCTTCAGTTTGTCAATGAGTCTTTTTTCAGCAGAAATGCTGAATAATCCACCAAAAACTCCCGGAGCAGAAAAGCCTGACGAGTGCTGTTCCATCTCTTCCAGCAATTCAGTTTCCAGAGCATTCTTCTGGATCGTAAGGTTATTCAGGTCAGAGTCCGACCTCAGTTCATCCTTCGTTTTTCCATCCCAAAGCAATGGGTTGTCGGACAATGCAAGAAGTCTGGCAAGCTCAACGAGCAGTGCCTTCTTATCAGCAGGCAGCATTTTAATTAGCATGGTGATCCTGTTCCCTTTTACAACATTAAAGGTTTATCTGAGTCCATGAAATCTTCGAAATCAGACATGGTCTGGAACTGAAGTTGGATGCCGAGCAAAGTGGCAAAATCATTAACCGCAAACGCGAGGTCATTAATATTCTCGGTGTCGCCAGAAATGGCTTTAAAGAGACGATGTGTATCTTTATGAAGCTGTGGAATTTCCCGAGCCATAAATTCATCAAGCAACGCCTGCTGTTGTGCGATACAAGCACGGGCTTCAGTCTCTACAGCGCTGATTTGTGCCAGACGATCACGCGAGAGTGCCGCCCCACGAGCTGCTTCAAGAGCGCTTTGATAAAACATGGATGAAAGCGTGTAACCAATCATGCCGCCAATCGCCGCCCCGACCACCGGAATGGGAATAGCTATTTGCCCGAGTGCCGCCATCATTCCACTGGAAAGCATTCCGGCACCTTTTTCACCGATCTCATGCAGCAATTGAGCTTCATCAATTTCATTATTGACGTAACGCTTGATGGAGACTCCCAGCGACAGGCAGATATTGACTACCAGCGCGGGGGCTGACGTTCCAGCTATGGCTCGCAGTGCCTGCTTTTCTGACTGTTGTAAGCCCGCCTTTATTGCTGAACCCGCGAATGCTGTGCCATAACTCAGCGCTGCTGCTTTAGCGGTATCAACGACGATATCTTCAGCGGCTTCACCCAGCGTTTTCTTCTGTTGCGCTACATTAAAGATGTTGACGACCAGTGAAATCGCACTGCCAACAGCCGCCCCTGTTTTTGCCCCTTCGATACCCGCGCGGTGGCTGGTGCGTGCAATATCCATTGCAGTTGCGATTTTGGGATGCTCACGGTAGAAAATAGCTTGTTTGGTATTTAAACCACTGTCACGAACATTGCCAGCCAGTTGATCGTAGTTCTCTGCTTCACGGCGAAGTTTATCAGCAACATCCTGCTTTCCGGCAGCCTCAACCTCGCTCGCTTTTTTACGCAGGTCTGCGGCTTGTTTACGACAGTGTTCCGCCGCTCCTTCATACTGTTCCGACGGCAACTCCAGCTTAACGCCCCGGTAGCGGGTGAATTTACCGTCATCTTTGGCGATATCGTTTAAAAGTTGGTCACGGTCGCCGACAAATTTCATCTGGCTTTGCGAACCTTCAACAATCACGCCATTCTGAATTTTCACGCGATCGACGACGTTATGGTTGCGACCATATTCTTTCAAATCATCGCTACGGATCGTTCGCACGGTATCGCCATTAATAATCGCTTCTGCGTTATCACGACTGGTGGTTGCAATTTCCGCAGAATAACCTGCCTGCTGCTTAATATTCTGTGTCGCGTAATCAGGATTCACTTTATGCTTCGCGATATCCGCCAATCCTTTAGCAAACCGTTGCCCGGTTTCGTTATCAACGCCACGATAGCTTTTAATATATTCGGCGCTTGCACTGCCAAAGCGCTTAACGATTTCACCATTAGCCACAGCGATGACTGTACGGTTCCGATCGCTCTCGATTTGTACCTTGTCGCGTTGTTGCTTATTACCGTCAGAAGGCGATAACGTGAAATTTTTATTTGATTCCATAATTATTCCCGTGCAGGTCTATGGATTGCCTTTATATTTCAGTGCCGATTTACGCTTCCACAACCGACTGCCGTTGAACGTTACTAACGGCTTCCCCAAAGGCAGCTAAAAACCACTTCAGCATGGCGCTGTCTACCACCGTGGCGGAGAACTCCAGGCGTTCATTGCCTATTTCCCGATGTGTTTGATCCAGTGAAAGCGGTGATTCAATCAAGTAGAATCCAGCGGTACGGTCAATTTCAAACGTAAGAAATATCTGGTGGCCTTCACCAAATCCAAAGCGGCCATCGTCATCATATTTTTTAAGATTGAATTCGGCTGGACGCTCGAAAGTAAAGGTACTGACACTGGTGGAAAGAATGCGATTAAGCGCCAGACTACGTTCGTTGTTGTAGCCTTCGAAACGACAGACCAAATAGAGGCGAGGGCCTTGCTGCGCCAGACCCAATGGCATCACTGTGTTTTCGCTCTCTTTTCCGCTCGCATTGCGATAGGTGATGCGCAATAAACGGTTGAGATATAACGCTTCACTAACGGATTCAAACACGCCATCAGCAATCGGTGGCGGCAGCAACGGTTGGCTGGTTGCCACAATGCGTACTTTATCCGGCCATTCTGCTTCAAGTCGGCCAGGGCCGTTGTCATGCAAAGTACGTTGCGCCTGGGTGAACAGCCCGGTCATGGATTTGATTAATCGGTTTGGCAAAATAGGCTTCAGATGTGCTTCTGCCATTGCCAATAGCAGCGATTCTTGCGGTGTCAGCATCGGTAGCGACACACCATTAGAATTCTCCAGCCAGCGATAGCCATAGGGACGGCTACGATTGTCGCACTCGATATCAAAATGGTCGCAAAGCATTTCCAGATTACGCTGAATAGTCCGTAAATCGCGCGCGATTCCCGCATGCAACAATTGCTCGTGCAGCTCTCTTGCCGTGATTTTTCTGCCGCGCGGAATACGACGCAGCAGCTCAAGAGCCAGCACGGTGGTTTCAATAGTTTCGGGTCTTTTAGCCATTTTGATTCCCTATCAAATTAATTACTACAGAAAGCCAATCGCTGGTTTATTGCATTTTTTCATCCAGCACTCGTTTTTCAGTGCGGCAACAAAGGCTCCTACTGAACTCACTGGCCTGAATTGATGTTGACGAGCTACCAGCGCAAAATCACCAGGTGTCAGATAGTCCAGTTTTGATACTTCCTTGATGTCACTGGATTGCGGCTCATTAAGCTGTAGCTCACGGCAGTAGATAGCCAGCAATGCAACGGCTTGGTCATCACACAAATAATTGAATCGCACCTTAAGATCGAAACGACGCAGTGCGGCGGCATCCAGCACATCAAATCTGTTAGTGGTGGCGATCAACACACCTTTGAACTGTGCTATCTGGCTAAGCATCTCGTTGGTACAGCTCACCTGCCAATGGTGCTGATACTCGTCACGTACACTGAGAAAGCTGTCAATCTCATCAATCAGTAGTAACGCGTTGTCACGGTGCACCTGTTCAAATAGCGCCGCTATGTTCTGTTCACTTTCGCCTATGTATCGGCCAAAAAGCTGCGAGGCTTTACGTTCAATAACTACCATGTTCAGCTGCTGTGCCAGCCAATATGCCCATGCAGTTTTACCTGTGCCCGGTGGGCCATAAAGACAAAAACGAGCTGATTGGCCAGGCATCAGAGCTTTCCCAATCTCGCCAAGGGAAACATCACTATTGATAAATGCAGAGTCATAGAGCGCTGATGTTTGGGCAGCAACATGATGTTTTATCGGCATATGGCCCTGTGCCTTTAGGGTGTTATTTATTAAATACATTAAAGTCTCAGGGCGATTTTCTTTGGGTAGATTTTCGCCAATGCCCGCAAGCACGCTTGCCGCCCGGTTAACAACTGCCGGTGTAAGATAAGGCGCTTCAGATAATTGAGATAGGGTGTCAGGGGCCAGAATCGCGCCGCAGGCTTGCTGTATAATCTCTGCCCGCTGCGCACGTGGCGGAGCATTGAGCTCTATCACCATATCAAAGCGGCGCACCAGAGCCGGATCCAGAGAGCGGATATCATTCGCTACCCATAAAGAGGGGACAGTATTCTCTTCCAGCAGGCGATTTATCCAGGCTTTCGCTAACGGAAGTGGGCTGCTGTTATATAGTCCCGGACTGTCGATAAATACATCTTCTGCCTCATCAAGCAAAATGATCGCTTTCTCATCGATAAACAGACGCTGCGCTGCACGCCAGGCACGCAGGCGACGGCTGCCGCTCATCGGGCGCAGGGCTTCATTTTCACTGCTGACTTCATAGAGGGAGGCTTGTAACTCTTTCGCCATCAGGCGACAAAGCTGGCTTTTACCACTGCCCGGTTGACCATGAATCAGGATGTTTACCCCAACGCGATCGGTGCTAAGCGCGTGGTGCAACCATTGACTCAGAATATTGACCGCCGGGATGTGGGCATAATTTTCTAAGGTCAGTTGGGCGGGTCCACAGCTGTTAATCATGCCCTGCAGTAGCCGCGCTGGACTCGTCTCACCCGCGTAAAGGCGTTCTGCCAGGGTGGGTGAGAATGGCTCAAGCTTATTGCGGAGCAAATGCGCGCCGTTCATTTCAAGGCTGATCAGACCGGTCTTCGTCAGGGTACTTGTAGGGCCAAGCGCATCGCGTATGTCGGTTTCGGTCATATCCAATATTGCCGCCAGTACACGATAAACCTTAGCTGAGGTGAGCGGCCCAAGCCATTCCGTGACGTCATCGAGCAGCCGTTCCTGATGTAACTGTAATGTGAATTCCAGGATGGATTTTTCGGCACTGTTTAGGCCAATACGCGTGGCAAACCTGTTCACTGCCGATTGAAAAATAGAGGTTTTGGTCAGCGAATTATGCTGTTCAGCATCCTGATAAGATTTGCGTAAGTTACTCAGCAACAAATGTTGATCCTGCTGACTGAAGCTAAAAGAGTGTTCATAGGTAAGATTAAGATAATCAGCCAGCGACTGGCTGCTGAACCCATGCTGGGTAATAAACTGTTTGTGTGCGCCCAGGCGGAAAAGTATCCGCAAAATCCATTGTTGCATTTTGGTATCCTGGTAATTCATCTCAGCAACTTCAATCGCTTCAGCAGACATCTTAGTGTTCATATTCTTCTCCTCGTGAAAACGCTATTTTCATATCGCACTGTGACAATTCGTGTCGCAGGAAATGAGGGTTTTTTTTATGAGTTTTCGTTCGCGTGTGGCACAAGTTGTCGCAGGGTTGTGAATGGGTTGTTTATTGGAAAATAGTGCTGTTAGGTTCCTGGTTTATAGGGTCGATAATTTTCTATTTGTGACTTAACTATATGTTTTTTCTTGCTAGGTGAATTTTTTTAAAAGTCAAGAAAATATCGAGTAAATTGATGCGTCGATGATTCAGAATATTAATAATCCGAATGGTTAGGGTAATATTTTTCTACTTTTGGAATATATATTCACTTTCCGGCCATTGATGAAGAAAATATTTTCAGCACATTCGAACAGCTACATCAGAGTAAGGCTTAAGTGTTCTGGCGTGGTATTATCAATGGTTTAAAGAGCTGTCATGGGATTACAAAACTAATAGCTCGTGCTTCTTCGGTAAGAAAGCCATTATTAACAATCTGGTGACGGACGCCCGCTGTGGCTATAGCCTAACGTGGGGATTTCGTCGCGACCAGTTGGCAGACCTTGAACGAATTCTGTTTTTACTGGATGGTAAAGCGATATCCGGTAATCGTGCTGATATCTCCATCAACCTGATGGAGCTTATCCGCGATGATCCGGGTAAGGACGCTTATGAAGATACCTGCTTCTCCATTCGCTACTTTCAAAAGGGTACTGCGCACCTGACTTTCAAGCGCCTGGAGTTAGTGGAGAAGATGAATGACATCATTGCTAAGCATTATCCTGGGATGCTGGCGTCCAGATAGCCAGGCGATACAATAGCTGCTGCGTGAGGTGTTAACCCGCTAAGCAGATTCAATCAGTAAAACCACGCAAAACAATATGTTGGTATCATCGTGGTATAAGTTTTTTTGAACAAAATTTTGTGTTTTTATTCAATGGATTAGAGTGTGAATTTGAATCCTGTAGGGCTCCTGAAGTCTGTAATCCCTTAAAAAAATTATAATGAGCTCCAAAATTTAATGTTTGCTCTTCTGCTCCCCAGCTGACGCAAGGAAACCTTAAGCAGAAACATCTGCTGCAGTCAGTAAGAAGCTGCCATGCACAAGAGGAGTGATGAAAGGAAGTCGTTATTATTAATGATATAAAGCCATGGGTATCATCAACTGGCTTCCTTTTTAACCAACGCTCTGACCTTCAACCTTACTCAATTAAAGTGGGATACAGGCTTATCGCTGCGCAGAAATCAGCACCATCATTGGTCGTTCCGCTTCTTCGGCTAAGGCCGGGTTTGCGTCGATCTGTTCTGCTGTCGGTCCCCATTCATTGACATGACGGAGAGTGAAGCCCGCACTCATCAGGGCATTCAGGGTAGTTCCCAGCGTTCGATGATATTTGACCACCCCATCAGCGAGCCAGTTACTAACCCGTTTACCTTCGTTTTGATAATTGTTGACCGCCCATGAGCGCTGACCTTCATCATCGGTAAGCCAGCCCTGGCGTAACGGAGAGGTATAGATGGGATGCTCGGTCGTAAAGACCAGCCAGCCGCCCGGTTGCAGCGCTTCATAGAGAGTGGTGAACAAAGGCGCGATATCTGGAAGATAATGCAGTGCTAACTGGCTGTAGACCAGGTCGTAAGCCTGGGATGGTAAGGTGAGTTGTGAAAGATCGCCACGTTGATAACAGATACCGTTGTCATTTGTGAGTTCCCTGGCCCGGCTCAGCATTTTTTCTGACAGGTCGATACCAACGACCCCAGCGGCACCAGCTTCACGGGCACGGCGGCAAAACCAGCCATAACCACACCCAAGGTCGATAACCTGCTTACCAGACAGGTCGGGCAGCATCGTCTGGATTGCCGGCCATTCTGGCGCAGCCTTAAGACCATACTGAGAGCGGGGTAGCTGGGCATAACCATCAAAAAAAGCCTGATTGTCGTAAATATTTTGTGTCATGTGTCACTCCTGGAAGAACGAAAAGCGCCCAAATGTAAGGCGCTTAAATATGAGCAATATTATGAGCAATATAAAGCTGGCGGATCAGAACGCCCCGGGTCTCTGAAGCCTGTTCGATAACAGTCAGAGTCTGCGGATTGTTCTTCGCTGAGGAGGATAGATGCTCATGCTATCTTCAACGGTAAATATACCTATCTCTTCACCCTGCTCATTAAATTCGCGGTAATGAAAGAGGTCTGTATCACGGCCTCTGCGCTGCTCGCTTTCGCGTCTCAGCAGTTCATAACGATGCGAAGGATCCAGATTAAGCACCCTGATAAATTCACTGTCCATACTGATTCTCCTGCATGATGAGTTAATGAAATCTGGCATCTGAACCTGACGCCATTGAGTGGTTTTATCCCCACAGCGCCTGATCAGGCGCTGAGTAGCAGTTTACTGATCAGCCAGTTACGTAGATCGGCATCACACGTCAGCTGATACTGTTTCATTAGCGCTCGCTTATGGCTGCTCACCGTCCTGACATCAATTCCCAGGATGTAGGAAATTTTTTTCTGTGTGAATCCCTGAGAGTAAAGCCACATAACCTGCCGTTGTCGGGGTGACAGGCCGGTCAGGTATGGCCGAAAACAGGCCCCAAGCGCGTAATCCGACACATCATTTTTTCTGATGCCCAGAATGTAATCAACGAGAGAAAGCATATCGCTTACACCGGTACGGCGGTAAAGCACCCACTTAACGCTGAGGAATGCGGGTGTGACCGTATAATCCGAGGTGACAAGCACGCTTTTAGAGACACAGCCTTCCAGGGTGTGAAAATCGGATGGGCGGAATGAAGAAATACACGCCTTCGTCAGGAAAATAATATCTGCGAAAGCCATCATGTTAAGGTTATTAGTGAACGTTACCGTGAAGCCATAGCCTTCCAGATGATTAATTAACGACCTTGCCAGACCCTCAGCAAAGTATGTGTCTTTGTCTGAAATAAAAACGTCAATCGTGCGTGCCACAATTTTTTCCTGCCACAATACTATTGTTATCTGCTGAGAAGAGAGCAGCCGTAAACTTATCGCAGTAACTTACCGCTATAATGTTATGACTAGTTCTCTATATGACTCTGCGACGAAGAACGATGTTATACCAGCGCGCCGTTATGGTTAATAATATTCCAGGTGGCGCTTTTTTTGACTCTGTCGAGATAGTCACGATGAATACAAACGCCAAATCCTGAAAGCGTCAGAATAATGTCTGATGGAAATCCATTTTCATTCAGCGCCCGGCGGGTCTTATAGATGAGCTGATGATAACAGTTCTCCTTGCCAACCGTAGGTTCGCCAGGCCAGATATAATTAATCACCATGTCACGATTATTGATCTTGTTTACCAGGCAATAAATGAGGAGCGTCTGATTCTTGCTCAGAGCGGCGACAATATTTTTGCCTTTTAACTGCAGCACCCGGGACTTAAGGATCAGTGCATCGTTTTCAAAAAATACATGATTAGGCATATACCCTCACTCTCTCAGTTAACCTGCAGCCGGAATGCTTCATCGTTAAGGATGCGGACATTCCGGCTGCAACCATTCTTGCTGCGATCCGCAATCATGCCTGAATCGCTGAACTGAAAAGAGCCTAACATTGTTACTTTAAAACAGGTGTTATATAATTAATATTGCCACATCTATAGATTATTGCTCTTCTTAATTTTTAATAATAGGTTTTTATACTAATTAATGATTCTGGTTCTGACGCTCGGCTAGCCAGAAATCATGATTTTCGGTGTCACCTGTGACATATTCGCACTCCCTATCCCTAAAGCTTTCCGGGAATGATTGTTAGCAGCCGCGCGGAAAAGTGCGCTTAAAAAGCAGCCGCCGGTCTGGTTTATGACGCGGTTACAATATCAAAACGCCTGCCTTATGTGTCTGCCCAATCAAAAATCACTTCCTCATTAGACTATCCCAGCCTCATACAAAAGGTCTGAACTACCGTTCACGCTATATAGATGTGATGATGTTCTTGCGTCCAGCGTCCAGCGTCTGGGATAACTATCACGAGGTCATAAAGCTAATTATTTAATAACAAAATAAGAACATTTAAATTCTGTAATTATGAATGGAGTGGCTGCCTGCCGCTGAAGATATCCCTCTTAAGCTAATAAGTATCAATCTCTGTATTGATTGACAGGTTCTTAAGCTCACCTGTCGGTCTTGTGGGTTTTTGTGCCGCCATTTTGGTGTTTGACAGCTTTTAAAGTTGAAATCTACGAATTTATCCATCTTATGCATCTTTAAATTGACCTTAGTGCGGTTTTTTGTCCTGCTGGACTTATCTTTTTTGAAAAGGCATGGCTGAAATATTTGAAGTTGCCTCAAGTCAATTTTACTGCTTTAAGAAAAAGAATGTTTATTGCGATAATACGGTCCTGGGCGAAACTGCTGGATGTACTGGTTAAGCCTCTCTCATTAAATCTGAATAAATAAAGAGGCTGTATGTTCAAGAAGAATTCTCTGATGGCTTATAGTGCGGGTGTTTTATTTTTAATGTCTGCCCCGGGCTTTGCTGAAGATAAAAGTAGTGATAATGAAACTGTCATCGAATCTTATTCAGTTGAACTCGGTGCCACCCGCGTTATTTATAATCCGGCAAATAATGGTGCCACGATAGCGGTCAGTAACCCCAACAAATACCCGATGCTGGTTCAGACCGGGGTAGTGACGGAAGACAGAGTTAAGGCAGCACCGTTTGTTGTGACGCCACCGTTGTTCCGGCTTGATGCCGGACAGCAGAGCCGCCTTCGCCTGGTGATGACCGGTGAAGCTGCCGCCAAAGATCGCGAAACACTTTACTGGATGTGTGCCACCGGCATTCCGCCAGAGTTGGGCGATGCCTGGGCAGGTAAAGAAGTTGAAAAGAAAAAAGGTGCCTCACTGGATGTGAAAGTCAAACTGAGCCAGTGCATCAAGGTGCTGGTCCGTCCGGCTTCGGTGAAAGGCAAGCTGGCAGATGCAGCCGTGCAGGTGAAGTGGGTTCGCAAAGGTAACAAGCTGGAAGCCAGCAACCCGACACCCTATTACATCAACCTTAAATCACTGGAAGTCGGTGGCAAAGCAGTAAACCTGCCCGATTACATCTCTCCGTTCGGCAGCCAGAGCTACAGCGTGCCTGAGAGCGCCAGCGGCAAGGTGACCTGGAGCTACATCAACGACTACGGCGGCATCAGTCGTCCGGTTGAGGCGGCAGTACGGTGAAAAGGGCCGTACGCGTAAAGCAGAAGCCGGGCAAAGCCAGCGGTGCCGGCATCACGCTGAGCCTGCTTGCCCTGGTGGTGAGTTGCGCTTGCAGCACATCGGCAGTAAAGGCACAGACCTGGACCTTCAATCCGTCAATGATAGACGGTGGGGGAGATGAAGCTGATATCAGCCTCTTTAACCAGGGCGTGCAACCACCGGGCACCTATCCGGTTGATATCCTCCTCAGCGGACGCGAGGTGGATAGCCGGGAGGTGGCATTCACGCTTGAAAAAGATGCAAAGGGTGAGCCGTATCTTTTTCCCTGCCTGACGGTGGACGAGCTGTCCGGTTATGGGGTCAGAACGGAAGATTACACTGGTCTGGCCGCTAATAATGGCTGCGCGGATATCAGCATTATCCCGCAGGCGAACTATGACTTTCAGTTTGCCAGCCAGAAGCTGCAGATTAATGTCCCGCAGGCGAGCCTGCGGCCAGAAATTAAAGGAATAGCGGCCCGGCCGCTGTGGGATGACGGCATTACCGCCTTCCGCATGAATTATCGGGCGTCATCGAGCCGTTCAGATTACACATCAGGAAGTAATGGCAGTCAGCACAGCGAGTCATCTTATGTGCAGCTTAACCCCGGACTGAATATCGGGGCCTGGCGACTGCGCAGCCAGAGCAACTGGCAAAAGCAGGGTGAGACGGATGGCAAGTGGGAGACGCTTTACATCTATGCAGAGCGCGGACTGTATGACCTGAAAAGCCGCCTGACATTGGGTGATCGTTCCACGCCGGGGATGGTGTTTGATGGCGTGCCGTTTCGCGGCGTGATGCTGGGTTCCGATGATTCCATGGTGCCCTATAACCAGCGCGCCTTTGCCCCGGTGATTCGTGGTGTTGCCCGAACCCAGGCGCGGGTTGAGGTCAAACAGAATGGTTACACGTTGTATAACGGCACAGTGGCAGCCGGGCCATTTGCACTGACCGATCTCTCAGCCTCCGGGACATCGGGCGGAGACTTCGAGGTCACCGTATGGGAAACCGACGGCAAGCCGCAGGTGTTTAACGTGCCGTTTCAGACGCCCGCAATTTCTCTGAAAGAGGGGTACGTCAGTTACAACGTGATGACGGGACACTATCGTCCCGCCGAAAGCGGCGTGAACAGGACGCCCGTGGCACAGGCCACTGTGATGTACGGCCTGCCGTGGAATCTGACGGCTTATACCGGTGCACAGACGGCAAAGCACTTTCAGTCTGGTGCGCTAGGCCTCGGCCTGTCAGCGGGGGATTTTGGAGCGGTATCCGTTGACGTCATCGGCTCGCAGGCGCAGCGAAAGAATAATGATGCTGAAAATGGCGCAGCCTGGCGAGTGCGCTACAGCAAGGATGTGGTGGCAACCAACACCACCCTGACCATGACCAGCTATCAGTACGCTTCTTCGGGCTATAACACTCTGAGCGAGGTCCTGGATACCTGGCGCAGCGCGCGGGAGATGGGTGACTGGCGGAACCGAAACCGTGAACGCATGAAGACAGAAACGGCGATGACACTCAGCCAGTCGCTGGGTGACTGGGGAAGCCTGAATCTGAGTGCTACACGACGGGATTTTCGCAGCCGGTCGGGCAGTGATAACAATTTTGGCGCCAGCTACGGCGTAAGCATCGGCGGTGGTGCCACGGTATCGCTGAACTGGAATGAAAGCCGCAGTACCGATGACACCGGCCACCAGACGAAAAACCGAATCACCAGCCTGTGGCTGAGTATTCCGCTGGACAGCCTGCCGGGCAGTAATACCTGGGCGAATTACCAGATGAGCTCTTCTTCTTCCGGGCGGGATAGTCATCAGGCCGGTCTGCGCGGCGCGGCCTTTGATCGCCGGCTGAACTGGGGTGTCAATCAGCGTTATGTACCGGGACAGGATAAGGACAGCAACAGCAGCGCCGCAAACCTGAACTGGGATGGTGCATGGGGGCAAATCGGCGGCAACTACTCATATGCGCCGAACGCGACTCAGCGAGGGATTGATGTTTCAGGGGGTGTGGTGGTTCATTCCGGTGGCATCACGCCGGGTCAGACGATGGGTGAGACCGTCGCCCTGGTGGCCGCACCGGGTGCTGCAGGGGTTAACGTGATTGGTGGCGGTAGCGGTATCAGCACCGATCGGCGCGGATATGCCACTCAGAGCTGGGTGACGCCGTACCAGGAGAACACCGTCAGCCTTGACCCACTGGGCCTGTCGGGGGATGTGGAAATCAATCAGACCGACGTCAGAGTGGTACCGACGGAAGGTGCAGTGGTCGCCGCGAAGTTTAAGGCACGTACCGGCGGGCGGGCGCTGATGACGCTGTCGCGGGCTGGTGGTAAAGGGGTGCCGTTCGGTTCGCTGGTGACCCTGGAATCGCAGGAAGGCAACGCCGGTATTGTCGGCGCAGAAGGACAGGTCTACCTGACCGGATTACCGCAGAAGGGCGTGCTGGTCGCGAAATGGAGCGGCGGCGAGTGCCGGGTGAGCTACCGGCTGCCGGAAGAGAAAGAGGCGGCCGGAGTATACAGCCTGAACGGACAGTGCCTGTGATTACACGATGGAAAACCGGACGGAGCGCTGTCTCCGCTGCCGGCAACAGAAGGCAGGCAGAGGAAACCACCATGCTGATAAACAAAAAATACCTGGCGCAGGCGTTGTTGATGGCTGGCGTGATGATGAGCAGTTTTACGCACGCAGCTAGCGCCCCCGATCTGACGTTCCGGGCAACTGCGGGGCCGGTTTCCGGACAGCTGCAGGACGGGTTCACGCTGGGTAAGGGGCGGATTATGCATCGGGACGCTCATAGCGGCTTCCGGGTCTGGAGCGAGCAGCCGCTGTCGGGTGTGGTGCCGGGGCATTTCATCCTGCAGGGACTGCAGGACCCACAGCGTCAGCTACGCGTCAGGCTCGAGCAGAAGCAGGCCCGGCCGGATAGTGAAAAAGGGAACGGCATCATTATACGCAGTGGCGATGAAACGCTGTTCTTTAGTGTGGTGGTCGATGGCAATCAGAAGGTGGCAGCCGACCAGTATCAGGTAGCGTTAAAAGCGGGTGTGATAACACCCTGAATATCAACATTCGCCTCATTAAAAATGGGCGCGGATTTCCAATAAAGAAAGGGGAAAATGAATGAAGCCATTATTAATCCGAAATACACTTTCCGCGCTGTTACTTTGCGCGGCAACCGGCAGTTATGCCGCCAGCGTGGAATCAGAAGTGTCAGCCACGGATAACGTGGTCATCGGTGCCGCGTCTGAAAAAGTGACGCTTCGGGTAACGGGTTATAAAAACCTGAAAGGAAGTGAAAGTGTACTTGGTAGTTTCTATGTCAGCACGACAAGCAGCCTCGGTCAGCTGGTTTATACCTTAGCGCCGGAACATGAACCTTCAGTTTATAACACTGGCACTGGTGCTTATCTTATCATGGGGAAAATTAAAAACGAAGCTGGTGATCCATTTCAAATTTACATTGATGGAGCTCGTGTAGTTAATAATATTAATGGGGAGGAGTGGGCTATTCCTTCGAGCACGACCGTTTCAGGGGGCGTGAACAAACATGATCCACGCCAAAATATTATGCCCGGAACTTATAATATTGGTTTGCGCGCGGCACTTTACCAGCAATAAATGCGCTTCCATATTTATGCTCTTTTAACGCTACGATTTAAATGAAGTATTATCCGCATAAAATGCATCAACTTGTATTTAATTAAGGAAAGAAAGATGAATTCATTATTTACCCGCAGTGTAGCAGCGATAGCATTACTGATGGCAGCAGCGGGCGCACAGGCAGAAAGTCTGGATTTTGAAGTTACGGATTCCGACACCATTGTGGTGGGTGCCACTGCAGAGAAAGTTACGCTCAAAGTGACAGGCTTTAAATACATGAACTCGCAGTCAAATGCGCCTGCAGGAACGCAACTGGGAACGTTTGCGGCTAGCACCAATGATACCGTTGGTCAGATTGCGGTATCCTATGGCCCGGAACACAATGCTCAGGTTATTTCGGGACTGCTGACCGGCCGCATTGATAATGAGAGCGGGCAATCTATCAGTACTTATTTAAAACTGGCTTCGGCAACGGTTATCAATACCGGCGGAACCGACTGGCTGGTTTCACCAGTTGCGAATAAGTCTGTAAATGGCACTTTGGTTACAAACGGCGTGAATAACCTTAATCCAGGTGTCTATCCGGTGACGCTGCGGGCTGCGCTGTATCTGCCGTAAAGAGTATTTTTTGTACCAACTGAAGACAAGGTTTTATAAGCGTCCCTGGCTGGTGAATTAAAAATATTCTTGATTAAACATTGAAGAAATTGAATGCTAATGTAATGGAAAAAGCATTTTATGAACATATTTTCTAAAATCAGTGCGGCAATAACGTTATTACTGCTCTTTACAACGGTGGGCAGTAATGCCGCCAGCGTGGAATCAGAGGTCTCAGATACTGATACGGTTGTCATTGGCGCAGCATCGGAAAAAATTATATTGCGTGTAACGGGATACAAAAATTTGAATGGTAGTGAAAATAGTTATGGCAATGTATTTGCCAGTAGAACGAGTGCCGTTGGTCAACTGGCAATAACTTTCGGTTCTGAGCATGACCCTAAAGTGACTGTACAATCGGTCGGAGGTGGTAATTATTCATATAGACTTACAGGTACCATTAAAAACTCCGAAGGAGACCAGTATAATGTCAGTATGAGTGGCATAAATGGTAAAGTAACAGCTAATGGAACGACTTGGGGTTTAGTATTAACAGGTAGTAATATTTTAAATGGGCAATTGACACCGAGTGGCAATCAAAAATTGAAGCCCGGAGTATATCCTATTTCTGTAAGGGCTGCATTATATCAACAATAAAATTGTTTTAGGTCTAATAAGATATAAGTATTTCTTGGTATTTTGAGTAATCAACTGTTCTTGATCAGCTAAAGTCCATAATGTTTTTTAATTTTTACAGTGAAGTCGGCGCTTTAATTTTATTAATAGTTGATTCAAGTTTATTGGCCTCAACTATGGATATTTGTGCGCTATTAATTAATTTTTTAAAAAAGGAAATAACCTATGTCACTTTCAAAAATCACCCGTATCACCCTGCTGGCCGCTCTGACTGGCTTCGCCGCGACTGCAACTGCCGCAACGGTTACCGACATTATCAGCGATAAGGACACCATTGTATTCGGTGCACCAACCGATCGCATTGAATTCACAATGTCCGGTTTTAAATCCATGCCTGCGGGTGAGCTTGCCGCCAGTACTCAGGTGGGTGACTGGGCTGTGACCACCAAAAATCCTGATGGCCTGCGTCTGGCTATTTCGTTTGGTACTAACCACATTCCGGTAGCGGGTGTCGGGACCGACGTCGTCAGTGCTAACCTGAAGTCTGATGTGGGCAACGCTTTCGATGTCGTACTGAATGCCAGTGGCGAAGACGGTACTGAAACAGTGACGCAGCAGGGCGCGAAATGGCTGGTATCAACCGCCGAAACCCAGGAACTGAAGGGTGTTATCAGTTCATATGGTGAGCAGACAGTTAAAGCGGATTCTTATCCGTTTGTACTGAACGCAGCCGTCTATAACATCTGATAACGGACCGGGACACCCGTCCCGGTTTCTGACTCAGTCGTTGTAATAAATATGAAAGCCCGGCTTCAAAGCCGGGTTTTTTCATAACAGAAGTTTGATGAAAGCCGAGTGTGTGTGACAGGCACCTGATTTATTCTTCTGTGCAGACCATCAGCGTTTCATTTGGCAATGAGAGTCGATAATCGCCTGAATTAAGCGCGGTGATTTTCATTTTAATATCTTTGTACTTCAGCGGGCTGAACAAAGCTTCAATGTCCGGGCCTGATCTCTGCACTCGCAGAGTATAGAAATCACCCTCACGTTTATAAGTGAATTTGGCCATCGCATCTACCTTTACTGGCTGACTTTTTTCGCATGACCGACTGCCGGCGGCCAGAATAAAACCTTCTCCCTGCGTATTGAAGGAGAGAAATATATCCGCGGCGCTTTTGCTGCGACATGCGCCATTAATGATATCGGTATGAAGACGACCACGACAGTCGAAACTGATGGCCTGACGCGGATACGCCTGCCAGGCCAGCACGGTTGCCACCGACAGGGCTGAAAGCGCACCGATAATCAGAACTTTATTTTTGAATTTCATGGCCGCTTTCGCTTTGGATATAGGTGTAATTTTCGCACGGCGCACTGCTGTTATAAGCACAATAGCTCAGCAGTTCATGTGTATTAAACTGGCCAGTTACATCTCTGATCCGGTCTGCTGAATAATAAACATTTGTCTGCAGTGTGCAGTCTATTTTTTCACGCCCGGCAAGGCTGCTTATCCGGTTCACAAGGCTGGATTTGTCCATTCTTCGCGTAAGGTCATCCGTTGCATAGAAACGACATTCCTGCGTGCGAAATATTTCACTTCTCAGTTTATGCAGTCTGTAAGCATCAAGCACACCATAAGCAACCAGCCCGCCTGCAGCCACGGCTATCAGCATGGCAGACACCCACCTGAAAGAAGATGTTTTAGACCTGTGAGGGATGACTGCGGACGGAGCAGTCACAGTGATTGATTCTGCATCATCTTTCACCGGTGCAGATAATTTGTCAGCCAGCAAATCGGGCAGTGGCGTACCGGTAATAACGGCATCGAATAAAAAACCGTGTTTAGGAATGGTGGTGATGAGGTCAGAGCATCCACACTGAGCAAGTGCTTTGCGCAGCATTGAGACGTAGTTGTTCAGGTTGTTGCTTGATGCGCTAAGGCCGCGCTTTTCCCATATTTCATTCAGAATAAAATCTCTGCTCAACGGCGTGCCACAATGTGTAACGAACAGCAGCAGCAATTCATTACACATGCGGTTCAGGGAAATGGTGTCAATGGTGTTTTCCGGGCTGAACAGGGTGCCGTCTGAAGCATTGTAATCAACCATGTTATTAATCGTATATTTCATTTCTCTTCCGGCGTGTGAGACGTGGTTTTATATTTGAGTGCATCCTGCATCGGCTGGCAGTGACTTCTGTATCGCGTTCAGGAAGAGAGACTGGCCTATTTTCTTTAACGGTATATTACCTTATAGGAGAGTAGGATGCTATTCATACAGTTATTAAGTATGTAATAAAATTATCTGTATTAATAATGCGTTAAGGTGAAATATTATGATCGTGCTAACAAAATTAATCTCGTAGATTATTATTTAACTTTCCATTTTTTTTTATGGCCTTTCAGGTTCGATTTGTACGGCTGCGCCCTGTTCAGTTATCTATTTTCAGAACATTTTACCGGCTGCTTCTTAAGCATGAACGTTGAGCAGAGGGGGTATTACTAAACGTCAAAGCCAGCTTCAGGGGGAGCTTGTCATGATTCACAGAAAGGAAGACGCGCGTGACTTTGATAAAGAACGTGTATAGCCGTTGGAGTCATGCCGAAATGGCCTCAACAGGGTGGGGTACTCTGTGCAGAAAATTGCCGATGAGATCGATGTCGTAAAGTGTACATTGCTGGGGGGACGCAGGGTTCTAAGCAACGTCACAGCACAGGCGAAGCACTCACTGAATTAAGGTATTCAGTCCGGTCGCGCGATTACTCTCAGCTTCCCTTCATTACCTGTAAAAGCCGCTTCATGTTAAGAAGACCTGCACATCCTCACAGCTACAGTTTCAGCCTGGCCTGCGGGGTATATCCAGACTACCTTCCGCTGCAGGTCAATCTGCTGCAACTTCAGGTCTGCTATGTTTGAGTGGCACAATCTTGCTGCCCACAGGATGCATTAACCTAAGTGAACATGATGATGCATCCGCATATGAAAAAGGCAGCGGGTCAGGCAGCGTGTGCATCGAAAATGTCGTCTGCTTTTAACTACATCAACTGTCGCTTCGTTATCGTTGGTTAGCTTTGCGATATAGCCAGACACCGATAAAGGCCAGCAGAACAGAAAGCACCGCCTTAAGTGCAATCCCTGTGAATTCGAAACTATCCATAGCGCCTTCACCATCACCGCTAATGTGGCCTTCTACAAGGGATCTGATGATGCTTTCAGGTATGAGAAACCAGATTGCAGAGAATATTATAATAAATATCATTATTTTCATCGCACTACACACTTTGTGAAATCAGGAACATCAATGTGGCCGTATGCTGGTAATCCTCCTTTCATAAAATCACGTCCCATTCATACGGCTCCTTGATAGCTGCCCTGATATCCCTTCCGGCCAGCGAGCCTACTGGTTATCCCTTCTGTACAGTGCCCACTCCTCGATGCGCTCCCCGCCTGGCAGAGTACAGTAACCTGATTCACCATCCGGGCCCTTAACTATGTCCAGCTTGCCGCCCATCTTTTCACAATACACAGAGGCTGGGTTAGCCATGCCCACAGCGTGTTGTCTGTCATTATGAGGTACACAGGCTGTGAGTAATAAAATGGTCGCTGCGATTGTAATTATTTTCATTTTTAACCTTATCTGAAGAGATTGACGAGGGTTAATCGTTATATCCACGCTGCTTCATCTCGCGCTGGCTTTTCTGTTTAATTAACCGGCTATTGTGACCGGGAGTAGTCATTGAAATCAGATCATAACCCGGGCTTAATCCCGCCAGTTAGTGTGGGTTTATACATGCATCGTGACTATCCGGGATGATGGAAGAAGCCGGACCAGCCAACCGGTATACATCATTTATCGCTCAGTCAGACCTGATGAAGTAACGATTATCGCGGTCAACGCCACCGATAACCGTGAATGCACATTTCGAATGTCTCTTCCGTGCCCCCGGGATAGATAATTTTAGCGTTGCAATCTGTCACCTCGCCGTTACGATGTTTTTATATTTCCGCTTGCCAATAAAAAACCCGCCGAAGCGGGTTTTTATGTTGATAAAGTTTATGCTGCCATCTTTCGGCATTGCTCTGCACAGAGATGGCAGGCTTTTGAGCATTCCTGACAATGGTCATGTTCGTGCTTACCACACTCATCTCCGCATTTCTGACAGACATCAGCGCAAACGCGGCAAAGTTCTTTGGCAAACTCACTTTTTAAGGTCATAAACTGAGCTGCCAGGCGGCATATGTTGGCGCATTGCATGTCCATCCTGATGCATTCACGCATCATTTCAAGCTCTTCTTCAGCCAGGCATGATGCGGCACAGTTATCACAAGCTGCTGCGCAGAGATAGCAGGCTTCGATGCACTTTTTGAATTCGTCAGTCATGTTTCCTCCTTAGCTAAGGTTGACTCTTAAGTCTGAGAAAGATGCCTGATTTTGCAAGAGAGTAATAAGTTAATAACTTTTTCAGCACTTCGCTTACCTTGTGATGTGCATCACATTTTTCTCTTACCTCTGGATCGCATCTCATCAGGGTACAGCCAGAGCTGCGTTGGCCACACCAACCGGCTTTCAGCAGCTGTATTGCTGGCCGCTTATTCGTCAGCTTTAACAGGCGCATTGATAGAGCACTTCAGGAGGGGTAGCCAGCGCGGGATTAACGGGTACCCCACAGCAATGACAGCAGTGCAGACAATATCATCGGGCGGTACCGGTGCCGCCCATGTAAACAGGGGGGTTAGCCTGGCTCAGGTTCACTGTGCTATATTTTGCTCGTATCGCAACGGCATTCATATAAATTCACCAGAGAATGTAAGCGCTAATTTTTGAACACTGCTAATTGCCTGATTCCTGTTTCTGGCACGCATTTATAATAGTAAGATACTTACAGGAATATAGTGGGTACATCGAAAATCTATATTTTGCGATGACAACCAGCAGGTAACTATTTACTCATGCTCCTGAGATGACTCCAGACTATAGATTAGCTGTAATCTCATTATAAAAGGCGATTAAAACAGGGGAGCGCTACGCTGGCGGGGAAAAAACATCCTTTAAATATAGAAACGCGGATAATCATTGCCAGCAATACTAATCTGCCGCTCCCCAACCAAAAGCGGCATCTCTTCAACAGAAGTTAAATCTGGCCCGTAACCACACCCGACAAAGCCAGAACCTGCTTCTGTTTCCTGGCGGGCAGCTTATTCAGCTGCGCTAACGCGTTAACCAGCTGCTCATCGACCGGCTCTGGTGGTTTCACGGTCAGCACAATACGGCCCGCCGTGACATTTACTTCTACTTCGGTACCAGTGGTAAATCCGGCGGTAGCCAGCCACTGGCCTTTCATGATAATCGACGGAATACGCGCGTAACTGGGATACCGGCTGGCATAACTCACCGTTAATTTGCGCTGGGTAACGGAAGGGGCTTCTGAATTTAAACCAACTGCATTACACTCTGAATCAGTCATGATCTCTATTCTCACTTAATAGTGGTTGTGATTAGCGATACAGGGGTGCTCCAACACCTCTGTATCGCGCTAAATACCTGTACATATAATCAACTAATACGAATAAAGTCCAGATGAAAATCAATGAAAATCAGCGAGGCTGCTCTCAATTTAAATGCTAATACTTGCGGCGTAGATCTCAAAATAAAGTAATTAACTGCAATGCTACCAGGCAGCATAAAACAGATAAATGATTTTTTAGTGGAAATGAAATAATAGTTTTCACCTGGTCACGCTTGTTTATAAATCGCTGTAAATCCTGACGTCAGCGAAATTTTTATCGCGCCCATAACGATTCCTGGAGCCATAAACGCTGCCACCCAGTATCCCGGATAAAAAAATCCCATACCACGCTACAGCACAGATCATCGTCACACCTTTTTTTCCTTCCGCCGCAATGCCATGATGACCGCTTCATAACCTCCGTTCACCACCACCCGCCACCGGGCATAAAAACAGGGAGCACCCCATCATGGAAAGTAAAAATCTGACAGATATTGCTGAGGTATTTCCTCAGTTAGCGATCGATCTCAAATATGCCACCGCCGATAACCTGACCGGCCAGCCGATTTACAAAGACCCGCGCTGTCTGCTGCACATTGATGCGGCTAAAGCACTGGCAAAAAGCATCGAAATTGCAAACGTTGCGGGCTATACGCTGCTGATCCTCGACGCATACCGGCCACCCGAAGCGCAGGCAATTCTGTGGAGTGCCTGCCCGAATCAGGACTATGTTGCGCCGCTGACGCGCGGATCAAACCACAGCCGCGGCACGGCGGTAGACGTTACGCTGATAGACGAGCGTGGCGAAATCGTGGATATGGGTACCGGCTTCGATGAGATGAGTGAGCACTCCCATCCTTATCATCCTGATGTGGCGGTTCAGGCGCAGCGCAACCGGCTGATGCTCAATGCCATCATGCTGGGTGGCGGCTTTAACGGCATTGCGACCGAATGGTGGCATTTTGAATTGCCCGGTTCCGAAAGTTACCTGCTGATAGACGGCGTATTCGGCTGTTATTCCGCACCGCTGGCTGAAAATATCAGTCTGTGACGGTTTCCGGCGGGCGGAATCAGGGCAGTCAATGTCCAGGTCTGTTATCGCCAGGTCGTTTTAAGCATTGTGAAATATAAAGCAGTAATAGATGAAGAATGGGCAGGGCAGTACGCAGGAGTTACTTAACAGAATTATTGAAATAAGCCGTGGCGGGCGCCACGGCTTATGTTTTATGCAGACTGCCACTCACTTTCAACATCCGCTTTGGCTTTAGAAAGGATGACTTTATTATCATCAACTTCTTTCACCCAGCTGAATGGAATAATGTGGTGTTTGCCGCCCGCTTCAGGATCGCTTTTCGCCAGCTTAATTTTGTCGTCGCCTTCGAAGTGGTCAACAATCCCGACATGTTCGCCATTCACATCAACAACCTGCGCGTGATCTAAAATCTCTGATTTATCTACCATGGTGGCTTAATCCTTATATTTAATGAGTTCAGTTGCCCTCAGACAAAACAAGCCTGGTTGTTAAATGCTGTTTTCGCCAGGGGATTAACAAAATGAAATAGTTCAGTGAGCTGGACCTGGTCGTTGTTATTTATTGCCGGCAGGAGAATAAAGGGCATATAAGCGAAACCGCAAACAGAGCCGGAGTGTCTGCAGCCACGGGTCTGCTGACCTCACTGCCTGCCACATCGGCATCATCAGATTTGCCGCAATCGTCTGCCGCCCGTTCACCAATCAACGCTATGATAATCAGGTCAATCACCACGCCGCAGATCGGCCAGCACGCGGGCGGTTTAACTTACCCAAAGGAGTGCCTATGACAGCAGTCAGTTCCATTACCACTGAAGGTGGCGTCTGGATTAATCAGCCGCCGGTACACAGTCTGGATGGCGA
>Ga0308171_1001597_pt1 | contig 29118 bp, 26 predicted proteins | sample PhyGR1_FD_202135 | JGI IMG/M metagenome (GOLD analysis project Ga0308171, IMG submission 202135) | Phyllosphere microbial communities from UC Gill Tract Community Farm, Albany, California, United States - DLSLSG.R1 | ecosystem: Host-associated > Plants > Phyllosphere > Unclassified | place: USA...
CGAAAGCGGAAGCCGCAGAATAAGCCGGTAAGCGTCATATGCAGCCGGTGTCCCAATGACCCGGCTGAGACGTAACAGGTTCAGTCACAAAAAAGGGGAGTTGGGGCACCACCCAACTCCCCTTTTTCTTTAACTCTACGGAGGACTGAACCATGCAAGCTGAATTGTTGAGGGTCGACCAATCACGGTCACCCGAGGAACGGATAAGACCTGAACGGTCAAGGAGCGATTGCCCCGTCTTGTTGTCGCAGAGACTTGTTCTGCGCAAACCCCACGAAGAAGACATCGACGCCCTTGCCCATCTTGCCAACAACGCCAACATCGCGACCATGGTGTCGCGCATGCCGCACCCATACACGGCGAAAGACGCCGCGGATTTCGTGCGCCGTGCAGCAAATGGCGAGATTGGCAAGTGCGTCTATGCGATTACGCGCATGGACAATGGCGAGTTCATGGGGTGCTGCGGACTGGAGCCGCAGGAAGACGAGAAGACCCTTGAAATGGGCTACTGGCTTGGCGAACCCTATTGGAACAGGGGCTACACCACCGAAGCGGCGCATGCGCTGATCGACATGGCCTTTCGTACCCGCGAGATCGACCAGATCGATGCGCGCTGCCGGGTGACCAATATCGGCTCGCGCCGCGTCATACAAAAGTGCGGCTTTCAGTTGCAGGGTTCCGGCATAGTTGGATCGCTGGCGCTAGGCGCCATGGTTCCGGTTGAATGGTACAGGCTGGATCGCAAGACATGGGTATCGTTGAGAAGCTGGGGAGACATGCGATGAGTACGGCTCAGTTGATGCGCCCTCGCAGCGTCGAAACCATGGCCCCGCCCGGCCCTTGCCCGACGATCGAAACCAAGCGGCTGGTGCTCAGGCCCCAGCGGCTTAGCGATGCGGGCTCCATCGCGGAATCGCTTGCCGATTTCCAGGTCACCCGGATGCTGGCCCGCGTTCCCGCACCCTACTACAAGCAGGATGCGTTGGAATGGCTGATCCTGCGCACCTCCGGCACCCTGCCCGACTGGGATTTTGCCATCACCGCTGGTGATGACACCCTGATCGGCGTCGTGTCGGTGGAACGGCGTCACGGCCAGTGGCATCTCGGTTACTGGCTGAACCGCTTCTACTGGGGCAGAGGCTATATGACTGAGGCTGTCGGCGCTGTCGTCGAGCGCTTCTTCCGGCGCATGCCGGGCGAGGTGCTGCATTCCGGCGTCTTTGCCGATAACCCGGCCTCGCTGAAGGTGCAGCAAAAGCTCGGCTTCAACATCACCGGCTGCAGCGAGATCTACGCGGTCGCACGCTCCACCATGGTGGCGCATATCGATACCGAGTTAACGGCGGAAGATTTTGTCCGACCGTAATGTGAAGCAATGACGGGCAAGGCCGGTTTTGTCGCGAACCGGCCTTGTTCCAACGGCGCTCGCCCATGATAATCTTTGACCTTCAGGGCAAGCGGCTATATTCCAGGCGGCAGAACCTTTTTGACGCGGATGGCATGTCCATGACCGCATGTAAGCTGACAGAACGGCATTCCGATGAAATTTCTCGATGAAGCAAAAGTCTATATCAAGTCCGGCGATGGCGGCGCAGGTGCCGTCTCTTTCCGGCGCGAAAAATTCATCGAGTTCGGCGGCCCGGATGGCGGTGACGGCGGACGCGGCGGTGATGTGTGGGTCGAGGTCGTCAACGGCCTCAACACGCTGATCGACTTCCGTTTCCAGCAGCATTTCAAGGCTTCGATCGGCCAGCACGGCATGGGCAAGACCCGCACCGGCGCCAAGGGATCGGATGTGGTGCTGAAAGTGCCGGTCGGCACGCAGATCTTCGAGGAAGACAATGAGACGCTGATCGTCGACCTGACCAAGGAAGGCCAGCGCTTTCGTCTTGCCGCCGGCGGCAATGGCGGCTTCGGCAATGCCTATTTCAAATCCTCGACCAACCAGGCGCCGACGCACGCCAATCCAGGCCTGGCAGGCGAAGAAAAGACGATCTGGCTTCGCCTGAAGCTGATTGCCGATGCGGGTCTCGTCGGCCTGCCGAATGCCGGCAAGTCCACCTTCCTGGCGACGGTCACGCGCGCGCGTCCGAAGATCGCCAACTATCCCTTCACCACGCTCCACCCCAATCTCGGCGTTGCGACCATCGATGGGCGCGAATTCGTTCTGGCGGATATTCCGGGTCTCATCGAAGGCGCGCATGAAGGCGTGGGCATCGGCGACCGTTTCCTCGGCCATGTGGAGCGCACACGCGTGCTGCTTCATCTGGTTTCCGCACAGGAAGAAAAGGTTGGCCAGGCCTACAAGACCGTCAAGGCGGAACTGAACGCCTATGGCGGCGGCCTGACCGACAAGCGCGAGATCGTCGCCCTGTCGCAGATCGACGTGCTGGACGAGAAGGAACTGAAGAAGAAGGCCAAGGAGCTGGAAAAGGCCTGTGGCCGTCCGCCGCTTCTGCTTTCCGCTGCTGCCCATATCGGCATGACGGAAGCCTTGCGCGCGCTTCGTGACGTGATCGTTGATGCCAGCGAAGGCGGCGAGACTGCACTTCCCGACCGCTCCATGCCCATCGAAGAGCTGGAAGACGGAGACGACCGTCTATGACGCTTGCGCGAAAACCGCTCGGCAGCCATCATCGCATCGTCATCAAGATCGGCTCCGCGCTTCTGGTGGACCGCAAGACCGGGCTGAAGAAGGACTGGCTGGACGCGATCTGTGATGACATCGCGGCGCTGAAGAAGAACGGCGCCGATGTGCAGGTCGTCTCCTCGGGCGCGATCGCGCTTGGCCGCACGGTGCTCGACCTGCCCTCTGGCGCGTTGAAGCTGGAGGAAAGCCAGGCGGCGGCAGCCGTGGGGCAGATTGCTCTGGCACGCGCCTGGTCCGAAAGCCTCTCCAAGCACGATATCGTTGCGGGGCAAATCCTGCTGACGCTTTCCGACACGGAGGAACGCCGCCGCTATCTCAATGCGCGTGCGACGATCAACCAGTTGCTGAAGATTGGTGCGACGCCGATCATCAATGAAAACGATACGGTGGCGACGACGGAAATCCGCTATGGCGACAATGACCGCCTGGCCGCCCGCGTTGCGACCATGACCGGTGCTGACCTTCTGGTATTGCTCTCCGACATCGACGGTCTCTACACAGCCCCGCCGCATCTCGATCCAGACGCCAGGTTCCTCGAGACCATCGCGGAAATCACGCCCGAGATCGAAGCCATGGCGGGCGGCGCTGCATCGGAACTGTCGCGTGGCGGCATGCGGACCAAGATCGATGCGGGCAAGATTGCGACTGCCGCCGGTTGCGCCATGATCATCGCGTCGGGCAAGACGCTGCATCCGCTGAAGGCCATCGAGAACGGAGCGCGTTCCTCCTGGTTTGCGCCTTCCGGCACGCCCGTGACAGCCCGCAAGACCTGGATCGCGGGCCAGCTCCAGCCAGCCGGCGAAATGCATGTGGATGAAGGTGCCGAAAAGGCACTCCATCAAGGCAAGAGCCTGCTGCCTGCCGGCGTCAAACTGGTGAAGGGCAATTTCGGTCGCGGCGATGCCGTTGCCATTATCGGCGTGCAAGGCCGTGAAATCGCGCGCGGGCTTGCCGGTTACGACGCCGACGAGGCCCGCCGCATCAACGGCCACAAGTCGAACGAGATCGAAGCCATTCTTGGTTATGTCGGACGCTCCGCGATGATCCATCGCGACGATCTGGTCATGACCGGCGCTGCCGTGAAAATCAAAAAAGCAAAGAAGGATGAAGTCGATGCCTGACCAGGCCGTGAAGCAAAGCCAGTCTGTTGATGCGCTGATGATGAATATCGGCGCTCAGGCGAAAGCAGCTTCACGACCGTTGTCCATCGCTTCGACCGCACAGAAGAACCGCGCGCTTCTCGCCATGGCATCCGCCATCGACGCGTCTGTAGACCGCATTCTCGAGGCCAATAAAAAGGACGTCGCAGCGGCCGAACAGGCAGGCGTGGCAGGCTCCTTCATCGATCGCCTGAAGCTCGACCCATCGCGCATTGCTGGCATTTCCGAAGGCATCCGTGCGATTGCCAATCTTGCCGATCCTGTCGGCGAGGTGATTGCCGCCTGGGATCGTCCGAACGGCTTGAAGATCGAACGCGTGCGCACCCCACTTGGCGTCATCGGCGTGATCTATGAAAGTCGCCCCAATGTGACGGCGGATGCCGGTGCGCTGTGCCTCAAGGCTGGCAATGCCGTGATCCTGCGCGGCGGATCAGATTCGCAATATTCATCGCGCGCTATCCATGCCTGCCTCGTGGAAGGCTTGAAGATTGCAGGGCTTCCAGAGCATGCGATCCAACTCGTGCCGGTCACCGATCGCGCCGCCGTTGGCCTGCTACTCGGCGGTCTTGGCGGCACGGTCGATGTGATCGTACCGCGTGGAGGCAAAAGCCTTGTCGGACGCGTCCAGACGGAAGCCCGCGTGCCGGTCTTCGCTCATCTGGAAGGCATCTGCCACGTCTATGTCGACAAATCCGCCGATCTTGAGATGGCAAAGAAGATCGTGCTGAATGCCAAGATGCGCCGCACCGGCATTTGCGGCTCCGCCGAAACCTTGCTGGTGGACCGCGCCGTGGCGGCAACCCACCTCGAGCCCTTGGTGAAGATCCTTCTGGAGGCCGGCTGCGAAGTTCGCGGTTCGGAGGACGTACAGAAAGCCGTTGCCGGGGTAAAGCTGGCGACCGAAGAGGACTGGCACACGGAGTATCTCGACGCCATTATCTCGGTGGCTCTGGTGGACGGTATCGACGGTGCAATTCAACACATCGGTACCTATTCCTCCAACCACACCGAAGCGGTGATTGCCGAAGATCCGGAGGTCGTTGCGCGCTTCTTCAACGAGATCGACAGTGCGATTCTGCTGCACAATGCCTCGACGCAATTTGCCGATGGCGGCGAGTTCGGCATGGGGGCGGAAATCGGCATTGCGACTGGCAAGATGCATGCGCGTGGACCAGTCGGCGTGGAGCAGCTGACCTCCTTTAAGTACCGCGTGCATGGCACCGGCCAGACGCGGATCTGATATTTGGCGGCTGATCGGGCTCTTGACCAACGTTACCTGACCATGCCGCACACCGAGCGCGGCATGGTGATTGGGCTATTCGGTGGGTCGTTCAACCCACCCCATGACGGTCACGCACTAGTGGCGGAAATCGCCATGCGCCGCCTCGGCCTCGATCAACTCTGGTGGATGGTGACGCCCGGCAATCCGCTGAAAAGCAAGACGGAATTGGCGCCGCTTGCCGAGCGTATCGCCGCTTGCGAAGATCTCGTCACCGACCCGCGCATCAAGATCACCGCGTTTGAACAGACGCTTGGTGTCAGCTACACGGCCAATACGCTCGCCAAGATAAAGGCGCGCAATCCGCACGCCCATTTCATCTGGGTCATGGGGGCGGATAATCTCAGAACCTTCCACCATTGGCAGAAATGGCGCGTGATCGCTGAGACCTTTCCGATTGCGGTGATCGACCGTCCGGGGGCAACGCTTGCCTATCTTTCATCGACCATGGCGCAGGCCTTCAGTCATGCGCGCATCGATGAAGACGATGCCGGAGTATTGTGGAAGAAGCAGGCGCCTGCCTGGGTCTTCATCCATGGTCCACGCTCGACGCTGAGCTCGACGGCTTTGCGCAATGGCAACAGCCCGCACCATAAATGAAGTATGAGCGCGGGCGTTGTTGCCCACATCTTGAAAAGTGAATGTAATGGTGCCACCTTTGTTATGCGTCGCTGAGAATCGCGTCGCACAGTATCTGTTTTGTCATTTCGGAAAGGACAACCTCTGACAACAGTACACACGAAGGGAAGAGCTTACAGCGCTATCCCGAAGGGCCAGGAGAGTGGCGTCGATGCCGCCCGTCGTGCCCTGGAAACCGTCCTTGCAAGTGTCGAGGACTCCAAAGCAGAAGATATCGTTTCCCTGAACATTGCCGGAAAATCGGCGCTGGCAGACTACATGGTGGTCGTGTCCGGGCGGTCGAACAGGCATGTGACGGCGATCTGCGAACATCTCATTACCGATATGAAGGATGAGGGTTTCGGCGGTGCGCGTGTTGAAGGCCTCGAGGCCGGCGACTGGGTGCTGATCGACGCAGGCGATGTCATCGTCCATGTGTTCCGTCCTGAAGTGCGAGCGTTCTACAACATCGAAAAGATGTGGGCGACGCCGGACATCGAGGAAGAAACGCTGCATTGATCGCGGGTTAGAGCATGCCGCGCAAAAATGAGCAGCGGTTTTGCGATAACGATATGCGATAAGGCATAGGAATAAGGCGTGGGAAGTGGATCTGAAAGATCGCGACACGCTTTAGGCCGAAGGCTTTTTCGGTCGCATGGAAACCCGCAGCCAATTCTGCTAGGAGCGCAGCTCAACAGGTTGCGAATAGGCTGATATGTGAATGCGGATTTCAATTTTTGCGGTGGGACGGCTGAAATCCGGCCCTGAGAAAGAGCTTGCGTCTCGTTATCTGGATCGTTTTGCCAAGGCTGGCCCGGCGATCGGGCTGGAATTCGCCAAGATGATCGAGGTGCAGGAAAGCCGCGCCTCCAACCCGGACACGCGCAAACGTGAAGAAGCGGCAATGCTGGAAAAGCATCTGGCCGACGGTGCCGCACTGATCCTTCTCGACGAGCGCGGCAAGGCGCTGGACAGCCCTGCTTTCGCCGAGCTTTTCGCCACCATGCGTGACAATGGAAAGCGCGATGTGGTCATCGCCATTGGCGGCGCAGATGGGCTCGACCCGTCGCTGACTGAGAAGGCGACCGCGACACTCTGCCTCGGCAAGCTCACCTGGCCGCACCAGATCGTCCGCTTCCTGATTTCCGAGCAGCTTTACCGCGCCGTGACCATTCTCTCCGGCCATCCCTATCACCGGGTTTAGATCCGGCCCCTAAGGTCTTCCCGTCATTGACATGCTTTCGTCGCAAACACGCGTCTATGTCGCGTCGCTATCATGCCTATTGGCGCGAAGCAGCGAAGCAGCGTATGGTCGCCAATCTTATAAAGCGGGTAGAAGAACATCATCATGGGTCCAGCGTGCGACAGATCTCGACTTGCCCTGCGGGCGGGTCGATTTGCGCTCCAAGCGAGCGCAGCTGTCATCATCGGCCTGACATACCTTACCCCGCAATGCGCCGCCGCTCAGGATGCGGCACCGACCACCGTCACTTCACCGGCAGAATCGTCGAGCGAATTGCAGGAACTGGAAACCCGGCGCAACCAGAACCGCCAGGATCTACAGGAACTGGTGGACAGCATTGGATTGTCGGAAGACAAGGCACGCCAGCTTGAAGAGAGCATTGCAGCGCTCAATCAGGATACGGCCCGAATCAAGGAAGAACTGATCGCGTCTGCCCAGCGCCGCAAGGATCTGGAAGCCAAGATCAATGATGGTCAGGACCGGCTGGCAAAGCTCAGCGTGCGTGAGGATGATGTGAAAGCGTCGCTTCGCGAACGCCGCGGTGTTCTGGCAGAAGTCCTGGCAGCCCTTCAGCGCATGGGCCGCAACCCGCCGCCTGCCCTTCTCGTATCCCCGGAAGATGCGCTTGCCTCGGTGCGAAGCGCGATCCTGCTCGGCGCCGTCGTTCCCGGCATTCGCGCTGAAACGAACAAACTCGTCACCGCTCTCAAAGAGTTGACTGACCTGCGCCAGGCGATTGCTGTGGAGCGCGAGCAGTTGACGGGCATGATGACGGCAAGTCTGGAAGAGGAAAAGCGGCTCGATCTGCTGCGCGCGGAAAACGACAAGAAGAGCAGCCAGACGGCCGCCGATCTCGAAGCAGAACGCAAGCGATCAGAAGAACTTGCAAGCAAAGCGACCAGTCTCGAAGGCCTGGTTTCCTCGCTTGAAAACGAGATTTCCTCGGTGCGCGAAGCCAAGGAAAAGGCGCGTCTGGAAGAGGAGCGGATCGCCCGTCTCCCCCCTGCCGAGCGGGACAAATTGGAAGCGCAAACCGAGGCTGGGGTGCCCGATAAAAACCGCATTGCGCCAGCATATCCGTTTTCGAGCTTGAAGGGTAAGCTGGCAATGCCGGTTTCCGGAGATGTGCTGAGGCGCTTCGGCGATGCCGACGGAACAGGGCATTTCTCCAAGGGGATCGTCGTCGCAACCGGCCCGGAAGCACTGGTAACAGCGCCAGCCGATGGCTTTGTGGTTTTTGCTGGAGAATTTCGCAGCTATGGCCGCATGATCATCCTCAACGCTGGCGACGGTTATCATCTGGTACTGACGGGCATGGACAATGTGAGAACGCGGCAGGGCATGTTCGTTTTCTCCGGCGAGCCTATTGCCTCCATGGGCGTAAAAAGAGTGGCGAGTGCGGCGGCTTTGGCGCTGGAAACTGACAAGCCAACGCTTTACATTGAATTCAGAAAAGACGGAGTGCCGGTTGATTCTCAACCTTGGTGGTCCGCAAAAAATACCGGAAGGGCGCGTAATGATTCGTAAGGCTTCGCTTCTTCTCATCGGTGGGCTCATGGGTGCCACGGCGATGAGCGTTATCTATTCTGCCAGCCTGCCGGCCCAGGCAGCAGGCCCTTCCACCTACAAGGAGCTCTCGATTTTCGGCGATGTCTTCGAGCGGGTGCGTGCGCAATATGTAACGCCGCCGGATGACAAGAAGCTGGTTGAAAATGCCATCAATGGCATGCTGAGCTCGCTCGATCCGCATTCGAGCTTCATGAATGCCGAAGATGCCAATGACATGCGCACCCAGACCAAGGGTGAGTTCGGCGGTCTCGGCATCGAAGTGACGATGGAAAACGAGCTGGTCAAGGTCATCTCGCCGATGGACGACACGCCTGCCGCCAAGGCTGGTATTCTCGCCGGTGACTTCATTTCCGAAATCGACGGTCAGCCGGTTCGCGGCCTGAAGCTGGAAGAAGCGGTTGAGAAGATGCGCGGCGCCGTCAAGACGCCGATCAAGCTCACCATCATCCGCCAGGGCGCCGACAAGCCGCTCGACATCACCGTCATGCGCGACATCATCGCAGTCCGCGCGGTCAAGTCGCGTGTCGAAGGTGGCGATGTCGGTTATCTGCGCGTCATCTCCTTTACCGAGAAGACCTATGACGATCTCGAAAAGGCGATCAAGAAGATCAAGCAGGACGTTCCGGCCGACAAGCTCAAGGGCTATGTCCTCGATCTGCGTTTGAACCCAGGCGGTCTGCTCGACCAGGCGATCAATGTATCCGACGCCTTCCTCGAGCGTGGCGAAGTGGTCTCCACTCGTGGCCGCAACCCCGATGAGACCCGCAGATTCAACGCCACGGCTGGCGACCTGACCGATGGCAAGCCAGTAATCGTTCTGATCAATGGCGGCTCCGCTTCGGCCTCTGAAATCGTCGCGGGTGCGCTGCAGGATCTGCGTCGTGCCACGGTTGTCGGCACACGCTCCTTCGGCAAGGGCTCGGTTCAGACGATCATTCCGCTCGGCGAAGCCGGTGCGCTGCGCCTGACGACGGCGCTCTATTACACGCCGTCCGGCAAATCCATCCAGGGCACCGGCATCACGCCAGACATCAAGGTGGAACAGCCATTGCCGCCAGAGCTTCAGGGTCGTGTTCGCGCCGAAGGCGAATCCAGCCTGCGCGGTCACATCCAGGGCCAGAGCGAAACCGAAGAAGGTTCGGGCTCCGCAGCCTACGTTCCGCCGGAAGCCAAGGACGATATCCAGTTGAACTATGCACTGGACCTGCTGCATGGCACCAAGACCGACCCGTCCTTCCCGCCGAACCCGGAAAAGGCAGTCGTCAACAAGCAGTAAGACATTAAAGGCACCGGTCCAAGGCCGGTGCCACTCCATGTCCGGTCAGACGTCAATCACGCATCAGCCACGGAAACACCATTGTCATCAGACCTGCGTAAGCCGCTCATGGGTCGGAAGCGTAAACAGAGCGTCGGGTTTTTCCGGCGCTTTTCTGTGTTGACGCTGCTTGCAGTTCTCGTTGGCGGCGGTGTGGCCGGATTGTCCCTCTATACGGCGCTTTCTCCCGGCAATCTGGCGAAAAGCTCCACCGCGCCGGACGTGGCGCTAGGACCGGCGGGAACGCCGCAGGATCAGGCAGCAGCCACGAACGAAAGTAACGCCGCCAACCTGCAAAGCGGGCGTTCCGGCGCCAATGTCCAGCGCAACACCATGTCGGACGGCAATACCGTCTCCGTGTTTTCGCCGAAAGACCGCAATGACAACGCACCCGTGCTGATGACCGGCCAGACGGTCGGGCAGGACCCACGGGTGGCGATGCGACCGAATGAGGAACTGTTGGAGGAGGGCCCTTTCGGCAGGCTTCCCATTATCAGCGCGGACGGCCTGAAACCGATGGATCAATATGCCAGGCCCTGGTCCGGCGCACGCGGCACCCGTATCGCCATTGTGGTGGGTGGGCTGGGCCTTAGCCAGACCGGCACGCAGAAGGCGATCAGGGAGCTTCCGCCCGAAGTCACGCTCGGCTTTGCCGCGACCGGCAACAGCTTGCAGCGCTGGATGCAGGAGGGCCGTCGTGAGGGCCATGAGATCCTGCTACAGATTCCCTTCGAGCCCTTCGGTTATCCTGGCACCAATCCCGGTCCTGATACGCTCTTGGTCTCCGATCCGGCCAAGATCAATCTGGAGCGGCTTCACCGGTCCATGGCCAAGATCACCAACTATACGGGCGTGATGAACTATCTCGGCGCGCGCTTCATGGCCGATGAAAAGGCGCTTGAGCCGGTGCTGCGCGATGTCGGCCAGCGCGGCCTGCTGTTTCTGGATGACGGATCGTCAGCGCAATCGCGCACCGGCATCATCGCCAAGGCCGTATCCACGCCCACGGGCTTCGCCGATCTGCAACTGGACGATCAGGTGAACGACGCCGCCATTCTGCGCAAGCTGGACGATCTGGAGCGGATTGCGCGGCGCAATGGTTCCGCCATCGGCGTTGCGTCCGCCTTCGATGAGAGCGTTGCCGCAATCTCCAAATGGTCGGTCGAAGCGGCAGCGCGCGGCATCGAGATCGTCGGTGTCTCGGCGCTTGTCTCGCAAGACTCCAAGCAGTAAGTCTGCTCCACCAACAATCAACATCCAGGTTCAACAATGTCGATCAAAGCAGACGATCTGCCCTACCGCCCCTGCGCCGGTATCATGGTTCTGAACGATAAGGGCCTCGTCTGGGCCGGACGCCGTATCTCGCAAGGCAACTCTGAGTTCGATGGCTCGCCTCAACTCTGGCAGATGCCGCAGGGTGGCATCGACGAGGGCGAGGCGCCGCTCGCTGCTGCCATTCGCGAGCTCTATGAAGAGACCGGCATGAAGACCGTGACGCTGCTGGCCGAAGCGCGCGACTGGATCCATTACGATCTGCCGCCGCAGCTCATCGGCATCGGACTTCGCGGCAAATATCGCGGCCAGGCACAGAAATGGTTCGCCTTCCGTTTCGATGGCGATGAAAGCGAAATCCAGATCAACCCGCCGCCGGGTAGCAACGAGGCGGAGTTCGACGCCTGGGACTGGAAGCCGATGGACACCCTGCCCGAGCTGATCGTCCCGTTCAAGCGGTCGGTCTATGAGCAGGTGGTCGAGCAGTTCCGCCATCTCGCAGGGAAATAACGGTAATAAAAAAGGCGGCATCTCTGCCGCCTTTTTCGATTCATTCCGAAAGGATTACTCGGATTCCGCAGAGTCGGCCGAGTCAGCGTTGAGCTGACCGTACTTGGCTTCGCCGATCTTGTTGAGAAGATCGAGCTGCGTTTCGAGGAAGTCGATATGGCCTTCTTCGTCGATGAGGAGCTGTTCGAACAGCTTCATCGAGACATAGTCGCCGGCATCGTGACAGATGTCGCGGGACTTCTTGTAAGCCGTGCGGGCGTCGTATTCGCCAGCGAGATCGGCTTCCAGCACTTCCTTGACGTTCTGGCCGATGCGCAGAGGCGCAACGGTCTGAAGGTTCGGGTGGCCTTCGAGGAAGATGATGCGATCGATGATCTTGTCAGCGTGCTGCATCTCTTCGATCGACTCGGCGCGCTCTTTCTTGGCGAGCTTTGTGTAGCCCCAGTCGTTCAACAGCCGGTAGTGAAGCCAGTACTGGTTCACTGCACCGAGTTCGAGGAACAGTGCCTCGTTAAGCTGCTCGATGACTCTTGTGTCGCCTTTCAATGTCCGCTCTCCTGTTGTCTTCATGCAATTGTTTCAGGCGGGACATAAAATCAAAAACTTCGGCCTCAGTCGAGTGCCGACGTGCATGATATTCTTCCGTGGTCTTGATGATCAGGTCGACGACAGTCGGGAAACAGCCACAGCAACGACCACGCTTCTGCATGGCGTGATAGACTTTTGCCGGGACGATGAGCTGCCAACAGTCTTCGTCAAGAAGCTCGTTGATGACATCGCGAATGTCGTTGTCGGTGATGTAATTGCAGCTACAAACCAGCATGATCCATTGCCTGCGTGACGCAACACGTTGTTTTCCCTGTTAAACCAAAACAGGACATTCGATGTCAAGAAAAACAATGGCACAATTCGACAAGTGATATATTTAGAGGATTTCTAAACTAGACGAAAAACTTCGTGTTTTCATCGATTTAGCGGATTCTTGATGAGAGGCACATGGATTGCCATGCGCCACTCCACCAACGCCCCATGCGCGCGATCACGGATTTGTGATCGTATTTTTGATGCCTATCAGGCGAAATACTGCCCCCCATTGGCCGTCAGCGTCGATCCAGTGATGAAGCCTGCGTCATCGGAGGCAAGGAACAGGGCGCACCGTGCAATCTCTTCCGGCTCACCCAATCGCCCCACCGGGATATGCGGCAGGATGCGCTCCTTCAAAACGGCCTCAGGGATGGCGCGCACCATCTCCGTGCCGATATAACCGGGGCATATAGCGTTGACGGTGATATTGCGCGAGGCGCCTTCCTGGGCCAGCGCCTTCGTCAAGCCGATATCGCCCGCCTTGGATGCCGAATAATTCGCCTGCCCCGCCTGGCCCTTCTGGCCGTTGATCGACGAGATGGTGATGATGCGACCGAAGCCCCGCTCGCGCATGCCAGGCCAGACCGGATGCGTCATATTGAAGACGCCATTGAGATTGGTATCGACGACCTCACGCCATTGCTGCGGCGTCATTTTGTGGAACATGGCGTCGCGGGTAATGCCGGCATTGTTGACAAGAATGTCGATCGGTCCGAGCGCCCGTTCCACCTCGGCCACGCCCTCCACGCAGGCATCGTAATCGCGCACGTCCCATTGATAGGCCGGAATGCCGGTCGTCTGCCGGAATGCCTCGGCGCGATCCTCGGTGAAAGCGTAATTGACCGCGACCTTGTAGCCCGCCGCCTGAAACGCTTTCGCGATCGCAGCACCGATACCGCTTGTTCCACCCGTTACCAACGCCACCCGGCTCATCGTCAAGGCCCTCGATTCCATTGAGTAACCCTTTAGATGGGCCAACGTGGCATTTCAATGATTTGGGCCGATCACAGCCCTTCGAGGCACATGGCAATACCCATGCCGCCGCCGATGCAAAGTGTCACGAGACCCTTGCTTGCCCGGCGCCGCTTCATCTCGAAAACAAGCGTGTTCAGAACACGCGCACCGGATGCGCCAATGGGATGACCGATCGCAATCGCACCGCCATTCACGTTGACGATTTCCGGATCGAGACCGAGATCGCGCACCACCGCGCAGGATTGCGCGGCAAAAGCTTCGTTTGCCTCGACCAGATCAAGATCGCCAACCGACCAGCCCGCCTTGGCCAGAGCCTTTCGCGAGGCGGGGATCGGTCCGGTCCCCATGATTTGAGGATCGACACCGGCGGTTGCCCAGGACGCGATGCGCGCCAGCGGCTGGATATTGCGCCGGGCTGCCTCTTCTCCCGTCATCAGCAGCACGGCGGCAGCGCCGTCATTAAGGCCGGAGGCGTTGCCCGCCGTCACGCTACCCTCCTTGTCGAAGGCAGGGCGCAGCTTGGTCAGCGCCTCCAGCGACGCGCCTGCGCGGATATATTCGTCGGCGGAGATGGTCACATCGCCCTTGCGGCCCTTGATGACAAAGGGCGCGATCTCGTCTTCGAAGCGCCCGGCTGCCTGCGCCGCCTCCGCGCGGTTTTGCGAGCGCACCGCATATTCGTCCTGCTCTTCACGAGACAACTGCCACTGGCGGGCGATGTTCTCTGCGGTGATGCCCATATGATAGCCATGAAACGCATCGATCAGGCCATCCTTCAACATGGTATCGACCATCTTGAAATCGCCCATCTTCACGCCGCCGCGCAAATGCGCCGCGTGCGGAGCCATGGACATGGATTCCTGTCCGCCCGCAACGATGATGGACGCATCACCCAACGCGATCTGTTGCGCGCCGAGCGCGACAGCCCGCAGGCCAGAACCACAAAGCTGATTGATGCCGAAGGCGGTTGCTTCCTGCGGAATGCCGGCCTTCATTGCGGCCTGGCGCGCCGGGTTCTGCCCCTCGGCGGCAGTCAACACCTGACCAAGGATCGCTTCATCGACATCCGCCGCCGCAACACCTGCCCGTTCCAGAACCGCAGTGATGACGGATGCGCCAAGTTCGTGCGCCGGAGTATTCGCAAAGCTGCCATTGAACGAGCCGACTGGCGTGCGTGCGGCGCTCGCGATCACGATGGAGGATGAAGGCATGGATGTTTTCTCCCGAATTTTGCCGCGAGACTGTCAAAGCTTGGGGCGCAAGTCAATTTAGCCAGGTCGATTTGAAAGGACGCTGCAGAGCAGCATCCGCATGCTGCAAAATTGCTGCGCAAGAAAGTGACTGCTGCATCGCACAAACCATTTGTCAGACGCCTTTGTTTCAGCATACTCTTTTGAATGGGAAGAGCAAAAAACACTAAAGCGTAACGCGATCTTTCAGATTCGCTCACACGCTTTATGTCCTTGTTTTATGGCATGTCGTTATCGCAAACCGCTGCACACATTTGCGCGACATGATCTAGGAAAACAAGCAAGACCGGCATCGCGAGGAGGCGAGGATGGGAAGACATGGCGGCGAGACCGTTATCAAGAAATACGCCAACCGGCGGCTCTATAACACAGGGACAAGTACCTATGTGACGCTGGAAGACCTGGCGAAGATGGTCAAGCGCGGCGAAGACTTCAAGGTTCAGGACGCCAAGACATCTGAAGACATTACCCACGCCGTGCTGACGCAGATCATCGTCGAGCAGGAAGCCAAGACCGGCAACACGCTTCTGCCGACCGCCTTCCTTCGACAGTTGATCTCCTATTATGGCGACCAGATGCAGGTGGTCGTGCCGACCTTTCTCGAACATTCGATGAAGGCATTCTCCGAGCAGCAGAGCCATATGCAGGAGCATATGGGCAAGGCTTTCGGCGACCCGTCTCTAACAAAGAATTTTTCCGCGCCCTTCCAGTTGATGGAAGAGCAGATCAAACGCAACACGGAACTCTTCAAGCAGACGATGCAGATGTTCACGCCCTTTGCCGCGCCCGCATCGACGCCGAAGGAACAGCGCAAGCCCGACGCCTCGGAGATCGATGAGCTGAAGGCGCAACTGCGCAACCTTCAGACCAAGCTCGATCAGCTCTGACAGTCGGCAGCCTACAAGCGGAAACTCATCCCCGGGCTAACAGCTGGTAAGATGGAAGCGCCACGTCAGCGCTCGCGCCGTGCCGAATGATCGACCGGTCGCTTTGCGGACGGGCAAGAACCTGGCTCATGGTCCAGGCATTCAGGATCATCAGGTCGGCCTTGCGGCCGATGGCGATCAGACCGGCGTCCTGCCCCATGATCGATGCGGGAACGACGGCGGCCAGCATTGCCGCGTCACCGTAGGGGTGATCGAGATGCAGGATCTTCACCGCCTGCCTCCAGGTGTCGAGCATGTCGTGATCCCCATAGGCATAGAACGTGTCGCGGCAGTTATCGCCCGCGACCGCGACACGAATACCGGCGGCGCGCAGTTCCTTGACGGGCGTTACCCCTCGCCACCGCGGAGTTCTGAGCTGCTGGCGGTCCTGCAGATACATATTCACGGTCGGCAAAGTCACGATGCTGATGCCAGCCTGCGCCAGAAGCGCGAGACGCTCGGCGAGTTTCTCCTCCTCAAGAACCGCCAGTGAACAGCAATGGCCGCATGTTACCCGCCCCTCATATCCGTAGCGTATCGTCGCGCGCGCAATCGCGGGAAGGGAATCCCCCGTTGCCGCCTCGTCCACGTGCAGGTCGATGTCGAGGTCTCGCTCGCTTGCCAGCTTGAAGAGAATGTCCAGCAGTCCCTCCATGTCGTCCAGACCGCCATGCGTGCCGCCGCTGGCACGTGTGACCCCGCCTATGAGACCGCCGCCCTTTGCCACGAGATCGGCAAGATCGCGGCCATGACCGGAGGCGTAGACGTCGAGCGGAACAAGCGCGACGGCTTGCAAGGCAATGCGCGACGACCAGCGTTCAGCGGCCTGTCGATAGGCAGCCCAGGTGATATGTGCCTGCCCCTCATGACTGTCGAGATGGGTCCGAATGGCTGCAACGCCATGGGCGTAGGCAGTCTCAAGTCCGAATTCCATGCGCGCTGTCACGTCCTCATGGCTCCAGTGCGCCAGACGATCGGCCGTCGTTGCCGCGCGCGCGCCTGCATGGGTTCCACCGGAATCAGGCGCGCGATCCACCATATGTCCCTTGTCGAGATGGGCATGAACATCGACAAGAAGCGGCCAGACGTGGCGGCCCGCAAGATCGATGACGTGAACGGCACCGTCAACGGCAACAACGCCAGCGGGAGCGATGTCAGCGATCGCATCATCTTGCACAAGGAGATCGACCAGAAGCGCCCCGTCCCGATCCCTGACGCCTCCTTCAAGCCCTGGAGCTGCCATCAATGCCGCAGGGATCCGCGCATTGCGCAAATGCACCCGACCTTTCCCGGTCAGGCTCCCTATGGCCAGACCCGCCCGGTCGGGGATAGTTTCCGTGCTCTTCTCTATTGTCATGATGTTACTTTCACGTCCTATAGCGTGTCGCGCGAAGGTGTTCCGCTGGTGATGCGTCAAGCACCCTCCTCTTCGGGCAACCTCAATCGTTCCGAGGCGAAATTGATGAAATGGCTCGCGGCGGGCGATAGCGAGCCACGCGCCCGATGCAGAATGTTGAGCCGCTGCAGGCCACCGCCGCCAGCAAGAGGAATGAAGGCAAGCTCGCCATTAGCAAGTTCCCGATCCACATCGACGCGGTTCAAGAAGGTGACATGCGGTTCGACATAGGCAAGCCGCTTCATCAGCTCCATCGAATTGGTCTCGACAACCGGGTCGAGTTGCGCCCGCGCCGGGGCCAGGTTCTCCACCAGTTCGCGCAGCGACAGGCTCCTGTCCGCAAGCACCATCGGATAAGCAAGACAGTCGGAGATTTTCAGCGTCTTGCGCAGCGCCAGGGGATGATGAGGAGAGACCACAACGCCTAGCCTGTGGCGAAACTCGGCGACACGTTGCAGGCGGCTATCCTCTGGAAGATTGTAAGCCAGCGCGAGATCGGCTCGACCGGATGCGACCAGTTCGACAACGCTGTCCCGATCACCGACGATCACGCGCAGGCTCACTTGCGAGATTGCGCTGCGATAGGCGGCAACGATCTCGGCGAGCCTTCCGGCAGCCAGCGTCGCCATGGTGGCGACCGTCACCTCGCCACGTGACAGCCCTCGCAACGCCTTGATCTGGTTTCGCATTGCCTCGTGCGCTTTCAGCGTGTCGCGAATATGCGCGATCAGCAACTCGCCGGAACTGGTGAGCTTCAGCCCCTTGGGCAGCCGCTCGAAAATCGGCGCGCCGAGTTCTGTCTCTAGGTCGAGAATATAGCGATTGATGGCAGACGCTGCGACATTGAGCTTCTTTGCGGCCTTGCGGATCGAGCCTTGGCGGGCAACCTCGTCTATATAGCGCAAGGCGCGACCATGCAGCATATGCGTTCCCATGTTTGAAGAGGAGCGCGAGGCGCCCCCCTCCACGATGGCATTGCCGCTGGGCGCAATCAACGTCATTTCTTGGCGAAGTTGGCGTTGATACGGCGGGTGAGATACTCCCCGGCGGTGATCGGCTCATATTTGCCGAGCGGACCCACCATGACAGCGTCCTTGTTCGCCTGGCAGAAGAAGGGGAGCGACAAGCGACGGCCGAGATATTGGCCCGGACGTGGCATTCGGACGCGATGCAGCGTCGATTGCAGTTGGTCATCCGACCAGCGCATCAGCATGTCGCCAATATTGCAGGTGATGTAACCGTTTCTAGGCGGCACGTCGGTCCACTGGCCAGCTGCGGCATCCTTGCCGGGGCAAACCTGAAGACCGCCCTCGCCTTCCTTCTGGTGAAGGATCGTCAAGCAATCGAAATCCGAATGGGCGCCCGCGCGCCAGAACTGGAAGTCTTCCGGCTTGGCATTCTCCATGGACATATAGTGGATGAGGCGCAGGGTAGACTGGTACTGATCGGAAGACGGATCATGCGCCTTGGCAAAGAAATCCTCGGCAAAGCCCATCTTTAGCGCGAAGCAGGACAGGATGCGCATGCCAAGCTGCCAGTTCTGGGCTTCGAAGCGGAGCATGGTCTCCTTGAAGCCCGGAAGCTCCTCCTCGCTTGGCCACAGATTGGTCATTTCCGGCCGGGTGATCTGATAGCTTTCCTTGTTGTCCGGCGTTCCGGTGGAGGGCCGCACCTGCGCTTTGAACTCCCAGCCGGCATTGACACCCTTGGGCATCGGATATTGGGCCTTGATCTCCTGCGGCAAGGCAAACAGGTGCCAGGCCGTGTCGAAGGCAAGATCGATATCAGCCTGCGCTATTCCGTGATTATAGACCTGGAAGAAACCGATCTCGACGGACGCCGTCCAGAGCTGATCGGCAATCTCCTGTTTGCGGTTTTCGAAGTCGGAGAGATCGATAACCGGGATTTCGCGTTCGACGGTCGTTCCCTCGCCGCCGATGGTGGTCTCCTTGTTGAGTTCGGCCAGACTGTAATTTGCTGCATTCATCATGGTCTTTTCTCCATGCTTTGCTCCCGCGGGAGCTGGGTTGAGGAGCAATGTCCGGGCGCGCCCGACTGCTTCTACTCCGGGATGGGGTTCAGTCTTTCTTCGGCAGGCTCCAGGGAAAAAGGAGACGCTGCGTTGCCTGCACGATCTGGAACAGAAGGAGCGAGAGGACGGCGAGCACGAAAAGTCCGGCCCACGCTTCCGGCAATCTGAACATCGAGGTGGAGAACTGGATGAAGTAACCCACGCCCGCTTCCGACGCGCAGAATTCCGCGACCACCGCACCGATGACGGCAAGTGTGATGGAAATCTTCAGCGCCGAGAAAATGTAAGGCACGGCGAAAGGCAGACGGATTTGTGTCATTTCCCGAAAACTCGGCGCCCTGAGGCTTCGCGACAGTTCGATCAGTTCAGGCGGCGTCGCGGCAAGCCCCGTCGCTGTCGAGACCACCAATGGGAAGAAGGTGATAAGACAGGTGATCACGATACGCGGCGCATCACCCGCGCCCAACACCACGATAATGATCGGCGCGATGGCGACGACCGGTGTCGACTGGATGACCACCAGCACCGGATAGAGCGTTTTGGAGAGGATGGGTGAACGCATCAGAATGATCGCCAATGGAATGGCGATGACGATGGAGAGAAGATAGCCGATCAGCGCCACGCGCAGCGTCGACCAGACATGCAGGCTCCAGCGGCTGAAGCCAATGGCCGGAAAGGCATCGAAAATCGCCGAGGGACGTGGCAATAGGTAGGACGGGATGGCAAGCATCCGGCAGGCGAGCTCCCAGATCAGCACGATGCCGATCATCGTCAGCAGAAAGGGAACGCCTGGTAGGCTGACGGCCCGACGGACCGCGAGCCACATCCTTTTGCCGAAACCTGGCACGTCACGCGGCCTTTCGGCCGATAAGGAGATCGCGGAGAGTGGCTGATAGGTCATGGATAGCCTTGTCGTTAGCGGTTTGCGGGCCACGCGGGCGAGCCACGGGAACGGGAATTTCGGTGAGAACGGTACCCGGCCTGCCAGTCATCACCAGCACACGGTCGGAGAGGAGAGCCGCCTCGCTGACGGAATGGGTGATGAAGACAACTGTCTTCGGCCGCTCGGAGAAGATTTTGAGCAGATCGAAGCCCATGACTTCACGCGTCAGCGCGTCCAGCGCGGAAAAGGGCTCGTCCATCAGCAAAATGTCCGGGTCCATCAACAGCGCACGGGCTATCCCCACCCTTTGCTGCATGCCGCCGGACAATTCGTCCGGCAGCCGTTTGGCGAAGCCGTCGAGACCGACCATGGTGATCAGCTCCGCCGCCCGGTCGCGTTCCTCCGACGTCACGCGTCCGCGCTTGTGGCGCGCCGGGAAAAGAATGTTGTCCTCGACCGTCGCCCATGGCAGCAGCGTCGGGCGCTGAAACACGATCCCGATATCGTCGCGCGGCTCGGTGACCTTCAGCCCGAACACCTCGACCTGACCGGAGGTTGGCGTGAGAAGACCGGCGATCATGCGCAGCAAGGTCGACTTGCCACAGCCCGAAGGGCCCAGGATCGCTAGAAATTCGTGGCGAGCCACCTCGAAACTGATGTCACGGAGGGCTTCTGTCTTGCCTGTGCGGGTGAGAAAGACCTGCCCGAGTTTGTCGAAGCGGATTGCAGCTGGGCTCATTGCCTTACTCCGTGGCAATGAATTTGCGACTGACCGCAGTCTCAGGATCGAGCTTGCCCGCATCGATACCTTGGGCGGCCGAAACGCGCTTCCACGTCTCGGCAAGCCGATCGGGCTTGAGCACGCCGAGGCCGTCCTTTTCCGTGACCTCGTTGAAGATCAGCGGCAGCGTGTCCTTCAAAGAGCCTTCAACATCCTCCGCCTTCAACTCCGGAACCATGGCGACGACGGCGGCTGCGGCCTTTTCCGGATTGGCCTTGGCGAACTCGATCGACTGCTTGTAGGCATCGACGAAGCGGCGAGCGACGTCGGGGCGCTTGGTCAGAAACTCGTCATTTGCCAGCAGCGAGGCGGAATAAAGCTCCAGTCCGGCGGAAGACCATGGCAACGCGACGATCTCCTTACCGGCAGCCTTCGCCTGGTTGCTGTACCGGGTGAAATCCGTCATCCAGGCAATGATGCCGTCGACATTGCCCGTCATCAGCATCGGGCCGAGGGCGCCGGGATCGGCCTTGATCAGCTTCACGTCGCTTTCGGCGATATTCTGATCCTTCAGGACCAGGGGTAGATAGACGTTGGACGACGTGAAGGGTGATGTGGCGATGGACTTGCCTTTGACATCCGAAACGCTCTTGATCGGGCCATCCTTGAGAACGTAGAAGGCATGCGGTCCTTTGTTGAAGATGGAAAGGACGGCCGTAACCTTAACCCCTTCCTTTGCCTTGGCTGCCATCAGCGCGCCGATATCCGAAACGCCGATATCCGACGTGCCTGCAGCAAGCCGCGAGATCGCTTCCGTCGAGCCGCGGCCGGAGGCAATCGAAACGTCGAGTCCGGCTTTCTCACAGAAGCCCTCGTGTATGCAGACATAGATCGGCGCTTTGTCCCCGCCCGGAAGCCAGTCGAGCTGAAAAACGACCTTGTCGGCGCTGAGCGCAGGGGTCGCACCGAGACAGAAAACGGCGAAGGCAGCAGCAAGTTTAGGAACAGACATCATCAGCATTCTCTCCAGGTTAGTGTTCTGTTTTAAAGGACGGCGACAGAGACGCGATCCGTGCTTCGGGAAAGCCTTCCGACAGCAAGGTCAAACGGGCGCAAGCGCGCTTTTCGGCAAGGGGACCGGTAAGGCAGGAAAGACACCTGTGGCTTTTAAGGGCCACATCGGGATCTTCAATTTTCAGGTTCAGAGGGCGAGAAAAGGTCTCTTCTTGGGTCATATGATCATCCTCGACAGACAAATCCGTCGAGCAATGTCCAGAGCGTTGGGCTCAGACCGCTTCTACTCGCCCCTTTTTCATTCCACAGGAATTGCTGTATCGCAAGAAGTTTGTGCGCTCTAAATAAGCGCCTAAATATTACTCAATTTTAGGCTGGAAGTGTACCGAGACCTAGGCCGCTTATTGCTAGTATATTGATCTAAAATATTTTTTTGACACTACAGTACTGTCATTAGAGGATCTACGAAGCATTCAAATTAGGCGTTCTAAAAATCAGTACGCAAAGGACTGAAAATTGTGGTTCGTCTGGGCTGCGTTCTAGACATCTCAAGCCAGGTCGCGGCCTCACTGATGAGGCCAACCACATGACTTGGCCTGATAATGAAAAGCGCGAAGGGCACGGCGAACCTTCGAGAAGGCCGGTGTCAGTTTGGACGAGAAGGAACACGCAGAAGCAGGATAAATCCGGCGCCGAGGAAGAGGATCAGCGTCGCCATACCGATATGGGCGGAGCCGGTCGCATAGGTTGCGACGGAGAACATGAGCGTTGCCATGAAGCTGGTGGCGCGCCCGGAGAGCGCGTAGATGCCGAAATAGCGGCCCGCTTCGGCAATCGTGATGTTGCGCGCCAGATAGGAGCGTGACGAGGCCTGCACCGGGCCGAAGGCAAGGCCGATCAGCACGCCATAGACGATATAGGCCTTTTCCGCCCCGCTGCTGAAGAGACCATGGGTTTCCTCAGGCGAGAATTGCAGCAATCCGAACAGGGTCGATGTCTTTTCCGTTGAGATGATGCCGAGCGTCGCCAGAAGCAACAGCATGAGGCTGATGATGATCATCGTTCGCGAGCCGAGCCGCTGATCGAGCCGGCCGGCAGCAAAGCAGCCGCCGATGGCAACGACATTGAGAATGATGCCGTAAATGCCGATCTCCATCGTCGCCCAGCCGAACATGCCAGCGGCAAAGGCTCCGCCCAGGATCAGCAGGCCGTTGACGCCATCTTGATACAGCATTCTGGCGATCAGAAAGCGTGTGATCAGCGGACGGTGGCGCAACTCCCTCAGCGTCGATTTCAACTCCGAGAGGCCCGAGCGCACGGCAAGCCCGAGGGGCAGCCCTTTCTTTACATCGGGCGTGAAGAAAAACATTGGCAGGATGAAGATGAAATACCAGATCGCGGCGATCGGTCCGGTGATGCGGGCGTCCTCTCCCGTTGCCGGGTTTAGCCCGAAAAGCGGCGGCAGGCCGATGATGGTAAGCCCCGTCTGTGGACTGGCGGCCATGAAGAGCACGATGAAGATCAGGACGATCATGCCGCCAAGATAGCCTAGCCCCCAGGCGGTGTTGGAGATTCGCCCGACATTCTCCGGGTTTGTCAGACGCGGCATCATAGAATCGTTGAAGACGATGGAGAATTCCGCCGCAATCGAGGCAAAGATCATGAAGAGGGCGGGCCACAACACCGGTGATCCGGGCGCGGCAAACCACAACATCGCAAGACAGATAATCTTGATGGCAGCGAAAAACGCGATCCAGGGCTTTCGCGACCCGGACTGATCGGCAATCGATCCGAGGATGGGCGAAAAGATTGCAATGACCACGGACGAGATGGTCGCGACATTGCTCCAGAGCGTTTGCGCCGAGACCGGATCATCCGTCAGCCGGGCGACGAAATAGGGCCCGAAGATGAAGGTGGTGACGACGGTGAAGAAGGGCTGCGCTGCCCAGTCGAACAGCATCCAGCCCCATATCCCTTTCGCATCCACCTTCTGCATGTCGGTTGTCGGAGCTACTGTCGGTTCTCCCGTGCGGGAAGAAGAAGTCATTCGATTGCCTTTCCGCACGCAGACGACCCGGTGTGTAACAGCCGGGTCGTGTGATTATGAGACGTTAAACGCTTCGGGTCTGGACTATATCCGAAAGCAGACCTGCGGCAACGGTGAGCCGCGCGAGATTTGTCTCGCCGCTATCGCTCAGCGCTGCAAGTTCCGAGACGATGCGATTGACGCGCACACGGTCGGCTGCATACCAGGCTTGAACCGGGTTCTTCTCCTTCGCATGTTCCGTGAGCGCCGAAACCACGATGCGGCGGCGTGACGAGGCGATCTGGTCCTGGCTGCGCAGCAGCGCAAGGCTTTCGTAATGATCGGCGGGGCTGACGCGCTGGCTTGCATCGAGAAGCCTTGCGACGCGGAAGGTCGTTGAAACGGCCGCATAGCTTTCCGCCGCACGCGCCAATGTCGTGCTGGCCTGATCGGCAATCAGCATGATTTCCGGCACGTAGACCAGAAGGCGCAGTGTCTCGAGCTCCCTGACGAGCGCCGGCGAGACGCCGTCGATCTCGGGAAGACCGATCTCCTCCTGATATTTTGCGGCAGCCGGAGACAGCGTTTTGATCGCGCTTTTCAGCCTCTCGACCTCATCCTGCATGGCGCCGGTGACGGTACCTGCCGTCTGGAGATAGAGCCGCGTCGCATCGCCAAAGATCTGCATGACCCTGGCATAAAGATCGTTCTGCACGACGCCAGAAATCTGACCATCCAGCGCGTCGATCTCGCTCCACAACCGCTTCAGGCCGAAGCCATCCTCAACGATCATCGCCGCCTTGACGACGGCTGGAGCAAGGAGACCGCTTGCATCCACCAGCTTCTGGACGAAGCCCGGACCGCCGCGATTGACGACTTGGTTGGCCAGCGCCGTGGCGACGATTTCGCGATGCAGGCGATGGCTGGCAATATCCCCCGCATAGGTCTTCTGCATCTTGCTTGGGAAGTAGTCCGTCAGCAGATGCTGGAGATAGGGTTCGTCCGGCAGGGTGCTGGCCACCAGCGTATCGAACAGCGTCAGCTTCGCGTATGACAGCAGAACGCCGATTTCAGGCCGGGTGAGTGCCTTGCCAGCGGCATAGCGTTCGTTGAACTCCGCATCGTTCGGCAGGGTCTCCACCTTGCGGTTCAATTGGCCTGAAGATTCCAACGCAGCCATCAGGCGGCCCAACTCTTCGCGGTTGCCGCTGCCCTTGCGCTCGACAAGCGAGATCGCGAGCGACTGGAGGTAGTTGTTGCGCAGCACCAGTTGCGCCACTTCCGAGGTCATAGAGGCGAGCAACTGATTGCGCTTCGGCAATGTCAGACGGCCGTCATTCACAGCGGATGCGAGCGCGATCTTGATATTGACCTCGACGTCGGAGGAATTAACACCAGCGGAGTTGTCGATGGCATCCGAGTTGCAGCGCCCGCCGGAGAGCGCATAGGCAATACGGCCCTTCTGGGTGATGCCGAGATTGGCCCCCTCGCCGATAACCTTGGCGCGCACTTCCGTGGCGTTGATGCGGATCGGATCGTTGGCGCGGTCCCCCACCTCGGCATTGGTTTCCACCGCCGCCTTCACATAGGTGCCGATGCCGCCGAACCACAGGAGATCGACGGGCGCTTTCAGGATCGCCGTCATGATCTCGAAGGGCGTTGCCACGGTCTTGTCGATGCCGATTGCGGCGGCAGCTTCCGCCGTCAGGGTCACGGATTTTTCCGCCCGCGAAATGATCATCGCGCCCTTCGACAATGTCGAGCGGTCGTAATCCTGCCAGCTGGAACGCGGCAGTTCGAAGATCCGCTTTCGCTCTGCGAAAGAGACATCCGTATTTGGGGTCGGATCGATGAAGATATCGCGGTGGTCGAAGGCGGCGATCAGTTCGATCTTTTCCGACAGCAGCATGCCATTGCCGAAGACGTCGCCGGACATATCGCCCACGCCGACGACCTTGAATGGCGTCGTCTGGATATCGGTATCCATTTCGCGGAAATGACGCTTTACGGTTTCCCAGGCGCCGCGGGCGGTGATGCCCATCTTCTTGTGGTCGTAACCGGCGGACCCGCCGGAGGCAAAAGCATCATCGAGCCAGAAACCCGCTTCGCGCGCAAGCCCGTTGGCGGTATCGGACAAGGTTGCCGTACCCTTGTCGGCCGCCACGACGAAGTAAGGGTCGTCGCCATCGAGTCGCACCGTGTCCGCTGGCGCAACAATATCATCGCCTACGATATTGTCGGTGATGGACAGCAGCGTGCGGATATAGGTCTTGTAGGCTTCCTTGCCGGCGTTGAAGATCTCATCGCGATTGCCACCCACCGGCAGCATCTTCGGATAGAAGCCGCCCTTGGCGCCGACCGGCACGATCACGGCGTTCTTCACCTGTTGGGCTTTGACGAGACCGAGCACTTCGGTGCGATAATCCTGACCGCGATCCGACCAGCGAAGACCACCGCGCGCCACCTTGCCGAAGCGCAGGTGAACGCCTTCAACTTCCGTGCCATAGACGAAGATCTCGCGGAAGGGACGCGGATCGGGAAGGCCATCCAGAAGCTTCGGATCGAATTTGAAGGCCAGCATCGCCTTTGGCGTGCCGTCTTCGTTGCGCTGGAAGTAGTTGGTGCGCAGCGTGGAATCGATGGCGTTGACGTAGCGGCGAAGCGTCCTGTCCTCATCGAGATTGGGTACGCCGGAAAGATCGGCCTCGATTGCCTTATGCAGGTCGGAGAGTTTGCGTAGGCGCGGTTTCTCGCCAAGCTTCGGATCGAAGCCATGGGCGAAAAGCTCGAAAATTCTGCGTGCGATGACCGGATATTTGAACAGCGTCTCGGAGATATGCTCCTGCGAATAAACGATGCCCGTCTGGCGCAGATAGCGCGCATAGGCGCGCAACACGGAAACCTCGCGCACTGTCAGTCCTGCGGCAACGATCAGGCGGTTGAAATTGTCATTGTCGACGGTGCCGTTGAAGGCGGCGAGAAACGCCTCTTCCAGACGCGGGCCGTTGACGGCAAGATCGAGCGTGACACCCGGCTGGACCCGAAGCTCCATGTCGTGCAGCACGACGAAATCGGTTTTTTCGCCGGAGACGACGCCAATGTCGAAGGTCCGTTCACTGATGACGCTGAAGCCGAGATTTTCCAAAAGCGGCACGCGGCGCGACAGCGGCAGATGGCCGTCGCGGTGGAAGATCTTCAGCGAGAGAATATTCTCCGCTTGCTCCGAGGTACGATAAAACTCGATGCGGACCGGCTCCCCTTTGGCGGTCGCGACGATATCGGCCATGTCGCCGATGGCCTCTTCCGGGGTAAAGGCCTCCTGATAGGCCTGATCGACATCAAGCAGAGGAGCGCCAGGCTCTGAGAGCGCCGTAAAATGATCGATCCAGCGCGCGGCAATCTCGCTAACGGCATCTTCCAGCTTTTCCTGCGCGATGCGCGGCGTCTTGCCATTGCTGCGCCCGACGATGAAGTGGACGCGCGCAAGTGCGCCTTCCGGGAAAGCTGGATAATAGGCAGAGATGTGACCGTCATAGACGCGCGCGAGATAGTCGCCGATTTTCTCTCGCACATAGGAATTATACTCCTCGCGCGGCACATAGATGATGACGGAGACGAAGCGGTCGAAGCGATCGATACGGGCAAGCACCCGCACCCTCGGGCGATCGGCAAGCTCCATGATCTGTTCTGTGTAACGTACCAGGAGATCGGTTTCGATCTGGAAGAGGTCATCACGCGGATAGGCTTCCAGCGTATTGTGCAGAATGCGTCCCGAATGGCTGTTGGGGTCGAAGCCGAAATGCTCTTCGACCTCGGATGCCTTAGCACGCAGAAGCGGGATTTCGTGGACCGATCGCGTATAGGCCGTGGCGGTGAAGAGGCCGACGATGCGCAGCTCACCGACGACATTGCCGTCGGCATCGAACCGCTTGATGCCGATATAGTCCATATAGGCGCGGCGGTGGACAAGCGACTTGACATTGGCCTTGGTGACGATGAGGAAATCCGGACCATCCAGAAACGCCAGGATTTCCGGTGTCGTCATCACCGCATCCTTGCCAAGACGCAGCACGCGCACATCCGGATCGCTCAAAATCCCCAGACCAATGCCATCCCCGCGCTCGATCCTGGCGGAGCTTCCTTTGCCGGAATAGCTGTAGTCCCGCATACCGAGGAAGGTGAAATTGTCCTTGCGCAGCCATTCCAGAAACTCGGAAGCCTCTGCGCGATCCGCTTTGCGGCGCGACGATCCGCGCTCCTTCAACTCGTTCAGCGCCTCATCGAGCTTGGCCAGCATCGGCTTCCAGTCGCTATAGGCGGACTGGACCTGGGCGAGCACGAAGCGCAGCCGCTCCTTCAGCGCATCGGCTGCCTGCGGCGTGACGGGGGCAATGTGCAACTGGATAAGGCTGATATTGTTTTCCGGTGCATCGGTTTCCGGATCAGCCAGCCTGTAGCCGCCGGTCGCATTGGCATCCGCCACCATGATGGGGTGAACCGCAAGATAGAGGCTACGGTAGCTGCTGGTGACCTCGCCCATGACCGAGTCGTAAAGGAAGGGCATGTTGCGGCCGACGATCGTCAGGATGGAGACCGGCACGTCGCGCGGTGCAATTCCATCGACCTGCGCGATACCGATATGGGGGCGGTCGGCCCTCCACTGTGAAAGTTCGCTTAAGCTGTGGCTTGCAGCGAGGGCCAACATCTCAGCGGAATAGTGCTCGATGTCGTCCGTGCTGGCACGACTAAAAAGTGTATTGGGGTCGATGAATGGCTTGCCGGTGGCTTCCGCCAGCTTTTTCGCTTTTTCGAGCTGTTTGTCGCGTTTTGGGTTGTTCCGGTAGCCCATTTTGCCTTCTTTCTTCCAAAAATATGCGCGTTTCAGCGATAAAAGGGAGAAAAATCGTGATTTTTCCCAAATTCGAATCGGATATTGGCGCGGAATTATGAATAGTTTAAGTGGCAAACGACAAATTGGGGGCGCGCGGGGAATTTAATCGATTCGCCATGGATCAACCCTCCCTGGAGAAGCTTCACCGGCGTCGTTTTGTTAACGTACACGGCAACCTTGTTGTGACTCAGTCGCCACGGTGGAAGCAAATTATTGATTTCCACCTATTTTTGTGGTAGACAGGAGAAACTGATCCACAGCGCGGCACTATCGTGCCCTAAAACACCTCGAAAGCAAGTCATCAATTGCACGCGGTTTCCGTGACATATCCTACTTTTGTGTTGTCGATCACCGGATTGCGAGATGGTTTCTTTTTGCGTGCTCGGCTGGACCAGTTCGGAGTCACCTGACGGCTTGCCCCCGTCTCATCCGGGCCTGACCGACCCGACCCCGGAAACCCCCGGGTGTATGTAACAGGGAGTTTAAAAAACGAATGACGACCCAGCAGAAGAAATCTCCAGCGC
>Ga0308171_1001599_pt1 | contig 29048 bp, 22 predicted proteins | sample PhyGR1_FD_202135 | JGI IMG/M metagenome (GOLD analysis project Ga0308171, IMG submission 202135) | Phyllosphere microbial communities from UC Gill Tract Community Farm, Albany, California, United States - DLSLSG.R1 | ecosystem: Host-associated > Plants > Phyllosphere > Unclassified | place: USA...
GACCGAGACTTGGCAAAAGGGCTTGTCGGCATGAAGTAGTTTGGCCAAAAACGACCCGTAAGCCTGTACACGCAAACCTTGACAGGCTGGGACCGCTTGCCGTTCGCCCATCTTAAAATGGACCAACACAAAAGGAACAAACTGGATCAATACCTTGATCCATGGCACCTATAAATTTGGCGATTGTTCGGGATAAGCCGCCTTTATCAATCCGAGGCCATCCCATTTTACATACCCAAAGGAGCCTCTATGTCTCGCGCTAATTGGTTCGAAGTCTCACCGGGCGCGGCGAAAGCCATGACCGGCCTGCACCACTACGTCACCAGTGGTACGAATCTTCCTCCCTCGTTGATCCACCTGGTATTTCTGCGGGTTTCGCAAATCAACGGTTGCGCTCATTGCATCGACCTTCACTCCCGAGACCTCATCAAAGAATACATGTCGGTAGACAAAGTCCTCTTGATACCAGTCTGGCACGAAGCGACCTACCTCTTTTCTGATCAGGAACGTGCAGCATTGGCTTGGGCAGAAGAAGTCACCCGAGTCGGTGAAACCCATGTATCGGACGAAGCTTATGCTGCTGCCTCAACGGTGTTTGAACCTAGGGATCTGGTGGACCTTACCGCGACAATTGCCGCCATGAACGCCTTCAACCGTATGGGTGTCACTTTCAGGTTGAAGCCAGCTGCTAAAGCCTGACACTTGAGGTCGTGCCCCTATTCTTAAAGGTGGCACGGCAACAACACTCAGTGGGCCATTAGGATGGGTGATCCAAAAGCTCTGAAATGTACCCATTTCCAGTTGATTCGAACGACCGCTTTTGGCCGGTAGCGGTCGCTTGGCGGCGTCCGCTTCTGGCCAGGATCGGGCAGTCGCTCAAAGCAGCGGTCGGTTGCCAGCTTTTCTTTCTGCCACAGTGACCATGTCTTGATGTTGTTGCAGCTTCGTCGAGAGTTGCTATTGCCCAGCATGCTGAACGCTACAAGCACGCCTGTTTACATTGCTCTGCCAGTTGCTTCCTCGTAGCAGTAGAGGAAATGCTGCCACCGAGAACTTGTCGGTAATCCTGGCTTCGCCGCTTACCATGCAGCCAAGCACGGCGTGATTGGCATGACCCAGACTGCCGCGTTGGTATACGCCACGCGCAGCATTCGCCTCAACATCGTCTGACCTGGTGTAATCGATACCCCCCATGGTCCTTAACATGCTGGCTAACTACCCCGCTGCCATGGATGCAATCATCAAGAAACAGCCCGTCGGAAGCCTGGGCGGCGCGGAAGAAGTAGGGGCTGCGGTTCTGTTTCTTTGCAGCAACGCAGCAAGTTTCATCGTAGGGTGGCTCTGCCATTGACGGCGGTTATACCGCAATCTGAGCGCCTGCTCTCCGGCGCTCGTTGGTCGCCCACCGACGCGTCGGTCATCTTTTCAACAGAGGATACGCCTGCGTGCCGTCGTCAGTCCCACTCAAGAGCTTGCCTAAGTTGATCCAGTGTCCGATACGAGTCGAAAAACGCTGCTCGGGGATGACCGCTTACAGCCGAGCTGACGCATGGATTTGGTTGAGTGATCGCAATAACCGGCCTTGCTCTCTAAGAAACTGACCAGGTATGGGCGACAGACAGACAGACAGACAGACACTGTAGCAAGCAACCTAAGCATGCGAATTCAGTTATTTCGCTAAACATGCACCAGAATCAAAAAAATTCGGACTTGTTGGAATTTCAGTTCGGCGCTGGTGAAATACAGAGCAGCCGAAGTGCTATATACCAGTGCTACTATTTCAGCGAATCCTGAAAACCTTCGCACGCAAACACGCACCCGTGCAGGAGCTGCCGAAGCAGATTCGGCTCCCCATCAGCGGCCTGATCGACTACCATGCCCGCGCCGGTTTCCACACGGAATTAATAGGGAATCCGAGGTGCTCCACGCATCAATCGGAACTGCCCCCGCAACTGTAGGTGCCGAGCCTGCTCCTCGACTGCCACTGGGTGAATCCCGGGAAGGCCGGAGCATGGCAATGACGCATCAGTCAGGAGACCTGCCGGCACAGTGACTGACCAACCGGCGGGGTGTCCGGGAAGGACATCGTGCCGTGCGCATTTTCCCCGTGCCGGCCTTGCGTAGTTTCCACGACCGCGCCCGAGGTGTGTTTCCAAACCGTACTCGCCCGCTCCCGTACGGTTCCCCTGGAGACTGCCCCATGCTGCTGCCCCGCGTTGCCACCCTGCTCACCGCTCTGAGCCTTTGCGCCCTGGCGCAAGCGGCGCCGACTGCGTATCCGCTGACCGTCGAAAACTGTGGCAGCAGCCTGACCTTTCAGCACGCGCCTGCGCGCACGATGACCATCGGCCAGGCCGGCACCGAAATGCTCTATGCCTTGGGTCTGGGCGACAAAGTCGTCGGCACTTCGCTGTGGTTCAACGACGTGCTGGACACATACAAAGCGCAGAACGACACGATCGAGCGCCTCGCCGATAACGAGCCGAGTTTCGAAGCGGTGATCGCCAAACGCCCGGAGCTGGTTGCCGTCGAGCTGGAATGGATGGTCGGCCCGCAAGGCGCGGTAGGCACCCGCGAGCAGTTTCATGAACTGAAGATTCCGACCTATCTGCTGCCCTCCGATTGCGAAGCCAAGGACAACCTCGTCGGTTCGGACGGCACGCGGCTGGCGCCGTTTCGCATCGACAGCATCTACAAAAGCGTGAGCCAACTGGCGGCGATTTTCGACGTGCAGGCGCGTGGCGAACAGCTCAATGAGCAGCTCAAAGCCAGCCTCGCGCAATCGATCGCCACCGCGAAAAACCAGCAGCGCAAAGACGTCAGCGCTCTGGTGTGGTTCTCCAGCGCCGAGATGGACATCGAGCCGTTCGTGGCCGGGCACAAAGGCGTTCCCGATTTCATGCTCAGCACCCTCGGCGTGCGCAACGTCGTCGAGTCGGATGAAGAATGGCCAACCGTCGGCTGGGAAACCATCGCCAAGGCCAACCCGACGTTTCTGGTGATCGCGCGCATGGATCGTCGACGTTTCCCGGCGGACGACTATCAGAAGAAACTCGCCTTCCTGCGCAGTGATCCGGTGACGCGCAACATGGACGCGGTCAAGCACAACCGCATCATCATCCTTGACGCCATGGCCATGCAGGCCAGCCTGCGCACCTTCGATGGCCTCGCACAATTGGCCAGTGCCATCAACGGCTACGACCTGTCGCAATGAGCAGACGCCTGATCCGTTTGCTGCTGGTGCTGTTGACGCTGTCGGTCGCGCTGATTGGCGGCGTGGCCATTGGCGAGACTTCGATCGAGCCGAGCGTGGTGTTGCAGGTGCTGGCCAACAAGCTGTGGGGCGCCGGTTATGTGCTCGACCCGATCGACGAAGGCATTGTCTGGAACTATCGCCTGACCCGCGCTTTGGTCGCGGCGGCCTGCGGCGCCGGTCTGGCGACGTGCGGGGTGATCCTGCAATCGCTGCTGCGCAATCCGCTGGCCGATCCGTATCTGCTGGGAATTTCTGCTGGCGCCTCGACCGGCGCGGTGATGGTCGCCCTGCTCGGCGTCGGTGCCGGGGCGATTTCATTGTCGGTCGGTGCTTTTGCCGGCGCGGTGACCGCTTTCGCACTGGTGATCCTGTTGGCGCGAGTCAGCGGCTCGGCCAGCGGCACCGGGCAGATCATTCTTGCCGGGATTGCCGGCTCGCAGCTGTTCAACGCCCTCACTGCTTTCCTGATCACCCGCTCGGCCAGCTCGGAACAGGCGCGCGGGATCATGTTCTGGCTGCTCGGCAATCTCGGCGGCGTGCGCTGGCCGTCGGTGTGGCTGGCGGTGCCGGTAGCAGTGTTGGGGTTGGTCGTTTGTCTGTGGCATCGGCGGGCGCTGGATGCGTTCACCTTTGGTGCGGACTCGGCGGCGTCTCTCGGCATTCCAGTGCGACGTGTGCAGATTCTGTTGATTGGCTGCGCCGCGCTGGTGACGGCGGTGATGGTGTCGATTGTCGGCTCGATCGGCTTTGTCGGTCTGGTGATTCCCCATGCCGCGCGGTTGTTGCTCGGCACCGGCCATGCCCGTCTGCTGCCGGCCAGTGCGTTGGGCGGCGCAGTGTTTCTGATCGCCGCCGATGTGCTGTCACGCACCCTGATCAAGGGTCAGGTGATCCCGGTCGGCGTGATCACTGCGCTGGTCGGCGCGCCGGTGTTCGCGCTGATTCTGGTGGGCCGGAGATCGGCGCGATGAACACGGTTTTGAGTTGTGCTGATGTGGGCTTCAAAGTGCGCGGTGCCGAGTTGCTCAACGGTGTCAGCCTCGACGTTGAGCGCGGCGAGACCCTGGGCATTGTCGGGCCGAACGGTTCGGGTAAATCCACGCTGCTGAAAATGCTCGCCGGCCTGCGCGAACCGAGCGCGGGTCGGGTGCAGCTCGACGGTCGGACGCTGCGCAAGATGTCGCGGCGCAGCATCGCGCAGACGCTGGCGGTGGTTGAGCAACAGGCCGATACCGACGATGGCATTCGCGTGTTCGACGCGGTGGCGCTGGGGCGGACGCCGTGGTTGTCGGCGCTGCAACCGTGGTCGCCCGCCGATGACGCCATCGTCGAGCAAGCGCTGGTCGACGTCGACGCCGTGCACCTGCGCAACCGCCTCTGGCGCAGCCTCTCCGGCGGGGAACGCCAACGCGTGCACATCGCCCGCGCACTGGCGCAGCGCCCGCAGATCCTGCTGCTCGACGAGCCGGCCAACCACCTCGACATCCAGCATCAGTTGAGCATTCTGCAAGTGGTGCGCGCACTGCCGGTGACTACGCTGATCGCCCTGCACGATCTCAATCAGGCGCTCAAGTGCGATCGCCTGGCGGTGCTGGAGCGCGGGCGTCTGGTCGCGCTTGGCGAGCCGCTGCAAGTGCTGACGCCGGAGCGGTTACAGACGACTTTCGGGGTCAGGGCGCACTATCTGACAGACCCGTTCGATGGTGCGCCGATATTGCGCTTCCTTGCCTGATGCATGGGTGGCTGACACACCGCTTTCGCGAGCAGGCTCGCTCCCACAAAGGATTTGTGTGTTGCCGTGAATGACGGGGAGAACGCGAATTCTGTGGGAGCGAGCCTGCTCGCGAAGGCGTCAGGTCATCCAACATGGTGTCGATTGACACACCGCTTTCGCGAGCAGGCTCGCTCCCACAGGGTTATGTATTCCAGGGCGGTAAAGGGTCAGGCCCACTCTTTGCGCAGTTGCCGCGCGGCGCTGACCATGTGCACCAACGCCGCCTCGGTCTCTGGCCAGCCTCGGGTTTTCAAGCCGCAATCCGGATTGACCCACAGCCGCTCCACCGGAATACGCTGCGCCGCCTTGCGCAGCAAGCCAACCATTTCCGACACATCGGGAATGCGTGGCGAGTGAATGTCGTACACGCCGGGGCCGATGTCGTTCGGGTAGGCGAACGCTTCAAACGCTTCGAGCAGTTCCATGTCCGAACGCGAGGTTTCGATGGTGATGACATCGGCGTCCATCGCCGCGATCGACTCGATCACATCGTTGAACTCGCTGTAGCACATGTGCGTGTGGATCTGCGTTTCGTCACGCACGCCGGAGGCGCATAGGCGGAACGCTTCGCTCGCCCAGTGCAGATACGCCGGCCACTGCGCCCGGCGTAACGGCAAGCCTTCACGGAACGCCGCTTCGTCGATCTGGACGATTTTGATTCCCGCCGCTTCCAGGTCATTCACCTCGTCACGAATGGCCAGCGCCAGTTGTTGAGCCTGCACCTCGCGGCTGACGTCTTCGCGCGGGAACGACCACATCAGCATGGTCACCGGGCCGGTCAGCATGCCTTTCATGACCTTGTCGGTTAGGCCTTGGGCGTAGCGGATCCACTCGACCGTCATCGCCTGCGGGCGGCTTAGGTCACCGAAAATCACCGCCGGTTTGACGCAGCGCGAACCGTAGCTCTGCACCCAGCCAAAGCGGGTGAAGGCATAGCCGTCGAGCTGTTCGGCGAAGTATTCGACCATGTCGTTGCGCTCGGCCTCACCGTGCACCAGCACATCCAGGCCGAGGCGTTCTTGAATTTCCACCGCGTGGCGAATCTCCGTGTGCATCGCATCGGTGTAATCGGCCGCGCTGAGCTTGCCTTGCTTGTAGGCCTGACGCGCCAGACGGATCGCCGCCGTTTGCGGAAACGAACCAATGGTGGTGGTCGGGAATAACGGCAGGTCGAGCTTGCCGCGCTGTTTGGCAATACGCTGGGCAAACGGCGATTGGCGTTGCGCATCCTTGGCAGTGATCGCCGCGACCCGCGCTTGTACCGCCGGTTTGTGAATACGCGGCGAGGCAGCGCGGCTGGTCTGCACCGAACGGCTTTGCGCGAGGGCACGCAGTACCTTCGGCGCTTCCGGTTCGCTGACCGCTTGAGCGAGCACGGCGACCTCTTCGCACTTCTGCACGGCGAACGCCAGCCAGCTTTTCAGTTCGGCATCGAGCTGGTCTTCGCGGCCCAGATCAACCGGGCTGTGCAGCAACGAGCAGGACGGCGCTACCCACAAACGATCACCCAGACGCTCATGAGCATGGCGCAGCGTCGCCAGCGCGTTTTGCAGATCGCAGCGCCAGACGTTCCGACCGTTGACCACACCCAACGACAGCACCTTATAAGCCGGCAGACGATCCAGAATGGTCGGGTATTGATCCGGTGCGCGCACCAGATCGATGTGCAAGCCATCGACCGGCAGGTTCGCCGCCAGACCGAGATTTTCTTCCAGACCACCGAAGTACGTGGCGAGCAGTTTTTTCAGCGGATCGCGCTGGATCTGGTTGTAGGCGCGCTCGAAGGCATTCTTCCAATCCTGCGGCAAATCGAGCACCAGAATCGGCTCATCGATCTGCACCCACTCCACGCCCAATGCCGCCAGCCGCGCGAAGATCTGGCCGTACAGCGGTAGCAGGCGATCAAGCAAATCGAGTTTGTCGAAATCGGCGCCTTTGGTTTTACCCAGCCACAGATAGGTCAGCGGACCGATGATCACCGGTTTGACGTTGTGCCCTAGCGCACGGGCCTCTTCGGTTTCTTCAAACAGCTGCTCCCAACCCAGCTGAAATTGTTGATCGACGCTGAATTCCGGTACCAGGTAGTGATAGTTGGTGTCGAACCACTTGGTCATTTCCTGAGCGTGGCCTTCGCCGCAGCAAGTATTGCTGACGCCACGGGCCATGCTGAACAGGGTGTGCAGCGTGGCTTTGCCGTCGTGCGGGCGGAAGCGCTCGGGGATCACGCCGAACATCAGCGAGTGGGTCAGCACCTGGTCGTACCAGGCGAAATCGCCAACCGGCAGCAAGTCGATGCCGGCGTTTTTCTGCAAGTCCCAATGGACCTTGCGCAGCTCAAGCCCGACGTCACGCAGGCCCGCCTCGTTCAGTTCTCCTTTCCAGAACGCCTCTTGCGCTTTCTTCAGTTCGCGGTCGCGACCGATGCGCGGAAATCCAAGGGAATGGGCCAGTGCCATGACAAACAACTCCAGATGCTTATTCGATGGCGGGTATTGTCGGGAACCGGTCTTGATGAAACAAACTCAATAAATTCTAGATCATCACAAGTTCTACTCATGCACAGGCGCCCCGTAGGAGCTGCCGAAGGCTGCGATCTTCTGGCCGTAGGGACGCAGAGCGTCCAAGGCTGCATTCCCACGCGGAACGTGGGAACGATCAGAACACGTCAGGGCAACATGCAAGTTTTCGTTCTATCGTTAGATCCAAATGGCTGGATTTTCCAAGGATTAGAGGTTGCGAGAGGGGATGTCTGCGCCTAAGTTGCACGCGAGTCTTTTCCCCGCGATTGGAACGCGATCAACACCATAAAGAGGTGAAGAAATGTCAAAGGAATCACGCCCTGCCGTGCTTGGGCTGATAGGCAATACTCCGCTGGTGCAGGTCACCCGCTTCGATACCGGACCGTGCACGCTGTTTCTCAAACTCGAATCGCAGAACCCTGGCGGCTCGATCAAGGACCGTATCGGTCTGGCGATGATCGACGCTGCCGAACGTGACGGCCGCCTGCAACCGGGCGGGACGATTGTCGAGGCCACTGCCGGCAATACCGGTCTGGGTCTGGCGCTGGTCGGTCGCGCCAAAGGCTATCGCGTAGTGCTGGTGGTACCGGACAAGATGTCCACCGAGAAGGTCCTGCACTTGAAGGCCATGGGCGCCGAAGTGCACATCACTCGTTCTGACGTCGGCAAGGGCCATCCCGAGTATTACCAGGACGTCGCCGCCCGCTTGGCCAAGGACATTCCCGGCGCGTTTTTCGCCGACCAATTCAACAATCCCGCCAACCCGCTGGCCCATGAATGCAGCACCGCGCCGGAAATCTGGGCGCAGACCGAACATGATCTGGACGCCATCGTCGTCGGCGTCGGATCGGCCGGCACGCTGACCGGGCTGAGTCGTTTCTTCAAGCGCGTGCAGCCGGATCTGGAAATGGTCCTCGCCGATCCGATCGGCTCGGTGATGGCGCAATACAGCCGCGACGGCACCTTGCCGACGCCCGGTTCGTGGGCGGTCGAGGGTATCGGCGAAGACTTCATTCCGTCGATCACCGACCTCTCCAGCGTGCGTCACGCCTACTCGATCAGCGACGCGGAAAGCTTCGATCACGCGCGCCAGTTGCTCAAGGCCGAGGGCATTCTCGGCGGCTCATCGACCGGCACCCTGTTCGCTGCCGCGCTGCGTTATTGCCGCGAACAGACCGAGCCGAAACGCGTGGTCAGCTTTGTCTGCGACACCGGCACGCGTTACCTGTCGAAGGTCTACAACGACCAGTGGATGACCGATCAAGGCCTGTTGCAGCGCAAGGGCTACGGCGATCTGCGCGATTTGATTGCACGGCGTTTCGAAGACGGCCGGGTGATCAGCGTCGGCCCGGACGACACCCTGCTCACTGCGTTTCAGCGCATGCGTCTGGCGGATGTTTCGCAACTGCCGGTGCTGGTCGAAGGCAAGCAACTGGTGGGCGTGATCGACGAGTCCGACATCCTCCTCGGCGTCCACGAAGATGCCGCGCGCTTCAGCCAGTCGGTGTCCAGCGTGATGACCGACAAACTGCAAACCCTCGCCCCGGCTGCGACCCTGGCCGAGCTGGAAGCGGTGCTCAGCCGTGGCCTCGTCGCGATCATCGCCGACGCCTCCGGCTTCCATGGTCTGATCACCCGCACCGACATGCTCAACCAATTACGGAGATCCCTTGCATGAGTCAGCACGACGATAAATCCCAAGGCTTCGCCACCCGGGTGATCCACGCCGGGCAGGAGCCGGACCCGACCACCGGCGCGCTGATGCCGCCGATCTACGCCAACTCCACCTACCTGCAAGACAGCCCCGGCGTGCACAAGGGGTTCGACTACGGCCGCTCGCACAACCCGACGCGTTTCGCCCTGGAGCGCTGCGTCGCCGACCTCGAAGGCGGCACCCGCGCGTTCGCCTTCGCCTCGGGGCTGGCGGCGATTTCCACGGTGTTGGAACTGCTCGACGCCGGCTCGCACATCGTTTCCGGCAATGACTTGTACGGCGGTACATTCCGCCTGTTCGACAAGGTTCGCCAGCGCAGCGCCGGGCACCGTTTCAGCTTCGTCGACCTGACCGATCTGTCGGCGTTCGAAGCCTCGCTGCAGGACGACACGCGCATGGTCATGGTCGAAACCCCGACCAACCCGCTGCTGAGCCTGTCGGATCTGGCCGCCATCGCTCGCATCTGCCGCGCACGCGGGATCATCTGCGTCGCCGACAACACCTTCGCCAGCCCGTACATCCAGCGCCCACTGGAGCTGGGCTTCGACATCGTCCTGCACTCGACCACCAAATACCTCAACGGCCACTCCGACGTGATCGGCGGCATTGCCGTGGTCGGACAGAACGACGAGCTGGCGGAAAAACTCGGTTTCCTGCAAAACGCCGTCGGGGCGATTTCCGGGCCGTTCGATGCATTCCTCACCCTGCGCGGGGTGAAGACTTTGGCGCTGCGCATGGAACGTCATTGCAGCAACGCCCTGGATCTGGCGCAGTGGCTCGAGCAGCAACCGCAGGTCAAGCGCGTCTACTATCCGGGCCTTGAGTCGCACCCGCAGCACGAACTGGCCAAGCGGCAGATGCGTGGCTTTGGCGGGATGATTTCTGTTGATCTGAACAGCGATCTGGCCGGCGCACGGCGCTTTCTAGAGAACGTGCAGATCTTTGCGTTGGCCGAGAGCCTCGGTGGCGTGGAAAGCCTGATCGAGCATCCGGCGATCATGACCCACGCGACGATTCCACCGGAGACGCGCGCCAAGCTTGGTATTGGCGATGGCTTGGTGCGGTTGTCGGTGGGAGTTGAAGACGTTGAAGACCTGCGCGCCGATCTGGCTCAGGCACTGGCAAGAATGTAAACAGCTCCACCCAAAGAAGCCCGCGCAATGCGGGCTTCGTCTTTTTTTGTCCGTCGATCTTTCTGCCGTGGCAGTTCCCGAGGCCGATCCTATACTCAATCGGCTCGATCAAAATTATCTCGACACCCGCACGCCGTTCGGTGTGCCCGTGCCTTTCGCCAACCAGGTAGAACCCAAGCCAGTGAGTCGTGGCGTCTGTATGCATCGCGCGCGATTGATCGCTGTTTGGCAACGGGTCGTGGAGAAAACCATGAAATACAAGTTGTTGTCAGGCGTGCTTCTTGCGGTAGCGGCCAGCGTTGTGGTGCCGAATGTCTTGGCGGCGCAACCGCAGGCGTTGGCTTCGGATGGGGCTGATCATGTTGGCGCCGGCGCGGTGGCTGCCGATGGTGCTGATCGCGTCGGTGCAGGCGCGGTGGCTGCCGATGGCGCTGATCGCGTCGGTGCAGGCGCGGTGGCTGCCGATGGCGCTGATCGTGTCGGTGCCGGCGCGGTGGCTGCCGATGGCGCTGATCGCGTCGGCGCGGGCGCGGTGGCTGCCGATGGTGCTGATCGTGTCGGCGCTGGCGCAGTGGCTGCCGATGGCGCCGATCGTGTCGGTGCCGGCGCGGTGGCTGCCGATGGCGCTGATCGTGTCGGCGCCGGCGCGGTGGCTGCCGATGGCGCTGATCGTGTCGGCGCCGGTGCAGTGGCTGCCGATGGCGCTGATCGTGTCGGCGCAGGCGCGGTGGCTGCCGATGGCGCTGATCGCGTCGGCGCGGGCGCGGTGGCTGCCGATGGCGCTGATCGCGTCGGCGCGGGCGCGGTGGCTGCCGATGGCGCTGATCGCGTCGGTGCCGGAGCATTGGCAGCGGATGGGGCCGACCGCACCGGCGTCAACCGAGTGGCCTACTCCCGGGTCGGAGTCGGTTCTGATCGCGTGGCATCGGCGCTGATGACCGGCAGCTATTCCGACCAGTTCAACAGCCCACAATAATCGCCGCGAAATAACGGGCGAGCTCCTGAGCCGCCCGTTTACATCGGCCTTTACAGCATCTGTTCAACCGCTGCGCCTTGTCGATCACGCAGGGCGCGCAACGTCGCGCGTAACTCGGCCGGGCGCACAGGTTTCGACAGAATCGCAATCTGCCGGTCATGCAAGGCAGCCTGAATCTTCTCGACGTCATGCCCGGTGATGATCATCGCCGGCACTGCCCAACCGCGCCGCCTGCGCACTTCGTCAATGCATTCGATGCCAGTGGCGTGAGTGCCCAGGTCATAGTCGGCAACGATGATGTCGCAGTCGGTGACCAGGCCTTCAGCCGACCACTCGGCCTGCACCACACAGCCCCAGCGTTCGAGTAACGCCGAAGTCGCGAGCAACACGTTGCGGTCATCCTCGACCAGACACACCTTCAGCCCGGTCAACAAACCCACCTGCCGCGCTTGACTGCGAACCACCGGTGACTGCGGCGCCGCCACGATCGGCAACCCCGCAAGCGTCACAGCTGTGCCGCGCCCCAACTGTGAACGCAGAGCAACGTGCACATCGATCAGTTCACCAAGACGCTTGATGATCGACAGGCCCAGCCCGACGCCCTCGACATCTTTGTCGCGCACTTGCCGTACCCGATAAAACTCCTCGAAGACCTTGTGCAGATGCTCTTCGGCAATGCCGTTGCCACGGTCATGGATGACGATGGCCAGCCCTGCCCCACGTTTACGCACGCCGATCAGCACGGGACGTTGCGCGCCGTATTTGAAACAGTTGGAGAGCACGTTCTGCACCATGGTCGCGAGCAGCGCCGGGTCGGTTCTGACCCAGTGGTTGCACGGTCGCAGCCGCAGCTCGACGCCTGCCCAACGGGCCGCTTCCTGGTGTTGGCGTATCAGATCCGCAAGCCATTCACCAAGATTCAGCGTTTGCATTTTCGCTTCAACCCGGCCGTTATCGAGGGTGTAGAGGTCGAGAATCGAGCGGAACAATTGCGAGACGTTGAGCAGTGAGCGGTCGATGTTATCGACCAGCCGCCGCTCGTCATCGCCCAGGCGCGACTCTCGCAGACACGCGGTAAACAGTCCGATGGAATGAATTGGCTGACGCAAGTCATGACTGGCCTGCGCCAGAAACCGCGACTTTTCCAGGTTAGCCGCCAGCGCTTCTTCCGACGCCTTGCGCGTGCGCTCAAGCAGCAAGTGCGCATAAAACGGAATCACCGTGCTGGTGATCAGCAGCATCAGCACCATGAACGGCTGCGCCTGCCAATACGGCGTCAGGCGATAGACCACCAGCAGCGCCACCAATGCAAGGCCGGTGGCGATTGCCAGATAGCGCGAGCCGTAGCGCATGCCGTTGCCGAGATTGACCCAGACCATCACCGCATACAACGGCAGCGCCGCTTCGCCGCCGATCACCAGTCCAAAACAGGTGCCGGTGTAATCGTGGACCATGGCAAAAATCCGCCGCGCCGGATAATGCCCGGGCCAACGCGCAATGGCTTGGCGGAACGTGATCGAAGCCAGCAGAAACAAGACAATGTAAGTGATGACCGGCAGGTAGGTATCGAAGCGATGGCCCGGCAGAAAACCCAGCACGACCATGTAAACCACCGCAATGGCAGCGATGATGATGCGCAGGTTGGCCTGGTCGAGTTCGGTATTTTTTTCGAACTTCATGGTAAACGTCCTTGTGCAGCAATCGTCAGTTTCGGAAGCAGCCTACAGGCAACCTTCGCGTCCAGTGCTAAGGTGCAGGCCTTGAATCACGCCTGACCCAGGGAGGGTCGCGTCATGACGTGCCGGATCATCATAGCCGACGATCACCCGCTGTTTCGCGAGGCGATGCTGCGCACAGTGCAGCGCTTGCTGCCCGATGCGGATACCTGCGAGGCTGGCGACTTCGACGCGGTGCTCAAGCTGCTGCCACAGGGCGACGAGCCGGACACGCTGATGCTCGATCTGCGTTTTCCCGGACTGACCTGCATCACTCAACTCGCCGACTTGCGCCAACGATTGCCGCGCACCACGCTGATCGTGGTGTCGATGGTTGACGATCAGACGCTGATCAGTGAAGTCATGGCGGCGGGCATTGACGGTTTTATCGGCAAGAACATTGCGCCGGATGAAATCGGCCAGGCAATTCTGGCGATCCGTGAAGGTGAGGTGCTGGTGAAGTCGGCGCCGTCCGGCTTGTTGCCGCTGGAAACTACGACGGCGCTGACGCCGCGTCAGCAGGACGTGCTGCGGTTGATTGCGCAAGGCAAGACCAACAAGGAAATCGCCCGTGAACTGGATATTTCGCCGTTCACGGTGAGGATCCACGTGTCTTCGTTGTTGCGCACGCTGGACGTGCCGACGCGGGCGGCAGCGGCGGTCAAGTATTCGGGTCTGTGAACCCTTTTATGGATCAACCTGCGCCATCAGATCCGGCACCGACTCCGGCCGTTTCGCATAGCGCTGCGCCAGCACCGCGCAGACCATCAGCTGAATCTGATGGAACAGCATCAGCGGCAGAATCAGCACGCCGATGGTGCTGCCGGCAAAGAGTACCTGCGCCATCGGCACGCCGGTGGCCAGGCTCTTTTTCGAGCCGCAGAACAGGATGGTGATGCGGTCTTCCTGATTGAAGCCGAAGGCTTTGCTCAACAGAATTGATGCCACCAGAACCAGCGTCAGCAGGATGCAGCAGACCACGACCAGACCGAGCAACTCGAACAACGGAATCTGCTGCCAGATGCCTTCGTTGACCGCCTCGCTGAATGCGCCGTACACCACCAGCAGAATCGAACCCTGATCAACGAATTTCAGCCAGTTCTTGTTGCGCCCTACCCACGCGCCGATCCAGCGGCGTGCGATCTGCCCGGCAATGAACGGCAGCAGCAATTGCACGCTGATCTTCACTATCGCATCGAGGGTCGAGCCGCCGTCGCCGTGGACGTTGAGCAGCAACGTCACCAGCAGCGGCGTCAGAAAAATCCCGAACAGGCTGGACGCCGCCGCACTGCAGATCGCCGCCGGAATATTGCCTCGCGCCAGCGAAGTGAACGCGATCGCCGACTGCACGGTGGCCGGTAATGCGCACAGATAGAGCATGCCCATGTACAGCTGATCACCGATCAGCGGTGACAACAGCGGTTTCAGCGCCAGACCGAGAATCGGGAAGAGCACGAAGGTCAGGCCGAACACCAGCAGATGCAGACGCCAGTGGCCAGCGCCGGCGATGATCGATTCGCGCGACAGCTTGGCGCCGTGCAGGAAAAACAGCAGGGCGATGGCGATGTTGGTCAACCAGCCGAAGCCGACCGCGACCTGGCCGCTGGCGGGCAGGAAGCTGGCCAGCAGAACCACGCCGATCAAGGTCAGCGTGAAGTTATCGGGCAGAAAACGTGGGCGCGTCATGAGATTCATCCGGGGGTTGCCAGTGCGTGCCGACGACTCTAACGTGACTGGCAATTACCGACTAACGCCGAAGAGCCGCAAGATGCCGCCTAAAGGACATGCCAAAAGCGTCCGCCGCAGTGTTCCCGGGCTACCCAGCCTGCCGCGCCCGGTGTATGGACGCACCGAATCGCTGCCCAATCGCGCCCTCACCCGCCGCCACAGTCATCCGTGGGTGCAGTTGTCCTATGCGATTCAGGGCGTGCTCGAAGTGCAGACCAGCGTCGGCCGTTTCGTCGCGCCGCCGGAGCGTGCGGTGTGGATTCCGGCCGGCGAGCCGCACCGGGTGTTCAGCGCACCGCATACGGAAATGCGCAGCCTGTACATCGATAGCAGCGTCACCGGTTGGGCGGCTGAGCATTCCCATGTGCTCGGCGTCAGCGCGCTGCTCAGGGAATTGATTCGCGCCTTCAGTCAGGTCCCGGTGGAATACGACGAGAGTGGCCCTGACGGACGCTTGGCCGAGGTGATCCTCGATCAACTCGCCGACGCACCGACCATCGACCTGATGCTGCCGCTGCCGCAAGACCCGCGCCTGAAGCAGATCTATCAGAGCCTGGAGCAACATCCGGAGCAGCAGACCACGCTGAGCCACTGGAGCGAAAAATTCGGTGTCACCGAAAAGACTCTGACACGGCTGTTTTTGCGCGACACCGGCCTGACCTTCCGCGCCTGGCGCCAGCGCCTGCGCTTGCTTGGCGCCCTGACCCCGCTGGAAAAAGGCGAGCGTGTGACCGATGTTGCGCTGGCTTGTGGATACGACTCGACCTCGGCGTTTATCGCCGCATTTCGTCAGCAGTTTGGCGAGACGCCGGGGGAGTTTTTCCGCTGACACTTCGTTTTTGCCGAACTGTCAGTCAGAAATAAACGATTTTTCTTTGCTCCAGATCCGTCGCTAGCATGGCCCCGTCTGACTTTGATCGAGAAGAGAAGATGATCCCTGTGGGAGCGAGCCTGCTCGCGAACGCGGTGGGTCAGCAACCTCAACTTCACTGTTCCATCGTATTCGCGAGCAGGCTCGCACCCACAGGGGATGTGCTTGCTGCAAATAAAAAGACAGGGGAGCGTGCCATGCCTGCCACGAACATCAACATCGGCGAACCCTGGATGTGGGGCGCCTTCATCGTCTTCGTTCTGGCCATGCTGGCCCTGGACCTGTTTGTCTTCGGCGGGCGCAAGGCGCACCGGGTGTCGGTGCGGGAAGCGTCGGCCTGGGTGGTTGCCTGGTGCCTGTTGGCGCTGAGCTTCGCCGGGTTGCTCTGGTGGTATCTGCATGGCGAATTCGGCAGTGAAATCGCCCGACAGAAAACCCTGGAATTTCTCACCGGTTATCTGATCGAGCAGTCCCTGTCGATCGACAACATGTTCATCTTCGTGATGATCTTCAGCTACTTCGCCGTGCCACCGGAATTGCAACGACGAGTGCTGCTGTACGGGGTGCTCGGCGCGATTGTCATGCGCGCGATAATGATTTTCGCCGGTGTGTGGCTGGTGTCGCAGTTCGAATGGCTGCTGTATGCCTTCGGTGTGTTCCTGATCATCACCGGGATCAAGATGCTGGTGTTCGCTGATCATCAACCGGATCTGGAAAAGAATCCGATATTGCGCTGGGTTCGCGGGCATATGCGCATCACCAGTTGCTTTCACGGCGAGAAGTTTTTCATCCTGCAGAACGGCGTTCGCTGGGCAACACCGATGTTCCTGGTGCTGGTGCTGATCGAGGCCAGCGACCTGATGTTCGCGGTCGACAGCATCCCGGCGATCTTCGCCGTCACCACCGACCCGTTCATTGTCTTCACCTCGAACATCTTCGCGATCATGGGCCTGCGCGCGCTGTACTTCCTGCTGGCGGACATGGCTGACCGTTTTCACCTGCTCAAGTATGGCTTGGCGATCGTGCTGGTGTTCATCGGCGGCAAGATGGTGCTGATGCCGTGGTTCCACATGCCGGTGGAATGGTCGCTGGCAATCGTCGGCTCGGTGATTCTGGGGTCGGTGCTGTTGAGCCTGGTGACCAGCCGCGAGGCAGAACGCCGCACCGAATGACACAACCCACCCCCACCTGTGGGAGCGAGCCTGCTCGCGAATACGCCGGATCATTGAACGTAGGAGTTGAATGACACACCGCTTTCGCGAGCAGGCTCGCTCCCACATTTGAAGTGCGGTGCTCTTATTTATCGGACTTGATACTGGTCCACACCCGCGTGCGCACCCGCTCCATTTTCTGCGGCAACGGTTGCACCACATACAGGGTTTTCAGCGCTTCGCTGGTGGGGGTCAGGTTGGGGTTGTCGGTGATGTCCTTGTTGACCAGCGGCATCGAGTCCTTGTTGGCATTCGGGTAACCGAGGAAATCGCTGATCGGTGCGATCACTTTCGGGTCGAGCAAGTGGTTGAGGAATTCGTGGGCCTCGGCGACGTTCTTCGCGCTCTTCGGAATGGCGAACGTGTCGAACCAGATCGGCGCGCCCTCCTTCGGCAGACGCCAGTCGACCACCACGCCGTTGCCCGCCTCTTTGGCGCGATTACCGAACTGGTAGAAGCTGCCGGAATAACCGATCGCCACGCAGATGTCGCCGTTGGCAATGTCGGTCATGTACTTGGCCGAGTTGAAGTAGGTCACGTAAGGGCGAATCTTCATCATCAAGGCCTTGGCCTTTTCATAGTCCGCCGGGTTTTGGCTGTTCGGGTCGAGGCCGAGGTAATGCAGGGCCAGCGGCAGGATCTCCGACGGCGAATCGAGCATCGCCACGCCACAGGCCTTGAGCTTTTCCATGTTCTCGGGCTTGAACACCAGATCCCAACTGTCTACCGGCGCATTTTCGCCCAGGGCGGCCTTGACCTTGGCCGGGTTGAAGCCGATCAGCACGGTGCCGTACATGTACGGCACGCCGTACTGGTTGCCGGGGTCGTTGGCGTCGAGCAATTTGAGCAGGGCCGGATCCTGGTGCTGCCAGTTCGGCAATTTCGACTTGTCGAGTTTCTGGAACACGCCGGCCTTGATCTGAGTTTCGATGAACTGATTGGACGGCACCACCAGGTCGTAACCGGAGTTGCCGGTGAGCAGTTTGGCTTCCAGGGATTCGTTGGTGTCGAAGGTGTCCCAGGTCACTTTGATCTTGCTTTGCTCGGCGAAGTCCTTGGGCACTGACGGCAGGATGTAATCCGCCCAGTTGTACACCCGCAGTTCGCGCTGCTCGGCCTGGACGGCGCTGGCCAGCAGCGTCAGGCCACACACGGTGGCGCCCAGAATGCGTTTGATCGTGACCATGGTTGTTTCCCCGAATGCGACGTGAGATCGATGGTTTTTATGTTCTGTACACGGCAGTGGCTGTAACGATAGCCAAGGGCAAAAAAGGTCGAGCCTGTTGTTATGGTTTCGATTCTTGCTGACAGCGTAGCGCGATGACAGTAGGCGGCAGGCCAAAAGGGGATCGATATGGCCAATTTGCTTGACCGCCAAGATACGCAAACAAAAATGCCCGGCGCTGGGCCGGGCATTGCTGTGTTGCCGTTTCGATCAGTCGGTATAGCCGAGTCTGGCCGCCCTGCTCTGCTGCGCCTGACCACGGGTTGCGAGGCAGTAATACAGCGGCACCGTTACCACCAGACCGACCAGCCAGGACAGGTCGGCACCTTCCACCAGATTGGCGTACGGCCCCACGTACAGCGAGGTGTTGGCAAACGGCAGCTGCACGATGATGCCGATGAAATAGGCAATGATCGCGTGCAGGTTGAAGCGCCCGTAGATCCCGCCGTCAGCGCGGAAGATCGAGGCGATGTCGTAGTTGCCGCGCTTGATCAGGTAGAAGTCGATCAGGTTGATCGACGCCCACGGCACCAGCACCAGCAAGAGCGCGAGAATCAGTCCGATGAATTCGGAAATGAAATCCGCCGAGGCACCGAGGGCGACCACACAGCATCCGGCCAGAATCACGCTCGACAGCACCACGCGCACCTTGATGCTCGGCGTCCACTGGCTGGCGAAGGTCTGAATCGAGGTGATGATCGACAACACCGCACCATACAAGTTGAGCGCGTTGTGGCTGATGATGTTGAGCAGAAACAGCACCATCAGAATCGGCCCCAGCCAGCCGGTAGACTGCTTGACCGCCGCCATCGCTTCAGTGCCTTCCGGCGTCGCCAGCACCGCCACCGCGCCGAAGCTGAACGACAGGATCGTGCCCAGCGTCGCGCCCAAGTAAGTCGCCCAAAACGGTTTGGCGATACCGATGTCTGCTGGCAGATAACGCGAATAGTCGGAGACGTACGGCGAGAAGCTGATCTGCCAGATGATCCCTAGCGACACCGTCGCCAGCCAGCCGGAGAGATTGAAACTGCCGCGCGTCAGGAAGTCCGCCGGCAAGTCATGGGCGAAAATGTAGATGAATCCTGCGAGCAATGCGCCGCCCATCACCCAGGTACCGATGCGGTTGAGCGTATGGATGAAGTTGTAGCCGATCACACCGATCGCGGTGGCGGCCAGCGCGCCGATCAGAATGCTCAGCGGCGCTGGCACTGACGGGGCAATGCCGACAATGGATTTACCGGCCAGCACGATGTTGGAAATGAAGAAACCGATGTAGATGAGCGCCGCAAAGAACACGATCAGCAGTGCGCCATAACGACCGAACTGACCGCGACTCTGGACCATTTGCGGAATGCCCATGCGCGGGCCTTGGGCCGAGGCCAGCGCAATCACCACGCCGCCGATCATGTGCCCCAGCGCAATCGCCAGCAGCCCCCAGAACAGATTCAGATGGAACACCTGAACCACCATGGCGCCGGTAACGATGGGCAGTGGCGCGATGTTGGTGCTGAACCAAAGAGTGAACAGATCGCGGGCCTTCCCGTGGCGTTCCGCGAGTGGGACGTAATCGACCGTATGATTCTCGATCAACGGATCTTGCCGGGACATCTGGGACATATGCATGAACTCGAGTTTGTCTGTTTTTATCTTTGTATGAAGCCAAACCGGGAGGACTCTTGGGTCGACCCTCAGATGCAGACCATATTATGGTATTCCAAACTTTGCACAAGCCTGATCCGCTGATTCTGTCGCTGTCTGATCCGCTATCCTCGCTGATCCCACCCCTGACCGGCTAGCTGAAAGCCCCGTAAACACTGAGTTTCCGACGAAAGCGGCACGTTTATCGGATCACCAGAAAAGCTCTTGCAAGATATGTATTACGGTATACCATCAGACCTACAAACGGTAATAACCGCGTCACACCACCCGAGGACCACCCAATGATCGATGCTGCCATTTACAAACAAGTCATGGGCTCGTTCCCGTCCGGCGTCACCGTCATCACCACGCTGGACGACGACGGTCAGATCGTCGGCCTGACCGCCAGCGCGTTCAGCTCGCTGTCGATGGATCCGGCGCTGGTGCTGTTCTGCCCTAACTACAGCTCCGACTCCTATCCCGTGCTGATCAAGAACAAACGCTTTGCGATTCACCTGTTGTCCAGCGTGCAGCAAAGCGAGGCCTATGCCTTCGCGCGCAAAGGCAAGGACAAGGCGCAGGGCATCGAGTGGACGTTGAGCGAACTGGGCAACCCGATCCTCGCCAATGCCACGGCGGTGATCGAGTGCGAGTTGTGGCGTGAATACGAAGGTGGCGACCACGCGATCATGGTCGGCGCGGTGAAGAACCTGATCGTCCCCGAGCAGGTCGCCGGACCGCTGGTGTATTGCCACGGCAAGATGGGTGCGTTGCCGGTTGTGGCGTGATTTCACCAGATCTCGGATATCCCATGTGGGAGCGAGCCTGCTCGCGAATGCGATGGGTCAGTTGTTACATTGTTGACTGACCCGACGCCTTCGCGAGCAAGCTCGCTCCCACAGGTTTTGGTGTTGCCTGGGCGACCGTGTCAGGTCCTAAACCGGCTCACCAACTGATTCAACGTCTGCGACAACGCCGTCAGGTTCTGCGCATCCTGCCGAGTCGAATCCGCCAGGCTCGCCACCAACTGCGCATCACCATGAATCTGGCTGATGTGCCGATTGATGTCCTCCGCCACTTGATGCTGTTCCTCCGCCGCCGTGGCGATCTGCGTGTTCATGTCGCGGATCACGTCAACCGATTCACGAATCAATTCAAAACTCGCCCGCGCCTCGTTGATCGACACCACGGTTTCCTGCGATACCTCAAGGCTGGCGTGCATCTGCTTGCCCATCTGGTGGGTGCGCCGCGCCAGATTGCCCAGCAGTGCGTCAATCTCACCGGTGGAATCCGAGGTGCGTTTGGCCAGCGCCCGAACTTCATCGGCGACCACAGCAAAGCCCCTGCCCTGTTCACCGGCGCGCGCCGCCTCGATGGCGGCGTTGAGCGCGAGGAGATTGGTCTGCTCGGCAATCGAGCGGATGGTGCCGAGGATGGACTGGATGTCGTTGCTGTCCTGTTCCAGTTGCTGCATCGACTCGGCACTGTGGCCGATCTCCTGGCTCAAGCGCCCGACGTTGCTCACCGCCGCATCGATCTGCTGCTGCCCGGTGTGTGCCTGACGCTGACCGTTGTCTGCCGAATCGGCCGCCTGACTGCACGAGCGCGCAACCTCGTTGGAAGTGGCGACCATTTCGTGAAACGCCGTAGAAACCATGTCCACCGCCTCACGCTGACGCGAAGCCACGTCGGCCATTTCCGCCGAGACTTCAGTGGCGCTGCCGGAGCTGCTGTGAATCTGCCCTGCCGCCTGGCCGATGCGTTGAATCAGCGTACGAATCGCTTCAAGAAACTGGTTGAACCAGCCGGCCAGTTGCGCGGTTTCATCCTGCCCGCGTACTTCCAGTCGCGCAGTCAGATCGCCCTCGCCCTGGGCAATGCCTTCGAGTCCGCTGGCGACACCACGAATCGGCTTAACCATCAGCCCGGCGAACCACGCGCCGGCCATTGCAAACAACAGTGCGCAAACCACAGCGATAGCGCCGATCAGCCAGGTCAAACGAGTCGCCCCGGCCATAACTTCGCTGGCCTTCACCAGCCCGACAAACCGCCAGCCCAACGCCTGCGACGGCCAGACCAGCGCCATGTAATCCTCGCCGGCCAATTGCACCTCGACCAGGCCTTTGCCCGCCTCGGCCAGTTGCTGATAACCGTCGCCGAGATCGCTGAGTTTCTTGAAGTTGTGCGCCGGATCGCTTGGGTCCACCAGCACGGTGTTGTTGGCTTCCATCAGCATCAGATAACCGCTCTCACCGAGGCGGATCTGCTTGACCAGGTCGGTCAATTGCTTGAGCGACACATCGATGTTGACCACGCCGGCATTGCTGCCCAACTGGTTATTGAAGCTTCGCACGGTGCTCACCAGCACCACGTCATCCGCCGCCCAGTAATAGGCCTCGGTGCGCAGGGTTTTACCAGGGTTGGCCATCGCGGTTTTGTACCAAGGCCGGGTACGGGGATCGTAGTTGGCCAGTTGCGCATCGCCCGGCCAGAACAGGTAACCGCCCTGCTCGGTGCCGACGGACAGATAGGTGTAAGCCGGGTGGGCCTTGGCCAGGCCGTCGAACAGCTTGAACAGCTGTTGATCCTGCGGCCCCATCAGCACTTGCGCGGCGTCGCTGCTCAGGTAGCGTTTGAGGCTGGTATCGATACTCTGCAGTTGCGGATGCTCGGCGAGGTAAGCAACGTTCTGGCTGATGCCCTCGAAAAACAGCTGCATCGCGTTTTCCACCTGACGCACTTCGCGCCCGGTGCTGTCGGTAAAGGTGTCGCGCGCGCCCTCGCGGACATTGAGGATGATCAGCGCTGCCACCAGTAACACCGGCAGGCTGGCGATTACCGCAAACGCCAGAGTCAGTTTTTGTTTTATGTTCATTGCTTGCGCCTTCCTTGTTCGAAGTGTCGGTCAGAAATATTTTGCGGATATTCCGTATTATGGTATACCAATAATCAATCAACCGAACAGCCGTCCTCGAAGGCGTGCTTGAATGGTGAGAAGACTCGCGAGCGCAACGCGTTCACGTCAGTTCGACAGGCCCGCACACGACCGGCCAATTACAAAAGACTCGAGGTAGCGTCATGAAATTTTCCCTGTTCGTACACATGGAACGCTGGGACGAAAGCGTCAGCCACCGCCAACTGTTCGAAGACCTGACCGAACTGACCCTGATGGCCGAGGCCGGCGGTTTCAGCACCGTGTGGATCGGCGAACACCACGCCATGGAATACACCATCTCCCCAAGCCCGATGCCGCTGCTGGCCTACCTCGCAGCGAAAACCACCACCATCCACCTCGGCGCCGGCACCATCATCGCGCCGTTCTGGCACCCGCTGCGCGTCGCCGGCGAATGCGCCCTGCTCGACGTGATCAGCAACGGCCGCATGGAAGTCGGTCTGGCGCGCGGCGCCTATCAAGTCGAATTCGACCGCATGGCCGGCGGCATGCCCGCCTCCAGCGGCGGCCAGGCCCTGCGCGAAATGGTCCCGGTGGTCCGCGCCCTGTGGCAAGGCGACTACGCCCACGACGGCGACATCTGGAAATTCCCCACCTCCACCAGCGTGCCGAAACCGATCCAGAAGCCCAACCCACCCATGTGGATCGCCGCCCGCGACCCCGACTCGCACAACTTCGCCGTCGCCAACGGCTGCAACGTCATGGTCACGCCATTGATGAAAGGCGACGAAGAAGTCCTCGACCTGAAGAACAAATTCCAGACCGCACTGGACAACAACCCAGACGTGCCTCGCCCACAATTGATGGTGCTGCGCCACACCCACGTGCACACCGCTGATAACCCGGACGGCTGGAAAGTCGGCGCGAAAGCGATCTCACGTTTCTATCGCACCTTCGATGCGTGGTTCGGTAACAAGCAGACACCGGTCAACGGCTTCCTCGCCCCGAGTCCGGAAGAGAAGTTTGCCGGACGTCCGGAGTTCGAACTGGAGAGCCTGCACAAGACGGCGATGATCGGTACGCCGGAAGAAATCATTCCGCGGATCAAGTACTACCAGGAACTGGGGGTGGATGAGTTCAGCTTCTGGTGTGACAACAGCTTGCCGCATGAAGAGAAGAAGAAGTCGCTGGAGTTGTTTATCAAGCATGTGGTGCCGGCGTTTCGCTAAAGGTTTCGCAGGTTAAACCAAAAAAAACGCCCCGCTTCAGACGGGGCTTTTTTTGGAAAAAGGCATCAATTCGTGCAACCTGGCTTTCGCTGCCTATTCGCCGCTGCCATCCTCGCTGAGCACTTTGAAGGAGTGGAAGTTAAAGGCTATTTTTTCTTCTTCCTCATCAACCAGCTCATACCGTATACGATCCAGTCCGCCTTCAACCCTCGACACGCAAAGATCCATGAACTGAGTCAAGCCACCACCAAATCCCCGCACGTTCAGACCGCCCACGTTAAAAAATATGACCGCGATAGTCGCTGCTCCAGGATCCGCAGACTTCGCCAGCGTCATCAACAGGTTGTAACCGCTAAGTCCATCTTCGGAATCCAGATGAAGACTTTCCACATAAACGTATTCATGTAGACCGTCATTCAGTGCTTTGAGATTGCTCAATGGTTGATCCTCGTATGCTGTCCATTGTCACCCTTGCCCGGCCCGTACTGGTAGGTATGAGTATGAGGATCCGTATGAAATGTATAACGCGAAGAGCGATTTATTTGTTCCACCTCACGAAAGGAAAACTATTCACAATCTATATTTTTTCAAAATAGGCATGAAAAGCTGCAATTATTTTATCCAAGGTTTTATCGTAACCTCTAAGACTCTGAAACTCTGCAGAGCTGATCAAGTTGCAGCTTAAACACTCAGAAAACTCACTAGAAGCATGCCGTGAATCGAAAGCCAGCACACCGTACTCTTCGCAAGCACTTTCAAACAATAGCCAATCAAAACTCACATTACCCATGACAACCGGATAATTTACTGTACCCTTGAAAAAATCTCGAAACCCCACGCTTAACTCCTCAACATCTTCTTGAGTATTCTCCCCATCAAAAAGATAACAAGTGCTAGCCAGCGGCGCATCGAACAGGGCAAACGCACTCGTCGAAAAAACTTTAAAGCTAGAACAGAGCAAACTATCGAGTACATCAACATTGCTCAAAAGAGGCCTCTCAAAAAAATAAAACTCTAATCCTGAATCTCGAAAAACCATTTCGGGCAAATCTTTATTCAGTTCAAGACGATTCGATAACATCGCGGTTATCTGATTTAGCTCTTGATGTTCGAGTTTGGTGAGGCTCATTTAGTTACCCTTGAATCGGATTTTGACAATCGTTTTTTTGATACCTGCAATATCCAGCGATGCAGTTGGTTCTTTAGTCGACGTCGACTCTGGATAGAACCTATAGGTCCTATCTCCCTTGGTCAATATTGAAACTTTTCCGTCTTGTGAGAATGTCCTGCTATAACCATTGACTTCAAGCATTATTATTGCTTCTGCGGGAGAGGTAAAAGCATCGATCTGACCCGAGCTGTTTCGCGTCCATTTTGGCACAAACTCCACTGCGGTAGAGAGGTAACGGGGACAGACCACGTTTTCAGAGTGCTTTCTAAACGTGGTCTGTCCCCATTTACCCCCCGATGGCATCTTCAACGGGGAAACGGGGACAGATCACGTTTTGGAATGCGTTTTAAACGTGGTCTGTCCCCGTTTATCTGGGTGCTAGGCCGGTGTCAGATCACATCTAGGCCTCTACAATTAACAAGAGACATTCAAACCACAAGCAGAGATAAAATCACGTATCGGTATATCAAGAACGCTACTTTCTCCAGCGGAGAGTACATCTTGCAATGTGACGATGCCTTTTTCAAAGTCTAAAGAAACGTCAAAGCAATTAAACTCGAACGCCCTGAACAGAATGCTCTCTGAGCAAACCCGCTCATCAAAGGCGTTTTTCAAAATAGAGCGAACGCTGTCGTCCAACTCTTGGGCCACAAATCGTTCTATTATCGTGCCGCCACTGCTCATAACCATTCCTAACCAGTACGAGAACGCAGTCTGGATCCCACCATCCCGAACATTTATTTTGATTGTCGAGATTGGAGCGCATCAGACGTTTGTTCCAATCACCTTACTTGGGAAAACGGCGGACAGACACGTTTTACTCCTTCATGTCGTAGAGGGTGCGGCCCTTGTTTTGCGCGGCCAGCAGGTTCAGATCATTACCGGCGTAGACGTAGGCTTCGTTGCCTGTGCAGATCTTCCCCGCGACCAGTGTGGTGTCGAGGTCCGGGCTGGTATTTGCGTCGCCGCCGGCGATGAATCAGCAGCTTCCTGAAAAGAGTAGTCGTCCTCTTCATGGACGCGTTTCTTGCCGTGCCTGCTGTGGATTTCGACGTTGTGTTCATCACCGGCCGAGACAGGGAGATATCGCGCTTGGCCTCGGCGGTAAGGTTGCCGGTAGCTTCGGCGATGGCGACAACGTTGATGTCGCGACCGGCATTGAGCTTCAGGTCGCCACCGCTTTTACGCTGGACGAGAATTGAAAGGTGGTCTGTCCCCGTTTATCTCCTCCATTTGTTGTGAATAACGCTTTTCTAATCTTTCAGCAGACCTTTGAACTCCATCGCGTTCATCTGGAAAGTAAGCAGAATAAACATCAGCTGCAATTTTCATCAGAGAAACGTAGTCAGCCACAGGTATGCTAGAAGTTAACGCTTCCCCCAAGAAGAAACTTACCTCATTGAATTCTTCTGGATCGTCCCAATCCTGATCAAGCGAGTAAAAAAAACCTTCAGCCACTGAGAACCCATGTCCCTGCGAAGCGTCGTAGATGAACGCAGGAAAATTAGTCCTCCCTCTTACGATAGAAGCCTCAATTAACTCGTAAAGACCCTCATAATCTGCGTCAGTTGAAGAAAATGATTCCTTGAGAACCTCTAACCAAACCAAATCAGCCATTATTTCGTCCTCGGCGGCATAGTAATAAATGAGTTTGTTATATCTCCAGTTTTGCTATCACGCGTCACTTGAAAGTAATAACCATCAACTTTGATACTGGCCTCCCTCATGGCTGGATTAGCTCTGAACAAAGAGCCAGCTTCGACTGCCGCCCTGCTCGACATATCAGCCACCTTGATATCTGACAGAATTTTCGAATCATAAGTTGTTTTGGTGGATTTGGACTTGTATCCACCGACCAACTCGCCCCGAGTGTTAGTTTTAGGCAACTGATAACTATACTCCACAAGGCCAGGATAACGGACATCCGTAGTTTTGTTGGAGATTTTTGCCCCAGTTTTTTCAACCGACTCCAAGAAGGCATCGCTGTTATGAGCACCAGAAATCGTCCCCGCCTTACTATTACGCACGCCAATCTGGGTGTTATGACTAAGAACTTTCTCGCCAAAATCTTTCAAAAATGTAGAGGTTGCCTGACCTCCAACGGTGGCTGCCCCCTCTGAACCTATCGCTGCCGGCCTAACGACTGCCGCAATCTGCTCAGCCGTTAGCTTAGCCCCAGTTTTCGCTTCGATCTCCATCAAACCGCGGAGATCACTCAGTTCCTTGGCTGCGGCCCCACCTGCTGTGGCCCCTAACCCCACGGGAAGTGCCTCCGACATTCCTGCCTCAGCGGTCCAGATCGCGACTTCGTTCGCGCACAGCACTGGGTTTGCTGCACAAGTAGCTGCACCTCTCGTGGCCAACTGTCCAAGCAAACCAATCGCTTCCGGCGCAAGAGCAATAATTCCCGCTGCAGCCAACAATTTCACCGCATTAGCAGGATCCCCTTTCGGAAGGTGGTCGAGGACCGCTCGCGTCCTAGCGTTGGTCGAGTCGGCGATATTGCTATGAAGGAATTGATCTGTGATCCCCGATTTGTCATTTTCCCAAAGTTTATTTAATGCAAGAGAGCCTTCATCAATCTCAGCCTTGATCTGCGCGCAATCGCCGGTCGCCCAACAGTTATTGAGCCGCGCCGTGTTATCCGCATCACGCTTGGCAAACTCAGCTCGAACAGCATCACAGTTGTCTTTACACTCCTTAAGCGCTTTCTCGAGGTCTTTTACATCCTGATGATTCAGGAAGTTGTACTGTGTCGCGTTGTTGGCAACCCAAGAAGCATTTTCCAATGACTCTTGATCAGTATTGCCCAGCGCAGTTGCGGAGAGCACCCCCACAATCTGCGACCCCATGAGCAACAACTCAGGATTGCCCTTGAACCATTTGTTCATCTCACCAACAAGCGCTTCATTCGCACCAGCCGCCAACGCGCCTGTCGCAAAATCCCCGCCGGTCATCTCCGACAACAGCCCACCCACCGCCGCATGAATGATGATTTTGCCCGCTGAGCCATCATCCAGAACGCCCTGCGTGAGATCGCCCACCATGTTGAAGCTGAACGCTGCGACGGTATTGAACAGAGCCGTCTTCAGAACGTCACCGGCACTTGCATCGCCGCCGACTGCCTTGGTGATCAGCGCGGAAGTGCCACCCTGGATGATTTGGCTTCCAGCGAATCTACCGACGCCCTCCCACGTGGCTAACGACGGGCCGAGCAGCTTTCCGGTATTCGGATCGTATTTCATACCCGTCAGCTGGTTCAGGTATTCGGCCATCAATCCGGCTGTCACTCCGGAAATCACATAGCCCTTCAGTGCATCGGATGAAGTAACGTCCGCGAAAACCGCTCCAAGGTTTCCGCCGTTATTGATAAAACTGGTCGTGGCATTCGTGGCTGCACCTGTTGCCACAGCGGCGAGGCCTGCGGCCCAGGCTGTGCCCATGCTCGCGCTTAGCGAAGCGAACGCAGCAGGCCCGACAAAGGCAGCCATGACGATCGCAATAATCATCTGCGAAGCCGGGCCAAGCCCCGAGTTGCTGTATTTAAACGACTCGTGAATCTCCTTCACGCGCCGCCAATCAACATCTCCCCGAGCCTCCGCATCCTTCAACCACGCCAGTTGCGGATCAGCCTTGACCATCGCATCAATGGTCTGGCTGACGGACTCCTGACTCACATCCTTGATATCAATCTTCAGCCCATCGACCGCTTTCAGGACGATGTTGCCCTTGGCGATCATCTGCGTCTGGCGCAGGGTTTCGTCGGTGTTGCCGCGACCCTTGGCCGAGACCCATGCGGCGTTGTTGTTGGTTTTGGTATGGCTCTCGTCATGCAGATCCTTCACCCCTTCGAAGGTGATGGCGCCGCCGCTGTCGAGGAGGATGTCCTTGCCGCTGTCGAGTTTGGCCACCTGGTAATGCTGGTCGCCCTGGCTGACCAGAGACAGGTTGCCGCCGGTCTTGATTTCGCTGCCGACGTGGGTGACCTGGGTGAC
>Ga0308171_1001602_pt1 | contig 28986 bp, 22 predicted proteins | sample PhyGR1_FD_202135 | JGI IMG/M metagenome (GOLD analysis project Ga0308171, IMG submission 202135) | Phyllosphere microbial communities from UC Gill Tract Community Farm, Albany, California, United States - DLSLSG.R1 | ecosystem: Host-associated > Plants > Phyllosphere > Unclassified | place: USA...
TAAAGGAGAAGGTGGTGGCGAAGCCGTCCCGCAGCCCGGCCTCGGCCAGCAGGCGCCGGGCACGGTCCAGGTCGGTCCGCAGCGGCATGGGCTGCGGGAAGGCGGCATCCGGCGCCTCTGCCCACCCGGCGCCGAACAGGCCACGGCCACGGCCGAACAGCGCGGCCTGGAACATGTCCTCGTAAGGCATGGCGGCAGCTACCGCCTGCCGTACCCTGGCATCATCGAACGGCGCCATCCGCGTGTTGAAGATGACGGCGTTGAAGCCGTTGGTCTGCGGGATGGAGACGATCTTCACCTTGCCGCCGCGCTCCAGCCCCGGCACGTCGCTGGCCTGCAGGTCGATGGCGAGGTCGGCATCGCCGCGCTCGATCAGGTTGGCGCGCGTCGCGGCTTCCGGCACTGTCTGGACGATGACGCGGCGGAAGAAAGGCAGCGCCCCGTCGGCCCCGTTCTTCCAGGCGTCGTTGCGCTTCAGCACCACCTGCTGGCCGGGCCGGTAGGTATCCACCATGTAGGCGCCACCGCCGGCCGTGTTCTCCTTCAGCCAGGCCTGCGCCCAGGGGTCCTCGGCGGTGGCGTGCTGCTTCGCCAGCCGGCTGTTGATCATCATGGCGAAGGGCACGCAGAGATTGGCCAGCGCCAGCCGGTCCGGCTTCTCCAACTGCACCTCGACGCTCCGTTCACCGACGATGCGAAACTGCCCCGCCTGGGTGAGCGAGCCGGAGGAAAGCTGCGTCGGCGCCAGCGACTTCGCCAGCACGGCGCGGTCCAGCGACCACTTCACGTCCTCGGCGGTGACGGGGCTGCCGTCGTGCCAGGTGGCGCCGTCCCGCAGATGGAAGGTGAAGCCGCGGCCATCGGCGGCGCGGTCCACCTTGCCGGCCAGTTCGCCCCGGATGTCTTCCAGGTCGAACACCCAGGCGCCGCCGACCTGCTTCCGGCCGAAGGAGGCCAGGCGATCATAGGTGCTCATCGCCAGGCCGTAGGTCTCGCGCGTGCCGCCGGGGATGGTGGGGTCCAGCGTGTTGATGGTACCGCCCATCACCTGCCGCAGCGTCTCGGCGCGCGACTGCGCCAGGGCGGGGCGCGGTGCCACGCCGCCCGCCCATGCCCCAGCGGCAGCGCCGATCGCACCCTTCAGGCCTTGCCTGCGATTGAACTTCATTGAGCAGCCACCCCCGGGTTGACCCGTGTCGGTGGCGCTTCTTCCCCGTTTGATCTTGTTAAGCGGTGCTATGGGAAACCATGGGCCCTGGTCCATGACAGGTCCAGATCCCGGTCAAAGCGCTGAGCCAGATCACGCCACCGGCCGGTTCAGCAGGATGATGGCGTGGTCCCCTGTCACCACCACCGTGCCATCCGCCTTCACAAGGGAGCCACGCTCCATCGCCACGCCACGGCCGGGCTTGGAGCTGGGGCGCTTCTCCACCAGCTCCAGCCGCAGATGCACCTCGTCGCCCGGCTCCAGCGGTGCCAGGAAGCGCACCTTGTCCCAGCCGAGGGAGGCAATGACGCTGCGGTCGAAGCCGCCCATCCGCGCCTTCAGCCCCTCCACCAGCGCCAGCGCGAACAGCCCGTGCGCGATGCGGCCCTGGAAGCCGGCAGCGCGGGCGAAGCCGTCATCCATGTGCACCGGGTGGTCCTCGCCGGTCAGGTCGGCGTAGCGGTCGATATCCTCGATGGTGATGCGGCGCCGGGGGCTTTCCAGCACGGTGCCGGGGTGGAAATCCTCGAACCAGATCTGCGCCGTCATGGCGTGGCCGCCTCCTGCAATTGCGGCAGGCGCGGGATGGCTGCCAGCAGGCTTCGGGTATAGGCATGCGCCGGGCGGTTGAAGACCTGCTCGGCCGGGCCGCTTTCCACGACCCTTCCCTTGTGCATCACCAGGATGCGGTCGCACAGCAGCCGCACCACATTCAGGTCGTGGCTGACGAACAGCTGCGCCACGCCCTGCTGCCGCCGCAGCCGCGTCAGCAGCTTCAGCACCACCGCCTGCACGGATACATCCAGCGCGCTGGTCGGCTCGTCCAGCACCAGCAGGCGCGGTTCCACCGCCATGGCGCGGGCGATGCCCACCCGCGCCTTCTGCCCACCGGAGAGCTGGTGGGGATAGCGGTTGAGCAATTCCAGCGGCAGCCCGACCTGCAGGGCCGCCTGCTCCACCCGCGCCCGCAAGGCAGCGGCACCCTGGCGCGGCAGCAGCTGCGTCACCGGGTCGGCGATGGCATCGAACACGCTGAAGCGCGGGTTCAAGCTCTCGGTCGGGTCCTGGAACACCATCTGGATCTGCCGCCGCTGCGGCAGGCGGGCGAAGCGCCCGGGGGCAATGCCGTGGATCGGCGCGCCATCCAGCAGCACCTCGCCCGCATCGGGCTGGATCAGCCGGCTGATCATGCGGGAAAGGGTGGACTTGCCGCAGCCGGATTCGCCCACCAGCCCCACCGCCTCGCCCGGATGGATCACCAGGTCCACATCCGCCACCGCCTGCAGCCGCGCCACCTCCCGCCGCCGCCAGAAGGCGCGGGAACGGGAATGGACGTAGCTCTTGCACAGGCCACGCACCTCCAGCACCGGGGGACCTCCCGGCGCGGGCGCCTGGGTAGGCAGGGGCGCGGGCGCCGGGAAGGGCAAGGTGGCGGAGGGCGCCACCGGCTCCTCATCCGGCGCCAGGGCCTCGATGCTGTCCACCGAGGATGGCGTGCTGCGCAGCAGTTTCCGCGTATAGGCGTGGCGCGGCCGGGCAAACAGCGCCGCCACCGGCGCATCCTCCACCACCTGCCCGGTCTGCATTACCACGATGCGGTCGCAGTATTCCGAGGCCAACGCCAGGTCGTGCGTGATCAGGATGGAGCCGACGCCGCGCGCCCGCACCGCATCCCGGAACAGGTCCATCACCGCCGCCTGGGTGGTGACGTCCAGCCCCGTGGTCGGCTCGTCCGCGATCAGCAGCTTGGGCGAGCACGCCAGCGCCATGGCGATGCCGATGCGCTGGCACATGCCGCCCGACAGTTCGAACGGATAGGCGGAGGCGCGCCGTTCCGGCTCCGCGATGCGCATCTGCCGCAGCGCCTCCAGCACCCGCGCCTCGATGATCGCGGCGGGCGCCGGGTCGTGCCGGGCGATGACATCGGCGATCTGCGCGCCGACCGGGCGGATCGGGTTCAGCGCGGTACGCGGGTTCTGGAAGACGATGGACATCTCTGCCCCGCGCAGCTGGTTCAGCGCCCCCTGCCCCAACCGCAGCAGGTCCCGCCCGCCGAACAGCGCCTGGCCGCCCGTCACGCGCGCGGAGGCCTCCAGCAGCCCCATCACGGAATAGGCCGTGACCGACTTGCCGGAGCCGCTCTCGCCCACAATGCCCAGCATCTCGCCCGGCGCGAGGTCGAAGGAGATGCCGCGCAACACGGGCACGATGCCGTGCCGGGTGCGGAACTCGACCGAGAGATCACGGACGGAGAGCAGGGTCTCGCTCACGTGCGGCTCCGTGGATCGACAATGTCGCGCAGGCCATCGCCCAGCAGGTTGAAGCAGAACACCGCCAGCATCAGCGCCGCCCCGGGAAAGGCCGCGATCCACCAGCGGCCGGAGACGATGAACTGCGCGCCCTCCGCCACCATGATCCCCCATTCCGGCGTCGGCGCCCGCACGCCGAGGCCGATGAAGGACAGACCTGCCGTGTTGAGCACCGCCCAGCCCAGATTGACCGAGGCCTGCACCACCAGCGCCGGCAGGATGTTGGGCAGCAGGAACACCCGCAGGATGCGCGCATGGCCGGAACCGCCGACCCGTGCGGCCTCGATATACCCCATGTCCCGCCGGATGCTGGTCTCGGCCCGGGCCAGGCGGATGTAGAAGGGCAGGTTGATGACGGCGGTGGCATAGACGACGGAGGAGACCGAATTGCCCAGCGCCGCCACCATCGCCATGGCCAGCACGAACAGCGGGAAGGCCATCAGCACATCGGTGCCCCGGCTGCCCGCCGTATCCAGCCAGCCGCGGAAATACCCCATGGCAGCGCCGAAGACCGAGCCCAACGCCATCGAGAGCAGCACCGCCGCGAAGGCGATGGCGAGATCCAGCCGCGCCGCCACGACGACGCGGGAGAACACGTCCCGCCCGAGCTGGTCCGTGCCGAACCAATGCGTGGCGGAGGGCGGTTGCAGCGCGCTGGCGGTGTTGGTGGCAATGGGGTCGTAGGGCACCAGTGCCGGGCCGAGGATGGCGCAGCCCAACAGCAGGACGAGCATCGCCAACGCCAGCAGCGTCACCGGATTGCCGGCCAGGATGTAACGCAGCAGCGCCAGCTTCTCACGCATGGAACAGGCCGGTACGAGGGTCGATGACCGCGTAGAGCAGGTCGATCACCAGGTTCACGAGAACAAAAATCGTCGCCATCAGCAGCATGAAGCCCTGCACCGGCGCGTAGTCGAGTGAGATGAGCGAATCGAGCGCGTAGGAGCCGATGCCGGGCCAGGCGAACACCCGCTCCACCAACACGTTGGCGCCGAGCATGTTGGAGAACACCATGCCCAGCGTGGTGACGATCGGCAGCAGCGCATTCCGCAACGCGTAGGAGACGATGATCTTGCGCCGGCGCAGCCCGTTGGCGCGCGCGGTGCGGATGAACTCACTGCCCAGCACGCCCAGCATGGAGGCGCGCGTCATCCGCGCCAGCGGCGCCAGGGCGAACAGCGCCATCGTTACCGCCGGCAGCACGATCTGCCGCGCGGCGGCGGCGAAGCCCGCCGTATCGCCGGCCAGCAGCGTGTCGATCAGCAGGAAGCCGGTGATGCCGGGCGGCGGGATGGCGAAGGGGTCGATGCGCCCGATCGGCTCCGGCGCCGTGCCGAGCTGGTAGTAGAAGATGTAGATCAGCAGCAGGCCACTGACGAATGTGGGCAGCGAGACCCCCGCGGTGCTGAGCAGCCGGCAGGCGTGGTCGATCACGGAGCCCGGCCGCAACGCTGCCGCCACCCCCAGCGGCACCGCCACCAGGATGGCCAGCGCGAAGGCCACCAGCGTCAGCTCCGCCGAGGCCGGCAGCAGCCGCAGCAAATCCGTCGCCACCGGCTGGCCGGTGCCGACAGACTGGCCCAGATCGCCGCGCAGCAACTGGCCGGCATAGACCAGGAATTGCTGCCACAGCGGCAGGTCCAGCCCCAGCTTCTGCCGCACCGCCGCGATGGTCACCGCATCGGCGGTGACGCTGTTGGCGAAGAACACGGCGGGGTCGCCCGGAAGCAACCGCGTCAGGATGAAGGCTGCCACCACCACGCCAAACAGCGTCGGCACAACACCCGCCAGGCGCCGGAGCAGGAACGCCATGAAGCCGTCTCAGCCGCGCTTCAGGGTGCGCAGCTCAAGCTGGCGATGGAACAGGTACTTGTAGCCCTCCACCGAGGCCTGCATGCCGGTATCCAGCGCCGGCTGCCACAGCAGGATGATGGGGATATCCTGCTTCACCAGCGCGATCATGCGGGAGACGTCGGCGTCATACACCGCCTTGTCGGTCTCGTAGCGGGTCTTGTCCACCAGCGCCTGGAACTCGGGATTGTTGTAGCTGCCGAAGTTCCAGCGTGTCGGTCCATGGTAGAAGATGCGGAAGAAGTAGTCGGGGTCGGCAAAATAGGCCGCCGAGCCCTCGAAGAAGAAGGGCACCTCCTTCTTCTCCAGCCGCGTGCCCAACTGGCCGCCGGGCACCTTGTCGATGGTGACGCGGATGCCGATCTTGCCCAGCGCCTCCTGCACCAGCAGCGAGACCGGCTCCGCCACCGTGGCGAGGGAGAGCTCGAAGCTGAAGGTGGTGTCGAAGCCATTGGCGAAGCCGGCTTCCACCAGCAGCGCCTTCGCCTTCTCCAGGTCCGTGCTGTAGCCCAGCGGCTGCGGGAAGGCGGTGCCGTCAGCCTCCCCCGGCTTGCCGCCGAACAACGGCTGGCCGCGCTTGAACAGCGCCGCCTCGAACATCTGCTGGTAGGGCAGCGCGTAGGCCACGGCCTGGCGCACCTTGACGTTGTCGAAGGGTGGCTTTGCGCTGTTCATGCCGATGAACTGGAAGGCGCCGGCCATCGGCACGCCCACCACCTTCACCTTGCCGGCCTGGGCGATGGAAACCGCATCCTGCGGCGGCAGGTCCTGCACGATATCCGCATCGCCCCGCTCCAGCGAGCTGCGGCGGGATTGCGCGTTCGGCACCATCTGCCACAGCACACGGCGGAAGCCCGGCAGCGCGCCGCTCTTCCAGTTGTCGAAGCGGGAAAGCGTCAGGCTCTGCCCCGGCACATAGTTATCCAGCTTGAAGGCACCACCGCCGGCGACGTTGGTCTTCAGCCACTCGGTGGCCCAGGGGTCGGCCGCGGTGGCATGCGCCTTGGCGACCTTGGCATTGAAGATGACCGGGTAGGTGCCGGCCAGGTTCGGCAGGGTGAAGCGGTCCGGCCGCGGCGTCGTCACCCGCACCGTATGCGCATCCACCACCACGAACTGGTCGGGGCTGGTCATAGACCCGGTGCTGAACTGGGCCCGGCCGCTGGCGATGCCCAGCACCCGGTCCAGCGACCACTTCACATCCTCGGCCGTGACGGGGCTGCCGTCATGGAAGGTGGCGTCGCGCCGCAGATGCAGGGTGATGGCCGTCTTGTCGTCCGATACCTCGAAACGCTCGGCCAGCTCGCCCTCGATGGTGTAGTAGTCGAAATAGAGCGTGCCATCCGGCCGCGTCTGCGTGCCGAAGCGCAGCAGGCGGTCATAGGCATTCCAGTGCAGCTGGATGGCATTGCGGTTCACGCCGATGCCGATCGGGTCGAAGCTGTTGGGCCCGGCCTCGCTCAGCACGCGCAGGCTTTCCGCCCGGGTCTGCGCCTGCGCCCACCGTGCCGGCAGCAGGCCGCTCATGCCCAGGGTCGCAGCCACCGCACCAAAATCACGACGACGCATCGTAAATACTCCATTTCAGCGAATGGAAAATGTTTGATACGCGGCTTATGCCCCACCATTGACAGGGCAGGAAGCCCTCGGAAAATATGAAACAGCGTTTTTAGATTTGAAACAAGCGGAGATCCCAATGGATCTGGCGGTCGCGGATGATCTCAGCCTCCTCACCGACGGGGTACGCGCCTTCGTCGAAGCGGAGCTGCTGCCCCACGAGGACCTCGTCGAGACACTCGACGCCGTCCCGGACGAGCTGTTCCGCCAGATCCAGCAAAAGGCCCTGGCGGCCGGCTTCTACGCGCTGAACATGCCGGAGGAGCATGGCGGCGGCGGGCTCGGCGCCCGCGAACGCTCGGTCTGCGAGATCGAGTTCGGCCGGGTCAGCCGCGCCCTCGGCGTCATCTGCAACCGCCCGGCGCCGATCCTCAAGGCCTGCCAGGGCGACCAGATCGAGACCTACCTGAAGCCCACCATCCGCGGCGAGCGCTGGGAGTGCTTTGCTCTCACCGAGCCCGGCGCCGGCTCCGACGCCCGCGCCATCACCACCCGCGCGGTGCGAGATGGGGATGACTACCGCATCACCGGCACCAAGCAGTTCATCACCATGGCGCTGCGGGCGGATTTCATGATCGTCTTCGCCGTGACGGGCGTGGACGAGACGCCGCGTGGCCCGCAGAAGCGCATCACCGCCTTCCTGGTGGACAAGGCCACGCCGGGCATCGAGGTCTCGCCCATCGCCGTGCTGTCCAATCGCGGCATGAAATCGTGCATGATTTCCTTCGACGACGCCCGGGTGCCGGCCCGCAACATCCTGGGCGCGGAAGGCGGCGGCTTCGCCATCGCCAAGAACTGGATCTTTTCCGGCCGCGTCATGCTGGCGGCCAACTGCGTCGGCCTGGCGGAACGCGCCATGGGCATGGCCGCGACCTATGCCAATGAGCGCGTGGCCTTCGGCAAATCCATCGGCCAGTTCCAGGGCACCGCCTTCAAGCTGGCCGACATGGCGATGGAGATCCACGCCACCCGGCTGATGGTGCAGGATGCGGCGGCGAAGATGGATGCCGGCACCATCACCCAGCGAGAAGCCTCCCAGGTCAACCTGTTCGGCTCGGAGATGGTCGGCCGCGTCACCGACAACGCCTTGCAGGTCCTGGGCGGCATGGGCGTGACGAAGGAGCTGCCGCTGGAACGCTTCTGGCGGGATGCGCGGGTGGAGCGCATCTGGGAAGGCACCTCGGAAATCCACCGGGACATCATCTCCAAGGACGTGTTGCGGGAGTTCCGGGCATGAGCGAGGCCCCTTCCCGCATCAAGCTCGCCGAGAACGGGCCGATCCTGGAAATCACCTTCGATCACCCGCCCGCCCATGCCTTCGACCAGCGCGCCAGCCGCGACCTGAACGCCGCCTTTGCCCGGTTGCAGGACAGCCCGCATCTGCGCTGCGCCATCATCACCGCCACGGGGGACCGCATTTTCTCCGCCGGCTGGGATTTGAAGGCCGTGGCCGCCGGCGATACCGGTGAGGATTTCGGCGAATTCGGCTTCATGGGGCTCGAGCGCTCCCACCTCACCAAGCCGCTGATCGTCGCCATCAACGGCTTGGCAGTGGGCGGTGGGTTCGAACTCTCGCTGATGGCGCATATGATCATCTGCGCCCCGCATGTCGAGTTCGCCCTGCCGGAATTGCAGCGCGGCTTTATTCCTGAGGCCGGTGGGTTGTGGCGGGCGCTGCGCCGCCTGCCGCAGAACATCGCCTACGAGCTGCTGCTGACCGGCCGTCGCATGGGCGCCGAGGAAGGACTCCGCCTCGGCTTCGTCAACCGCATCGTGCCGCGCGAACACCTGATGGAGGCCGCGCGGGAGATGGCCGCGCAGATCGCCACCAGTGCCCCGCTGGCGGTGGAGGCCTTCCTCGAGATCGCCCACGCCACCGAGACCCTGCCCGACCAGGAGGCATTCGCGACAATGCGCTCCGGGCTGCCGGCGCATCGCCGCATGCGCGAATCGAATGATTTCCACGAAGGCCCCCGCGCCTTCGCCGAGAAGCGTGCCCCGCGCTGGACCGGGCGCTGAAAGGCCGACCATGGATTTCGACCTGAGCGAACAGCAGCTCGCGACGCGCGAGGCGCTGCGGAATTTCCTCAAGCGGGAATGCCCGATCGAGTATGTGCGCGAATGCGACGAGGCCGAGCGCTTCCCGCATGAACTCTACGCCAAGCTGGCCGAGCAGGGCTGGCTCGGCCTGCCCATCGCGGAAGAGTATGGCGGCGCCGGCGGCAGTTGCACCGACCTCGCCGCCTTCCTGGAAGAGTTCGCCGCGCATTTCGAGGCCGGCGCGAACATCTTCTACACCACCGTGGTCATCGCCACCGACGCCATCGGCCATTTCGGCAGCGAGGAGCAGAAGCGCGACCTGCTGCCGAAGCTGGCGCGCGGCGAGATCCGCTTCGCCTTCTCGCTCTCGGAACCCAATTCAGGCTCCGACGCCGCCTCCCTCCGCACCCGCGCGGTGCTGGAGGGCGATGAGTGGGTGATCAACGGCCAGAAGATGTTCTGCTCCTGCGCCCAGGTGGCGGACTACATCCTGCTGATGGCGCGCACGGATATCGATGCGCCGAAGCATGACGGTATCACCATGTTCCTGCTGCCGAAGGACACGCCGGGCGTCGAGATCCGCAAGCTGAAGAAGCTTGGCCTCAAGCCGATGGACCTGAATGAGATCTTCCTCACCGACGTCCGCATCCCCAAGGGCAACGTCATCGGCCAGGTCAACAAGGGCTGGCGCAACGTGCTCAAGACGCTGGATTACGAGCGCTGCTGCCTCTCCGCCGTCAATGTCGGCGCCGCGCAATCCTGCCTGGACAAGGCCCTGAACTACACGAAGGAGCGCCAGCAATTCGGCCAGGCGATCAGCCAGTTCCAGCTCACCCGCGCCAAGCTGGCGGATATGGAGATGGAGATCGACGCCTCCCGCCTGCTGCTCTACCGCAGCGCCAACCTGGTCGACCGCGGCATCCCCAACAACAAGGAATCCGCCGTCGCCAACCTGGCGTCCTCGGAAACCTATGTCCGTGCCGCGCTGAACGGCATGCGGATGATGGGCGGCTGGGGCTACCTGATGGAGTACGACATGCAGCGCCACTACCGCGATTCGAAGCTGGCGGAAATCGGCGGCGGTACCTCCGAAATCCTCCGCGTCGTCATCTCGCGCGAGATGCTGAAATGACCGCGCACCTGGTCATCGCCAACGGCACCGTCGCCCACCCCGCGGGGGTGGAGAAGGCGGATATCCTGGTGGGCGATGGCCGGATCCTCGGCCTGGAAGACCCCGGCAGCGGGCGTGGCGCACGGGTGGTCGATGCCACGGACCGAATCGTGCTGCCGGGCGGCATCGACCCGCATGTGCATTTCCTCATTGGCTTCATGGGGCAGCGCAGCGTCTACGATTTCTATTCCGGCACCGTCGCCGCCCTGCGCGGCGGCAACACCACGGTCATCGACTTCGCCCTGCAACGGCGCGGCCGCACCATGACGGACGGGCTGAAGCACCGCCGCGTGCAGGCGGACCGCCACGTTGCCACCGATTACGGCCTGCATCTGATCGCCACCGACATCAACCCGGCGACCCTGGCGGAAATCCCCGCCATCGTCGCCGCCGGCGCGTCCTCGATGAAGGTCTATACCGTCTATGAGAAGGAGCAGCTGAAGGTCGAGGACGGCCCGCTGCACGACCTCATGCGCGCGCTCGCCCCTGTCGGCGGCATGCTCGGCCTGCATGCGGAGAACGCCTCCCTCATTGACCACGCCATCGCCAAACATCTGGCAGCGGGCGAAGTCACGCCACGCTTCCACGCCCTCTCCCGCCCCGCATTGGCGGAAACCGAGGCGGTCCAGCGCGGCCTGCTTCTGGCGCAGGATGCCGGTTGCCCGCTGCACATCTTCCACCTGAATTCCGGCCCGGCATTGGATGCGATCGAGGCCGCGCAGGCTCGTGGCCACGCCGCCTCGGCCGAGACCTGCACCCACTACCTCGCCCTCACCGCCGAACAGTATGACCGCCCGGACGGCCACCTTTTCGTCATGAGCCCGCCGCTGCGCGATGCCGCGACGCAGGACCGCATGTGGGAAGGCGTGGCCAGCGGCGCCCTCGGCGCCGTCACCTCGGATGACGCGTCCTACAGCGCGGAAGCCAAGGCGCTCGGCGCCGAATCCTTCGACCGCATCGCCAATGGCGTCCCCGGCGTCGAGGCCCGCCTGCCCCTGCTCTACACACTCGGCGTGGAATCCGGCCGCATCACCCTGCCGCAACTGGTAGAGGCCTGGAGCACCGGCCCCGCCCGCCTGTTCGGCCTGGCGCCGGAGAAAGGCAGCATCACCCCCGGCGCCGATGCCGACCTCGTGCTGATCGACCCACACACCCGCCGGCGCATGGGCGTGGACAGCCATTACGGTCCCATCGGCTACAACCCGTATGACGGCATGGACCTCACCGGCTGGCCCAGCATGACCATCCGGCGCGGCGAGATCGCGGTGCAGGACGGCGCCTTCCTCGGCAAGCCCGGCCAGGGCCGCTTCCTGGTCCGGCGCGGCCGCGACGCATGAGCCGCATTCCCATCACCCTGGTCACCGGCTTCCTCGGCAGCGGCAAGACGACGCTGATCGCGCAGTTGCTGACCCAGCCGGGCCTGGCCGGCACGCTGGTGGTGGTGAACGAGTTCGGCGAGGTCGGCATCGATCACGATCTGCTGGAAGCCTCCTCGGACGACACCATCCTGCTGGCCAATGGCTGCCTGTGCTGCACCATCCGCGGCAATCTGGTGGATACGCTGCTGGACGTGCAGGCGCAGGTGGCCGATGGCAGGCTGCGGGCCTTCGACCGCGTGGTGGTGGAAACCTCCGGCGTCGCCGACCCGGCGCCGCTGCTGGGCTTCCTGCTTAGCGACGCGGCAGTGATGGCGCGCTACCGGCTGGAACAGGTGATCGCCACCATCGATGCGGTGGCGGGCGCCGAGGCGCTGGAACACCACCCGGAGGCCGACCATCAGGCCCGGGTGGCCGACCGGCTGCTGCTGACCAAGACCGACCTCGTCACCCCCGCCGCCGCCGCCGCGCTGGCAGCGCGGCTGCGCGGTCTCAACCCGGTCGCGCCGATCATGCCGGTGCTCCAGGGCCAGATCGCGGCGGAAGAACTGCTCGGCCCCGGCTCGGCGCAGGACGCTACCGCGCCTTGCGGCCCCGGCTGCGGCGACCCGTCCCACGCCCACGAACACCACCATCACGCGGAACGCTTCAGCGCCACCGTGCTGCACGCCACGCAAACGCTGGAAGAAGCCGACATCGCGCGGATCGAGGCCGCGCTCCGCGCCTGGGCCGGACCACACCTGTTGCGCCTGAAGGGCATCCTGCCCCTGCGCGACGGCCGCGTGGCCATCCTGCAAGCGGCGATGATGGTGGTGCATCCAGCCGAATTCCAGCCCGGCCCGGCCCACGCCGCCGGCCGGCTGGTGCTGATCGTCGAAGGCCTTGCACCCGCGCCCTTGCTGCAGACGCTGGGAGGCTTCGGGCTAGAGCGTGATGGCGTGGGGTAACATCGCCGAAAGCCTGAGTCACGCGACTAAACAACGGCATAGAGTATGCCGTATGAAGAACGAACGTGAACGCGGCATGTTTTAGGTTCGGCACAGGGATGAACCGGGAGAGGACTGGTTGGGGCGCCAGGATTCGAACCTGGGAATGGCGGTACCAAAAACCGCTGCCTTACCGCTTGGCTACGCCCCACCGGTCAGCGCTGCTGAATAAGCGTCAGAAGGGGGCGCCGTAAAGCCCCCCTCCCCATCGCCACCACGCTTCCGGCAACATTCCTGCCCCCTGCCGCGCCTGTGCCGCATCGGCGAACAGGGCGAAGCAGGTGGCGCCGGAACCACTCATCCGCGCCAGCAGGCAGCCGGGCAGCGCCCGCAAGGCCGCCAACACCGCTGCCACCTCCGGGCACAGGCCGATCGCCGCGTCTTCCAGATCATTGCGGCAGACGGCCAGATCCCGCGCCATCGTGGCGGCGTCGTCCCAGCCCTCCGGCAGCACCGCGCGCGGGGTGAAGCCGCCCCGCCGGGCTTTGAATACCGCCGGAGTCGGCAGCGGCAAGCGGGGGTTGGCCAGCACCAGGCCACAGGCCGGCAGGCGCGGCGCGGCGGAGAGCGTCTCCCCCACCCCCTCCATCCGCACGGCGGCGGAAGCCACGCAGACCGGCACATCCGCCCCCAGCCGCGCCGCCAGCGCTTCCAGCCGGGCGGGGGCAAAGCCCACATCCCAGGCCGTGTTCAGCAGGCGTAGCGCCGCCGCCGCATCGGCGGAACCGCCACCGATGCCGGAGGCCACCGGCAGGCATTTTTTCAATTCCAGCCGCCCGGTCGGCGGCAACCCGGCCTCCGCCGCCAGCAGCCGGGCGGCGCGCAGCACGAGGTTATCTGGTTCAGCCGCCAGCGCCGCGCCTTCCGGCCCCGCCAGAGTCAGGGAGAGCGCCTGGGCCGGCGCGTAGCGCACGCTGTCCGCCGCCCCGGCGAACACCACCAGCGAATCGAGCAGGTGGTAGCCATCCGCCCGCCGCCCGGTGACATGCAGGTACAAATTCACCTTGGCCGGCGCCGCTTCCGGCACCAGCCCGGCCTTGCCCAGCACCATTACGGCTGGCCGGTCGGCTGGCGCTCCCGCAGCTTGGCGGCGATGCGGGGGGTTTCCTTCGGCTCCGGGTCCACCGTCACGGCGCGGCGCCACTGGAACACCGCCTCACGCTGCCGGCCGGCAGCCCAGTAGGCATCGCCCAGATGGTCGTTGATGGTGGCGTTGCGGGATTCCAGCTCCACCGCCCGTTCCAGCCACTTTACCGCGCCGGGCAGGTCGCCCAGCTTGAACAGCGCCCAGCCCAGGCTGTCGGCGATGTTGCCGTCATTCGGGCGCAGCGCCATCGCCCGCTCCAGCATCTGGCGCGCCTCGGTCAGGTTCTCGCCCCGCTCCACCCACGTGTAGCCCAGGTAGTTCAGCACATAGGGCTGTTCCGGCGAGAGCTGCAGCGCCCGCTTGAAATCCGCCTCCGCGCGCGGCCACTGGCCGGAGCGCTCCAGCGCGATGCCGCGGGCATAGAGCAGCGGCCAGGTATTCGGCCCGTCCCCGGCGCGGGCGACGGCGGCGTCATAGGCCACGGCGGCCTCGGCATAGCGCTCGCGCGCCCGCAGCAAATCCCCCAGCCGGGCGGCCGGCTGCAGCGATTCGGGGCGCTCGGTGGCCAGGGCCTGCAAGGTGGCGATGGCTTCGTCCGGCCGGTTCATCCGGTCCAGCAGCGTGGCGCGGCGTACCACCACCACCGGGTACAGGGCGTCATCCTTCGGCACGCGGCTCAGCATGCTCAGGGCGCCGGCATAGTGCTGCTCGGCCATCAGCGATTCAGCGGCCACCAGCAGCGCCGGCACGAAATCCGGCCGCAGGCGCAGGGACAGCCGCGCCAGCAGCAAGGCCAGCTCCGGCGCGTTCTGCCCGCGCAGCGCGCCGGCCAGCGCCAGCTCCGCCTCCGCCATGCCCTCGACCGCGGAATTCACCGGGCGATCCTGCAGCATACGGCGGCGTACTTCCGGCGTGCCGAGCATCGCCAGGTCGTCGCCCCCGGTCGAGATACTCTCGACCAGCTTCATCGCCTCGGCTTCCTTGCCGGCACGGCCGAGGATGCCGGCGGCGATCTGCACCAGCCGCAGGTGCACCTCCGGCGAATGCGCCAGCGCCAGCCGCACCAGCCGCTCCGCCTCCAACGGCCGGTTGCCGAGATCGGCGATCATGGCGCCATGCAGCGCCGCGATGGCGCTGGGGCGGTTGCCTTCCAGCTGCGGCCGCAGGGTGGCCATGGCGGCGTCGATATTGCCGCGCCCGGCCTGCACCCAGGCCAGCAGCAGCGGCTGCAGGATCTGGCTGGCACCCTGGCGCGGCAGGCTGCGCACCCGCGTCTCCGCCCGGTCCCACCGCCCCGCCATGGCGTCGGCGCCGGCCTGCAACATCGCCGCCAACTCATTCTCCGGCAGGCGGCGGGCAATCCGCACCGCTTCCGGGCGGCCATCCAGCACCGTGGCCAGGAAGGCGCGGTTGATGACCTCCGGCTGGTCCGGCGCCAGGCGCAGCGCTTCCAGCAGGAAGTCGGCGGCGGCCTGGGTATCCGTCTCCGCCGCGGCGAAGCTGCCGGCGAGATAGGTGCCGGAGGCGGTCAGCCGTCCCGGCGGCATGGGGGTGGGCGTCGCCGCATCGGGCGCGCCCCCACTGGCGGCACAACCCGCCAGCAAAGCGGCGGCCAGCAGAGCGACACGGCGGGGAGAGACGAGAGCGACCATACGAGGACGTTAGAGCCTTTTGCCCCCTGCTGAAAACGCCCCGCTTTGTCACGCCGCGTGACATTGAGGGGTTTTCACGCCCCACCGGCCCGGCCGCCTTTCCGGCGATCCGCACCAACGGGCCCAACACGCACGCCCGGCGTGCCGGATGGACCCGACGCGGCATCCGCCAACGCGAAGCCAGGCCACCGGAAACCGGTGCCTCGAAGCCGCCGCTCGCCCACCGATGAGCTGAGGCCGGCGCACGAACCCCGGACGGATGCCGGCCACGGACGCCACCGCCAACCCAGTGAGGCGGCCTACCGCCACCCAAACCCGCAGAACCAACTATTCGCGAGGAAGCGCCTGCCCTCTCCCCCCAACCTGCGGTCGAAAGTAACATGCGCTCACTGCATCGCCCGGTCACGCCGCGGCGAGGTTTCGCGACCAGCCATCCAGGAACAATGGCCGCCGCCGGAAGGCGCCCGCGTCATGATCCAACGTTAAGATTCTTACGGCACATAACGGCCAGGAGGACGCCGATGCAGAGACAGGACCGGCCCAAGCAGCACCCTGCCCGCATCCCGGCGCATCCGGACCAGCGGCACACCGCGCCCGCTGCGCCCCCGCCTGGCCTTCCCCCCTATTCGCCCACCGCATGGAGGACTTAGTGCGTTCGTTCCTGACCGCCCTCGCGCTGATGCTGATCGGCGCCACCACCCTCGCTGCCTCCCCCGCCATGGCGCAGAACCGCTTCTGGCTGGTGAACAATTCCGGCCTGACGATCGAGCGGGCCTATGTCTCCCCCACCCGCCTCTCCAACTGGGGGCCGGACGTTCTGGGCAACACTGTGCTGCCGGCCGGCGAACAGGTGCGCGTCAACCCCGCAGCGCGCGACTGCATGCTCGACATCAAGGTTGAGTATGAAGGCGGCCAGTCGGAAGAGAAGCGCAGCGTCAACGCCTGCAACATCAGCCGCATCGTCTTCACCAACCCCTCCGGCCGCGCCGGCCGTGACGGCGGCGCCGGTGGCACGGTCGAGCAGCCGGGCGGTGCCGGCGGCACCATCGGCGGTGGCGGTGGCGCGGGTGGCGGCGTCGCCGGCCGCCAGGGCCGTGGCCAGCAGAGCGGCGACCCGTCCTTCAGCTTCGTCAACCGCAGCGGCGAGACGATCCAGGAGCTCTACGTGTCCAGCACCCAGCGTGACAGCTGGGGGCAGGACCGCCTGGGCCGCAACACCCTGGCCTCCGGCCAGGATCGCTGGATCGACCTGCCGAGCGATGAAGGCTGCTCCGTCGATATCCGCGTCGTCTTCAATGGCGGCCGCGCCCAGGAACGCCGCAACATCGCGACCTGCGACCGGGCGGAAGTCACCTGGCCCTGACGCGGCGCCCCGGGCCTGACGGCAACCGGGGCACCCCGCCGACGCCGGCCCCGCTGCCGGGCGTCCCACGGCGCTAACCCGCCCCCGCCTTCCTTGAAGTCCAATCACCGACAGGCCTGGGCCGTGCCCTGGCCTTCGGCGCTTTTTGTGCGCCGGGCTAGAAGGGGCCGGGGGAGGAATCCCCTGACCCCATTCTCTATGTGCAAGCTGGCGGGCGGCGTTGACGGCGGCGGCGCGCAGGGCGTGGAGGAAGGTCAGGGGAAGGAATTCCCCTGAAACCCCATCTTTTTTCTGTCAGTTGGCGTGGGGCTGCAGGGTCGGCAGGTATCCGGCGAGAAAAATCGTGGCCGCTGGGCTGAACCATCAGCCTACGGCGCCCATGAACCTCCCGCGAAACCTGGTCTGGGCCTCGAAGAGCTGAAACCTCACACTCAAAAAACTCGCAGAAAAAAGATGGGGGCCTGGGGGAATTCCTTCCCCCAGCCTTCAAGCCTTCAAGCCACCCCGAACCTAGGAACCCGAGGGCCCTACATCCCGCCGATGTAGTTCGGGCCGCCGGCGCCTTCCGGCGTGCACCAGTCGATGTTCTGCTTCGGGTCCTTGATGTCACAGGTCTTACAATGCACGCAGTTCTGCGCATTGATCACCAGGCGCGGCTCGCCTTCCTCCACCCCCACGGCCTCGTACACCCCGGCCGGGCAGTAGCGGGATTCGGGGGAGCGGTAGATGTCCCAGTTCACCGGCCGCCATTCCGCCGGATTCTTCAGCTTCAGATGCGCTGGCTGATCTTCCTCATGGTTGGTGTTCGAGAGGAACACCGACGAGAGGCGATCGAAGGTCAGCTTGCCGTCCGGCTTCGGATAGTCGATGCGCGGGCACTGGTCGGCCGGCTTGGTGGCGCTGTGGTCGGCGTGATGCGCCAGGGTCCAGGGCAACTTGCCGCGCGTCACTGTCTCCAGCGCCGCGTTCACCAGCCCGCCCCACATGCCCCACTTGGCGAAGCCGGGGCGCATGTTGCGCACGGTGCGCAGCTCGTCCCAGATCCAGCTGGCCTGCAGGGATTCGGGGTAGGCGTCCAGCCGCTCCGCCGGCGCATCGGACGCCAGGGCCGCCGCCACCGCCTCGGCCGCCAGCATGCCGGACTTCATGGAGGTGTGGGTGCCCTTGATCTTGGGCAGGTTCAGGAAGCCGGCGCAGTCGCCGATCAGCAGCCCGCCGGGAAAGACCAGCTTGGGGATGGACTGGAAGCCACCCTCGTTCAGCGCCCGCGCGCCGTAGGAGATGCGCTTGCCGCCCTCCAGCATCGTGCGCACCGCCGGGTGGGTCTTGAAGCGCTGGAACTCGTCGAAGGGCGAGAGCCAGGTATTGGGATAGTCCAGCCCGATGACGTAGCCGATCGAGACCAGGTTCTCGCCCAGCATGTACAGGAAGGCGCCGCCATAGGTGTCGGACTTCAGCGGCCACCCGAGCGAGTGCCAGACCTTGCCGGGCACATGACGGTCCTTCGGGATCTCCCACAGTTCCTTGATGCCGATGGCATAGGTCTGCGGCTGCACGCCCTCCCGCAGACCGAACTGCGCTTCCAGCTTCTTGGTCAGGGAGCCGCGGCAGCCCTCGGCGAACAGCGTGTAGGTGGCGCGCAGTTCCATGCCGGGCTGGTAGTTCGGACCTTCCTCGCCCTCGCGCGTGATGCCCATGACGCCGGCGACGACGCCACGCACCCGCCCGTCCTCGATGATGGTCTCGGAGGCGGCGAAGCCGGGATAGATCTCGATACCCAGTGCCTCGGCCTTCTCGCCCAGCCAGCGGCACAGATTGCCGAGGCTGATGACGTAGTTGCCGTGGTTGTTCATCTGCGGCGGCGTCGGCAGCTTGACCGCCTTGCTCTCGGTGAGGAGGAAGAAGTGGTCCTCGGTCACGGCGGTGGTCAGGGCCGGCGGTGCGTCGCGCCAGTCGGGCAGCAGCTCATCCAGCGCGCGCGGTTCCAGCACGGCGCCGGAGAGGATATGGGCACCGACCTCGGACCCCTTCTCCACCACGCAGACCGACAGGTCGGGAGAGACCTGTTTCAGCCGGATCGCCGCCGCCAGGCCGGATGGTCCGGCGCCGACGACCAGCACGTCGAATTCCATGCTCTCCCGTTCGGTCATTCTTTGGTTCTCTTCCCAGTCTCTCGTGTCCCGCCCTGTTGGATTAGCCCGATCACGGGTTGCGCGGAACCCTGGGAACGGCCGATATGCGGGGGATGATTCCCCCCGCCACCGGGCCTGTCGACCCGCCCCCCGACGCCGCCGCGCTGCTGGCGGCGCTGCGGCTGCAGCTGGACTGGGGCGTGGACGAAGCGCTGGCGGAACAGCCGCTGGACCGGCTGGCCGCGCCGCCGCCGCGCGCCGCCGCGCCGCAGCCCGCGCCCGCCACCCTGCCGCTTGGGGACCAGCCTGCGACCCCGCCCCCCGCCGCCGCCCGGCCCCGGCGCGGCGCCACCGTGCTGCCCATGCCGGCCGTGCCCGCCGCCGCCAGCCTCGCCGCCGGGGCCCATAGCCTGGAAGCGCTGCGCGAGGCGCTGCGTCAGGTGGACACCCCGCTGCGGGAGACCGCCACCAACCTGGTCTTCGCCGATGGCAATCCGCGCGCGCCGGTCATGTTCATCGGCGAGGCACCGGGCGCGGACGAGGACCGGCAAGGCAAGCCCTTCGTCGGCCAGTCCGGCCAGTTGCTGGACCGCATGCTGGCCAGCATCGGCCTGGACCGCACGGCCGAGGCACCGGACCGCGCCTTCTACATCAGCAACATCCTGCCCTGGCGCCCCCCCGGCAACCGCAACCCGACGGATGCCGAGGTCACGCTGTTCATGCCGTTCGTGCTGCGCCACATCGCCCTGGTGCGGCCGAAGCGGCTGGTGCTGCTCGGCGGCGTCTCGGCCAAGGCCGTGCTGCGGGCGAAGGACGGCATCACTCGCCTGCGTGGCCGCTGGCACAGCCTGGAGACGGATTCAGGCTCGCTGCCCGTGCTGCCCACCTGGCACCCGGCCTACCTGCTGCGGACTCCGTCCGCCAAGCGCGACGCTTGGGCCGATCTGGTGTTGCTGCGGCGCACTCTTGACGCGGAAAACGACGCTCCAGCCTCCGATTTATAACAAAATCGTGAAGCAACTTCGGGCGCCAAACGCCTGTTTTTGCAGCCGCCCGTCTCGCTAAACGGGATTCGTCCCGGTCATCGGAATTGCCAGGGGCGCCGCAGGCCCGTATCGCTGCCCCCGCCATGCAAGCGATCTGCCCCATGGCCCTGCGTCACCGCCTCATCGCCGTTCTCGGCATGGGCGTGGTGGCGACGACCACTGTCGGGGTTCAGGCCCCGGCTTTGGCGCAAGGGGCCGGAGAGACCGCCCTCGCCGAACAGGCCATGAACGTGCCACGGCCCGCCCTCCGCAACGGGGTTCCGGGTCTGCCGCAGGTTCTCGCGCCGTCTGATGCAGCCCGTCTCGGCCGCATCTTTGAGCTCCAGGCGAGGGGAGATAGTGCAACAGCGACCAGAGAGGCCGAGCGGCTGGATGACCGCAGGCTGATGGGACATGTCCTGGCCGATCGTTGGCTGCGCCCCGGCGCCGCCGAACCCTCGGTCGCCGAGTTGCACACCTGGTTGGCGGAGTATTCCGACCACCCGGACGCCACCGCGGTGTTCGCCATGCTGCGCCGCCGCCTGCCGCAGAACGCGCCGCAGCCGCCGGCCCCGACGGACGACTCGCTCACCGCCGATGCCGATACGGTACCGGAGGAGCGCGACCCCGCCGCCCGCACCGTGCAGCGCGATTCGCGGCTGGACCGCCTGGTCCGCTCCCGCGTCAGCGACGGCGACGTGGACGGCGCGCTCTCCGCCATCGCCCGCGGTGCCAGCGGCACCTACGCCGCGCTGCTGCAGGGCGAGGTGGCCCTGACGCTGTTCCACAAGGCGCGGGACGAGGAAGCCTACCGCCTCGCCGCCGAGGTGGCACGTCAGAACCCCAATATTGCCCATCCCGCCTTCGTCGCCGGCCTGGCCGCCTGGGGCATGGGCCGCCCGGACCAGGCGCTGGCGCAGTTCGAGGCCGCCGCGCGTGCCGAGATCGGCCCGCCCGCCCTGCGTGCCGCCGCCGCCTTCTGGACGGCGCGCGCCGCCGTGCGCACCCGCCGCCCGCAGCTCTACGTTCCCTGGATGCTCCAGGCGGCGCAGGAGCCACGCACCTTCTATGGCCTGATCGCCCGGCGCGTGCTGGGCCTCGCTCCCGGCTTCGCCTGGGAGCGGGACGTGGCTGGCGAGGCCGAGGGCATCGCCCTGGCCGAGACCGCCGCCGGCTGGCGCGCCCTGGCGCTGCTGCAGATCGGCCAGCGTGACCGGGCGGAGGCGGAACTTCGCCGCCTGTGGCCGATCGCGCAGAACAACCCCAGCCTCTCCGGCGCCATGCTGTCCGTGGCCCGGCAGGCAGGGATGACGGAACTGGTCTCCCAGGTCGCCTCCCTCGCCCAGACGCGGGACGGCCGCCCGCGCGACTACGACCGCTTCCCCCTGCCCCGGCTGGAACCGACCGGCGGCTTCAGCGTCGACCCAGCCCTGCTCTACGCCCTGGCGCTGCAGGAATCCCGCTTCGACGCGCGCGCCGTCTCCTCGGCCGGCGCACGCGGCATGATGCAGATCATGCCAGCCACGGCGGCCTATATCCTCAGCGATCCCAGCCTGCGCGGCCGCGGCGTCTCCCGCCTCAACGACCCGTCCTTCTCGCTGGAAGTGGCGCAGCGCTACCTGCACCACCTGGTGGAGCGGGACGTGGTGGATGGGGACCTGATCCGCGTGCTGGCTGCCTATAATAACGGCCCGGGCAACCTGGCCCGCTGGGCGCCCGTCGCCGCGCACCGCAACGACCCCTTCCTGTTCATCGAATCGATCCCGGTGAACGAGACGCGGGCCTATGTGCAGCGCGTCCTGGCTTATTCCTGGATCTACGCCAGCCGCCTCGGCCTGCCCGCGCCCAGCCTGGACGCGCTGGCCAGCGGGGATTTCCCCCGCTTCCATCCGCAAGGCAGCGCCTTCGCGGTGAACGGCCAGCAGGACCGTCCGGGGCTGCGCCGGGCCGTGTCCCGCTAAGGCGCCTGTAGAAGGCCGGGGAAGGAATTCCCCGGTCCCCTTCTTTTCCTTCTTCGAGCTTGGCGTTGCGCCTCAGGACTGAGAGCGGACGCCGCTTGATGATTCTCATCGTGGGCCACGCGGGCCGAACCGTCAGTCGCCGGAAGTCCCAGACCTCCGGCGTAGCCCGCCGTCTCCCATGACCGCGCCCTCAGTCACCACACCCGTGAGACTCAAGAAAAGAAAAGAACGGGTCCGGGGAATTCTATCCCCGGGCTTATTCTTGCTCCCAGGACACCACCACGCCCGGCGGGGCCATCCTCATAAGTGATACAACGCGTCATTTTCTACGCGGATTGCCCCGCTCAGGTCGTTGTTGCGCCTGCTTACACTCCATGCAAAGTCGCCATCTGAGACGACGCCGGCTGCTGTTCCAGCCCCCGGCGGTTCGCGACGCGGGATCTCTCCGACATGGCTCGACGCAACGCCAGAATACGCCTGGCCATCCTGGGTGGCGCGCTTTCGCTGCTGGTCCTGCTGGGGGCCGGCGGCGCCACCGCCTGGTGGGTGATCCAGGACGGAGTGGAGCAGCGCGCGCTGGTCGACCGCACGCATGCCATGATCGAGAACCTGCTGGAGACCGAGACCAGCCTGATCGAGGCGGTGACGGAGCGAAACCTGGTCCTCTCCACCGGCGGCGCGCAGACGAGCGACGCCATGGAGATGGCGCTGGAGCGCGGCAAGCGGAACCTCGACCAGCTGGACGAGATGATGCAGAGCCCGGATCAGCGCGTCCGCCTGGCGACGTTCACGCAAGGCTTTACGCAGCTGGGGCAGCGCCTGCGCGCCACCCTGGCGGCCCAGGAGCAGGGCGAGGCGCACGAGCTGATGCCGCTGATCCGCGAAGCGACGCGGGATCGCCGCGCCCTGTTCCGCCTGAGCACCGAGATGACCGCGGAGGAACGCCGGCTGCTGGCGCTGCGGGCCGCCGCAGCGCAGGAGACCAACGGCAACGTCGCCTGGCTGTTCGGCGGCATGCTGGTCGTCGCGCTGCTGATCGGCGGGCTTGGCCTGTGGGCGCTGTACCGCCACCTGCACGGCAATGCGGAGCGCTACGCCACCCTGGCGGCATCCGAGCGCCAGGCCCAGGCCGCCAACGCCGCGCTGGAGGAAAGCCAGGGAAGGCTGCAATCCATCCTGGACCACGCCCGTGACCCGATCCTGGTGGTGGAAGGCGACAACACCATCTCCGTCGTCAACCAGGCGGCGGCCGAGCAGTTCCGCATGACGGTGGAGGCGATGATCGGCCAGCCGGTGCAGGCCCTGGTGCCCGCCTTCGGCGCCCGCTCGGGCGAGGTGCTGGGCATGCGGCCGGACGGTTCCTCCTTCCCCGCCGAAATCTCGATCGGCCAGTATGTGGAACAGGGCCGCAACGCCTCGGTCTGCGTGCTGCGGGACGTGACGGAGCGCCGCCGGCTGGAACAGCTGAAGAGCGAGTTCGTCTCCACCGTCAGCCACGAGCTGCGCACGCCGCTGACCTCCATCCGTGCCTCGCTCGGCCTGATCGCCGGCGGCGTGGCCGGCGAGGTGTCGCCCGAGGTGCGGGAGCTGCTGGACATCGCCTACAACAACAGCGAGCGGCTGGTGCTGCTGGTCAACGACATCCTCGACATGGAGAAGATCGAGAGCGGCCGCCTGGAATTCCGGCGGGAGCGGCTGCCGGCCCGCCGCATCCTGGAACAGGCGGTCGAGGCCAACCGGGCCTACGGCGCCCAGTTCGGCGTCGGCTTCACCCTGACGCCGCCGGAGGGCCCGGATGCGGACGCGGCGGTCTATGCCGATGCCGGGCGCATCCAGCAGGTGCTGGCCAACCTGCTCTCCAACGCCGCCAAGTTCTCTCCGCGCGACGGCGTGGTGGAAGTCAGCCTGGCCATCGATGCCGGCAACATCACCTTCCACGTGCGCGACCACGGCAAGGGTATCCCCGCCGAGTTCCGCGACCGCATCTTCCAGCGCTTCGCCCAGGCGGATTCGTCCGACGTGCGGCAGAAGGGCGGCACCGGCCTTGGCCTGTCGATCAGCAAGGCGATCGTCGAGCACCATGGCGGCGTCGTCGGCTTTGACGATGCGGAGGGCGGCGGCACCCTGTTCTGGTTCACCCTGCCCCGGCTGGCGGAACGGCTGCCGATGCAGTCGCCGATGCCCGCCGCCACCGGCAAGGGCCGCCGCCGCGCCCTGATCGTCGAGGACGATGCCGATGTCGCGCTGCTGCTGAGCCGGATGCTGGGCCAGCATGGCTGGGACAGCGAGGTGGCCCGCAACGCCGCCGAGGCCTTCGAGAGCCTGGACCGCGCCAGCTTCGACGCGATGACGCTGGACCTGATGCTGCCGGACGAGGACGGGCTCTCTGTCTTCCGCCGCCTGCGCCAGCGGCCGGATGGAAAGGCGCTGCCGGTCATCGTCGTCTCCGCCATTGCCGACCAGGGCAAGGTGCAGCTGAACGGCGATGCCGTCGGCGTCGTGGACTGGCTGGACAAACCGATCGACCAGCTCAGGCTGCGGGAGGCGCTGCGCCAGGCACTGCGCACCAGCGACCGCCCGGCCCGCATCCTGCACGTGGAGGACGACCACGACATCGTCCGCGTCGTCTCCGCCGTGATGGGGGACGAGGCGCAGATCATCCCCGCCCGCACCCTGGCCGAGGCCCGCGCCACGCTGGCGGCGGATGCCAATTTCGCCCTGGTCATCGTCGATGTCGGCCTGCCGGACGGCAGCGGGCTGGACCTGCTGGGCGAGCTGCGCCACCTGCCCAAGCCACCTCCGGTGCTGATCTTCTCCGCCAGCGACTACGATGCCGGCACGGCGCGCCATGTCGCCGCCTCCCTGGTGAAGAGCCGCACGGAGAACCGGGAACTGCACGAGACCATCCGCCACCTGATCGAGCAGCTGCCACCCGGCGGCGGCCCGGAGGCCCAGCCATGACCGACCAGCCCCTGACCCGCATCCTCTATGTCGAGGATGATGCCGACGTGCGGAAGCTTGCCACCTTCGCGCTGAAGATGGTCGGCAAGTTCACCGTGGAGGCCTGCTCCTCCGGTGAGGAAGCGTTGGAGAAGGCGGTGGAATTCGCGCCACAATTGCTGCTGCTGGATGTGATGATGCCCGGCATGGACGGCCCCACCACCCTGGCCCGCCTGCGGGAAATGCCGGAGATCGCGCCGGTGCCGGCGATGTTCATGACCGCCAAGGTGCAGCCGCAGGAAGTGCAGCGCTACCGCGACCTCGGCAGCCTTGATGTCATCTCCAAGCCGTTCGACCCGATGACGCTCTCCGCCACCGTGCGCGAGATCTGGGGCCGCCAAGGGGATCGCTGAGATGGCCGATTCGCCCGAGCAGGAAATCCGCGACGCCCTGCGCCGCCTGCGCGCCGAGGGTGTGCAGCGCCTGGGCGAGCGCGTGGATGAAATGGCGGAAGGCTGGGCGGCGCTGGCCGACCGCGCCGCGTGGGATGAGGCCGCCCGCCAGGCGGCGCGGGACCTGGCGGCCAGCGCCCATCGGCTGGCCGGCGCCGGTGGCACCTTCGGCTTTCCCGCCATTTCCCTCGCCGCCGCGCCGCTGGAGGTGATGCTGCTCGGCCTCAGCGAGCATGTGGGCGACTCGACCGACCGCTTGGGCCAGACCGCGCATCTGGTGGATACCGTCCGCGCCGCCTGGGCTGCCGGCCCTGTCTCCTCCAGCGGCATGGAGGGCGAGGCCGGGGCGGCCGCGCATCCGGGCGGCGCCGAAGCGATCTTCCTGTTCTCCGCCCCAGGCGAGCAGGCGACGCTGGCCGCCATCATCACCAATCTCGGCTACGCGCTGGAACAGGTGGCGGATTTCGCCAGTCTGGACAGCCAGCCCGCCGGCCGCATGGCCGCTGCGGTGGTGGACGATGCGCTGCCGGATGCGGCGGCGCTGTGCGGGCAGCTTTCCGCCCTGTGCCCGGTCATCCTGCTGGCGCAGGAAGGCGGCTTCGAGGCCCGGCTGGCTGCCGCCCGCGCCGGCGTCACCGCCGTGGTGGCCAAGCCGGTCGAGGTGAACGAGCTGGCCGACTGGCTGGACCACTTCGCCAGCCGCAACGCCCAGGCGCGCTACTCCATCCTGGTGGTGGACGACGACCCGCTGCTGGCCGAGGCGTATGCCCTGACCCTGCGCCGCGCCGGCATGCTGGTGACGGTGGTGAGCGACCCTTCCCGCGCCATCGAGGCCCTGGCCGCCGCCACGCCCGACCTGATCCTGATGGACGTGCAGATGCCGGAGGTCGATGGCATCGAGCTCGCCCGCGTCATCCGCCAGACGCGGCGCCACCTCTCCCTGCCCATCGTCTTCCTCTCCGCCGAGCAGGACACGGCGCGGCAGTTGCTGGCCCGCAAGCTGGGCGGCGACGACTTCATCCCCAAGCCCGTGGATCTCGACCGGCTGGTGACGCTGGTGCGGCTGCGGGCGGAACGCGCCCGCTCCCTCCGCGCCGTCATGGAGAGCGACAGCCTCACCGGCCTGCTCAACCACGCCCGCTTCAAGGAGCGCCTGGCGCTGGAACTGGAACGGGCGCGGCGGGAGGGCCAGGAACTCAGCCTGGCCATCATCGACCTGGACCACTTCAAGGGCGTCAACGACACCCACGGCCACCTGGTGGGGGATCGGGTGATCCGCGGCCTGGCGCGCAGCCTGCGCAAGCACCTGCGGCGCACCGACGTCATCGGCCGCTACGGTGGCGAGGAATTTGCCGCCCTGCTGCCAAGCACCAGCCCGGAGCAGGCCGCCGGCCGGCTGGACAAGATCCGCGAGCGCTTCAGCATCACGCCCTTCGATGGTGCCCACGGCCCCTTCAGCGTCACCTACAGCGCCGGCATCGCCGGCAGCTTGCCGCATGAGGGACCGGAGGCCTTGATTTCCGCCGCCGATGCCGCCCTCTATGCGGCCAAGCGCGCCGGCCGTAACCGGGTGGAGCGGGATCAGTAACAGGGGCACGCCATGCCGATCGATGAGAGCCTGACCTTCCTGCCGGTCAACATCGCCATCCTCACCGTCTCCGACACCCGTGACCTGACCACCGACAAATCCGGCCAGCTGCTGGCCGACCGCGTGGCCGAGGCCGGGCATGTGGTGCATTCCCGCCGCATCGTCCGCGACGACGCGGAGGCCATCGAGGCCGTGCTGCGCCGCTGGATCGCGGACTCCGAGATCGATGTCGGCATCACCACCGGCGGCACCGGCATCACCGGCCGGGACGTCACGCCGGAAGCCTTCGCCCGGGTGCTGGACAAGGAGATCACCGGCTTCGGCGAGCTGTTCCGCATGCTCAGCTACCAGAAGATCGGCACCAGCACGATGCAGTCCCGCGCCCTCGGCGGCGTGGCCGGCGGCACCTACCTGTTCGCCCTGCCCGGCTCCTCCGGCGCGGTGCGCGATGCGTGGGACGACATCCTGCGCTTCCAGCTGGATGTGCGGCACAAGCCCTGCAACCTGGTGGAACTGATGCCGCGCCTGCTGGAGCATCTGCGGGGCTGAGGGCGGAAGAGGCAAAGCCAGGTAAGGTCAGGGGAATGAATTCCCCTGAAACCCCTTCTTTTTTCTGCGAGTCTTTCGGTTATGGCTGTTAGGGCGTCGGCCTTCTTGAATCCGTGCGTGGGCGCGCCGGAGGTCCATGACTTCCTGCGACTGACGGTGCAGCCCGCGTCGCCTTCAGATCCATACAGGCTTCGCCATCTGGCGCTGCCCTTTGGTCTCGAAGCCCCAATCTTAAACTGAATAAAAAGAAGTAGGGGGTCCGGGGGAATTCTTTCCCCCGGCCTTCCCTTGCACTTCACCAACCCCCAATCCGCTCTACTCTGCACGTCCCCCCTTTTCAGGATGGAGGTGCCGAATGAGCCGCATGACTGGACGAGCGCGACGCAGCCTGTTGGCCCTGGGCGCCTTCTGCGCCGGCCTGTTGGCGACCGAGGCGGCCTTCGCGGCCGACCCGCCAGCCGCTTCCCGCACCCTGAACGCCATCCGCGAGCGCGGCAGCGTCGTCTGCGGCGTGCAGAACGATAACCCGCCCTTCTCGCTACCGGACAGCCAAGGGCAGTGGCGTGGGCTGGATGTCGATTCCTGCCGCGCGCTGGCCGCCGCCACCCTCGGCGATGCCAGCAAGGTCACCATCCGCGCCGTTACCGGCCTGACGCGCTTCCCGTCCCTGCAGAGTGGCGAGATCGACGTGCTGTTCGGCAGCACCACCTGGACGACGACGCGGGAAAGCGCCCTCGGCCTGGTCTTCGCCGGTGCCAACTACTACAGCGGCCAGGGCTTCCTGGTGCATTCGCGCCTGGGCGTGAAGACGCTGAAGGAGCTGGATGGCGCCTCCGTCTGCGTGCCGCCGGGCTCTACGACCGAGCTGATCATGCAGGATTGGGCCCGCAAGAATAATGTGACTTTCCGCCCGGTGGTGATCGACGACCCCAACCAGATCCAGTCCACCTTCCTCAGTGGCCGTTGCGACGTCTTTACCCGCGACCTCACCGGCCTCTCCGGCTTCCGTGCCCGCCAGCAGCGGCCGGAGGACTTCACCCTGCTGCCCGAATTCATCTCGATGGAGCCGCTCGGTCCCTTCATCCGCAAGGGCGACGATGGCTGGCTGGATATCGTCCGCTGGACCCAGCTGGCCCTGCTGGCCGCCGAGCAGATGGACATCACCGCCGCGAACGTGCGGGAACAGGCCGGCAGCGCCACCAACCCGGATATCCGCCGCCTGCTGGGCGCGGAAGGCGAAGTCGGCCCCAGCATGGGGCTAGACAAGGCCTGGGCCGCCCGCGCCATCGCCGCCGTCGGCAATTACGGTGAGGTCTGGCAGCGCAACGTGGCGCCGATGGGCCTGCCACGGGGCAATAACCGCCTGTGGGATCAGGGCGGGCTGATGTACGCGCCGCCGCTGCGCTGAGCGGACGGGAAGAAGGCTGGGGGAAGGAATTCCCCCAGGGCCCCATCTTCATTTTACAAGTTTCAGGGTCGGGCGGGGTCCGGGCTCTCCAGGCCTGGGGCGGCAGGGCGTTCGGTATCGGCAAGGTCACGGCCTGGCTGCGTCGGTCAGGTGGTGTAGTCTGCCCTTCCCGATGTTCTCCCTATGGCCTCACATTCATTAACCATTCGTTCTATTGATGTTCTTGACTCTCGGCAGGGGTCGTCGCAAAGATCGCCTTGAACGAAAGGGGA
>Ga0308171_1001603_pt1 | contig 28944 bp, 36 predicted proteins | sample PhyGR1_FD_202135 | JGI IMG/M metagenome (GOLD analysis project Ga0308171, IMG submission 202135) | Phyllosphere microbial communities from UC Gill Tract Community Farm, Albany, California, United States - DLSLSG.R1 | ecosystem: Host-associated > Plants > Phyllosphere > Unclassified | place: USA...
TGCACCCCACCGTCTGAACCCACCCCCGGCCAGTACGGCGGAGATGCCCGGGTCGAGACCAACTACCAGCAGACGGACTTCGCCGACACGATCGGGTTCCGCCCGAACCCGGGGACCTGATGCCTCGTTGTGGTGTGTGTGGTGAGCCCGCGTGGGGTGTCTGCTGTGACGTGCTCATGGCTGACCTGGACGATGACGGCGACACCGTGCTGAGAGGTAGCGACTGATGCCGTGGGAGAACAGCCGACCGACGCACGTTCCCGCCGCTGTCCGTGCTGCGTGCCTCGAGCGCGACGGCCATCGATGTGTCGCTGACCTGTCCGATGGCACACGCTGCACCGAGACACACGACCTGCAAGCTGCCCATCTGTCTCAGTGGTCACCGGGTGAGCGCACCACCGTCGCCGACGTCCGCACTCTCTGCTCATGGCATCACAACCGTGAGACGCAGCAGGAGGCCGCGACAGCGCGTCGCAACGTGTGGCGTCCCTCAGCCCGTCACCCACGCGAGAAGCACCCAGGCCGCCGCTGAGCCTCTCCCAGACCCACCCGGGGACCCCCCACCCCCACCGACGTTCTCGCGGAGAGGCGCTGATGTTCGCAGTGTGTACGGGTCTGGGGATTCGTACGAATGAGACCAGAAAGGGTCCACGATGACTGACGCAGCCGCCAAGTACCGCAAGAAGCCCGTCGAGATCGAGGCCATCCGCTGGGATCCCTCCGACGAGGTGAGCGTGTGCATTCGCGACTGGGCGGAGCCTGCCGTCGCGATCATCGACACCGACCACATCGGCCACCTGTGGGACTACACCGCGGGCTGCTACATCATGCCGAATGGTAAGACCGTGTTCGCGCCGTTCCGGCTGCGGTGCCTCATCATTTCCACGCTCGAAGGCGAGATGGTAGCCGTGCCCGGCGACTGGATCATCCGTGGAGTTCAGGGCGAGTTCTACCCCTGCAAGCCCGACATCTTCGCAGCGACGTACGAGCCCGCCTGACGCGCCGGAAAGGGTGGTCGCGCCTCGCGCCTCTGCGCCCGAAACGGGTCGAGAGGCGACCCGAAACGGGGTGACAAATGCCAGGACGCGGACCCGCGCCAAAGGATGCCAGCAAGCGAGCTCGTCGGAACAAGGACGCCGTCGAGCTGCGCGTGCTCGAGATTCAGCCGACTTCTCAGCCGAAGCTCCCGACGCTCTACTTCGATGAGCCGAGCAAGGACGAGGACGGCAACGTCACCGTCGTCAAGAAGCGCTTCACATGGCCGACCACCACCCGGACGTGGTGGGAGATGCTGTCGCGGCACCCGCTCGCGGCCGAGTTCACCGAGATGGACTGGGCGTACCTCGCCGAGACGGCGATGATCCACGCGCAGTTCTGGAAGGGCGACTTCAAGCTCGCCAGCGAGCTGCGGCTGCGGGAGGCCAAGTATGGCTTCACCCCGGAGGACCGCGCGCGCCTGCGGATGCAGTTCGCTCTCGCGACGACTGCGGAGGTCGAGTCGGCCGAGCGCGTCGACCGCGCGACGTCGTCTCGGGACCGGATGCGCGGAATCACCCGGAAGGATTCCGCCTGATGCCGTGGGTGCCACAGTTCGAGGGTGACTTTCCCACCCTCGGGTGGGCGATCGCCGACCAGATGGCCGCGTACCTCGGCCGCCCGGACGCCGGCGACGACGACATCTTCGACCCGTTCGTGCTCACCGTCGAGCAGCAAGAGTTCCTCAACGAGCTCTACCGAATCGACCCCGTCACCGGGCGCCGCATGATTCACCGCGGCTCGCTCATCCGCCCCCGCGGGTGGGGCAAGTCACCGTTCGTCGGCGGCATCATGATCGCCGAGGGCATCTTCGACGTCGTGCCCGATGGGTGGGACGCTGACGGGCAGCCGGTCGGCAAGCCGTGGTCGAAGGTCCGCACCCCGTACGTCGCGATTGCCGCGGTGTCGGAGGAGCAGACGAAGAACACATGGGAGCCGCTGCTCGAGATGCTCCGCCAGGGCTCCGCACCCGACGAGTTCAACCTTGAGCCGATGGATTCTTTCGTCGCGCTCGAGCGTGGCCGCATCGTCCCCATCACGTCGTCGGCGACGACGATTAAGGGGTTCAAGGCGGTCGCGGCGTCCCTCGACCAGACCGAGACGTGGGTGCGCTCGAACGGTGGCGTGAAGCTCGCGCAGACGCTCCGCAACAACGCGACCAAGCTCGGCGGCGTCACGATCGAGACCCCGAACGCGTACACGCTCGGCGAGCGGTCGGTGGCGGAGCAGTCTTTCGAGTTCTGGTCTGATATTCAGTCCGGGAAGTACAAGAACCTCGAGGACGTCCGCTCGATCTACTTCGACCACCGGCCCGCGCCGGCGAGCACCCAGATCGACGACATGGACTCCCTCGTGCACGGGCTCCGCATCGCCTACGGCGACTCAGCGAAGCACGTCGACGGGTGCCTCCTGCACGATCCGCCGTGCGCGCCCGGATGGTTCGATGTTCACCGCGGTGCGCTGGACTTCTTCGACACCGCGAACGACCCCGCCGTGATGCGCGCCGACTTCCTCAACCAGATCGACGCCGCGCGCGACGCGTACGTGTCCGACCCCGAGATCCGCGCATGCGTGGAGGCAGGCGCCGGAAAGACGGTCGGCAAATCGGAGCCGGTGACGCTCGGATTCGACGGATCCGAGGGGCGCAAGGACAAGCACCTCGCCGACTCGACCGTGCTCATGGGCTACTCCGTGACGCAGCGGCACTTCTTCCTCATCGGCATGTGGGAGCAGCCCGACGGGCCCACCGGCGAGGGGTGGCGGCCGCCGAAGCTCGAGATCGAGCAGGCCGTCGCGAAGGCGTTCCGCGACTACAACGTGGTCGGGTTCTACGCCGACCCGTCCGCCGGGTGGGCGGGCGAGGTGAAGTCGTGGGAGGCCGCGCACCACAAGCGCCTGAAGGCGAAGATGAGCGTGGCCGAGCCGATCCGGTGGAAGCAGAAGGACGTCACGCGCACCTGCGAGACGTTCGATCAGCTCTACTCTTCGATCCGTCAGGTCGAGGTCACCTTCGACGGTGACCCGGCCGTCATCCGGCACTTCCTCAATGCGCGTCGCGACCCGCGCCGCGCGGGGTACGTGCTGAAGAAGGCCGACGACAACCAGGACTACGGCAAGATCGACGCGACCTACGGGGCTGCGTTCGCCTTCGCCGCCGGCAACGACGCGATCGGTAAGGGCGTCACCGCGAGCTCGCGGAGCCGGATGCCGCGACAGCTGAGATAGGGGGAACCGATGGCCCGTACGCCGGAGGAATGGCTTCCGATTCTCGCCAAGCGGATGGATGCTCGAGCGCCTCGGATCGCGGAGCTGCGCAGCTACGCTTCCGGAAACGCTCCGATGCCTGTGATGGGGTCGAACACGAAAGCCTCATGGCAGGCGTTCCAGAAGAAGGCGCGTACCAACTACGCGGGCCTGGCGTGCCAGTCCCTCGCGGGCCGCATCGTTCCGACCGGTGTCCGCGTCGGGTCGTCACGTACGAGTCCTGCGGTCGTGGCGCTGCGCAAGGTGTGGCGCGACAACCGCCTCTCCGTGGTGTTCGCCGACGCGGTGCGCACGATGCTCACTGTTCGGGTGTCGTACCTCATCACCGGTATCCGCGATGGTGAGCCGGTCATTACGTCGGAGCCGCCCGAGAAGGTCATCACCGCTCCCGATCCGTCGCAGCCGTGGCGAGCCCGCGCAGCACTGCGCGCGTGGCGCGACAACGACACCGAGCAGGACTACGCGCAGGTGTGGGTGCCCGGCATCCGACAGCGTTTCGTCCGTACGGTGAAGACGGAGAACGGCACCATTCGCGGGACGATCGCCGGCGACTGGGTGCTCGACGGTGACCCGGAAGAGTACGACGGGCCCGTACCGGTGTTCGCGATGGAAAACGAGGACGGCGTAGCTGAGTTCGAGCCGCACATCGACGTCATCGACCGCATCAACCTCGGCAAGCTGCAGCGCCTCGTCGTCACCGCTTACCAGGCGTTCAAAGCACGCGCGCTCAAGGGTCTGCCCCCCACTGACGAAAAGGGCAACGACATCGACTGGGGCAAGCGCCTCGACTTCGCCCCGGGCGCACTGATCGACCTGCCTGACGAGATCGACGTGTGGGAGTCCGAAGCGGTCGACATCCGACCCCTGCTCGAGGGGGAGAAGACCGACGCGCGAGACTTCGCCGCGGTCATGCGCACCCCGATCGACGTTTTCATTCCCGAGGGGCAGAACCAATCCGCAGCGGGCGCCGCGAACGCGCACAAAGGCGAGATCCAGAAGGCCAAGGACCGCATCAACCGGTGCGGCGCGCCGATGGAAGCGGCACTGCTGTCGGCGCTGCGGATCCTCGGCCTCGACGAGGACGAGACCGTGAACGTCACTTTCGAATCGCCCGAGCATGTATCGCTCACTGAGAAGGCCGCGGCCGCTCTCGCGGCGAAAGGCTCCGGTCGCTCTCAACGGTGGATCGACGAGTACATCTGGGGCATGTCGCCGGACGAGATCGACAGCGAGGAAGCCAACCGTGCCTCCGAGCTCTTGCAGCAGGCGGCGCTGACGGGAGCGATCACCGATGGCGGAGCTAACTCCTGACACCCTGACCGCGGAGTACATGCGGCAGAACGCGGGCCTCCGATCCCGCACCCTGGCCTACGCGGCCGCGGTGTGGGACGGATCCCGCGAGCTCCGCGACGAAGACGTCGACCGCATCATCAGTCGTGTCACCCCGGCGGTGCAGGGCGGGCAGATGCAGTCCGCCGCCCTCGCGAACGCGTTCGTGCAGGGCACCGCCAAGCTCGATGGTCAGCGCGTGGGGGCCATGCCGGGCATCGACCGCGACCGGGTCATTGGTTACCGGGGCATCCCCGCCGCCGAGGTGTACCGCCGCCCCGCGATCACGACCTACACCGCCCTCGCCGGCGGGAAGAGCTTCGACGTCGCTCGCGCCGCCGGGCGATCCCGGATGTTGTCCCTCGTTGCGAGCGACTTGCAGCAGGCGCGCAGTCGGCAGTCCCGGGACGCGTACGCCGCAACCGGGTTCGAATACACCGAGCGGGTACTGTCCGGTCGCGAGAACTGCGCGCTGTGCGTCATCGCCGCGACGCAGCGCTACCGCATCGGCGAACTGCAACCGCTGCACCCGGGGTGCGACTGCGGAGAGCGCGGCATGCGCGCCTCCCGCGACCCCGGCATTGCCATCGACCGGGACACGCTCGAAGACACCCACTCCGAAATCTGGGAACAGATCGGACGGTTCGACCGCAGCGCCGTCGACCTCGGCCGCAGCAAGACCGACGCCAAGGGCCGGCGCATCAGCGACTTCACCGACCTGATCGTCACTCGCGAGCACGGCGAGCTCGGCCCCACCCTCACCTGGCGTCAGGACCGTTTCACCGGCCCCGACGACCTCACCTGATCACCCGCACCCGCGGGTTCCCGGCGCCCCGAAACGGGGTCGCCTCCACCACTCCGAAACGGGGATCATCACCATGTCCGACATCCGACCCACCCTCGGCCCGCTGCCCGCCCCGAGCTGGCACCGACCGTTCCTGCGCTACCTCGAAGGTGACCAGGGCGGCGACGGCGGCGAGAAAAAGCCCGAAACGGGCGGCGACAGCGACCTCGACAAGGCGCGCGCCGAAGCCGAGAAGTGGAAGGCCCTCTCCCGCAAGAACGAGGAGCAGGCCAAGGCAAACGCCGAGAAAGCCAAGAAGTTCGACGAGCTCGAAGAGGCGAACAAGTCCGAGCAGGAGAAACTCCTCGCCCGGGCCGAAGCTGCCGAGAAGCTCATCGCCGAACGAGAAGCGAAGGACGCCGCAGCCGCAACGGCAGCGGAAGTCGCGAAGGCGAAGGGCGTCCCGGCGTCCGCGCTTCGCGGGTCCACTCGTGAGGAGCTCGAGGCGCACGCCGATGAGTTGCTCGAGCTCATGCCGAAGAAGCCCGCGGCGCCGTCCGCGGACGGGCAGGGCGACGGCGAACAGATCGGCGACGGCGACATGTCGGCCGACGACATCGTCAACGCGGCTACCGCCCGCTGACACCCCCGGAGACGTTCGCCACGAACGCTCACGGGCCCACCAACCATCCTGAGGAGGAATCGTGGCAAACATCTTCGTCAAGGGGCAGAAGCTCGCGGCTACCGCGCTCGCTCTGCTCCGTCGTCAGGTGAAGGCCCCCGGCCTGTTCACCTACAAGTTCGGCATCAGCGACTTCAAGGGCGCTGAGGGCGACGTCGTCAACATCAAGCGTCCCGCCGTGCTCGTCGCGCGCGAGAAGCCGTGGCGTGGTGACGACGCGATCGTCGTCGACCGTCTCGCCAACAGCAAGATCCAGGTGAAGCTCAACCGGCACATCTACAGCGCTGTCGCGCTGTCGCCGGAGGAGGAGACCCTGGACGAGGTCGACTACGTCCGCGACGTCCAGGCGCCGCAGGTGCAGGCGATCCTCGACTTCTTCGAGAACATCGTTGTCGGCGCGCTGCGTGTGGCGTCGTTCGTCTTCGGCGTGACGTTCAACCCCGCCTCCGGCAACGCGATCGAGAGCGACGCCCGCAAGGTCGCCGTCCGCGCGCGCAAGCTCGCGCAGAAGGCTCACTGGCCCCTCACCGGTCGCTACTGGCTGGTCGGTGCGAACGTGTCCGAGGCCATCGCCACCCACGACAAGCTGCTCGAGGTGGACGCCGCCGGACTCCCGGAGGCGCTGCGCGAGGGCGTCGTCGGTCGCCTGGGCGGTTGGACGATCGTCGAGCTCGACGCGCTGGGCGACGACGAGTCGTACTTCGTGCACGAGACCGCCATCGCCATCGCCACCGTCGCGCCCGCCGTTCCCAACGGTGTCGCGAAGGGCGGCGGCGTCGCGGCCGGCAACGGTCTCGCCGTCACCCAGCTGTGGGACTACGACAGCGACCACCTCAAGGACCGCTCCATCGTCCACGCCTTCGCCGGCGCGACCGCGGTGCTCGACCCCGAGCAGGACGCCGACACCGGCGCCATCATCCGTGACGAGAACGACGAGGTCGCCCTCAAGTTCCAGCGCGCGATCAAGGTCACCTTCGGTGCCGGCGGCTCCGAGAAGGCCAGCTACACGCTGACCATCACCGGCGCGCCCACCGGCGGCACGTTCACGCTCACCGTCGACGGTCAGACCACCGACGCGATCGCGTACAACGCCTCCAACACGGACATCGCTAAGGAGCTCAACGAGCTCACCGGCGTCTCCGGTGCCAAGGTCTCCGGCAACGCCTTCCCGGGTAACGCCAAGACCGTCACCTTCAACGAGCGCATCGGCACCTTCACGGCGTCCGGCGCGTTCACTGGCGGCACCTCGCCCGCCATCACCGCGGCCTGACACCCCGCACACCAGAGAGGAGGTCAGATCAATGGCTGACGAATACAAGCCCCTCGCCGCTGCCAGTGACGTCGTGGAGTCGCTTGGCCGTGATCTGACCTCCTCCGAGGAGCAGCGCGTGAACGCCGCGCTCACCAAAGCCTCCGAGCTTTTCCGCAAGGAAGCTCGACGCACCTTCACCCCCGGACGCCGCACCAACCGCCTGCGCTCGCACGCTGGCGAGGTGCGCCTCGCGGAGACCCCCATCGTCGACGTGCACACGGTCACCGACGACGACGGCAATTCGATCGCGTTCACGCGCTTCGCGTCTGTCCTCACCCTCCGCGACACCACCGTCGCATTCGTCCGCGTCGACTTCTCGTTCGGCGAGGACAACGTGCCCGAGCTCGTTCGCACGACCGTAGCCGCGGCGGTCGCCGGGGCCTTCGACGTCGACAAGCGCGCCCGCGCTGGAATGACGCAGTTCCAGGAGACGGCGGGGCCGCTCAACGAGGGCGGCACGTTTGCCGCCTGGGCTGTCGGAGGGCAGATCACGCTGTCTCCGTCGGACATCGACGTGGCTCGAAGCTACCGTCCGGCACAGCTCGGCGGGACGCATGCCCAACAGGGGGCGTCGTGGCGGTGCTGATAGGCGAGACCGTCACCCTGCAAAGGTCGGTCGAAGTTGGACGGAACACGCGCAACGAGCCGCGCTACGAATGGCGCGACGAAGCCATCGACGACGTCCTCGTCACCCCGGGGCCCCGCGACGACATAGAAGACTCCGCCCGCCCCGCCGGTGTACGTGTCCAGTGGTCACTTATCTGGCCAAAGACGTTCACTGAGTCGCTCGCCGGATGCCGCGTGATCATCCGTGGTGGCGAGCCGCTCAAGATTATCGGCGACCCGCAGCCGTTCGCTCACGCGCCGACGCGCTGGAACCGACCGAGCGAGGCGGGCCGCTCCGACGGATAGGGGATATCCCGTGGCCGACGTGAAGCTCAATCTCTCGGGTATCAACGCGATCATGACATCGGCGCCAGTGCAGGCCGTAGTCGATCGCATCGGGCGGCAGATGGCAGCCAATGCAGGAGAGGGTTTCGAGTACGTTGCCCGTCCCCACCCGTACACGGCGCGCGGCTACGTCCAGACAACGGATGGACGGGCTCGGCGCCGGCAAATGCGCGAAGCGGTACTCGAGAATGCGCTTGGGCAGGTGCAGCGATGAAGTTCGCCGACACCGAAGCCGAAGTGATCGCCTTCCTCTCCGAACGTCTCGACAACGTCGCCGTCAGTCTCCGCGTGCCCACCGCCCGTCCCACGCGATTTGTTCGTGTCTGGGGGAGTGGCGGCGATGGTGTGAACCGTGTCGTCGATGACGTGCAACTGACGATCGAGGCGTGGTCGGACGACGACGAAGACGCCGGCGCGCTGGCCCTCATGGCCCGTGACGTGCTGCTCAACGAGTCGTCCGGTATGCCGCTCGTGCGACAAATTCAGGCCACGCGCCCCTATTTCGCGCCGGATCCCGTTACCGAGGTCCCGCGCTACCGGTTCACCGCCCGCTTGCGGGTGAGGGCCGCCCGCTAACTCGCCCGCGCGCTCGCGCGGACGCCACCGCCGGTCATGCCCGGCTCCACACGAAAGAGAGACACACATGACCGTGAACGCGGAACTTGCCCGCATCTACGGCGACTCGAGCGTCTTCCTCGCACCGTTCGGGACCGTCCTCCCGTCCACGATCGACGGAGCGCTCGATCCCCTGTTCGAGGACGTCGGATGGATCAACCCGGACGGGATGACTGAATCGCTCAGCGGCTCCGTCGACAAGAAGCGCGGCTTCCAGAAGCAGGGCGTCATCCGCACGCGCGTGAACGAGGGCGGCACGTCGTGGACGTTCGTCGCGCTCGAGAACAAGGCGCAGACCAACTCCCTCCGGTACATCGAGAAGTCGGTGACCGTGTCGGAGGGGGTCCGCAAGGCCGTCCGCAGCCCCGGCCAGCGCATCGCTGTTCGCGCAGCCGTCATCGACTTCTTCGACGACGACGACGACGACGTGAAGGCGCGCCTCATCATCCCGCGCTTCGAGATTGCCCCCAACGGCGACAAGACCATCAACAACGATCTCGTGAACTACCCGTTCATCGGCGAGATCATCGGCGACTACACGTCGTTCGAGACCGACCTCGAGGCCGCCTGATGGCTACGCGCAAGAAGGCCGAGTCCGAGACGTACCGCCTCGACCGATTCGGCAACCGCCACGAGATCGACGAGAAGGACGTCCAGCCCGACCCGCAGCCCGCGCTGCCGGCCGCGCAGACGGACTGACGAGCTCACCAGACCGGTGGGCGGGGTGTTCCTCCGACGGCCCCGCCCACCACCTTCCCCATCCACGTCGGAGACCACACAGTCGGAGGAGACTGCCATGCCCAACATCCCCGAAGGCGCGACCGTGCCTCAGGACCGCAAGACCAAGACCGAAGACACCTCGTACGAGGAGGTGCAGATCGACGTCCCGAACGGCGTCGACGACGACGGCAACCCGAAGACCCGCAAGGTGCCCGCGAAGCGTGTCACCGTGGACGGCCTCACGATCAACATCCAAGATCGCGCCGCCAGCGACTACCGCGTCGCGCGGCTCATGTCGAAGGCACGCAAGGGGGACGGACTCGCCGGCGTCGAGGTGCTCGACATCATGCTCGGCGAACAGCAGCACGAGGCCGTCGCCGCGAAGTACACCGATGACGACGGGTTCGTCGACTCGGAGAAGGTCGCCGAGTTCACGGTGAGCATGTTCGAGGCGCTCAACCCAAACTCCTGACGCTCGTGGGCGCCCTCGCCGACCACGAGGGTGCCCTACGAGCATCACTGCAGACGCATTACGGTCTACGCCTCCTGCCGGACGGGCGAACCGAGCCCGAGCGCGACCTCATGGAGCTGGCCGACTACGTCGCCCACCTTCCCCCGGGGTGCGCGTTGTGGCGCGAGACCGGCGGCGTGCTCGCACTCAGCGAGGAATCCCTGTTCGCCAGCGAAGTCGTGCACCGCCTCGACTGGCTGCTCTGGCACAAGGGCGAAGGCAAAGGCCCCAAGCCTGAGCGCATCCCCCTGCCGCGCCCGGCGGCCGAGCTGCGCGTCGAGGCGCGCGAGAAGAGCAAGAGCACCGCGTCCAAGGCGCAGCGCCACGCCGAACGCGTCCGGAGACGGTCGAGAACCTGAGGAGGCACTGCATGGCCACTGGGATCGAGATCGCCAACGCCTACGTGGCCCTGCAGGTCAAGATGCCGGGCGCCGCGCGCGACATCGCGGTGGAGCTCGGCAAGGCCGCCCCGGCGACGGCATCAGCAGGTCGCAACATCGGCTCAAGCATCCTCTCCGGTATCGGGTCGGTGCTCAAGGCCGGAGCGATCGGTGTGGGTACCGTTGCCGGGGCGGCGCTCGGCACGGCCCTGTTCAAGGGCTTCCAGCGTCTCGACGCGATCGACAACGCCCGGGCGAAGCTCACCGGCCTCGGCAACGATGCCAACACCGTCAAAGACGTGATGGCCAACGCACTGTCCGCGGTGAAGGGCACCGCCTTCGGCCTCGGCGACGCATCCACCGTGGCCGCGCAGCTCGTCGCCGCGCAGATCAAGCCCGGCCAGCAGCTCGAGGGCGTGCTGAAGTCCGTCGCGAACAGCGCAGCCGCAGCCGGGACCGGCATCGGTGACATGGGCTCGATCTACGCGAAGGTCGCGTCGCTCGGCAAGGCGCAGAATGACGTGCTGCAGCAGGTAGCCGACCGCGGCATCCCGATCTACCAGGAGCTGTCGAAGAGGTTCGGTGTCACCACCGACGAGATCTTCAAGATGGCGTCCGAGGGGAAGATCGGCTTCGCCGAGTTCCAGGAGGCCATGACCTCCGCCGCCGGCACCGTCGCGACCGAGATGGGCAACACGGTCGGCGGATCCTGGAAGAACTTCATCGCCTCCCTGGGTCGAATCGGCGCCGGACTCATGTCCGGACTGTTCCCCAAGGTCGCGCCCGCCATCCAGGCGATGACCACCGCGCTCGGTCCCCTCGAGGACATCGCCGCGCGGGCCGGTGACGCGCTCGGCAAGTGGCTGGGCCCGTGGATCGATTCCATGACCGCATGGGTTGCGGCGATCGACTTCACCAAGGTCGAGTCCGGTGTCATCGGCATCTACGACCTCGTCGCCAAGGGCGACTTCACCGGCAAGTTCCGTGAGGCGTTCAACCTCGAAGAGGACTCGACCACGGTCTCCGTCATTCTCGGGATCCGCAACGGCATCTCTGGTCTGTACGACCTCATCGTGAAGGGCGACTTCACGACCGCTCTGCGCGAGGCGTTCAACGTCGAAGAGGATTCCGGTTTCGTCACCTTCGTGCTCGGCGCGCGGGACGCGGTTGGGTCGTTCTTCTCGTCGCTCACCTCGGGTGACTTCTCGGGCGCGGCGTCCAGCATCGGCGCGTCCCTGCAGACGCTGTCGCCGGCGCTGTCGGAGTTCGGCGCGCAGCTCCCGAAGGTCGGGCAGGCCGCGGCGAAGATCACCGCCGGCGGGGTAGACGTGCTCACCCAGGTGCTGTCGTTCCTGGCGGACAACGTCGACACGATCATCCAGTTCATGCCGCTGATCGTCGCGGGCTTCGTCGCCTGGCGCTTCGCATCGGCGGCCGTCGCGAACGCCACTCTCGCGCTGCGCGCGGGTGAGCTCGCGGCGGCACCGATCTACTTCGCGAATAACATCATGCGCAACAACTCGGTGCGCATCGAGCGGCAGCTCGCGATGGCGAAGGCCGCATCCACCGGAGCCACGAACGTCGCGGCCGCGGCCACCGTGCGCAGCACGTTTGCGACCGTGGCATCCGGCACGGCGGCGCGTGTCGCCGCGGCCGGGCAGTGGCTGCTGAACGCGGCTCTGCGTGCGAACCCGATCGGCATCATCATCACCGCCATCACGGCGCTGGTGGGGGCGCTGGTGTGGTTCTTCACGCAGACCGAGCTCGGGCAGGCCATCTGGGGTGAGTTCACCCGCTTCCTCGGCGAGGCGTGGACGAACATCATGGGGTTCTTCACCGCCGCGTGGGAGAACGTCATCCAGCCGGTGTTCCAGGCCATTGGCGAGATCGCCGTGTGGGTCTACGAGACGATCCTGAAGCCCGTCTTCGACGGCATCGGGACCGTCGTCAACGCCGTCGCCGGTGTCATCGGCTTCGCCGTTGACCTCGTCGTGAACTACTTCCGCTTCTGGGGTGCCGTCGCGGTGTGGCTGTGGGAGAACGTCGTCCAGCCCGTGTTCAAGGCCATCGGCGACATCTTCAACTGGATCTGGTCGAACGTGATCAGCCCGGTCATCGGGTGGATCGTTGACTACGTCAACCTGCTCGGGCTCGGCTTCCGCATCCTGTGGGAGCAGTATGTGCAGCCGGTGTTCGCCGCGATCGGCGAGGTCTTCAACTGGATCTGGACGAACGTCATCTCCCCGATCGTGGGATACATCACGGCCTCGATCAACGGGCTCGGGATCATCTTCGGGTGGCTCTACGAGAACGCGATCAAGCCCGCATGGGACGGCATCAGCGGGGCGATCTCGAACGCGTGGAACTGGATCCGCGACAACGTCTTCGCTCCCTTCGGGGTCGGCATCGACGCGATCGGGAAAGCCTTCGAGAATGTCTCGAAGCTCATTGCGATTGCGTGGGACGGTATCAAGGCGGCGGCTGCCGCGCCGATCAACTTCGTTCTGGGTACCGTCTGGAACGAGGGACTGCTCGGGTTCTGGAACCCGATGGTCAAGGAGCTCGGCCTGGCGGACATGATGTTGCAGCCGGCGAAGCTCATCCAGTTCGCCGACGGTGGCGTGGAGAACCACGTTGCGCAGATCGCGCGCGGCGGTGCAATGCGCCTGTGGGCGGAACCGGAGACCGGGGGAGAGGCGTACATTCCCCTCGCCCCGAGCAAGCGGGGCCGGTCGACGGCGATCCTCGCGGATGTGGCATCGCGTTTCGGCCTGAGCCTCACGGCTTTCGCAGACGGCGGCATGTTCGGCGAGGCCGGGAAGTTCGCTGGCGACGTGTGGGAGAACATCACGAAAGCTGCCTCGGTGGCGTGGGAGTTCCTCACCAACCCGGGTCAGGCGATCCAGAAGCACGTCATCGACGGCATCATCAAGCCGATGATCGCCGAGCAGAACGTCTTCGGTAAGACCGTAGGCGGCCTCGCGGGCAACGCACTGAAGGCGATGTCGAGCCTGTTCCCGTCCGCCGCATCGGCGGGTGGCGCAGGCATGGGTTGGGAGTCCATGTGGCGGATCGTGCAGGCCGCGATCCCTGGCGTCGTGAAGACGAGCGACTACCGGCCCGGCGCCCTGAACGTGAATGGGCAGGGTTCGTTCCACGCTCTCGGGCGTGCGATCGACCTGATCCCGGCATCCATGGCGACCTTCGACGCCGTCGCGAAACTGTTCCCCAACGCGTCCGAGCTGATCTACAGCCCGGCCGGGAAGAAGCAGCTCCTCAACGGTCAACCGTTCGACGGGTGGTCGGATGCCGTCCGCGCGCAGCACTACAACCACGTGCACCTCGCGATGGCGAACGGCGGCGTCGTGCCGAAGCTGTACGACGACGGCGGGTGGCTGCCTCACGGTGGCATCGCGATGAACCTCTCCGGTCGTCCCGAGCCCGTCTTCACCGACGAGCAGTGGGGCACGTTGCGCAACAACGGCGGCATGCCTCGAGAGCTGGTGGTCGTCGACTCGGACGGGGCGCTGGTGGGTCGTATGCGCGTGGAGGCGGCCCGTGAGGTCGCAGGTGCTGCTCGATCGGATGACCGTGCCTGGTCGGGAGGGAGCAAGTCGCCGTGATCGTGACTCTCGTCGCTGAGACCGGGTTCGTCCCCGTCCCGCATGTCCGTATTGGTCTGATCGATGCGGACTCGTGGGATGGGGGCGGCCCGGGCACCGCGGGGCCGGACAGTCTCGACGGTGGCACGCCCACCAATGCGTCGTCGGGGATCGACGCTGGTTCGCCGAACACTCGGATCGTGACCGTCCCTGAGGGGACTGATCAGGTCACGCTCTGGTGGGAGAGCGAGGGGCGTTCGGACATGGTTCCGGGCGCTGTGCGTCGTCCTCTGACGGGAGCGTTCGGGCACCTGGACGTGGAGGCCGGTTTCGACGTCGAGACTCGCTACGAGGCGGAGTGCTTCGCTGGGGGTGTGAGCCTGGGGCGTGTCGTTCTCGGTTCGGTTGTCCTGCCGTGGGTCGGGGATGAGAACGGCTGCATTGTTCAGCAGCCAATGAACCCGTTCCTGCATGCGGTGGTCGTGAACCTTGAGGGGTCGTGGCCGTCGCTGACGTGGGAGGCACCAGGTGACCTCGTGCGGACTCAAGGGGCCATGTTCCCGTCCTTGGTGAGTGCGGGTCCGCGTCAGGCGGCGCAGGACGTCTCTCTGGACTTCGGTGCACCGACGCGGGAGGTGTCACAGCGGGTGCGGGCGACGCTCGGCACGCAGGATGAACCGCAGCTCCCGGTGTGGCTGGTGCGCTCGCATCAGGGGATCCTGCCGCGCCGGTTCTACGGGCACGTCAAGACACTCAAGGAAACGGATCTCGACATCCAGGGTGATGACGAGTGGTGGTCCGAGTTCACCGCGGTAGTGACGGAGATCGCGCGGCCGGCGCCGGGGCTTCAGACCGCGCCGCTGTCGTACGACGACCTGGATGTGTCGTACCCCGATTACGACGCGCGCGACGCGGCCTACACCTCGTACGACGCGATGGACACGGACTGGTCGCTGGCGGGCGCCGCCGGGTGAGGAGGCGGCATGCGCGACGTTCAGGATGCCACGCGCCAGCTCTTCGCTGACCTCGCCGAGGGGCGGGGTGGTTTCGACGCCGTGTGGTCAGCCGACCTCATGTACGACGGTGAGCGGCGACTGTCGAACCTGGCGATCGGTGAGCCCGATCTGTCGTGGGATCTCGGGCGGTTCGTCGTCGCGTCCGGGTCGGTGCCGGTGGTATGGTCCGACGCGTTCGGCACGTCCATGATTCCTCGGCGCATCGGCGACTGGTTCTCCCCATTCGGGTCGGAGATGCAGATCGACGTCGTCATCAGCGCCGGAAAATACCAGGACCGGATCCCGATGGGACGGTTCATCATCGACGCCGTGCCCGACGCAGAAGACCGCCGGATGCTGTTCGAAGGGCAACCGTTCACGGTGGGCGAGTCTTTCAAGCTCGAGGTGAGCGACCGGCTGACGAAGGTCGCGCGGGATGAGTTCCGGGTGCCGACCCGTGCCACGTCGACATCGGCGTGGCAGGAGGTGCAGGCGCTGACCGGCTTCCCGATCCTGAAGTCGGTTCCGGATGCCGTCGTGCCGGCGGGGATGGCGTACGAGGGTGCGAAAGAGCCGATTGTGAACAAGGTGTTCGACCTGATGAACGCCTGGCCCCACCTCACCCCGGATGGAGTGCTCACCGCGCTGTCGAAGGCGTGGGGGTCTCCCGTCGACACCATCCGTGGGCGCGTCTCGAGCCCCATCTCGATGACGGCGGACAACACGTACAACAGCGTCGTGGTAGAGGGCAAAGGTGACGACGGGGAGCCGATCTTCGCGTTCGCCGAGATCGTGGAGGGCATCCTCCGCACCACGAACGCGGGCGGCGCTGTATCCCCGTTTGGCTCGCGCACGTTCCGCTACGCGTCGGAGTTCCTGCGCACGTACGACCAGTGCGCGAACTACGCGCGGACGCTGCTACAGCGCGTGTCGAAGCTGCGGGGAGTGCGGCGCACCATCGTCGAGCCACTCAACCTGCTCCGGGAGGTCGGGGACGTCGTCATCGACGCATCGGATGGGGCGACCGCTCGCATCACTCAGGTGAAGCACCGCGGCGCGGAGACGACGACGCTGCTCGAGATTCCTGACGAGTAGGAGACTGCCGTGGGCGACGCCGCACGCAAGGCCACCGCACGCAAGTCCACGGTGATCCCTCGCACGGGCCGGTACGTCGGAAACGATGGGCTGCTCGCGTTGGTCGACCTCGGTGATCAACGGGTGCCCGTGCAGTTCGCGACCCCGTGGGTTCCGCAGATCAACGAGCCCGTGTGGGTCGACTCGGTCGATGGGGTGCTCCGACTGATCGGGCCGACGGCGCCGAAACCGGGCGTGGGTGTGGTGGAGACCATCAACGCCGCGAAGACGAGCGCGGTCGTGCAGACCAACTTTGGGAAGTTCACCCTCATCGTGGCCCCATCCGATCCGTCGCCCACGTCGGGTGACACGGTCGGGATCATGTGGTCGGAACAGCCGTGGTGCACCCTGCTGGTCGACGTTCCTGACCCGGTCGTACCGCCGCCCCCGCCGGATCCCTCTGGTGGGGAAGAGCGCGTCGCGGAGTTCCGCGCGATCGACGCCGGATCCACGGACCGCGGTTCGGTTCGGTGGTGGCAGGCGCAACCGTGGGCATCGAATTCGACGTACGGTGCGTGGTTCTACGGCGACCAGATCAAGGACACCATCCCCGCGGGGGCCGTGTTCGTGTCGCTCGAGTTCTTCGTCGCGCGGGTGCAGGACCAGGGCGATCAGCCGCGGTTCACGCTGCACTCAGATGCGCGGAAGGGCGGCATCCCCGCGATGTCGCCGTGGACCCTGTGGGATCCGCCGAACGGGTGGCAGACACCTCCGAATGCGGAGGCGTGGTTCAACGAGCTCAAGGGCGGCGGTGGACGCTACGGCGTCGGCCTCGACCAGGGCGGGTACAACAAGTTCGCCAGCCTCGCTCAGGACGGGATGTCCGGGGCGCTGCGCATCAAATGGAGGTAGCAGATGGGCCATTCACTTTCCCCGACCGGGAAGCCGCTCTACAACAGCACACCGGAGACGGTCGCTGACCTGCAGGCGGCGGTGGACTTCGCCGAGCTGACGGGCGGCATCCTGAAGGGCACGGCGGCGCAGCGGGGCAACCTGACGACGGCGCAGTGGCCCGTGGGGTGGCTGTTCTCCGAGACCGACACGGGGCGCCTGTACCTCCGCACCACGGCGGAGACGACGGGTGTCCTCGTCGGCGGCAAAGGCCTCCCTCACTTCGCGTACCAGCGGATCGACCCGATCGGATTCGACACCACGCTCGCCGCGATCACCTACGCGGAGACCCCGTTCGAGGGCGAGCTGATGGGGTTCACCACCAACAACCGCCGCGTGTTCACATGCGACATCGCCGGCGTCTACGTCGTGGCGGCCGTCGCCGCGGCGGTCTCCGGCGCGGGGATCACGGAGACGTACACGAACCTGCAGATCCAGCGGAACGGGGTCACCCTCGCGGCTGGTAACTCGCAGTCCATCGCCCGGGCGGGGTGGTTCACGTCGCCCACGGCGACGGCGTCCGCGACGGTCCGGTTCCAGCGTGGCGACACCCTGCAGGTCGCGATCCAGTCGGGCGCTGCGGTGCAGGGTGCCACGGGTCCGAACTGCGCCATGTTCGTCGACTACCTCCACCCCTGAAAGGCGGCGTCATCATGGGCTATCTACGTCCCGTCCCGTTCACTCGGTCGACGTCATGGGCGACGCATCGACGTCGCAATCCTCCGTCCACCGAGCCGGGCGTGGACTACTTCTGCCCGATCGGCACACCGGTCGCAGCGGCAGAGTCCGGTCGCGTGGTGGACACGGGCGATTCGATCGGCCCGGCGACCGGTCGGTTCGTGACCATCGACCTCGACGACGGGCGCCGCGTCCGTTACCTGCACCTCTCCCGCCGCGCGGTTGGCCGTGGCGAGCGGGTGTCGAGGGGCCAGGTCGTCGGGTACTCCGGGGCGACCGGGTACGGCGAAGAGGACTGGTCCTGGAACGTTGCCGAGACCGGCGGCGCGCACGTCCACATGACCGTGTGGGCGACACAGCGGTACAACTTCGGGTCGAACGCGACGCTCGACCCGGAACCCCTGATGTCCGAGACGCCCGGTTTCGCTGGAACCGGTGCGAAGCCGTTCGAGCCCCCGACCGTGGTCGAGGAGAAGGAAGAACCGACCATGAAGATGATGAAAGCCGACAACCGTGGCACCGCGCTCGTCGGGGCGGGGTACTTCAAGAGCCTCACCCCGGACCAGGAGTCGGCGTGGGCGAAGCTCATCGACCCGGCTGTGCAAATCAGCCCGGACGAGTTCGACCAGGTGCGCGCGTCGTCCGTGTGGGGTGACGCCGACTACACGTCGTCCGCGACGCTCAGCCCGGCGACGGTGGACGCGATCGCGCAGCGGCTCGCTGGCATCGCGAAGAGCTGATGCGCTGGTTGCGCGCGGTCGGGCGCGCGAGCATCTGGCATCCCGATGCGATCCCGATGCGCGAGCAGAAGTACCGGTCGCTGAAGCGAGTGTGGGTGCCTGCCTATGACATTCTCGCGGTCTGTGCGGGGCTCGCTGGCGTGGTCTACGGGTCTCGCCTGCTTGATCGTCTGTACGGCGACTACACCGACCTCATCGCCGGGTTCTTCGCCGCGATCGCGATGGTGTGCTTGCTCGGGGTCGCGTTCCCGCGGCACTGGAAGGTCGCGTTCGCGGGGACGAGCATCCTCGTGGGGATGGTAATCGCCTACGCGTTCGCCATCCTGGTGTCCCCGTCCCCGGAGCAGTTGCTCGCGAAAGAGGCGCCGTCGTGGTTCATCTTCACGATGCTGCTGCTGACGCTGCCGCTGCCGGTGTTCTATCTCGAACTGCTCGCCACGGAATGGGCTGACCGGCGGGCGGTGGAACGGCGTCAGCGCCTGATCGGGGGCGCTGGTGAGTGAGAGCGGAATCGTTGTCGCCCTCATCGGTCTCGCGTCTGCGGTACTCGTTGCGCTGATCGCCGTGTGGCGGTTCTGGCGGAAAGACCGTGCCGACGCCGAGGACGTCGAACAGGGCACCATCAGCGGCCGGTTCAAGGACGCCGACACCCTCATGAAGTACATCGACCAGCGGGTCGACGAACGCACGCGGAAACTTGCCGCCGACCAGGCGGAGACGGCTGAGGAGCTCGAGAAGGTCAAGCAGCAGTACAAGGACCTCGCCGAGGCCGTCCGGACCGTCATCTCTCTGCAGTGGGTGTGGGACCAGCGAGGCCGTCACGGCGACCTGCCCATGCTGCCTGACCCGATCCTCTACCAGCTCGGTCTCGGCCACCTCACGGAGGGGTGGGCGACCGAACCCACCCCCGGGCGTGACGCCCAGTCTTGAAAGGAGACCACCATGAAGGCTTTGTTCGATTCCATCGTCCGCACGTTCACCCCGCTGATCGTGGGTGCGGTGATCGGGTGGTTCGTGACCGCCGGCATCACCCTTGATCCCGATTTCGAGGGTGCGCTGACCCTCGTCGTGTCGGGTGCGTTCGCGCTCGTCTACTACGTCGGGGCGCGGTTGCTCGAGACGTACGTGGCGCCGCGGTTCGGGTGGCTGTTGGGTGTCGCCCGTCAGCCGATCTACGCGTCCCTGCCGGATGCGAGCACGTCCACGCGGGAGGCGTATCAGGCGGCTCTTGATCCGCACCGTACGGCGTTCCGTAACCGGGGCGCTCACAACGAGTGATCCGGGTGCTGGCGGCGGTCCTCTTTGTGTGGGCCGCCGCCGCTCTTACCTACCCTGCGCTGTCTGGCGCACACAGAGAACGCGCCGCCGTGCGGCAGGAGCAGGAGGCTCGACATGGCTAATCTCGTTGGCCCGATCCAGCACAAGCGTGGTACGACCGTGCAGTGGGCGTCGTCCACGGTCCCGTTGCGGGACGGTGAGATCGGCATCGACACGACGCTGCGGCGGATGAAGGTCGGTGACGGGGGAACCCTGTTCCCGGACCTGGGGTGGGCGTCCACCGATCAGGTGACGCTGGACCGGATCGAAGCCGTGGCGGCGTCCATCGACGACGCGGTGAGCGTGTCGGATGCCGTGATGGCGACCGTGCAGGCGGACCCGTCCTCGGCGTTCGCGGTGGCGCAAAAGGCCACGATTGGTGCAGCCGTTCCGTCCGTCGTCGCTGCCGTCGCCGTGCCTGTCGGGCAGTCTCGCGCGGTCTTCACTCGCTGGAAGCGACAGTTTCGCCGCGACCCTTCCGCGCTGTACTACCTGGAAGAGGGCGACTCGACAGAGGACTGGGCGGGAACTGGAACTGGCGCACCGTCAGCCGCACGAGTGGCGCGCCTCGCCGGACTGTCGATTCTTGGCACCCAGATCCCGGCGCGTTTTCACACCGCGCCGGGCGAAGGTCTGTTCGGGATGGTTTCCGATCTCGACCACTTCCTCAATGCTGGTAACTCCGGCATGCGCCTCGCGTCTTTCCTGGCGGACTATGACGCCGGTGTGACAACGCCGAAGTCCCTGCGATGGTCTCTCGCGCAGATGGACGGGAAGGCCGGCGTTGTCGAGCATCGGTGGGGCATCAACGACCTCCGCGAACAGGTTCGAACCGTCGACCAACTCCGCACCGATCTCATCCGCCTCATCGACATCTGGCGGGCTGCTCAGCCGCAGCTCGAGCACATCCTCATCGTCCCGAACTCGCTGCTCGCCGACAACGTAGGCAACGCGAACTACGTGCGCGACTCGCCCACCGGGACGATCAACCCGGCCGGTCTCGCTCAGACGATCAGTGAACGGTTCCGGGCCGCGTACCTGCCGCTCGTCGACCGGTGGCCTGACGTGACCGTCGTCGACTCGCAGACCACGGTCTACGGCACGAAGGCGATCGCGTACAACGGCAATGGCTTCATGGCCGACCAACTCCACCCCAACGTCCGCGGACAGCAGGCGGAGATCGACTGGATCGTCGAGAACCTGCTCGGCATCTACGACCGCAAGGCGGTCATGGCCGGACGGTTCGGAACCGCGCCCGTCGCGCTGTCGCCTTACGCTCCGTGGACCGTCAACCCCGCGGTGCTCGACGACACCGACCAGTTCGTGCGTGTCGCGGTCGGAGACACGTCATCCGACACCGTCGCTGGGGCGCGGAACACGTTCTCGTACCCTCAGTTCAGCGACATCGCCCCGTACGACATCGTGCGGATGCCGGACGGCACGGTCTACCAGATCCCTCAGAACGGAACGACTACTCAGAGCGGTCTAAACACCCGCATCAACTCGACCGCTGCCGTCGCAAACCAGCCCGGCAAGCTCGAGGTGTTCCGACAGATCCGTACGGGCGACTCGACGATGGACGCCGCTGTGCTCGCGAAAGGCAACCGCTTCCGGAAATTCTTCCGAGTCGTCTCCGCCACGACCACGAGCGTCACCCTGCGCCCCGTGTCCGTGTCGAACGATCGCGAGACGACCACCGCGGCCGAGCTCGCGGCGCTCATCATCGCCGGAAACGCCCTGTACCTGGCTGGTGCGGGCGGGTCGCCTATCACGCTGACCGCTGGTCAAGCATCGGCGTCGGGTGTGAACGTCGTCGTCACGGGCCTGAGCACGGACTACACCGCGTACGTCGGTCGCATGGCCGCCGTCATCGGAACGCAGTCCAGCAGCGCGCCCGGACCCGCTGGCGCGCCCGGAGCGGCCGGCGGAATCGGAAGCCCCGTCGCCGCATCCCGCGACATCGTGCCCCTGGTCTTCGGTGCTCTCACTGCCGCGGCAGGATCGAACGGCAACGAGTACGCCGTGCCCATCCTCCCGTTGCAGGCGCTCACCGTCGGTCAGCTCTCCATCGAAGTGGTGACGGCTGTAGCTGGTGCCACCGCGCGCCTTGGCATCCGTGCAGCGAACGGCGCGATCCCCGGGACGCTCCTGGTCGACGGCGGTGTGGTCGACTGCTCGACGACGGGCCTCAAATCCGTCACCGCAAGCACGACGATCGCTGCTGGCACCCTCGTGTGGCTGGTCGTGTCGCTCGCGGGCACGGCTGCAGCCAACCTCAAGACGATCAACGGCATCTGCCCCTTCGTCACGCTGCGCAGCGGCGTCGCGGGAGAGCTGGGAGCCGCATCGTTCCTCGCCGCCCGATCGACCACGGACGCCGCGCTCTCCACGAACTGGGGATCCGGCGCCACACCGTCGAACTGGGCGCCGCTCGTCCGCCTGACCCCCGCATAACGCCAGAACGCCCCACCTCCTAACCAGGGGTGGGGCGTTCTCGTGCGTTCAGGCGCAGGAGTCGCCGACGCGATCAGCGATGAGCGCGGCGACGGATGCCGCGGTCTTGTCGTTCGGGTGGATCTGGTCGCGCAGGAAAACAGGTGAAGGGCTCGCGTCGGCATCCGTGCCAGTGATCGCCTGCTGCACGTCGAGCAGGGCGATGCCTTCGAGTCGCTGAGAAGCGGTCGTGTACGCGGCGCGGAGCTGCTGAGTGATGTCCTGCGCGAGACCGTCGGGGTTCACGCGGCCGTTCGATCCGGTGAGGTAGTTCGCATCTCCGACGTTCACCGTGGACAGCGCAGCGGGCACCGAGAGGATGATGTCGGCATCCGGGTTCTCCTGGCTGAGCGTGTTCACGTAGTCGACCATCTCGTCGGTGAAGGTGTCGACGTCGCCGCGCCCCTGCCGGAAGTCGTTGATGCCGATGCTCAGCTCGATCACGTCGGGCTGGTATTCGCGCACGGCGTCTCGGATGCCAGTCTCGTCCGCGTAGCGGGACAGGGGGAATCCGTTGCGGCCGAAGCTGCGCACGTCCGCCCCGGCGAACTCCTGACGGAGGGAAGTCATGAGGGCGACACCGGCGGCGGATTCATCGCGTGTGCTATCACCGAGGACTGCGACATGGAAGTCGCTGGGGGCGGACTTGTAGGCCGCGGCGGCTCGAGCGAGGTTCGGGTCGCCGGGGTCGCAAGACACTGATGGGCTCGCTGAGACGAACGGGCGCGGCGTGTACGCGCTGGTCGGGTTCTGCCGCTCACCGGCCTGCACGACGGTGATGCTCACCAGCCCGGCAGAGACGACGATGGCGGCCGCGGCTACCGCGATCTTCGTCACGTTGCCGCTGAGCGCAGCTTTGATCCGACGGCGGCCCGAGTTATTCCCCATGCGCGCGAGTCTATGGGATGCCTACGACTGCATCATTCCGGCGCAGATAGCGCCACCCACACGACACCCCCGGCGCCTGCTCATCTCGAGCGGGTCGCCGGGGGCGTTTCGTCGTTACAGGGTGCGTACGGTGACGGCGTTGCGCCACACGACCGGTTGCCAGTGCCCACCGTCACACGGCACCTCGAGCATGACGACTCGATCGTTCGCGCCCATAGCCCACGCCTCGACGCGTTCGGCGGCACGGTTCGGGAACTGCACCCACGCCCACACTGGGCGCCGTTTCTCGAACCACTCGACCGGGTGCGGGCCGTACGCCTGCAGCGGGAGCGTCATCGGCTTCACCGCTGAGAGCACCCGAGAGAGCTTCTCGTCACTGACCTTGTTCGAGCCCATGCTGACCGGTCCCCTTTCCCCGGCCGAGAGGAAGACTACGTCACGGCGCCGACATCACGCCGCCCGATGTCGGAGGTCGGAGGGAAACTGTCGGCATGCCCACCGTCCCCGAGCTATTCGCGTTCGAGAACCGTCACCCTCGGCACACCAGCCACAAGGAGGCGCTCATCCTTGACGAGCTCGCGCTGCGGCCTGCGCGGTAATACCAGCTGCTCCGCCAAGCCGTGATGTCCGCCGAGGGGTTGGCTCTGGACCCGATGCTGTGCCGTCGCACCCTCGCGAGGGAGGCGGCGTAATGGACCACGCGCTCGAGGAGCTCATGCCCGACGAGGACGCCGACGGCCTGTTCGTCGTGTGGGTGTGCGAGTGCGGGAAGCGTGGCCGCGCGGCGACGCAGCAGACCGCGCACGCCGGGTGGCGCAAGCACGCCGAGCGGGGCGAAAACGTCTGGTGCGGGGGAGTGGTCTGAGGGCATGAGGAAAGCCCCCGCTCGGCGAGTCGGGGGCTGGGCTCCTGGCGGATGGGCTAGAGCGGGATAACTCGGAATATCTCGATGAAGGGCCGGGCGCCGTGGTCGTGGCCGCAATGTGCGCACATCACGATGCGTGCTTTCTTCACGCGGTGTTTCGTATCGGCGAGGTGGTGATCGCAGACGAGGTAGGAGGTGCTGCAACATGCGAGCACGAGGCTTGCGCTGGCGTCAGCATCATTCGAGCTGCAGATGATCGTCCCATCAACGCTGGGGACGCTCTCTTCACTGGGCCGCTCGACGACGGCACCTGCTCTTCTCTGCTGTTCCATGGGGATGTTCCTTCGTGCGCGGCGTGCGGGGGATAGTCGTGCCGTTGGCGGGGACTCCGTCGTCCCCTGCTCATCTTCTGGCGTGCCGCGTTGCCGCGTTCACCGCCACCGGCCTGGTGGTGTTCGTGCTCATGGACATAACGCTAGCGCGCGTGCATGCAACGCGCAAGCGCGCATGCCGGTGTGTCGCGGGCGTGCCCACATTTTGCCCACGGATGACGGTGGGTAACCCGAGTCATCGGGAGTCAGAAAGGGCTAGAAAGTGGGGATGCAGCGGGGTGTTTGAGCGAGCATATGGGGCTGAATATAACCACGACTTCTTCAGTGGCTCGGGCTCGTCGTACGTCATCGGCAAGGCCGAGGCCACCGAGGACGACGACTGGGACTTCTGAGTCCCGACGCCCACGACGAAGCCCGCCCCGCATCGTGCGAGGGCGGGCTTCGTCGTTCCCTCCGCCGTCGCCGGCGCTGACCCCGGCCGACGCTCGTACCCTGGACACCATGGCCGACGACGAGCACGACGATCAGGAACAGCGCGCCCTCCGCTCGATCGAGGCCATCAACGCGGGCGCCGACATCGGCGACGAGGCGTTCCGGCTCGCGAACGAGTTCACCGACCGCCACACGTCGCGGTTCACGGCGTGGCTGAAACGCCGCCGCCGCTAGAGCGAAGCCTCAGGCGGGCCACTCCCGCGACTCGAGCCGCTCCAGCAGCACCTCGGCCGCCGAGCCCTCCATGGCGCGGACCCAGCGCTGCGTCTCGGACCCGCTGCCCGACACCGTCCGCCCACGTTCGCCGCGTTCGAGCCGCACGTCGACGTGGCCCGACGCGACGCTGACTCCGCGCAGCGCCCCCGCGGCCACCATCGCGGCGAGCGGGTCGTGCAGCGCGCAGCGCCGATCAGGGAAGACCCCGGCGTAGAAGTCGAGGTAGTGCGGCAGCATCCGCGCGAGCGCCTGCGGCACGGCACCGGGGATCGCTTCGAGACGCACGAGGTCGGCGGCATCCAGGGTCTGCGTCATCGTGACGTCGAGGGGGACGAGGGTGGTGTCCCAGTCCTGCGCGAAGACGAGGGCCGCGGCCTCGGGGTCGTTGTGGATGTTCGCCTCGGCCCACGCCGTGACGTTGCCGGAGTGGGCGAAGGCGCCGCCCATGACGACGAGGCGGTCGAACAGGGCGACTCCCGGTGCCTCGGCGTAGGCCGCGAGGTTCGTCAGGGGCCCCAGGGCGAGGACGGTGAGGTCCGGATGCCGCGACGCCAGGTGGTCGATGAGCTCGACCGCCGCGCGGGCATCGTGCGCGCGGGCCGCGGCGCTCAGCGCGATGCCGCCGAGGCCGTCGTCCCCGTGCACGTGCGGCGCACCCCCGGCGTACGCGCGGGCGCGGAAATCATGGGCGCCGATCGCGACCGGGATGTCGTCCTCGCCGGCGAGCTCGAACAGCGAGAGGGTGTTGGCGGCCGCGCGGGCGGCATCCGTGTTCCCCGAAACGGTCGTCACGCCCACGACCTCGACCGAGGGCTCGGCCAGCAGGTACGCGAGGGCGAGGGCGTCGTCGATGCCGGTGTCGCAGTCGACGAGGATCGGGCGGCGGCTCATGCGGGGACTCCGTACGTGTCGAGGGCGGCGAGTGCCGGTTGCGAGGCGTCGTCGGCCACGGCGGCCGAGCCCACCGCGCAGGCGCGCGCGAGGGCATCGGCTTCGTCGTCGCCGCGAAGAAGCCCGACGACGAGGGCCGCGCAGAACGCGTCTCCTGCGCCGACGGTGTTGCGGACGGTGGTCGGCACCCCGGCGGCCGAGGCGACGAGCTCGCCCCGGCGGGAGAGTCGCGCGCCCTCGGCGCCCAGCGTGACGCACAGCAGGGGCGCGTCGTGCACCTCGGGCAGCTGCGCGTACTCGGTCTCGTTGACGATCACGAGATCACACCGCTCGAGGACGTCGGCCGGAAGCGGGCGGGCGGGGGCGGCATTGACCGCGAGGAACCCGGCTGCGCGTGCGGCGGCCGAGACCACGGCATCCGACACCTCCAACTGCAGCAGCACCGCCGCTCCCGGTTCGATGCCGAGCGCGTCCGCGTCGATCGCGGCGTTCGCCCCGGCGCAGACGACGATCGAGTTCTCGCCCGTCGCGTCGACGACGATCAGGGCGGTGCCGGTCGCGGCATCCGCGGTCTGCACGCCCGAGGCATCGACTCCGATCGATGCGAAGCGGTCCCGGATGCCGAGGCCCTCGGCGTCATCGCCGACGGCGCCGATGAGCCGGACGTCGGCGCCGAGGCGGGCAGCGGCGACCGCCTGGTTCGCGCCTTTGCCGCCCGGGCCGCGGTCGAGGACGCCGTCGGCGACCGTTTCGCCGGGGCCGGGGGAGCGCTGGACGCGAGCCGTGAGGTCGACGTTGATCGCGCCGACGACGGTGAGCTGAGCAGTGATGAGGAAGCCTTCCGGTCAGTGAAGCAGGAGCTTCGCGACGATGAGCAGCGCCGAGACGAGAGCCGCCCCCACGGCGGTGATCACGACGACGAGGGGAGAGTAGCCGCGCAGGCGCGCGCCGGCGGTGGCGACGACCACGAGGTAGGTCATGGCCACGCCCACGCCCCACAGCAGGGCGGTGGCGAGGCCCACTCCGGAGGCGACGAGCAGAACCACCACCAGCAGGGGCAGGAAAGTCACCGACACCATGGGCGCGCTCACCCGCATGTGGTGGCGGAAGATCTTCGACGGCCGGTCGGCCGAGGTGTCGCCGAGCGTGTACGCGAAGACGTGGGTGGCGAAATACACGACGTTCGTCAGCGCGACCACGAGGATCACGTCGCTCAGGTCGGCTTCGCCGAGACCAATGAGGGTGGATGCCGAGACGAGGGCGCCGTAGCAGCCCGCGCTGATGCGTTCGGCGGTGTCGGTGGAGAGACGGCGCTGTCGATCGGTGTCCATGTCGGGCTCAGCTTCTCGCGGATCGGCGTCGCAGCCCCGCAGACACGATGGCGACGATCGTTCCGACGGCGACACCGATGACCGTCTCGATCACGCGGTCGCGCAGCAGCATCTCCGGGGCGACGGGCGAGGCGAGCGACACCATGAGCAGGGCGAGCGGAGTGATGAAGAGCATCGCGATGCCGTAGTTGCGCCCCACGAACAGCTCGGCACCCGCCTGCAGGGCCACCGCGACCAACAGCACGACCCACGGCGGCAGGTCGAGGGCGAGAAGACCCGCGGCGATCAGCACGCCCAGTAACGTCCCGACGAGCCGCTGCACGCCGCGGATGAGTCGGGCCGTGACGTGTGCCCCGCCGACGGCCGCGACGGCGCCGACCATCGCCCAGTACCAGTGGGTGCCCACCAGGAGGGCTCCGGCCACTCCCGCGAGGAGGGCTGCGACGCCGACGGTCGCCGTCATCTCCCACGCCACCGAGCCGATCGGCGGGCGCGTGCGCGCCGGGCGTCGCCACGAACCGCGGCGCGCGAGGATGAAGACCGTCGTCACGAGCATGCTCCACATCACGCTCGCGCCCCCGACGAGGATGACGGTGAGGAACGTCTCGGCCGTGGCCGGGAAACTCGCGGTGGCTCCCGCGGCGAAGACGGCGAAGAGGGCGCCGGGCGGATGCCACTGGGCTCGGTACGCGAAGAGGGTGACGACCGCCGCGAGCAGGGCGACGACGGCGACGCTGGCAAGGGCCGGGGTCGCGAGCGCGGACAGAGCGGTGCCGACGAGCATGCACGACACGAGGACGGCGCCCGCTACGGACTGCATGCGGACGCGTGTGCGGGGCAGGTCGGTCCGCCCGTAGAGCGCGGCGAAAGCTCCGAAGCTCGCGTACACGCTGAGGTCGAGCCGGCCGAGTGCCAGAAGTACGAGGAGCGGGATGCCGACACTCAGCACGGCGCGGACGGCGACGCGGTGATCCCCGCGGTGCGGCCCCACGCGGATGACCCCGGTCCACACGCGTCCCCGGGATTCCGCCACCCCCTCAGCCTACGCTTCGCGATTGCGGCCGCCGTCCGTCTTGCGGGACGGGCGCAGCGGGGCCGCGACGCATCCGGGCTGGGCGAGGGGCTCACGCGCCTCGGGCGGATGCGCGAGAGTGTTCCGCGGCGTCAAGGGAGTGGCATCCCTCCCTCGATCTGATGGGGTGGGGAGATGGATGCCGAACGTGAGAAGCCCCCGATCGAGCCCGGCCCGGAGCCCGACACGTCTACCGCGGCCGAGGGGTCCACGTCGGATCCGACTCTCGACGGGGACGATCAGCCGATCGAATGACCTTTCGACGTCGAACGGTGCGCCGGTGAGCGGGGAGGCCTTTCCGTAGGGTGGGAAGCCCCCGACCCGAACGAGGAGAGACGTGTTCCGCACGCCCCTGACCCTGTTTCGCACCCTCGCGATCGCCGAGGCGATCTCGTGGACGCTTCTGATCGGCGGGTTGATTCT
>Ga0308171_1001606_pt1 | contig 28911 bp, 27 predicted proteins | sample PhyGR1_FD_202135 | JGI IMG/M metagenome (GOLD analysis project Ga0308171, IMG submission 202135) | Phyllosphere microbial communities from UC Gill Tract Community Farm, Albany, California, United States - DLSLSG.R1 | ecosystem: Host-associated > Plants > Phyllosphere > Unclassified | place: USA...
CTGATGGGCTTCGATGCCAGCGCCGTGGAGGCCGAGAAGCCTGAAGCGCGCGAGCGTCCGGACGTGCGCAACCCGCGCAACCCACGCGGTCCGAAGGGCGATGGCCCGAACGGCGGCGGGGGTGGCGGTGGCCGTCGCGACAAGGGCAAAGACAAGGGCAAGGAAAAATCTGCCAGCGGCCGTGGCGAACGCCCGGCCCGTGAGCAGAAGCCCCGCGAAGGCACTCCGGCCCGCGAACAGCGCCAGCCGAGCCAGCCGCCACGCGCTGCTGCCGACCGTGCTCCGGACGAGTTCCTGGACGACGATGTGGATAACTTCGGTAACCGCGTCGACTACGTGCCCCAGGCCAAGCCGGCCCAAGGCCGTGGCCGTCGCCCAGGCGCCCCGGCACAGGGCGCTGGCGCAGGTGCTCCCCGTGGCGGCCAGCCACAAGGTGGTCGTCAGAATGGTCCACGCAACAGCAGCGGCGGCACTACCGGTACGCCGCCAGCCAAGCGCAATGGCCCGCGTAACGGTGCGCCGCGTGATGGCCAGGCTCGCCGCGAAGACTCGCGCAGCAACAACCGCCGCCCGGCCCGTGACGACCAGCAACGTTCGTCCGAGCCAGCCGTGCAGAACCCTCGTGGTGGTCCGGCGCCAAAGATCATCCACAAGGAGTCGAAGGCTGATCGCTTCCCGACACCCGAGCAGTTGGATCAACTGCCAGGCCGTCCTCGTGGTGAAAAACCAGCGCTGCTGACGCGCAATCGCTGAGTTCCAAAGCGCCATAAAAAAGCCCCGCCTCTTTCGAGACGGGGCTTTTTTTTGACTCAACACAGATCAGCGGTGGGAGCTGCCTTGCCTGCGATGCGGGCACCTCGGCGCGTCAGGCCCACCGAGTCGATGCAATCGCAGGCAAGCCAGCTCCCGCGTTGATTGCATTCCTGGCATAAAAAAACCGGATCGCAGGATCCGGTTTTTTTGGGTAAAAACAGAAATTACTTCTGCTTCACACCTTCCAGCGAGATGTCCAGGTCCACAGTCTGCGAGGACGGGCCTGGGCCTTTGATGCCGAAGTCGTTCAGGTTGACAGTGGTCTTGGCGTTGAAGCCGGCACGCTCGCCGCCCCACGGGTCTTTGCCCTCACCGTTGAAGGTGGCCTTGAAGGTCACAGGCTTGGTCACGCCGTGGAAGGTCAGGTCGCCGGTCACATCAGCGGTTTTGTCGCCGGTGGACTTGACTGCGGTGGAAACGAACTTGGCGTCAGCGAACTTGGCAACGTCCAGGAAGTCTTTGCTGGCGATGTGCTTGTCACGCTCGGCGTGGTTGGACCACAAGCTGGCGGTTTTCACGTCGACTGCGATTTTGCTGGCTTCTGGCTTGGCGGCATCCCAGCTGAAGGTACCGTCCCAATCCTTGAAGGTACCGTGGATGAAGCTGTAGCCCAGGTGGCTGATTTTCCAGTCGATGAAGGCGTGCTGGCCTTCTTTGTCGATCTTGTAGTCAGCAGCCATCACCTGGCCTGCGGAGAGCAGAGCAGTACCGATTGCCAGAGCAGCGAGGGTCTTTTTCAACATGCTTTCTATTCCTTGTGAGTCGAGGTTGAACATCAGGCTTTGCGCCCCAGCATTCTCGTAAGGGTCGCATCACGATCGATAAAGTGGTGTTTCAACGCAGCCACGCCGTGCAAGCCGGCGAAGACCACCAACACCCAGGCCAGGTACAGATGCACCAAGCCGGCGTTATCTGCCTGGTCCGGTAATCCGGAAACCACGGCAGGAATCTCAAACAGGCCAAACACCGGAATACCGACACCGTCTGCGGTGGAAATCAGGTAACCGGCGATCATCACGGCAAACAGCCCGAGATACAGGAACGCGTGGCCAAACGCAGCACCGATACGGGTCATGCGGCTGTAGCTGGCCAGCGGTGGCGGCGGTGGGCTGACAAGGCGCCAGACAATACGCACCAGCATGATGGCGAACAGCGTGATGCCAATGCTCTTGTGCAAGTCGGGCGCGTCTTTGCGCCAGGCACTGTAGTAGTCGAGACCGACCATCCACAGGCCCAGCGCGAACAACCCGAACACCACCAAGGCTACGCCCCAGTGCAAAACCATACTGACCCAACCATAGCGGGCCGACGAATTACGTAGCTGCATGTCCCAAATCCCGTAAGAGCTGTGCCCAAGACTAGCGATTTACCTATCGAATTAAAGCCGAAAATTTCGCTTTGAAATATCGAGAAATACGATCTTGAGATTATGCACAGTACGTTAACGATGGATTAAGGACTATTCCTAAGAAACGTGACAGATCGTCCTACGTTTACTGCGAATTATCTCTAATAGGTTGTGACACAGCCGTCCATTGCATAGGCTTGCGCGATTGATTTACCTGCGCCGGCCGCAGGACCGCTTCGAGGAGATAACCGATGGGCTTGAACAACCAGTGGATGCAACGCGACCTCGCAGTGCTGTGGCATCCCTGCACCCAGATGAAAGACCACCAGCAACTGCCGCTGATCCCGATCAAGCTCGGTGAAGGCGTGTGGCTGGAAGACTTCGAAGGCAAGCGCTACCTCGATGCTGTCAGCTCCTGGTGGGTCAACGTATTTGGCCACGCCAACCCGCGCATCAACCAGCGCATCAAGGACCAGGTCGATCAGCTGGAACATGTGATCCTGGCCGGCTTCAGCCACCAGCCGGTGATCGAACTGTCCGAGCGCCTGGTGCAAATGACCCCCGAGGGCCTGACCCGCTGCTTCTACGCTGACAACGGCTCGTCCTGCATCGAAGTCGCGCTGAAGATGAGCTTCCACTATTGGCTCAACCGCGGCCTGCCGAACAAAAAACGCTTCGTCACCCTGACCAACAGCTACCACGGCGAAACCATCGCCGCGATGTCGGTGGGCGACGTGCCGCTGTTCACCGAAACCTATAAGGCGCTGCTGCTCGACACCATCAAAGTACCGAGCCCGGATTGCTACCTGCGCCCCGAGGGCATGAGCTGGGAAGAACACTCGCGCAATATGTTCCTGGCCATGGAACAGACCCTGGCCGACAACCACGACACCGTCGCCGCCGTGATCGTCGAACCGCTGATCCAGGCCGGCGGCATGCGCATGTACCACCCGGTGTACCTCAAGCTGCTGCGCGAAGCCTGCGACCGCTATGGCGTGCACCTGATCCACGATGAAATCGCCGTAGGTTTCGGCCGCACCGGCAGCATGTTCGCCTGTGAACAGGCCGGCATCCGTCCGGACTTCCTGTGCCTGTCCAAGGCCCTCACCGGCGGTTACCTGCCGCTGGCGGCCGTGGTCACCACCGATGACGTGTACGACGCGTTCTACGACGACTATCCGACCCTGCGCGCCTTCCTGCACTCCCACAGCTACACCGGCAACCCGCTGGCGTGCGCGGCGGCGCTGGCGACCTTGGATATTTTCGAAGAAGACAACGTCATCGAAAACAACAAGGCCCTGGCCCAGCGGATGGCCACCGCCACGGCGCACCTGGTGGACCACCCGCACGTGTCGGAAGTGCGTCAGACCGGTATGGTGCTGGCCATCGAGATGGTCCAGGACAAAGCCACCAAGACCGCCTACCCCTGGCAGGAGCGTCGTGGCCTGAAGGTGTTCGAGCACGCCTTGGAACGCGGTGCGCTGTTGCGGCCATTGGGCAGCGTGGTGTATTTCCTGCCGCCCTATGTGATCACGCCCGAGCAGATCGACTTCCTCGCCGAAGTGGCCAGCGAAGGCATCGACATTGCCACCCACAGCAACGTCAGCGTTGCAGTGCCGAAGGACTTCCACCCAGGCTTCCGCGATCCGGGTTGATCAACGAACCCCTACGTAAACCTCTTCAGAGAACAGAAATGAGATTGTCCCGCTTCTTCACTGACACCCCGCTGAGCCTCGGCGATCACGAATTGCCGGAAGCCCAGGCGCACTACATCAGCCGCGTATTGCGTATGGGCGAAGGCGATGCCGTGCAATTGTTCGACGGTTCCGGCCTGGAGTTCCGGGGCAGCCTGCTGGAGGTCGGCAAAAAGCGCGTCACCGTGCAGCTTACGGAAAGCTTCAGCGGCCAGACCGAATCGCCACTGCGCATTCACCTGGGCCAGGGCCTGTCCCGTGGCGAACGGATGGATTGGGCGATCCAGAAAGCCACCGAGTTGGGCGTCAGCGAAATCACCCCGATTTTCAGCGACCGCTGCGAAGTGCGCCTCAAGGACGAACGCGCCGACAAACGCCTGCAGCACTGGCGCCAGGTGGCAATCAGCGCATGTGAACAATGCGGGCGCTCCACGGTGCCGGTGATTCATCCGCCGCTGCTGTTGGCGGACTGGTTGAAACAGACCCAAGCGGACTTGAAGCTGGTGCTGCACCCCGTGGCCGAGCCGATGGTCAGCCATGCCAAGCCATCGAGCCTGGCCTTCCTGATCGGCCCTGAGGGTGGGCTGACCGACCTGGAAGTCGACACTGCGCAAGCCGCCGGCTACCACGCCGCCCGCCTCGGCCCGCGTGTATTGCGCACCGAGACGGCACCGGTGGTGGCGTTGGCCGTCGCCCAACAGTTGTGGGGCGATTTCTAGGGCTTACTCCACCGGATCACTGATCGGCTTGGCAATAATCGCCTTCAACTCACGGGTCATCGGGAATTCCAGGTTCAAGCCCTTGGGCGGAATGGGGGATTCGAACCAGCGTTGGTAAATCCCGTTGATCTCCCCACTGCGGTAAAGGTCGCCAAGTGTCTCGTTGACCACCGCAAGAAACTGCGGGTCGTCCTTGCGCAACATGCAGCTGTAGATTTCCCGCGATTGCTCCTCGCCCACCACCACCCAGTTATGCGGGTCCTTGGCCTTGGCCCGCTCGCCATAGAGCAACGCGTCATCCATGTAAAAGGCCGCAGCGCGACCGGTCTCCAGCATCTTGAACGCCTCACCGTGATCCTTGGCGCTGATCACGAACATGTTGGTCTTGTGCTCGGCGTTGTAGCTTTTGAGGAAGCGCTCGTTGGTGGTGCCGGCGGTGGTCACCACGTTCTTGCCTGCCAGGTCGGGAAAGCCTTTGATACCGCTGTCCTTGGCCGTGAGCAATTGCCCCTTCACGTAGATGAACCCGTAGGAAAACGCCACCTGCTTCTGCCGCTCGGCGGTTACGCCGGTGGAACCGCATTCCAGGTCGACGGTACCGTTCTGCACCAAGGGGATGCGGGTCTGGGACGTCACCAGGTTGTATTTCACATTAAGCGTGGCCACGCCGGTTTTCTGCTGGATGCGCTCGACAATCTTGCTCGCCAGCTCCACCGAATAGCCCATGGGCTTGCCACTGTTATCCCCCACGTAGGAAAACGGCACCGACGCATCGCGATAGCCCAAGGTAATGGACTTGGCGCTGGCGATCTTGCCCAGCGTGCCGTCCAGCGGTGCTTGATTCGCATGGGCTTGTGCGCCCAGCAAGAGTCCCAGGGTGCAGCCGGTCAACAGGATCTTTTTCATTGTTATTCTCCGTTGGTCTTTGAAGTCATTTACGTACAGCGATCACACTGATTTCCACCCATACACTCGGTCGCGCCAGTTCTGCCTGCACCGTGGTGCGCGTCGGCGCTAAACCCGGTGACAGCCAGGCTGACCACACTTCATTCATCGGTGCGAAACCTTCACTGATGTCTTTCAGGTAAATCGTGGCGTTGAGCAGATGATCCTTGTCGCTGCCCGCCTGGGCCAGCAACGCATCGATCCTGGCCAGCACTTCACGGGTTTGTGTCGCCACGTCCAGACCATCGCCGGGCACCTGGCCCGAGAGGAACACCAAGTCGTTGAACGTCACTGCGCCCGAGAGGCGCTCGTTACTGCTGATGCGGGTGATAGTCATGCAGACATCCTCATGCGGCGCGGGGTGCCAGGCCCTGCATATCAATAGAAGGCGCGTGTTGGCCAATCAACTCGGCCAGCAGCTGGCCGCTGCCACAGGCCAGGGTAAAACCGAGGGCTCCGTGGCCCAGGTTCAGCCACAGGTTACGATAGACACTGGCGCCGATCAGCGGCACGCCGGTCGGGGTGGCCGGGCGCATACCGGCCCACTCCACCGCCTGGTCGTAGTCGCCCGCCAGTGGAAAGGTCTCCAAGGCCTGACGTTTCATCAGCGCCAGGCGTTTGGGCTCAAGACGGGCGTCGAAGCCGACGATATCCACCATGGCCGCCACCCGCAGTTGTTCGCCAATGCGCGCGTAGACGATCTTGCGGTCGTAATCGGTGATGCTCACGTTCGGTGCCTGGTGTTGCGCGCCAATCGGTACGCTCAGGCTGTAACCCTTGAGTGGGTAAAGCGGCAACGGCACGCCCAACTCCGCGCTGCGATACCCAGCCGCCAGCACCAGGTGTTCGACTGGCATAACCTCATCGCCCAATTCGATGGCCTGCACCCTACCCTTGGCGTGGCGAATGCCGGTGACCTTTCGGCCCAGCATAAAGCGGCAACGTCCCGACGCTTCCAATCGCGCCGCCAGCCGCTGGCAGAAGGCATGACAATCAGCGACTTCCTCATTCGGCGTATAAATCCCACCGACAAAACCACCGTCCGCCAGCGCAGGCTCCAGGCGAGCGCAATCGGCGGTCGACAGCACCTGCTGTTGCAGGATATCGGTAACCTTGCCACGCGCGTGCTCAAAAGCGTTGGCATTGCGAAAGGTCACCAGCTTGCCGTTGCGCCGCCAGTCGAAGCCATCCAGGCGATCGAGATCGCGCCACACTTGCAAGGTGTCCTGGCTCAGGGACGCCAGGCGCAACAGGTGGGCGGCATTGCGTTTGTTCACCGAGCCACGGCAAGCGCCGAGGAACGCGGCCATCCAGCGCCATTGCTGGGGGTCGAGGCGCGGCCGCAGTTTCAATGGTGAGTCACCGCGCAACAACCAACCGATGGCTTGCAGCGGCACCCCTGCATCGGCCAGTGGCGCCACGTAGCGATAGGACAACTGCCCGCCATTGGCAAAGCTGGTCTCGCTGCCCAGGGTCTCGCGTGCATCGATCAGCGTCACCTCATGACCTGCACGCACCAACGCATAGGCGCTGGCCAGACCAATCACTCCCCCCCCAATGATGCACACCATTTCCGCCGCCCACCTTTAAATCCAGAGGCCTCAAGCCTAGGGGCAGGTGACAGGCTGCCGACAATGAATAAAGATGGATCACCTATAAACAAAGGTTATGGACTTGCCATGCGCTTGCGTCATATCGAAATCTTCCAGGCCATCCGCCAGACCGGCTCCGTTAGCGCCGCCGCGCAATTGCTGCATGTGTCGCAACCGGCGGTGACCAAGGTGCTGCAGCACGCCGAATTGCAACTGGGCTTCCCCCTTTTCCTGCGGGTGCGCGGCAAATTGCAGCCCACACCGGAAGCCCTGGCGCTGGAAAGCGAAGTGGAGAAAGTCACCGAAAGCCTGCAAGGCGTGCGGCGGCTGGCCAAAAGTCTGCGCCGAGCACCGGGCCAGAGTGTGCGCATCGGCGCGATCCCGGCGCTGGCGTTGTCGCTGCTGCCGCCGGCGATCCTGGAATGGAAGCGCGATTACCCGGAGATGGCGTGCGAGCTGTCCAGCGACCATAGCCGCGAGTTGGTGCAGAAGCTGCTGATGCGCGAGATTGACCTGGCGTTGACGCTCAACTTCTCCGGCCATCCAGGGTTGACCACGCAAGTGCTGGCCAATGGTGTGCTGGTGGCACTGGCGTCTAAAGGCTATTGGTCCGACGCCGAACTGAGCCAGCCATTGCCCCTGGCGGACCTGGCAGGCACGGCGCTGATTGGCCTTTCCAGCGCCGACCCGCTGGCAGCGAAACTCGATAGCTACCTGGAAAACGTCGACCCACCCCCCAAGGTCACGATCTCGGTGCAAACCTATTCCCTGGCCCGCGCGATGGTGGAGTCCGGGGCCGGCTTGACGGTGATCGATCCGTTCACCGCGCTGGGTGCGTCGACGGCCACCACCTGCATCCGCCCGCTCACGCCGCCGCTGCCGATCACCCTGTACGCCCTGACCCGCGCCGATGAGCCTCCGCCGCATATGCTGGCGAATTTGCTGGAGATCTTCGGCCACCGCGCCCGGGAGTTATTGGAGCGGCTGTAAAGACCGTTCTGTCGAAGCAACGAGGATCACAGGTGTTGTCCGTCAGAGCACGTAATGCATGATCGCCACGAAGTGCAGCAGGCTCCCGCCAATCACAAACAAATGCCAGATACCATGGGAGTGGCGCAGGCGGTCCTCCAGCGCAAAGAAGATAATCCCGACGGTATACAGCACCCCGCCCGACGCCAACCAGATAAACCCCGCCGTGCCCAGCGCGGCGAGCAGCGGCTTGACCGCCACCAGCACGATCCACCCCATCACCGCGTAAATCACGATCGACAGGATGCGCGCCTCTGAGCGCGGCTTGATCTCCTGCAGGATGCCAATCACCGCCAGCCCCCACACGATGCCAAACAGCGTCCAGCCCCACGGCCCTCTCAGGGTCACCAGGCAGAACGGCGTGTAGCTGCCGGCGATCAGCAGGTAGATCGAAAAGTGATCGACCTTCTGCATGATTTCTTTCCGCCGCCCGCGCACGCTGTGGTACACGGTGGAAGCGCTGTACAGCACCATCAAGGTAAAACCATAGATCGCCACGCTGACGATCTTCCAAGGGCTGCCGTCGAGGCTTGCCACCACCAACATCCACACGGCGCCAATGCACGCCGCGACAGCACCGAGCAAATGGCTCCAGGCGTTGAATCGTTCCCCGTGGTACATCGTTCTCCGACCTCCTGTAACCGTCATGGGCTGGCTGCCAAGCGTCCAGCCTTGCGCATAAGAGTGCAAGCGGCTTATGACGTTCCGAGGACGCGAGAGGGTTTTGCGGGCACAATCAACAGCATTCGAACAAGAGCCCACGGCCATGCTGATCGACGAAGAATTCACCCTCAAGAAACTGGAAATCTTCCTGGCGTTCATGCGCACCGGCAACCTGGCCCGCGCCGCCGCCGAGCTGCAAACCAGCAATGTCAGCGTGCACCGCGCCATCCACTCCCTGGAAAACGCCCTGCGCTGCCCGCTGTTCAAACACGAAGGGCGCAACCTCACGCCGCTGGAAAGCGCCTACGTATTGGAAGAACGCGCGCAGAAACTGGTGGCCGATGTGGTCGACAGCGTACGCCTGACCCGCGAAGCGGCCGGCTTCTCCGCCGAACGTTTCAAGCTTGGCTCGTTGTATTCGCTGACGGTGAAAACCGTGCCGCAACTGATCATGGGCCTGAAGATCCGCCGCAGCGAACTCAATATCGACCTGATCCTGGGCTCCAACTTCGACCTGCTCTACAAGCTCAAGAACATGGAAGTGGACGCGATCCTGATCTCCCTCGACGAGCACGCCAACGACCCGGACTGCGAACAAATCGCGCTGTTCTCCGACGATATCTTCCTCGCCACTCCCGCCGACTCGCCCTTCGACCGCGAGCGTGAGATCGACCTCGCCGACGTGCGTGACGCAACCTTCATCACCCTCACCCAAGGCTTCGCCACCCACCAGGATGGCAACCGCGTGTTCAAGCAGGCAGGGTTCGAGCCGAAGGTGGCGATGCAGGTGAATGACATCTTCACGCTGTTGAGCATGGTCAGCTCAGGCGTAGGTTATGCGCTGCTGCCGGGGCGGATTGCAGCCGTATATGAGAACCGCGTGAAACTGATACCGCTGCAACCCAGGTATCGGTTGCAGCAGCATATTGGCGTGGTGTTTCTGAAGGCCAAGGAGCGTGATCCGAATTTGCTGGCATTGTTGGCGGAGTGTCGGATGTATGCCAATCGACAGGTGACAGCCTGACACACCGCTTTCGCGAGCAAGCCCGCTCCCACACTTGAAATGCATTCCAAATGTGGGAGCGGGCTTGCTCGCGAAGACGCCCGGCCCGACAACACACATTCCGAAGTTAGCCGACCAGCCCCCGTACGATGAAATACAGCAACGAAGGCCCAAGCAGGCAACCCAGCCCGGTGTGGAATGTCGCCGTCAGCGCGCCATACGGCACCAACCGCCGATCCGTCGCCGCCAGGCCCGCCGTCACCCCACTCACCGTGCCGGCCAACCCACCAAACACCATCGCCGAACGCGGGTTATCCAACCCCATCCAGCGTGCCGCGACCGGCGTTCCCACCATGACCAGAATCGCCTTGATCAACCCGGTGGCAATCGACAGCGCCATCACATCCGAGGTCGCGCCAATCGCCGCCCCCGTCACTGGGCCGACGATATAAGTCACGGCACCGGCACCGATGGTGGTCATGCTGATTGCATCGCGATAACCAAACGCCCAGGCCATGCTCGCACCGACGATAAATGGCAGAATCGTGCCCAATAGCAGCGCAATCACGCCGATCATCCCGGCCTTGCGCGCCTCGGTGGCTTGCACTTCAAACGCCGTTGCGACGATGGCGAAGTCGCGCAACATCGCGCCCCCCATCAACCCGATGCCGGAGAACAGCGCCAGGTCAGCCAGGCCTTTCTGGCCGCCCGTGATCGTGCCGCCGACCCACGCCAGGACCAGGCCGATGACGATAGCAATCGCCGAGCCGTGGATGCGCCCGAACGTCAGGCGCTTGGACAGCACCACGGAAATCCACATCACCACGCCGACAAAGGCAAATGCGGTGATCAAGCCGTTATGTTCCAACCCTTTTTCGATGAGATCCCACATATCAACGACCTCCCACTGGCGCGATCAGTGGCTCTTCATCGGGCAAAGGTTCGCCCTTGTGGGTACGGCTGATCAGCGCGATGGTGCAACCACACAGCACCACTGAACCAATCGCTGCCAACACCGCAACGGGGCCACCATGCAAAGCGGTCACTACGTTTTGTTGTGCGGCCATCGCCACCACCACCGGGATGTACATCGCGCCCCAGAAGCCAACGCCCATTTCGCAGTCCTTGGTCATGCCGCCGTGTTTGTGCATCCAAAGGCGGGCGCAGATCAGCAGGATCATCGCGATGCCTACCCCGCCCACATTGGATTTGACGCCGAGCAACACGCCAAGCATGTCGCCCATGATCACGCCCGCAAGCGTGCAGATCGCCAGCAATGCCACACCGTAGATAATCATTGTTGTTGTCCTCAAAGTGCTCGATCGAAATTGTTGTTTTTGTGCTTCGAAAGCCTTGGGTAGTGCTTTATCGGTGGCGTAGCCCCTCCTCTTCCAGCAAGGCCTGCAAGGTATCCAGGCGCGCACCTTCGCAGGCGATCACCGTGCCCTGTTCAAACACCCGGCGTGACAGGCCAGTGAGCACGGCGCCCGGTGGCAATTCGATTTGCAGGCGCACGCCGCGCTCGTAGGCGCTTTGTACGGTGCCGCGCCAGTCGACGATGCGGCACATGTTGAAGGCCAGGTCGTCGCGCAATTGCTCGGGGTTGTGGATAGGCCGCGCGCGGGTGCTGCTCAGGTAGGTGATACGCGGCGCCTTGAGCGGCACAAAGGCTTGCGCCAGGGCCTGGGCCGGTTGCTCCAGCAACGCGCAATGGGACGGCACGCTGACGGCCAGGCGCTTGGCGACGCCGTTGCCTTTGATGCGGTCGGCGACACGCTTCATCGCTGCGTTGCTGCCGGCGATAACGGTCTGGTTGTCGGCGTTGATATTGGCCAGGTACACCGGGCTGTCGGGGCTGTGGATGTCGGTCAGCAGGTGTTCGACAGTGGATAACTCGGGGCCGATGATCGCCGTCATGCCGTAGCCCTGTGGATAAGCGTTCTGCATCAGCTCGCCGCGCAGGCTGACGAGCCTGATCGCATCGGCAAAGTCCAGCGCACCCGCGATCACCGCCGCAGGGTAAGCCCCGATGGACAGTCCCGCGACGTAATCCGGCGTGCGTTGCAGCTGGCGGGCGTGGGCTACGCCGACAATCAGTAGGCAAAGCTGCACCGCGCGGGTGTTCGCCAGGGCTTGCGCCGAATCCAATGCGCGAACGTCTTCACCCAAGGCATCGCTGGCCTGTTCCAATACATCGGCCGGCAACGCCTGGAGCATGCCGGGGCGCTGGGCGCCCTGGCCGGGAAAGACCAGAAGGCTGCTCATGCCACGGCCTGCCAGGGATCGATGACGAGGTGCGCACCGCCGGCGGTTTTCAATAGCACCCGCCGCGATGGACCCGCCCATTCGCGCAAGGCGACGGCACCGAACGGTGTTTGCAGTTGCAGGTCCACGGTACACGCGGCCTTGTCCAACGTTGCCAGCAGGTCGCGCGCATCGTTGCGATCCAGCGGCGCGGGCGTGCGCAGAATCAAGTCCAGATCGCTCTGGGCATGCATTGCTTCAATGCCCGTTGCCAGCTCAAAACCTGCGCTGCCGGTGATGCCCCAATTCAAGGGTGCCAGCACCGGTCGCAGCTGTTCGAGTGCCTGCAAAGCCGGTAAGTCGCGTGTCGAGACAACGTCACGCAGCGCTTCCGGCACGACTCGCCGCTGCACAGCAGCAATCGGCAGTTCAGCGGCAAAACGCTGCTCACGCAGACGCCCGCGCACGCCCACCGCGACCAGGCCCGGCGCGACAATTGCGCGACGCACCACCACCGTGCCAACCGCCTCCACCGCCCACGCCGCAGCGTCAGCGGGCAGGTGCGCCGGGGTCATGCCCCAGAGCAGGTCGTGAGCGTTCACCATTGCTCCCGCAGCAATTGGCGCACCTGGCTGGAGGCGGCGCGGTTGGTCGCGCCGAGGCGCCCGCTCAAGTCGGTGCTGGCAATATCCTTGATCGCACTCACCAGGCAATCGCTGACCTGCGCCACATCCTCCGGCGTGGGCTGCTCAATGTGGCTGACCGACAAGGTTTCCCACAGCAAACCCAGGCTGGCATAACTGTCGATGTCATAGGCCATGGGCGGCACGCTGGCGGCCAGGGCTTCCAACTCTTCGACGCTGCGCAGCGTCACGCGCGCGGCCGAGGCCTTGCCCATCGCGTGCACCATCACACCGGGATCACGCAGGGCGATCAGGCGGTTGGCTTGATACCCATGGGCGAGAAACGCGCCGGACATGGCCTTGCCCACCAGCAGCGCGATCACCGGGTGCCCGGCGAGGCGAGCACGGGCGTAGCTGTCGGCGGCGGCCGCCAGGGCCTGGTGGATGCCGAGGGCTTCTTCGCGACGCCCGTAGGCTTGGCTCGGTACATCGACGATGGCGATGATGGGGCGCTTGTCGCCACGGGCGATGGCTTCATCGACGGCCTTCGCCAGACCCCAGCCTTCCAGCAGACCGACCTCACCCTTGCGTGCGCGGGGAAAGTGGTTTTGCGCGTCGGTAACCACGGCGATATAGCGCACGGGCTGTTCGCCCAGTACACCATCGGCGACTTTCAGCGAATTTGGCAAACCTTCAACGGCTGTCGCTCCGACGCTCAATGCGTTGAACCACTGCAAACCTCTCATGAGCGTTCTCCTTGATACAACTCGCGCACCGTCACCGGGTCGATCTGCGCCGTGGCGTCCAGTTCGGCCAGGCGTGCCAGGTAATACTCGGCCTGGCGGCTGCGTTGCTGGGTGGGCAGGCCTTGTTGCAGCAATGCGCTGACGGTCTGTTGAAGCTCGACCACATCATCAGCCACATATCGGTCGGCCAAGCCGCTGTTGAAACGTTGCTCGCCGCCGGTGAGGCTCCAGATGAAAGGCCGGTCGCGGGAGTCGTACTCGTCAAGCCCCGCTTCCTGTTCGATCACTTGCGGGCCATTCAAGCCCAGGCGGGCTTCGCGGGTGACGACAAGGTAACTGCACAACCCGGCCGCGATGGACATGCCGCCGAAGCAGCCGACACTGCCGGCCACCACGCCGATCACTGGCTGGTACTGGCGCAGGTCAACAATCGCCGCATGGATATCCGCGATGGCTGCCAGGCCGAGGTTGGCTTCCTGCAGGCGCACACCACCGGTTTCCAGCAGCAACACGGCGCGAGTGGGAATGCCCTTGCGATTGTCTTCGGCTGCCAGCTCCAAGGCACCGGCGATTTTCGCGCCACCCACTTCACCGAGGCTACCGCCCTGGAAGTTGCCTTCGATGGCAGCAATGACGACAGGCTTGCCATCGACGCTGCCCTTGGCGATCACCACGCCGTCATCGGCCTGGGACACCACGCCTTGGCGGCCGAGCCACGGTGACATGACGCGCTGGAACGGGTCGATCAATTCGCGGTAGGAGCCGGCGTCCAGCAGAGCCTTGGCCCGCTGCCGAGCGCCCAACTCAACGAAGCTGTGTTTGGCGAGTAAGTCAGTCATGGCCGATCTCCTCGAAACCCTGCTCCAGGCGCAAACGCACCACGCCGGGGGTGGCACCGAAATCGTGGATATCAATCTTCAAGGCCGGTGGCGTCTGTTCCTGGAAGATGCGTTCGAACAGATGCTGCCAGCGTTGTTCGGCGCCATTCACCGAGGTCTGCACCTGGATGGTCAGCCTGCCCGGGGTACCCGGTTCCAGCAGCACCTCCAGGTCGCCCGAGCCAACGCAACCTACCAGCGCTCGGCCTGTTGGCGGCTGCCCGGCGGGGAATTCAAAGGATAAGGTTTCCATCACAACGCTCCGTCGAGGCGGTCGATAAACAGGCAGGCGGCCAGCAGGTCGGCGGCGCCGCCGGGGGAGGCATTCAGGGCCAGCAGGTGTTGATCGAGTTCATGTAATTGACGACGACCGGCCAGAGTGGCGCTGCCCCCCGCGTCCAGCACGGCGCGCGCACCGCGTTGCATGGTGCTGATCCCTTCGGGACCGGCGCGGTAGAGCACGCAGGTGTCGGCCAGCTCGGTCATGATCGCCAGCAGGGCATCCAGGCGTGCGTTCTGTTCGCCTGCATTTTGCTGGCGGCTTTTATACAGTTGCGGCAAGCCGCGTTGCACAACCGAGGGGAAGCCGAGCTGGGCTTCTTCACGGGCACCGCGAGCGCCGTAGCGTTGCGCGACCTGGGCACCGTGGCTCATGGGTTGTGGGGCGTAGCGGTCGTTGAGCAGGGCTAATCTGGCTGCGTTCAGGGTGACGGCGCGGGGTTCCAGCGCCGCCGCTGCGGTCAGCAAGCCCAGGGCCCAGATCGCGCCGCGATGGGTATTCACGCCGTTGGTGGTGACGAGCATTGCTTGCTCACCCTCACGGCCGATACGACCGAGAGCTTCGCGCAAGGGCACGCCAACTTCACCCCATTCAATCGCCGCTTCAGCCATCTCCTTGAACATCGGCCACAGCGACAGCGCCGAGGCGTGCATCAGGCCCAGATGCAGATCGTGGTGGGCGCCGTTTCCACGACGGTCCACCAGAGCGGGTTTGGGCGACAAGTCAGCTTCATCGATCAGTGCATCGACGGCCATGTCCGCCAGGCGTTCGGCGAGGGTCAATTCATGCAATTTGAGTGCGCGCATTTACCAGCTCCTGAATTTGGCGGGCGGGTTGTACAAACCACCGGACCAGTCCACCAGGTCGGCCACACTTTTGGCGGCCAACAGCTCGCGGGTGGCGTCAGTACGGCGGATACCCAAGTCTTCGGGCAAGGCGATCAGGCCTTCGCGGCGCATGCGCGCGGTGTCCTTGGGGTTGTGGCGCATGCCGATGGCCGTGACACCTGCGACAGCGGCGATCATCGCCTGGCGCTCTTCGAGGGAACGCGCCTTATACAGGTAGGCGATGCCCTCTTCGGTAAGCAGGTGGGTAACGTCATCGCCGTAGATCATGATCGGCGCCAAGGGCATGCCGCTTTTGCGGGCAACTTCCACGGCGTCGAGGGTGTCGACGAAAGTGGGTTTGCCGCCTTCCTGGAAGGTCTCGACCATTTGCACCACGAGTTTCTTGCCGCGTTCCAGCAGGGCTTCCGGGGCATCGTCGTGGCGCATGTCCAGCCAGGCGGGCGTGCCATGGCGACGGCCGCGCGGGTCGTGGCCCATGTTGGGTGCGCCGCCAAACCCGGCGAGGCGGCCACGGGTCACGGTGGAGGAATGGCCGTCGCCATCGACCTGCAGGGTGGCGCCGATAAACAGGTCCACCGCATATTGGCCGGCGAGTTGGCAGAACATCCGGTTGGAGCGCATCGAGCCATCACGGCCCGTGAAGAACACATCCGGCCGGGCGGCAATGTAGTTCTCCATGCCCAGCTCGGTGCCGAAGCAGTGCACACTTTCCACCCAACCGCTTTCAATCGCGGGGATCAGCGTGGGGTGCGGGTTGAGGGTCCAGTTGCGGCAGATCTTGCCCTTGAGGCCCAGGGATTCGCCGTAGGTGGGCAGGATTAACTCGATGGCGGCGGTATTGAAGCCAATGCCATGGTTGAGCGACTGCACATTGTGTTTTTCGTAGATGCCACGGATCGCCATCATCGCCATCAACACGTGCACCGGCTTGATATGGCGCGGGTCGCGAGTGAACAGCGGCTCGATGTAGAACGGCTTGTCAGCCACCACCACAAAATCCACCCAGCTCGCCGGGATATCCACACGGGGCAGATCGGTGACGTCATCCACCAGTTGATTGACCTGCACGATGACGATGCCATCGCTGAACGCGGCAGGCTCGATCAGCGCCGGGGTGTCTTCGGTGCTGGCGCCGGTGTAGATATTGCCGGCACGGTCAGCCATGAAACCGGCGGAAAGCACGACGTTGGGGATCAGGTCCACCACCAGCCGTGCATAGAGTTCGATATAGGTATGAATCGCGCCGATTTCCAGCAGGCCGTCCTCCAGCAACTGACTGATGCGCAGGGACTGGGTGCCGGCGAAGGAGAAGTCGAGTTTGCGGGCGATCCCCTTTTCAAACAGGTCCAAGTGCTCGGAACGGCCGACACTGGGCATGATCATGTGCAAGTCGTGGAGCTTGGCGGGGTCGGCTTTTGCGAGGGAGCGCGAGAGGAAGTCGGCCTGTTTCTGGTTGTTGCCTTCCAGTACAACACGGTCGCCGGGGAGGATCAGCGCCTCAAGCGCCTCGACGATCTTGTCACTGGGCAACACCGCCCCGTCTGCATACTGCTTGACCAGCGCGAGCCGCCGCTGCTTCTCGTCGCGCCGCCGCGTCCAGCGCGAGTCGGGGGTTATTGTTGTTGTCATGGTCGCTCCACGGGTTTGCTGTCGTGGGGCTTACCTTAGGAGTGATTGAGGGGGCCATCAATCAAGCTCGGCGGCGGATCGTTACGGTTGGAGTAACAGAGCACCAACAAACATGCAGCCTCCTGTAGGGGCTGGCTCGCCAACTCCTACAGTTGACCGGTGATTCATTCCCACCTATGACCAGCAAGCAATGCTTCCATATTGCTCATTAATGTCTTAGCACTTTCCATTAACTGGCCCAGCAGCGCCTCATCTTCATCCATGTACCCTTCATATTCCGCCAGGTTCCGACGTTCATGACACAACGCCAACAACCTCACCTGCACCTTGCCGGCGTCTGCGGTATGAACCAGGCATTGAAAGACCAGATAGCGTTTGTCCGAGCGATACCCTTGCAGGCGCAAAGCCGTAAGAGCGATGGCATGGGCGGCGTTGTAAGCCAGGTCGAAACGACTGGCGAATGATAACTGTGGATTGCCAGCATCCCTCAACCGATCCCTGGCTGAACGCATCAGCCCATCACACTCCTTGCGATCCGGCGGCTCAGTCTTCAAGCCGCCGCTACGTTGCAGGTTCTCCAGATTTACCTTGTTGTCCATCCGTGGATTCCAGGGGGTTGCTCCCCATAAGATTGATCTTGTCCTGCTGCACGACCCGCTGCACAAAACTGTTCCCGGCATTCCATTTGCCGATCCAGTCTTCGGGGGTGTAAAGCGTCGGGTTGAGGGTGCGGCCCAGTTGCTCTTCCAGCGGCATGAGCCGCTCCATGACTTCACTGTAGTTGAGGCTTTCGCCGATCAACATGAGATCTATGTCACTGGATGAGTGCGCCTCGCCTTTGGCGATGGAGCCGTAGATAAACGCCCAGGTTATCTGCTTGGCGAACGGCGCCAGTACAGTGCGCAATGGTTCATCCAGACTCAGGGTCTTGCGCACGATGGCCAACAATTCCGAATAAATCGGGCATTGGGGGTTGGCTTGATAATGGGTCTGGTTGCCTTGGCGCGTCATGCTCAAGATGCCCGCCAACTGCAGACGTTCAAGCTCGCGGGTGAGGCTGCCCTTGCCCACCTGGGCCCATCGCGCAATTTCATTGGTGAAGAAGCTTTGGTCGGGTTTGCCGAACAGCAAGCCCAGTACTTTTTGTTGGGTGACGGTGAAGAGTGCAGTGCTGAGCGGCAAGGTGTGCATGGCAGCGGCCAAAGAGTCCCAAAAAGGGAACGATAGGTCCCTTTTTGGGAACGATCAAGTTTTAAGCGACTGGAGAAGGGGAAATCTGTTCCAGGGCACGGTCCACTAATAGCTGCCCCAACGCGGCCATTTGCTGGATGCCGAGCATGATTGCGCGCTGGGAGGTGTCCAGGTCGAAGGCCAGGTTGCAGGTGAGTGCGTTGAGGGAAGACAGGGTTTCGCTGGCGTTGACCAGCAGGGTTTCGGTGTTTTCGTGCGGGTTTACGGTGAAGGGCGGCGGATTGGGGGTAGGTTTGACCATGATGAAGCTCCTAAACAGTGACTAAGGAGCGCCACCGTTCGCTTGCACGCGAATGAGGGTGGCGACCGTGCGCAGGTGTGCAAGACCGGGCCTGTTTAGGACACCCAGCAGGTCCGAAGACCTCCTGCGCGCAGCCGCCATAAAGCAGCGAGCACAAAAAACGCCCGTTGGATGGCTGGGCGTTTGTACGCCTAAACAGTTTCGTCGGACTTGCACGTCCGTGTCACCGTTTTTTGCGATGACAGAACGAAGACTAGGCGCGCTGACGGCACGCGACAAGTTCATGCACAGCCCAAAATCTTGCAGGAAAAATCCGAGAGCCCATTCGGCCTACAACTTCATATCTATGGTCACAGCGCCCAACCCTTCCAGCGGGTAGCTGCGGTATTCATAAACCTCCCCACGAACAAGCCACCCGGCTCACCCAGGTGAAATCCTGCTTGAAGATGTAATCCCTACCCTGGACATCACCATCACCGAAATGGCCCGGCGCCTGGGATTCGCCCGTGAGACGTTTTCGAGAATTTTGCATGGGCGTGCGCCTGTCAGTCCTGACTTGGCGGTGCGGCTTGAGCGGGCAGGTGTGAGCACTGGGCAGTTATGGCTGTCGATGCAAAGCGCCTATGACTTGTGGCAGGCCGAGCATCGGGAGCAGCCAGTGATTGAGCGGTTTGCGCGGATTGATTGAGGCCTAAAGGCACGCACAATCCCCTGTAGGAGCTGGCTTGCCAGCGATAGCGGTGGGTCAGTTGTTAATGAGTGGGCTGGCAGACCGTCATCGCCGGCAAGCCGGCTCCTACAGGGATCTATGCCAAACCGGATTCGACCAGCAGGGCCTCAAGCCCCATGAGATCCGGCACCCTCGCCACATGCTCCCCCACCTGCACCGCCGCCAACTCCAGCGAGCACAGCGGCACGTCCACGTAACTCAACTCACTGTCGAGCTTGTACGAGCGTGGAATGCCCTGGATCACCAGCGCAATAAACTTCAACGTCGGCCGCCCACCCAACGCATTCAACACCACGATCCGCGAGCGTTCGCCGGTTACGCTCGCTTCGCCGCACACCGCTTCAAAGCTGATCAGTGGTATTTGCCGATCGCGCCAGGTCACTTGCCGCAAATACCACGGGGGGGCATCGCTGGCCGGTTCGCCGCGCTGGAAGTCGATCAATTCGGCAATGGCGACGTTAGGCAACACCAGGTGGCGGTCGGCCAGGGGCAGCAGCAGGCCGGTGAGTTGGCTGGTGCGGTGGTCAAGCATGGGACTTGCTCCAGTAGGCGATGCTTTCGAGCAGCACCGACTCTTGGTACGGCTTGCCGAGGTAGTCGTTGACGCCGATGGCCATGGCGCGGTCGCGGTGTTTCTGGCCGGTGCGCGAGGTGATCATGATGATCGGCAGGCGCATCAACCGGGGGTCGTTGCGCACTTGGGTGGCGACTTCAAAACCGTCCATGCGTGGCATTTCGATGTCGAGCAGCATCAGGTCCGGGGTGTGTTCTTCGAGCACAGCGAGCGCGTCGATGCCGTCTTTGGCGGTGAGGACGTTCATGCCGTTGCGCTCCAGCAGACGGCTGGTGACTTTGCGCACGGTGACGGAATCATCCACTACCAGCACCAGCAACGGGCGCTTTTTCAGCGGGTCGTTGAGGATCAATGGCAGGTCAGCCGTTTGCGCCGGCAACGCGGGTTGCCGCGCACGGATATGCGCCAGCAAGTCGATAATCAGCACCACGCGGCCATCACCCAGGATCGTCGCACCCGACAAACCCTGCACACCGGCAAACTGCGGGCCCAGGCCTTTGACCACAATCTCCCGCGTACCGGCCATGGCGTCCACATGGATGGCCACGCGCCGCTCGTTGCACTGCACCAATAGCACCGGGACCGGTTGATAGTGGCCCAGCAGTTTCGGGCGGCTGACGGTGTGCAGCAGGTCGCCCAAGTAAAACAGCTCGTAGCGCTGCCCGGCGTATTCATATCGCGGCGGGTCTTGCTGATAGTGCCCGGCCAGCTCATGGGGCAGCACGCGCACCAGGCCTTCGATGGTGTTGAGCGGAATCGCGTATTGGTCGTCTGCACACTGCACCATCAATGCGCGGTTGACCGACACGGTGAACGGCAAGCGAATGCGAAAGTGCACGCCTTCGCCCGGCGTCGAATCGATGACCATCGAGCCGCCCAACTGACGCACTTCCTCATGCACCACGTCCATGCCCACGCCGCGACCGGAAATCTGCGTGATCTTTTCCGCCGTGGAAAACCCCGGTTGCAGGATGAACTGCAACACGTCGCGGTCGCTGATGTCTTGATTCGGGTCGAGCAACCCACGCTTGATCGCCTTGCGCCGCACGGCCTCCAGCGGAACGCCGGCGCCGTCGTCACGCATGTCGAAGACGATGTCGCCGCCTTCGTGGGTCAGGTCCAGGGTGATGCGACCTTTTTCCGGCTTACCAGCCAACAGCCTTGCGTCGCGGGATTCCAAGCCATGGTCCACGGCGTTGCGCAGCATGTGTTCCAGCGGCGCGGCCATGCGCTCCAGCACGTTGCGGTCCATCTCCCCCTCGGCGTTGCCGACGATAAACTCCACGTCTTTGCCCAACTCCTCCGCCACCTGACGCACGATGCGCTTGAGGCGCGGCAACATGCGTTCGAACGGCACCATGCGCGTGCGCATCAGGCCTTCCTGCAACTCGGTGTTGATGCGCGCCTGTTGCTGCAACAGGTCGTGGGCGTCCTCGTTGCGGCGCTCAAGGGTGTCCTTGAGGTCGAGCAGGTCGGAGGCGGACTCGGACAGCGCGCGAGACAGTTGCTGCAACTGCGAATGACGGTCCATTTCCAGCGGATCAAAGTCTTCATAGCCCAGGCGCTCGGCTTCGGCTTGCTGGCGGCTGAGGATGCGGCCCTGGGTTTCAGTGTCGAGGCGTCGCAGTTGGTCGCGCATGCGCTCGATGGTGGTTTCCACTTCGGTGAGGGCGATGCGTGCGTCGTTGACTTGTTGTTCGATGCGGCCACGGAAGATCGAGGTTTCACCGGCCAGGTTGACCAGGTCGTCGAGCAGCTCGGCAGAGATCTTCACCATATCGGCCATCGGGTCGACGACGGCCTCCGCCTTGCCTGCAGGCAGCGCCACCGGCGTCACCGGTTCGTCGCTCGGATGTACCAGGGTTTTGATGCGCTCGATGAGCTTGTCCACCGAACCGACCGGCAAACCATCCGCCACCGCGTCGATCATCTGCGCCAAACGGTCGTGGCAGCCTTGCAGCAACGCGAACAGCTCCGGGGACGGCGCGAGCAAACCAGCGGACAGGCCTTCGTAGAGAAACTCCAGCTCATGGGCCAGGTCGCCGATGGGCGCGATCTCGACCATACGTGCGCCGCCCTTGAGGGTATGCAGGTCGCGCAGCAGGGTTTCCACTTCTTGGCGATTGCCCGGCTCTGCCTGCCAGCGCGACAGCGCAGCACTGGAACTGTCGAGGATGTCGGCGGCTTCTTCGAGGAAGATATCCAGCAGCTCAGGGTCGGCGCCGGACGCTGGCGGTGCGGCGGCCGGTGCCGCTGGCGCGCTGCCCTGGCGCAACGCCCGCACCCTGGCGATCAGCTCGACACTGTCGCTCAGCGGCTGGTGATGGTGCAGTTCTTCAAGCTGCAAGGCGAGGCGTTCATGGCTCGCCATCAGCACGTGGGACAGTTCGGCAGTGTAGCTGTAGCGGCGGTCCACCAGCCCTTCGTACAGGCATTCCAACTCATGGGCCAGATCGCCAATGGCCTCGATTTCAGCCATGCGCGCACCGCCCTTGAGGGTGTGCAGGTCGCGTTGCAGCGACGACAGCGGTGCGGCGTTGTCGGGCTCCAGCAACCAGCGCTTGAGCGACTGCCCGGCGCTGTCGAGGATGTCCACGGCTTCTTCGAGGAAGATCTCGACGATCTCGTCGTCCCTCTCCGTTTCGTGATCCAACTGCTGTGTGGCGGCGCCCAGTTCGGAAACACTCAACACCCGGCTGCCGTCGCTTTTGATCAGGCCGGTGGCGGACGGGTCGAGGGCTTCATCCAGCAGCTCGCGCAGGGCTTCGACGCGGGCTGGCGCCGGGCTGATTTCCTGGCCGGCGGCCAGTTGGTCGAGCATGCTGATCAGCGCTTCATGGGCCTGTTCGGCCTCATGGAAAAACCGCTCACTGACGGCCAGGCTGCTTTCCTCAACAGCGCCATACAGGTCGAGCAAGGCTTCACACAGTGCATCGATGGCGTGCAGGTCAGCGACGTGTGCGCCCTCCCCCAAGGTGGTCAGTTCGTCCAGCAGCGCGGTGAGTTCCTGGCGCTCGCCGGGGTGTTGCTGCCAGCGACGCAGCAGGTTTTCGGCATCGAGCAGGATGTCCATGCCCTGCGCGAGGAAGTTGGCGATCAGCTGAGGGTCGCGCTTGATGCGCACGTCGAGCAGCGCTTCAAGCTGATGATCCAGTAGGCTTTGGGTACGGTTGATCAAGTCCTCTGCACCTTTGATCGGCGCCAGGGGATCGCTGTCCAGATCGCGTAAACCCCGTTGAAACAGACCTTCGGCTTCCAACAGCAACTCCACCTCGTCCAGGTCCAGCGGCAGGCGGTGGGCCTTGTATTCGCGGGTCAGGTGGTCGAGCGGGCGGGCCAGCTCGGCGATCGGCAACACGCCCGCCATGTAGGCGCTGCCCTTGAGGGTATGCAGGGCGCGTTGCAGTTCATCGCTGACTTGCAATGGCACGTGCTCGGCGGCCTGGTGCAGGAAGTGATTGAGGCTGTCCAGATGGCTCTGGGCTTCGTTGCGGAAGATCTCCAGCAGCATCGGGTCATGAGGCTCGGCGGCCGGCACCGGCATGCCGCTGGCCAAGGCGTGGGCGCGGGCGGCCAGGGCGTCGACCTCATCCCTTTGGCGCTGGTCGTCGATGGCAAAGTCAGCGATCAACTCCGGCAGCAAGGCCACCGCTTCATCCAGTACCTGCTGCACGTCGGGGCCAAGGGTCACGCTACGCTCGAGCACACGGTTCAGCAGGTTCTCCACCGCCCAGGCCAGCTCGGCCAAGACCAGGGCGCGGACCATGCGGCCGCTGCCCTTGAGCGTGTGGAAGGCACGGCGCATTTCGCCCTGGGCGATTTTGTCCGCACTGTTGGGTAGATTGCGGTGCAGCACCTCAAGCACTTCGTCGGTCTCTTCAAGGAAGACCTCGCGCAGTTCATCGTCGATGGGTTCTTCATCGGCCGGCGGCGGCAGCAGGCTGCCGGGGCGCTGGAGGGCGGGCGGGTTAAGGCGCGACGTGGGACTGGCCAGCGCGTCGAACTGCGACTGGCTCGGCGTAACCTCCACCGCACGTGCTCCGTCCGGTGCAACCAGGGCTTGGCGCCAGGGTTTCTCGGCAGGCAGGTAACCCAGCGCCGCCAGGCCGTGCGTGGCCAGCTCCAGCACCCGTTCCCCTGCGGCATCGGGGTCTTGGAGCATCCGTTCGAGGTAGTATTCCAGGCTGCTGATCACGTCGGCGAAATGCGCCAGTTGCCCCTCGGAGGGTGGTGCGTCGTTACCCATCAACTGTTCATCAACATAATCCGTGCAGCCGCGCATCAGGCTTGCCGCGCGGGGCAACGGAATCATCGCCAAAGCGCCGCGCACCTGGCTCAGCAGCTCCGGCAGGGACTCCAGGCGTTGGCGGTCCCAGTCGGCTTCAATGCAGTCGATCACCAGCTCCTTGGCTTGCTTGAGGCACTGGCAGGATTCACGGATCACCAACTGATGGATCTGGGTCAGGTCGGTGGTGGGCAGGCGGTTTTCTTCGCGGCTTTCCGGCTCGACGGTACCGACCATGCCTGCCAGTGTGGCTTCGACGTAGAGCAACGCGCCGGCGACGTCCATCAGCACTGCGTCGTTGGGTTCGCGTTGGCCTTGAACCAGGCTCAACACCACGGCGAGTTGGTCGATGATGACTTTACGCGGCTGGCCGAAGCCCAGCACCGCCAGGGTATCGGCGATCTGCCGCAGCGGCGCGAGCAACGCATCGAGGTCGCTGGTGTGCTGGCGGTCACTGCGTACGAACAAATCGAGGCGTTCCTTGACCCGCACCAGCTCTTCACACAAGGCCCCCAGCACCGAGCCCATGGCGTTGCGGTCCGGCCCGGCCAGGCGGGCGCGTTCGGCGTCGACTAACGCACTGTCGGGCAAGGCTTCATCCAGGCCGTAGCGCTCTTTCAGGCTTTGCATGCGCGGCGTCGGCCGGGTGACCTTGGCGACATAGAACAGCAGGCTCTTGAGCAGCTCATCCGGTGCCGGCTGGTTGATCCCGCCGATGCCCTGGGCCAGCAGACGCTTGAGTTGTTTGTCGCTGGCCTTGAGCAGGCTGCGCAGCGCCGGGCTGTTGGCGATCACGCCAGTGAGCATGCCTTCGACCAGTGCCGAGGTGACTTGCCACAGCGGCAACAGCGGCGCGCCTTGGCACAGCGTTTCAAGGCGCGCGAACACCCGCGCCATGTCTTCCAGGTTGCTGGGCCCATGATCTTCGCGCAGCAGCCCGGCAAGGGCCTGTTGCAGCAGTTGATGCCACTGGCGCAGTTGCTCTTTCAGGTCGGGCACCGCGCGTTGGGCCAGGGCCTCGTCGGGCAGCGGCGCTATCGTCAGCAGTTGCGGGCTGAACAGACTGGTTTCCGACAGCAGGCTTTCGCCGTGCGCGCTGCGCAGGTCATTGAGCAGTGGCAACACCACCAGCGGCAGGTCGCGGCGGGCGCTGTGCACGCGGTCCAGGTACAACGGCAATTGAGTCAGGGCCTGCTGCAGCAGACGGATGCTTTCGTCGCGCTGGCTGACGCTCCCGGCTTGCAGGGCCAGCGCCAGTTCTTCGATTTCCTCGGCCAGCAGCGCCGCGCCGTAGAACTCGACCATCTGCAACGCGCCATGCACTTGGTGGACACACGCCAGGCACTCGCTGATCGCTTCGGCGTCTGTAGTCTCGACATAAGCGTCCAGCGCCGAACGGGCCTGTTTCAGGGTTTCGGCAATGTCGCCCTTGACCCATTCGAGGGCCACGTAGTCGTGCCGATCAACCATAACTGCTCCGCTTAGAATTCGTGGGTTGCTGATGTTGCCAAGATCTCCCGACTGGTGGAGATCAAATGTGGGAGCTGGCTTGCCTGCGATAGCGGTGGGTCAGCAACACATCTGTATCTGACAGACCGCTATCGCAGGCAAGCCAGCTCCCACAGTTGGACTGTGGTGTTCTTCAGATAGCATTTCAATCATTGACCTGCTTGGGCGGCGGGAGGGTGAACCCCGACACCGACCGGCGCAACTGGCTAGCCATTTTCGCCAGGTTGCCAATGCTTTCAGCCGTCGCCGTGGAGCCCGACGAGGTCTGGGTGGTGATCTGCTGGATCACATTCATCGTCAGGGAAATCTGCCCCGCCGACGAGGTCTGTTGCTGCGCCGCGTTGGAGATGCTCTGGATCAGCGCCGCCAGGGTTTTCGACACGCCTTCGATCTCTTCCAGCGCCACCCCGGCGTCCTGGGCCAGCCGCGCACCGCGCACCACCTCGGTAGTGGTCTGCTCCATGGAAATAACCGCTTCGTTGGTGTCGGCCTGGATCGCCCGCACCAACGTTTCAATCTGCCGGGTCGCCGCCGATGAACGCTCGGCCAGGCGCTGCACTTCATCGGCGACCACCGCAAAACCGCGCCCGGCATCCCCCGCCATGCTCGCCTGGATCGCGGCGTTGAGGGCGAGGATGTTGGTCTGGTCGGCAATGTCGTCGATCAGGCTGACGATGTCGCCAATCTCCTGGGACGACTCGCCCAAGCGTTTGATGCGCTTGGCGGTGTCCTGGATCTGCTCGCGAATGTTGTCCATGCCGTGGATGGTGTTGTGCACCACCTCGTTGCCCTTGTTGGCGATTTCCACCGAGCGCTCCGCTACCGCCGAGGACTCGGCGGCGTTGGCCGAAACCTGATCGATGGACTGGGCCATCTGGTTGATTGCGGTGGAAGCTTCAGCGATCTGCTGGGCCTGATGCTCCGACGCCTGGGCCAGGTGCATGGCGGTGGCCTGGGTGTCCTGCACCGCACCAGCGACTTGCCCGGCGGTCAGGTTGATGGTGGCGACCAGGTCGCGCAGTTGGTCGACGGAATAGTTGATGGAGTCGGCGATGGTGCCGGTGAAGTCTTCGGTCACCGATGCGGTCACTGTGAGGTCGCCGTCGGCCAGGTCTTCGATTTCATCCAACAGACGCATGATCGCGTTCTGGTTGCGTTCGTTCTTCTCGGCAGTTTCGTGCAATTGGCGGTTGGTCTCGCGCACCATCACCAGGCCGATCAGGATGATCGAGGTCAGCGCCAGAAGGCCCAGCACATAGCCGCCGATGGTGTCGAAGCTGCGCCCGCTGGCGAGGTTTTCAAACCCGGTGGCCAGGTGCGAGGCTTCCTCAAGCAGCGTTTGCGACAGGTTGAAGATATTGCTCGCCGAGGCTCGCACCTGGAACAACTGCGGCGAGGTTTCGAGGATTTCATCCACGGAGCCGGAGACAAACTCGAACAGCTCGGCGATTTCCGTCAGGCGTGCGCGGGCGTCGCGGTCTTCGACCTGGGTGATGCGCAGGCCGGGGTTGCCCTGGAGCATGCCGCTGAGCACCTGGCCAAAGCGGTTGGCATCACGGCCAAAGGCGTCGGCGGCCTGCACGGCGGTTTCGTCGCCGGCCAGCACGGTGTTCACCGCGCCAAGGATGCGTTCGGCCAGCAGTGATTGGCGCTGGGCCAACGCTACTTGGCTGGCCGGCGCGCCACGCTGCAGGAGGATGTCAACGACCTTTTCCGACTCCATCTGCAGTTGCGGCACGGTTTCGGCAAGGGTCGCCGCCACCTGATGCAACGACAGCACGGTCTGCTCACTGGCGAGGATCGCATCGGTGTTCTTCAGCAGCGCTTCCCAGTCGGTCTGTACCGCGCGCATCTCGGCGCGTACGGCGCTGGGTGCGGCAGGCAGGCCGGTTTGCGGATCACCTTTTTTCAGGTAACCCCAGCGCTGGGCGAAGTCGTTGCGCGCCTCCCCCAGCAACTTGAACGCAGCCGCCTTGCCGGCGGCGGCTTCGGTGGCGTTCTTGGCAATGCGCTGGGACAGCACGCGCAACTCACCGGCGTGGCCAATGTACTGCTTGTCATAGGTGGACTGGGTGTTGAGGTAGGCGAAATTGGCGAACAGCAACATGATGAACACGATCAGTGCAATGAATAGCACGACGATCTGCGAGCGACTGCGCGAGCCGGCCTGGGGTTTTGGCGTGGTAGCGGTGGTCATGCGGCAACATCCATGAAGCCAGGGGCCTGGGCCAGAGCGAAGGGGCTGAAGACCTGCCAAAGCGGGTCGCCATCGAACCGGCCCTGGATAAACGGAGCGGCGGGGGCGTCGTTGGCCAGCCATGCGTCTTGTGCGAAATGCTGCATCCCCATCACCTCGTCCACCAGCAGCCCCACAAACAGGTCGTTATATTCCACCACCAACACCCGCCGCTGTTTGCCCGCCTTGGACAGCTCAAGGCCGAGAAAGCCGCCCAGGTCCATTACCGGCAGCAAGCGCCCACGCAGGTTGGCCACGCCCTTGACCCAGGCCTTGACCCCGGGCATCAGCGTGCAACGCGGTTCATGCAGGACTTCGGCGACTTCGCCCATGGGCGCAACATACCAATGCTGGCCCAGGCGAAAGCCGATCCCGCTCCAGCGTTGCAGGCGGGTTTCCTGGGACGGCAGGTCAGCCGCCAGCAGACGGCAACGTTGGTCGATGCCCAACAGCAGCTCGAAGGCGGTTTGCGACTCGGTCATGATGGCGGACCGTCAGCCGGCCAATACCTTGTTCAGGGTGGCGATCAGGGTTTCTTCGTCCACCGGCTTGGTCAGGTAATCCTTGGCGCCCTGGATCTTGTCGGTTTCCTGGTCCTTGGTGGTGATGATGATGATCGGGATGCCGTTGGTTTCCGGCTCCTTGGACAGCTGGCGGGTGGCCTGGAAGCCATTCAGGCCAGGCATCACGATGTCCATCAATACGGCGTCGGGCAGTTCCAGGCGGGCCAGGGCCACGCCATCCGCGCCGTTTTCGGCCTTGAGGACTTGATGACCATGCTTTTCCAGCATGCCCGTCAGTTTGTACATTTCGGTCGGCGAGTCGTCGACGATCAGAACACGTGCCATGGTTTTCCCCACTACATAGGTGGACGCCGGCCCTTGTGAGGCGGCGTCAGTGTGCTTGTTCTACTGCGGCGAACCCCGGCACGTAGGCCTTGATCGCACCCAGCAGTTCGTCCTTGCTGAAAGGCTTGGTCAAAAACTGATCGACACCGACAATGCGCCCCTTGGCCTTGTCGAACAGGCCGT
>Ga0308171_1001609_pt1 | contig 28885 bp, 26 predicted proteins | sample PhyGR1_FD_202135 | JGI IMG/M metagenome (GOLD analysis project Ga0308171, IMG submission 202135) | Phyllosphere microbial communities from UC Gill Tract Community Farm, Albany, California, United States - DLSLSG.R1 | ecosystem: Host-associated > Plants > Phyllosphere > Unclassified | place: USA...
CGCCAGCACGCCGAACCAGAGCAGCATCACCGGCCCGAACACGCGGCCGACCGACTCGGTGCCCCAGCGCTGCACGAAGAAGAGCCCGATCAGCACCAGCAGCGTGATCGGCACCACATAGGGCTTGAACACCGGCGTGGCGACTTCCAGCCCCTCGACGGCCGACAGCACCGAGATGGCGGGGGTGATCAGGCTGTCGCCATAGAACATGGCCGCGCCCAGCAGCCCCAGGCCGGCGACCGCCCGCCACGCCCAAGGGCGTGCGCCGCCGCGCTCCAGCGCCTGCGCGGCCAAGCCCTGCAGCGCGAGGATGCCGCCTTCGCCATCGTGGTCGGCGCGCAGCACGAACACCACGTACTTCAGGGTGACCACCAGCATCAGCCCCCACAGCACCAGTGACAGCAGGCCGAGCACGGCGGCCCGGTCCAGCGCCACGCCGTGCTCGGGGTTCAGACATTCCTTGAAGGCATAGAGCGGCGAGGTGCCGATGTCGCCGAACACCACGCCGAGCGCGGCCACCGTCAGGGCGGATCGTGCGGCCAGGCCGCGGGCAGAGGCTTGCGCGCGTGCCGGGGTGGAGGTCATGGGGGAGAAGGGCAGTGGAGCGTCGGCGCATTGTGCGTCGGCGGCCGGGGCCCGTCACGCAGGGCGGCGGCGTTGTGATGCACCCGCGCCACGTTGCGCGAGGGCGGCGCGCGGGCCGCCGGAGCGCCGGGGCGCGCATCCCCAAGGTTTCAATCGCCTTTCAGGCCCGCAGCGCTGGACCTGACTGCGTTTGCAGCTATGAAAAGCGTAGCAGCCGGCAGGCGGCTCAGCGCCCCACGGCTTTTTCCAGCTCGGCCTTGTTCATCTTCGAGCGGCCGGCGATGCCCTTCTTGCGCGCTTCTTCGTACAACTGCTCGCGCGTGCGGCCCTGCGCGCCGCTGTGCGAGCGCTTCCCGCCGCGCACCGGCGCCGGCGTGTCTCGCACGGTCTTGGGGTTGGGATCCTTGGCCTCGCCGTGCTGGGCGCGCTCCTTGTTCACGGTCCGCGCGGCGATCGACTCCGCAGTCTTGGTGCTGCGTCCCTGCTCCTTCAGGCTGTCCTTGATGTGTTCGTACTGGCGTTCGCGCTTGGCGCTCCAGGCGGCTTTGGGCATGGCGGACCTTTCGAGATGACGACGATCCGGCGATCTGAACCTCCCCCGCGGCGCCCGCCTGTCGGCCAGAGGGCGCGGCGGACGTAGGACACACCGCGATGGCCGGGCCTGGGTGGCGCCTCCTAGGGTTTCACCCAGGCGCTGGCCGAGAGCGTTCGACTACGATCAAAACGTTATCCAAGCTAATCATTTGGCGGTGATGATGAATCGCATCCTGCTGCCATTTCCGAGGTATCGCCATGCCCACTGCATCCCCACCCACGGCCTACACCCATCTCCAGGTGCGTCATGAAGGCGCGGTGACCTGCCTGACGCTGAACCGGCCGCACAAGCGCAACGCCCTCAGCCTGCAGGTCATCGCCGAACTGCGCCATGCCATCGACCACCTGCCCGAATCGACCGGCGCCGTCGTGCTCGATGGCGCGGGCGAGCACTTCTGCGCGGGGCTCGACCTGAGCGAGCTGGCCGAGACCTCGCCCGCCGAGGGGCTGATGCACTCGCGCACCTGGTACGAGGCGTTCGAGCGTATCCAGTTCGGCCGCTGCCCCGTGGTGTGCGTGATGCACGGCGCGGTCATCGGCGGCGGGCTGGAGCTGGCCTCGGTCGCCCATGTGCGGGTGGCCGAGCAGGGCGCGTACTTCGGTCTGCCGGAGGGCCAGCGCGGCATCTTCCTGGGGGGTGGAGGGTCGGTGCGCGTCTCCAAGCTGATCGGCGCCTCGCGCGTGGCCGAGATGATGTTGACCGGGCACGTCTACACGGCGGACGAAGGCCTAGCGATCGGCCTGGCCCACCACGTGGTCGCCGCCGGCGAGGGCCGCCGCAAGGGCATGGAGCTCGCGGCGCGCATCGCCACCAACGCGCCGCTTTCCAACTTCGCCATCATGCACGCGCTGCCGCTCATCGCCGAGCAGCCCATGTCGCACGGCCTCATGACCGAGGGCCTGATGGCCACCATCACCCAATCCGACGCCGAAGCCAAGGCCCGCATGCAGGCCTTCCTGCAAAAGCGCGCCGGCAAGGTCACCCCCGAAGCCCACCAAGGAGCCCGCTGATGGACGCGCAAGTGACGTTGACCCATGACCTGCAACCCCTGGTGGCGCCGCGCTCGGTCGCCATCGTGGGCCTGTCGACCAAGCCCGGCTCGGCCGGCATGGTGGTGCTGCAGAACCTGATGACGGCGGGCTACGGCGGCGACCTGCACCTGGTGGGGCGCAGCGGCGGCGTGGTCGATGGCCGCACCGTGCTGACCTCGGTGGCCGAACTGCCCGAGGGCGTGGACCTGGCCATCCTGCTGCTGCCGTCCGACGTGGTGCTGGACACCGTCCGCGCCTGCGTGGCGCGCGGCGTGCGCGCCGGCGTGTGCTTCGCCTCCGGCTTCGCCGAAATGGGCGACGAGGGGCGCGCCAGGCAGCAGGAGATCGCCGACACCGCCCGCGCCGGCGGCATGCGACTGCTGGGCCCCAACACCATCGGCTTCTTCAACAACGTGGACGGCTTCCACGTGTCCATGGTCAAGCTCACGCTGCCGCCCCGCCTGCGCCCGCAAGACGGTCCGGCCGTGGCCGTGGTGGCGCAAAGCGGCGGCATCGGCGTGCACGTGTCGGCCGCGCTGCAGTCGCGCGGCGTGCCCGTCTCCTACGTGCTGGCGACCGGCAACGAGGCGCAGATCGGCCTGGCCGAGGTGCTGCGCTTCCTGGCACGCGACCGGGCCACCGCCACGGCGGTGATCTATGCCGAGCAGATCCGCTCCGTGCCCGACGTGCTGCAGGCCCTGGCCGACATGCGCGCCGCCGGCAAGCGCGTGGTGCTGCTGCACCCCGGCCGCAGCGAACTCGCGCAGCAGGCCACCAGCTCGCATACCGGGGCCCTGGCCGGCAACCATGCGGCCATGCGCCTGGCGGTGGAGCGTGCCGGCGTGCTGGTGGTGGACAGCCTGGAAGAGGCCATCGACCTGGGCGAGCTGATGCTGCGCTTTCCCGTGCCGCCCGTGGGCGGCCTGGGCCTCATCACCGCCTCCGGTGCCCTGTGCGGCATCGCGCTCGACTACCTGGAGCCGCTGGAGCTGGCCATGCCGCCCATGTCCGCGGCGCAGGTCGAGTCGCTGCGCGAACACCTGCCGGCCTACACGCCCCCGCGCAACCCGCTGGACCTGGGCACGCTGGTCGACCCCAGGCCCGACCTGATCGGCCTGGGCGTGGTCGCGCAGCAGGAAGACCCGGCCATCGGCAGCCTGCTGGTCTCGCTGCCCATGCCCTCGCCGCAGCAGGCGCCCGTGTGGCTCGACTCCTTCCTGCAGGGCATGAAAGGACGCAGCAAGCCCGCCATCTTCGTGATGCAAAACGAGGGCGTGCCGCTGCCGGCCGAGGTGCAGGAGATGGCCGTGCGCTCGGGCACCGTGCTGATGCGCTCGCCCGAACGCGCGTTGCGCGCCCTGGCCCGCTTCGCCCGGCACGGCCGGCTGCAGGCGGAATGGCAGGCCCCATCCGATGCGGCCGCCACCACGGCGCTGGCAGGCCTGCCCGCGCTGCCCCACGGCACGCTGCCGGAATGGCAGGGCAAGGAACTGCTGCGCGCAGCGGGCCTGGCCACGCCGGCCGGCGCGCTGGCCACCACGCCGGATGATGCCGTGGCCGTGGCGGCGCGCATCGGCTACCCGGTGGTCATCAAGGCCCAGGCGGCGCGCCTGGCCCACAAGACCGAGGCCGGCGGCGTGCTGCTGAACCTCCGTGACGAAGCCGCGCTGCGCGCTGCCTGGCAGCAGTTGCATGACAACATCCGCCGCCACGACGCCAGCCTGGTGCTGGACGGCGTGCTGGTCGAGGCCATGGGCGAGCGCGGCGTGGAGTTGGTGATCGGCGCCGTGCGCGATCCGCAGTGGGGCCCGGTCGTGATGGTGGGCCTGGGCGGCATCTGGGTGGAGGCGCTGGGCGATGTGCAGCTCATGCCGGCCGATCTGCCGCTGCCGGCCATCGTCTCGCGCTTGCGGGCGCTCAAGGGCGCCAAGCTGCTGCAAGGCTTCCGTGGCGCGCCGCCGGTCGATCTGCAGGCCGTGGCGCGGGCCGTGGCCACCGTGGGCGCGCTCATGGCCGCACGCCCCGACATCACCGAGATCGACATCAACCCGCTGATGGCCTATGGCGAAGGGCGGGGCGTGCTGGCGCTCGACGCCCTGGTGGTCGCGCGGTGAGCACCGACTTCCTCGACGCGGTGGTCGCCATCGACATGCACACGCATGCGACGCGCTCCACCCGCAACCCGCCCGACGAGGTGGCCATCGCCATCGACGCGGCCATGGACGCGTACTTCAAGCAGTCGCTGCCGCGCCCGACCATCGACGAGACGGCCGCCTACTACCGCGAGCGCCGCATGCTGGCGGTGATCTTCCCGGTCGATACCGAACGCGAGACCGGCCAGGCGCGCATCACCAACGAAGAGGTGGCGCAAGACGCCGCCCGCCACCCCGATGCGCTGATCCCCTTCGCCAGCATCGACCCGTTGCGCGGCAGGATGGGTGCACGCGAGGTGCGGCGCCTGGTGGCCGATTTCGGTGTGCGCGGCTTCAAGTTCCACCCCTCGGCGCAGGGCTTCTACCCCAACGAACGGGCCGCCTACACCGTCTATGAAGCCATCGCCGAAGCCGGCCTGCCGGCCATCTTCCACAGCGGCCAGACCGGCGTGGGCGCGGGCCTGCCGGGCGGCGGCGGAATCCGCCTGAAATACTCGGATCCGATGTTCCTCGACGACGTGGCGGTGGACTTCCCAGCCATGCCCATCGTCATCGCCCACCCGTCCTTCCCCTGGCAGGACAATGCGCTGGCCGTGGCCACGCACAAGCCGAACGTGTACATCGATCTCTCGGGCTGGTCGCCGCGCTACTTTCCGCCGCAGCTGGTGCAATACGCCAACACGCTGCTCAAGCACAAGGTGCTGTTCGGCTCCGACTACCCGGTCATCACGCCGGACCGCTGGCTCCACGATTTCGAGGCGCTGGACATCCGCCCCGAGGTGCGCCCGCTGATTCTCAAACGCAACGCGATCCGGCTGCTGGGCCTGGACCGCGACCCGGTGCTGGGTCGCTACCAGCGCCTGCAGCCGCCGCCGGCGGCGGGCTGCTGCTGACCGGACGGAAGGAATGAAGGAACAAGGCCCGGTCATGAACCCACCTGCAACCGACCTGCCTGTCCGGCCCACGCTGGTGCTGCTGCCGGGCCTCTTGTGCGACGACGCGGTCTGGGCGGACCAGCGGGCCGCGCTGCGCGCACGGTACGACGTGGTCGTGGGCGACTACGGCCGGCTGGATCGCATCGACGCCATGGCCCGCCACATGCTGCGGACCGTTGCGGCCCCGCGCCTGCTGCTGGCCGGTCATTCGATGGGCGGCCGCGTCGCGCTCGAGATGGTGCGCCAGGCGCCGGAGCGCGTCGCCGGGCTGGCCCTGCTGGACACCGGCACCGCACCCCGACCCGCAGGTCCTGCGGGGGAAGAAGAACGCCAGGGCCGCCTCGCCCTGCTGGCACTGGCCCGGGCCGACGGCATGGCCGCGATGGCGCGGCGCTGGGCCGCACCGATGGTGCACCCCGACGTGGCCGGAACGCCGCTCTTCGAGCGCATCGTGGCCATGGTGGCGCGCAGCGACCCCCACCGCTTCGCCGCGCAGATCGAGGCCCTGCTGCACCGGCCCGACGCGCAGCCCGTGCTGCAAGGCCTGCGCTGCCCCCTGCTGCTGCTGTGCGGGCGGCAGGACGTCTGGAGCCCGCCCGAGCGCCACGAGGCCATGCACGCGGCGGTGCCGGGTTCCATGCTGTGTCTGGTGGATGCCTCGGGCCACATGAGCCCCATGGAGCAGCCCGAAGCAGTGTCGGCCGCGCTGGCGCGCTGGGCGGGGGCGTGTGCGCATGGCCGCTGACCCGGGCGCAGCGGAAGGGCCTCGCCCGCCGGGCGGGTGGCTGGACAGCGGCCTGACCAGCCCGGCGCAGGCTGCCAGGGTGCTCCGCCTGCATGCAGCGGAGCAGCGCTGCCGCGAACTGGTGCTGCGGTCTGCCGCCTGCGTGGACGCGGGGGATGCCGCCGGCCTGGCGGCGCTTTTCACGCCAGATGCCCGGCTCACGCGGCCGGGCGGGGCACTGCTGCACGGCCAGCCGGCCATCGCCAAGGCCTATGCCGACCGACCGGCGGGCCGCATCACCCGCCACCTGGTGTGCGGGACGCTGTTCGACAGCATCGGAGAAGACCAGGCCCAGGCGACCAGCCGGGTGCTGGTGTGGACGGCCGATGCCGCCGGCATGCCGGGGCCGCACGGCCGGCCGGCGCACCCCTTGCAGCGCATCGGCCATTTCGCCGATCGCTTCGTGCGCACCGCGGACGGCTGGCGCATCAGCCAGCGGCAGGCGGGTTTCGATCTGTTCATCGGCTGACCGCGCCGCGGCCGGCTTGCTGCTACATCGACTCACCCGGCCGCCGATGCGGGGCCGGGGGCGATGCTCGGAGCCGCGCGGTTTCGCATATTCCACCCACCGAGCGGGCCATGGCGTGGTGCCCGGAGCCGGGACACTATGATTGTTAACTCGGATAAGGAGATTGCATGGACCGAAACACGGGTGCGGAGCCGGCCACGGCGGCCAAGCGCGCCAGGCCGAAGGCCCGCAAGGCGGCGCCCTCGCACGATTTTCAGAGCGACGCCCTGGGCTACAAGCTGCGCCTGGCGCAGGTGCGCGCGTTCGACCTGTTCTTCGAGATGCTGGCGCCGCTGGAGCTGTCGCCCGCCCGCGTGACGGCGCTCTCGCTCATCGCCATGAACACCGGCATCAACCAGGCCGCGCTGGCCAAGGAACTGGGCGTGGCCGGCCCCAGCGTGCTCAAGCTGGTGGATGCGCTGGAAGGCGCCCAGTGGATCCGCCGGGTCGAGGTCGAGGGCGACCGCCGCCGCTATTCGCTGGAGATCACCGAGCAAGGCCAGGAACGGCTGGCCACCCTGAGCGAGCGGCTGGCCGAATACGAGGTGCGGCTCTCGTCAGGCCTCTCCGCCGCCGAGCGCGAAACGCTCATGGACCTGCTCGACCGCGTGGCCCGTTGACGCCGGGCTGGCCGCCTTTCCCCACGCTTGCGCCCGTCTTCACAGCGCGATCACCAGCCTGGCGCTGCGTGCCCGCGAGCAGCAGGGCAGAAACTGATCGCCAGCCGCCTGCTCCTCGGGGGTGAGGTACTGGTCGCGGTGGTCGGGCGTGCCGCCCACCACCCGCGTCAGGCAGGTGCCGCACACGCCCTGTTCGCACGAGGTGTAGAGCGGCAGGCCCGCATCCTGCAGCGCCTTGGCGGCGGTGCAACCCACCGGCACCGGCACGATCTGTCCGGTGCCCTCCACCTCGATGTCGAAGGCGGTGTCGCCACCGGGCGCCGGCGCGGCGGGCGCGGCGCCGAACAGCTCGCGGTGCAGCCGCGACGCGGCCCACTGCCGTTCGGTGGCCGCGGCGAAGGCGGCGTCCATGAAGCCGGCTGGCCCGCAGACGTAGAGCTCGGTGCCTTCGGGCTGCGCGTCCAGCAGCGCCCCCATGTCCAGCGGGCCGTGCTCGTCGGCCACGTGCAGGCGCGCACTGCCGGCCAGCGGTGCGGCGGCGAGCACGTCGGTGAACGCCATGCGGGCGCGGGTGCGGCCGGCATAGCGCAGGTGGAAAGGCCGCCCCTCGCGTGCCAGCTGGCGCGCCATGCTCAGCACCGGGGTGATGCCGATGCCTCCCGCCAGCAGCAGCTTGTGCGCGGGCGTGGGCTGCAGCGCGAAATGGTTGCGCGGCGGGCTGGCGGCCAGCGTCTGGCCGACCTGCAGCGCGTCGTGCACGGCGGCCGAGCCGCCGCGAGACGTCGCTTCGCGCAGCACGCCCAGCACGTAGCGGTCGGTCTCCGCCGGGTCGTTGCTGAGCGAGTAGGGCCGCACCAGGCCGCCGGGCAGGTGCAGGTCCAGGTGCGAGCCGGCGGCGAAGGCCGGCAGCGACTGGCCGGGCAGCGGCTCCAGCGTCAGCTCGACGATGCCCTCGGCAGCGGCCCGCTTGGCCGCCACGCGCAACTGCAGCAGGTCGGCGGCGGCGCTCATGCGGCGGCTCCGGCGCCGGCCGCACGGGCGGCGGCCTCGGCCGCCAGCACCCGGTCGATCACCTTGCGCGACTGCACGCCGCCGCTGTCGATGTTGAGCATCAGCAGCTTGCGGTCGGGGTAGGCCAGCAGGTTGGCCTGCTGGCGCTCCAGCATCTCCTGGTCCTCGGCGAAGATGCGGCCCTGGCCCTCGCGGATCTGCGCGGTGAGGCTCTCGTCCTGCGGCTTGAAGCGCCGGGCCATGCCCCAGAAGTAGTGGATCGAGGTGTCCGTCTCGGGCGTGATGAAGTCCACCACCCAGCTCGCGGCCTTGCACTCGTCGGGCGCGCCGTGGCCGCCCCGGCCCTGCAGCGCCACGCCGACTTCGATCATCACGTGGCTGGGCGGCGTGAAGTGGCAGATCTGCCAGCGGTCGACCGGCTGGTCGTCGGGCAGGCCGTTCATGCGCAGCGCCATCTTCCAGAAGGGCGGCGCCTCGATGCCCTCCATGTGCCGCTGGGTGACGACGTGGTCGCCATCCACCTTCGTCTGGCAGGGCACCTCGTCGATCTCCTTCTGGCCGATGCTGGTGGAGTGCACATAGGTCTCGTGCGTCAGGTCCATCAGGTTGTCGATCATCAGCTGGTAGCCGCAGGCGATGTGGTAGAGGCCGCCGCCGTAGCCGAACGCCGGATTGCCCATCCATTCGAAGCGCGGCACCTGGCCCGGGTCGGCCAGGGCCTGGTCGCCCGGCCAGACCCAGACGAAGCCGTGCGCTTCATGCACGGCGAAGCTGCGCACCGACGGAAAGCCGCGCACGCGCTGGCAGGGCATGGACACCGGCTTGCCGTCGCAGCCCATGGCCAGCCCGTGGTAGCCGCAGACCAGCGTGTCTCCCTCGACCTTGCCCAGGGACAGCGGCGCGCCGCGGTGGGGGCAGAAATCCTCCACCGCGGCGATGGTGCCCTGGCCGTTGCGGAAGAAGGCCATGGGCACGTTGCAGATGCGCCGGCCCAGGGGGCGGTCGTTCGGAATCTCTTCGCTGCGGGCAGCGACGTACCAGGCGTTGACGGGGAACATGGGGCGTCTCCTTCGGGGGCGGTTCTTGTGTCGTCGGCGGGTGGGTGGGTGAGGTCAGCGCGGCGCCATGCGCAGCGCGCCGTCCAGCCGGATCACCTCGCCGTTCAGGTGGCCGTTGCCGGCGATGTGCAGGGCCAGCGCGGCGAATTCCTCGGGGTGGCCCAGCCGCTTGGGGAACGGGATCGATTCGGCCAGCGACTGCTGCACCGGCTCCGGCAGCTCCTTGAGCAGCGGCGTGGCGAAGATGCCTGGCGCGATGGTGCACACGCGGATGCCCCACTGCGCCAGGTCGCGCGCCAGCGGCAGCGTCATGCCGGCCACGCCGGCCTTCGACGCGGCATAGGCCTCCTGCCCGACCTGGCCGTCGAAGGCGGCGACCGAAGCCGTGTTGACGATCACGCCGCGCGCGCCGTCTTCCAGCGGCTCCAGTTGGGCAGCGCGGGCCGCCATCAGACGCACCATGTTGTAGGTGCCCACCAGGTTGATGCGCACCGTGCGCTCGAAGTCGGCCAGCGGCGCGGGCGCGCCGTCGCGCTGGATCACGCGCTTGGCGCCGCCAATGCCGGCGATGTTCATCAGGATGCGCGCATCGCCGTGCGCATCGGCTGCCGCCTGGATGGCGGCGCTGGCCGAGGCCTCGTCGCTGATGTCGCACCGCAGCGCCAGCGCCTGGCCGCCCTGGGCGCGGATGTCGGCGGCCACGCGCTCGGCGCCGGCCAGGTTGATGTCCAGCAGCGCCACGCGGGCGCCGGCGGCGGCCAGGGCGCGGGCCACGGCCTCGCCCAGGCCGGAGCCCGAGCCGGTGACCAGGGCGGCCTGGTTCTCGAAAGTCGTTGGCATGGTGTGTCGTCTCCTTGCGTTGTGGTGGGGTGGTCGTGAGGGCGGTCAGGCGGCCTTGACCACCTTCGCGGCGCGGCCCTGCAGGAAGTCGGCGAGCCGCTGCTTGGCCGCGTCGTCGCCCTGGGCGATGGCCGACATCAGCGATTCGACGAACAGGCCGTCGGACTGCGCCATGTCGGCGATGCGCGGCAGCGCCTGCACGATGGCGTAGTTGGAAAGCGGTGCATTGGTGGCGATGCGCTGCGCCAGCGCCACCGCCTTGGCGAGCGATTCGCCCTGGGGCACCACGTACTGCGCCAGGCCCCGCTCACGGCCCTCGTCGGCGTCCAGCACGCGGCCGGTGAGCATCATGTCGGTCATGCAGGCCACGCCCACCAGGCGCGGAATGCGCGCCGAGCCGCCACCGCCCACGAAGATGCCGCGCTGGCCTTCGGGCAGGCCGAAGTAGGTGCTGCCGTCCGCCACGCGGATGTGGCAGGCCGCGGCCAGCTCCAGCCCGCCGCCCACCACCGCGCCGTGCAGCGCGGCCACCACCGGCATGCGGTAGTACTGCAGCGCATCCATCACGGCATGCCAGCCGCGCGAATGCTGGATGCCCTCGGCCACGGTGCGCTCCGACAGGTCCGACAGGTCGAGCCCGGCGCAGAAGTGCTGCCCCTCGCCGCTGATGACCAGGGCCTGCGCGGAGGAGGGCAGGTGGATCAGCGCGGTGTGCAGCTGCTGCATCAGCGCCTCATTGATCGCATTGCGCTTGGCGGGCCGGTTCAGGCGGATGTGCGCGACCGCGCCGCTGAAGGCAACCTGCAGCTCGTTCAACTGGGCCAGCAGGCCGTCGGCCGGGGTGAAGTGGGGAAGGGTCATGGCGTGTAGGTTCGGTGAGGGGGTGAGGGGATTCAGCGGTCGCCGAGGGCCGCCCGCAGGCCGCCCCACTGCGTGCTGAAGAGGCCTGCGTCCATGGTGCGCAGGTCGCGGATCAGCGGGCGAAAGCCCATGTGTGCGAGCACGTCGCGCTCCAGGTCGATGCCGGGGGCGATCTCGGTCAGCTCCAGCCCCTCGGGGCGCAGGCGCAGGACGGCGCGTTCGGTGATGAAGCTCACCTCCTGCTGGCGCAGCGCGGCGTCATGGCCGTTGAAGGTGAGCTGCTCGACCCGTTCGACGAACTTGCGCGAGCGGCCTTCCTGCACGATGGTCAGGCGCCCGTCCGCCACTTCGAGCTGCAGGCCGCCGGCGGTAAAGGTGCCGCAGAACACCAGGCGCGGCGTGGAGCGGGTGATGTTGATGAAGCCGCCGCAGCCCACGGGCCGGCCGTTGAACTTGCTGACGTTGACGTTGCCGGCCGCATCGGCCTGCGCCAGGCCCAGGAAGCTGCAGGCGAGGCCCCCGCCGTCGTAGAAGTCGAACTGGGAGGACTGCTCGATGATGGATTCGGCGTTGTAAGCCAGTCCGAAGTCGCCGCCATAGGCCGGCACGCCGCCGTTGGCGCCGCATTCGACCGAGAGGCTCAGCAGGTGGGCCGCGCCTTCCTCGGCCGCCACGGCCGGAATGCCGGCCGGAATGCCCACGCCCAGATTGGTGAGGGCGCCGGGCTGCAGCTCCAGGGCGGCGCGGCGCGCGATGACCTTGCGCTCGTCCAGCGGCAGCGAGGGCACCGAATGCATGGGCAGCCGCACGTCGCCCGCCAGGGCGGGGTTGAACGCGGTGGTGATGGTCTGCAGGTGGTTGCGCGGGTCGGCCACCACCACGTAGTCCACCAGAAAGCCCGGCACCTTGACCGATTTCGGGTGCAGGCTGCCGGCCTGCACCACGGCCTCGACCTGGGCGATGACGATGCCGCCCGAGGCACGCGCGGCCTGGGCGATGGAGAGCTGCTCCAGCAGCAGGCCTTCCTTGTCGAGGCTCAGGTTGCCGTTCTCGTCGGCATAGGTGGCGCGGATCAGCGCCACGTCGATGCGCGGGCAGGGGTAGTAGAGGCATTCCTTGCCGCCGAACTCGACCAGCTTCACAAGGTCTTCGCTGCAGGCCTTGTTCAGCTTGCCGCCCTCGATGCGCGGATCGACGAAGGTGCCCAGGCCCACCTGCGTGAGGAGGCCCGGCGTGCGCGCCGCGATGTGCCGCGTGAGGTGCGAGAGCGAGCCCTGCGGGAAGTTGTAGGCCTCCACGTCGCCGGCATGCACCAGCGCCATCATGCGCGGCCCGGTCTGGCCGAAGTGGCCGGCCACCACGCGCCGCACCATGCCCGGGTGCGCCAGGTGGGCCATGCCGCCATCACCGCCGTTGCCGATGGCGCCGCAGGCCCAGGTGGTGAGCTGGCGAGGGTGGCCGGTGGCGAGGAAGTGGCGTTCCAGGCCCCGCAGCACGTCTTCGGCCAGGCCGGTCATGGCGATGCCGCCCAGGAACACGGTGGCGCCGTCGCCGATCAGCGGGCCTACCTCGTCGGGTTTGATGACTTTCATGCTTCGGTCTTTCTCTTCAGGGATCCAAGGGGCAGTCGCTATCGGCTGAGGCCTTCGCACTGCCGCGTGCTCTTGCGTCCAATGGCCGCGGAACAGGCCAGGCCACCGGCGTCATCCCCCTGGAGGGGGAAGGTGCCGCAGGCGACTTAAGGGGGATTCACAAGTCCGTGTTTTCGATCAGCAGGGCCATGCCCTGGCCGCCGCCCACGCAGGCGGACACGACGGCCCAGCGGCCGCCGCGCCGGCGCAGCTCGTGCGCGGCGGTGATGGTCAGGCGCAGGCCGGTGGCGGCCAGCGGGTGGCCCATGGCGATGGAGCCGCCGTTCACGTTCAGCCGGTCCATGTCCAGCCGCAGCTCGCGGGCGCAGGCCAGCACCTGGGCGCCTTGCGCTTCGTTGATCTCGATCAGGTCGATGTCGGCCAGCTGCAGGCCGCAGCGGTCCAGCAGTGCGCGGATGGCCGGCACCGGGCCGATGCCCATGATCTCGGGCGGCACGCCGGCGGCCGCCGCGCCGGCCAGCCGCGCCAGGGGCTGGAGGCCCTCGGCCCGCGCACGCTCGCCGGACGTGACCACGGCGGCCGCGCCGCCATCGACCAGCGCGGCGGAGTTGCCGGCCGTCTGCACGCCGCCGTCATAGACCGGGCGCAGCGTGGCCAGCACGTCCAGCGGGGACGGGCGCACGTGCGTGTCGCGCGCCTGCACGCCGGCCTTGCGCGGCAGGCGGATGCCGCGCACCTCGTAGCCCTCCAGCTCGAAGCGCGTGTCCTGCACCGGGGCGATCTCAACGTCGAAGAGGCCGGCGGCCTGCGCGGCCACGGCGCGCTCGAATGAGCGGGCGGCATAGGCGTCCACCTCGGCGCGGGTGATGCCGTACTTCGCCGCCAGGTTCTCGGCCGTCTGGATCATCGACACGCGCGCCGCCGGGTCGTCCAGCGCTTCCCAGAGGAAGTCCTTGAACTCCACCGGCGCGCCCAGGCGGAAGCCGCTGCGGTGGGTGTAGGCGCAGATGGGGTTGCGGCTCATCGATTCGGCGGCCACGGCCAGCACCGTGTCGGCATAGCCCAGTGCGATCTGGTCGGCCGCCTGGCGCAGCACCTCGAAGCCGCTGCCGCAGATGCGCTGCACGCCGATGGCGGGCGCCTGCAGGGGCACGCCGGCATAGAGGCCCACGTGGCGCGGCAGCACGAAGGCGTCGAAGTCGGCCTGCGCCATGGAAGCCACCACGGTGGAGCCCACGGTGCCGGCGGCGATGCCGCTGCGCTCCAGCGCCGCGCGCGCCGCGTAGATGCCCAGGTCGGTGGGCGACACCAGGGCCAGCGGGCCGCAGTAGTCCACCCAGGGGGTGCGGGCGCCCGAGAGCAGCCAGGTGTCGTCGATGCGGCGCGAGAAGAGCGTGGAGGTCATGGGCGGGCGGCACGGCGGCCGATTGAAGCGGCCGGCGAATTGATTTTTGAGATATCAGTTAGTCTAGCTAACGATATGGAAAAAACAACGCCCTGGCTGTGCGAGCTTGCTGGGGTTTTCCCCGGTCGGGCCCGGTGGCAGGGCGGGGGGACGGGGCGGTGACAGGCGCCGGGGCGCGTCAGGCGGCCCGGCCAGTCCCTGCCCCTGGGACTGGCGGATTCAATGCATCAGATCAGGCTTCAGCGCCCATGAACCAAGCACTTGGAGCTATGAAATAGATAGCAATCACATGCCCAGCGACCGCAACAGCGCATCGGTGTCGCTGTCTCCGCCGCTGGCGGCCGGGCGCGGGGCGGGCGCGGTGGCGGCCTGGCCCTGCGCGGCGATGAGGGCGTCCGGGTCGGGCGCGTCCTGCGGCTCGAAATCGACCACCTTCACGAATTCGGTGCGGTCGATGGCCAGCTCCAGGTAGAAGATGTGGTTGCTCGCCGTGTAGAAGGTGACGCGGCGCGCCTCGGGCTTGTCCAGGTTGGCGTCCACGCTCAGCACCACCTGCTGGTTCAGCACCAGCATCTTGGGCTGGTTCTGGGTGATGTGGGTCTGCAATTCGCGGCGCACCTTGCCCGTGAAGTCGCCGACCACCTGGTTCATCAACTCGCCCATCACGTTGGAGACTTCGTCCGAGGTGTACGACGCCGCCAGATCGGCCTGCGACATGCCCATGCTCAGGAGGTAGCTCTGGTAGATCTCCATCGCCGCCTCTTTCGAGAAGTTGATGATGACCAGCCCCGAGAAGCCGCCGTCGAACAGCACGAAGCAGCCGATGTCGGGCTTCAGGCACGTCTTGGTGATGCGCTGGACCATGCCCGAGTAGTGGAACGGCTTCTGCGTGGCGACGCTCAGCACGCGCGTGACGGAGTTGCACAGGCTCACGAGAATGTCTTCGGTGCCGTACACGACGGTGTTTTCGGTGGAGGGCATGGCGTCGGCGGGGTGGGGGACGGGTGGGCGGGAAGGGTGGGGCGGCCGGTTGAAAGGGCCTGCCGCAGTGTATCGCCGGCCTGCGCCGCCGACGGCCAGGCGTGGGTGTCAGTGTTGCGATATCCGCCGGGCGTACACCGCGAGCACGATGCGTTCGGAATGCACCAGGTAGTCGCCCAGCACGGCGGCGGCCTCCGGCAGCTTGCCGGCCTCGAACAGCTCGACGATCTTCACGTTCATGTCCACGTAAGGCGCGTGCAGGAACTCGGGGTCGTTGAGCAGCCCGAAGGCGAGGCGCAGCTCGGCCAGCAGGTGCGAGAACATGACGTTCAGGCGCTCGCTGTCGGCCAGCTCCACCACGGCCATGTGGAATTCCATGTTGGCCGTGCCCACGCCCTGCCAGTCGCCCGCGTCGCGGCAGCGCAGGGCGGTGTCGACCGCCGCGCGCAGGTGCTTCTTGGCCGGGTGGCGCGGGTAGGCCTGGGCCAGCGCCTGGCATTCGATCAGCCGGCGCACGCGGTAGATGTCGATGATCGACGCGATGCTGGGCGCCGCCACCGACACGCCGCGGTTGGGCTCGTGCGTGAGCAGCCCCTCCTTGGTCAGCGTGCGGAACACCTCGCGCAGGGTGTTGCGCGAAATGTCCAGGCTCTCGGCCAGGGCCGCTTCCGACAGGCGCTGGCCGGGCGCGATCTCGCCGGTCACGATCTTGCGGCGGATCTGCTCGCTGACGCGGTCCGTCAGGGTCTGGGCGGGTGGTTCAGTCATGCAAGGCGAGCAACGAGAAAGCGAAGGGGGTGAAGCGAAGGCGGTGGGGCGGTGCCGGCCCATCGACCCGCTCTCCGCGGGTTCGCCGGCGGCCCTGGCCACCGGCGCGGGCGCGCCTCACGGGCCGCCAGTGTATCGGGCGGGCAGGGCCGGCGGCCCGCTGGGCGCCGCCGACGCACTGGCGCGGTGCGAGGGGCGCACCGTTCTCATGCGGGTTATCCCCATCAACGATCAATTCTGCTTTGTTCAACAATCAATTTACTTAGTCATGCAATGAATTGGCTATTGATGAGATGTTGGCCCGGGAATTGCTCGGTACCCGCCGTCTTCCCCCTTCAAGAAACGGACACGCACCATGTGGATCAAGGAAACCAGCAAGGAAGAGCGCAAGACGCTCTTCGCCGCTTTCGTCGGTTATGGCGTCGATGCATTCGACTACATGATCTATACGTTCATGATCCCGACCTTCATCCTGGTCTGGGGCATGACCAAGGCGGAGGCGGGCTACATCGCCACCGGCGCGCTCATCAGCTCGGCCGTGGGCGGCTGGCTGGCCGGCATCCTGGCGGACCGGTACGGGCGCGTGCGCATCCTGCAGCTCACCGTGCTGTGGTTCAGCTTCTTCACCTTCCTCAGCGGCTTCACCCAGTCGCCCGAACAGCTCTTCGTCACGCGCATGCTGCAGGGCATCGGCTTCGGCGGCGAATGGTCGGTGGGCTCGGTGCTGATCGCGGAGATGATCCGCGCCCGCCACCGCGGCAAGGCCGTGGGACTGGTGCAGAGCAGCTGGGCGGTGGGCTGGGGCCTGTCGGCCATCGCCTTCTGGGCCGTGTATGCCGTGTTCGACCAGCAATACGCCTGGCGCGTGCTGTTCTGGCTGGGCGCGCTGCCGGCGCTCTTCATCCTCTACATCCGCCGCAACATCAGCGAGCCGGCCGTCTACCGCGAAACCAAGGCGCAACTGGCCCGCACCGGCGAGAGCGCCAGCTTCTGGCTGATCTTCAAGCCGGGCGTGCTGCGCACCACGGTGTTCGCCAGCCTGCTGGCGACCGGCATGCAGGGCGCCTACTACGCCGTCACCACCTGGCTGCCCACCTACCTGAAGATGGAGCGCCACCTCTCGGTGCTGGGCACCAGCGGCTACCTGATGGTGCTGATCGTCGGCTCGTTCGCCGGCTACCTCACCAGCGCATGGCTCTCCGACCGGCTGGGCCGCCGCCGCTGCTTCATCCTGTTCGCAGTCTGCGCCGGCGTGCTGGTCACCTGCTACACGCAGCTGCCCATCACCGACGCGGCCATGATGGTGCTGGGCTTTCCGCTGGGCTTCTTCCTCTCGGGCATCTTCTCGGGCATGGGCGCTTATCTCTCGGAGCTGTTTCCCAGCCACATCCGCGGTTCGGGCCAGGGTTTTTGCTACAACTTCGGCCGCGCCGTGGGCTCGGTGTTTCCAGCGATGATCGGCCACATGAGCGCCACCATGTCCCTCGGCGTCGCCATCGGCTACATGGCGGCTGGCGCCTACCTGATCGTCATCGTCGCCTGCCTCATGCTGCCCGAGACCCAGGGGCGCGAGCTGTCGGCCAGCACGGGCGACTGACTGCCTCCCCGTATCCCTCCTTTTTCCATCACCTTCTTCACATGCACATCGACCTGAACAGCGACCTGGGCGAGAGCCTGGGCGCATGGACCATGGGCGACGACGCCGCCATGCTCGGCATCGTCACCAGCGCGAACGTGGCCTGCGGCTTCCATGCCGGCGATGCGGCGGGCATCCTGGCCACGCTGCGCGCCGCCCAGGAGCGCGGCGTGGCGGTGGGCGCGCACGTGGCCTATCCCGACCTCGCCGGCTTCGGCCGCCGCAACATGGACGTGGCCAGCAACGACCTGGTGGCCGACGTCATCTACCAGATCGGCGCGCTGCAGGGCCTGGCCACGGCCGCCGGCACCCGCGTCACCTACGTCAAGCCGCACGGCGCGCTCTACAACACCATCGCCCACGACCAGCGGCAGGCCCGCGACGTGATCGCCGCCATCCGCGCCATCGACCCGTCGCTCGCGCTGGTGGTGCTGGCCGGCTCGCCACTGGAAGGCTGGGCCGAAAGCGCCGGCCTGCGCGTGGTGGCAGAGGCTTTTGCCGACCGCGCCTACACGCCCCAGGGCACGCTGGTGTCGCGCCGCGAGCCCGGCGCCGTGCTGCATGACGCCGCCGAGGTCGCGCGCCGCATGCTGCAGCTGGTGCGCGAAGGCACCGTGCAGGCGATCGACGGCAGCACGACCCGCGTGCGCGCCGATTCGATCTGCGTGCACGGCGACAGCCCCGGCGCGGTGGCCATGGCGCGTGCCGTGCGCGAGGCGCTCGAGCGCGAAGGCGTCACGCTGCGCGCTTTCACCTGAGCACGGGAGGCCGCAGATGAACTCCCCACTCGAAGCCGCCCGCGCCGCCGCCGTGGAGGCCGCACGCGAGGCCCGCGCCCGCTACCGCGCCGGCCTGGTCGAGCCCACCGCCGGCCGGGCGCCGGGCATGACCCAGGCCAACATGATCGCCCTGCCGCGCGACTGGGCCTGGGACTTCCTGCTCTACGCCCAGCGCAATCCCAAGCCCTGCCCGGTGCTCGACGTAATCGAGGCCGGCCACCACGCCACTGTGCTGGCCGAAGGGGCCGATCTGCGCACCGACATCCCGCTCTACCGCGTCTGGCGCAACGGCCAGCTGGCGGAGGAGGTGGCCGATGCCGGCGCACTCTGGGCCGAGCACCCCGACCTGGTCACCTTCCTCATCGGCTGCAGCTTCACCTTCGAAACGCCGCTGCAGGAGGCCGGCATCGAGGTGCGCCACATCGCCCAGGGCTGCAACGTGCCCATGTACCGCACCCAGCGCCAGTGCCGGCCCGCGGGCCGCCTGCACGGCGAGCTGGTGGTGTCGATGCGGCCCATTCCCGCCCACCGGGTGGCCGATGCCGTTTCCATCTCGGGCCGCTTTCCGTCGGTGCACGGCGCGCCGGTGCACGTGGGCGACCCGGCGGCGCTGGGCATCGCCGACCTGGCGCGCCCCGACTTCGGCGACCCGGTGGAGATCCGCCCCGGCGAGGTGCCCGTGTTCTGGGCCTGCGGCGTCACGCCCCAGGCGGCGGTGATGGCCTCGGGCGTGCCCTTCGCCGTCACCCATGCGCCGGGCCACATGCTCATCACCGACGTGCCCGACAGCACGTACCACGTTTGATCTGACGGAGCTTCGATTGCGCTTTCTCCCCGTCAACATGAACGCCCTGCTGGTCGAGCTGGACGACCTCGGCCAGACGCTGGCGCTGCTGGCGTCGCTGCGGCGCGAGCCCATCGCCGGCATCGAGGAGCTGGTGCCCGCGGCGCGAACGCTGCTCGTGCAGTTCCGCCCCAGCGCGCAGAGCTTCGCCTCGCTCGTCGATGCGATCGCGCGGCGCGACGTGAGCGCGGCCGCCGAGCGCAGCGACACGCTGGTCGAAATTCCCGTCCGTTACGACGGCGAGGATCTGGCCGAGGTGGCGCAGCTGCTGGGCATCACGCCGCAAGAGGTCGTGCGCCGCCACACCGGCAGCGAATACACCGTGGCCTTCACCGGCTTCGCGCCCGGCTTCGGCTACCTGGTGGGCGGGCACCCCAGCCTCGACGTGCCGCGCCGCGCCACGCCGCGCACCCGAATTGCCGCCGGCTCGGTGGGGCTGGCCGGCACCTTCAGCGGCGTGTATCCGCAGGCCAGCCCGGGCGGCTGGCAGATCATCGGCACCACGCCGCTGGCGATGTGGGACATCGACCGAGAACCGCCCGCGCTGCTGCAGCCGGGTTTTCGGGTGCGCTTCGTCGATATTGCTGCAAAAACAGTAGCAAAAGGCCAAGGATCATCCAGCGCCGGAGGCCAAAACGGCTTGAATTCGACGGTGGCCCAGCCCCTTCTGCAGGGTCCGGCGCTGCAGGTGCTGTCCCCCGGCCTGCAGACACTGTTCCAGGACCTGGGCCGGCCCGGCCAGGCGGGGCAGGGCGTGTCGGCCTCCGGTGCCATGGACCGGGCCGCCTGCCGCGCCGCTACCCGGCTGGTGGGCGGCACGGCGGCCGATGCCTGCCTGGAGACGGTGAACGGCGGCCTGCGCCTGCAAAGCCGTGGCGACACGGTGGTGGCCGTCACCGGTGCCGAGGGCCCGCTGACCCTGACCAACGCCACGGGCCGCAGCTGGCCCGTGCCGCGCTGGCAACCGCTGGCGCTGGCTGACGGCGACGTGCTGGCCGTGGGCGAGCCGGTGGCCGGCACGCGCAGCTACATCGCCGCGCGCGGCGGCTTCGCCGTGGCGCCGGTGCTGGGAAGCCGCGCCACCGACACCCTGGCCCGCGTCGGCCCGCCCGCGCTGGCGCCCGGCGACGTGCTCACCCTGCGCCCCGCGCCGGGTGGCGCGGTGGTGGGTCCACCCGAGCTGCCGCCCGCCGACCTGCCGACCCTGCGGGACGACGTGGTGCTGGACGTGGTTCTGGGCCCCCGCACCGACTGGTTCACCCCCGAGGCGGTCCACTTGCTGGCGGGCCAGCGCTGGCAGGTCACGCCGCAGTCCAACCGCGTGGGCATTCGCCTGGCGGGCGAGGCGCCGCTCGCCCGCGCCGTCACGGGCGAGCTGCCCAGCGAAGGCACCGCCACCGGCGCCATCCAGGTGCCGCCCAGCGGGCAGCCGGTGCTGTTCCTGGCCGATCACCCGCTGACGGGCGGCTACCCGGTCATCGGCTGCGTGGCGCCGCACCACCTGGACCGCGCGGGGCAGATTCCCGTGGGCGCCTGGTTGCGTTTCAACCCCATCCGGGCTTTTGAGCCTGTAGAGGTGACGTCATGAAAGAAGTCCTGATAGCCAACCGCGGCGATCTCGCCCATTCCGTTCCCCACTGAAGGCAGAGAGTTGTTCCAATGAAGAAAGTCCTGATAGCCAACCGTGGCGAAAACGCTCGCGCAGCGGGCGGTTCTGCACATCGCCGGGCCTGCGCAGCAGGCGGCGGCGATCTCGCCCACCCCTTGGCCAGCTAACGGCAGAGAGTCCATCCGATGAAGAAAGTCCTGATAGCCAACCGGGGCGAGATCGCCGTCCGGATCGCCCGCGCCTGCGCCGATTACGGCGTGCAGTCCGTAGCCGTATATGCCGATGCCGACCTGGACGCCCTGCACACCCGCATGGCCGACGAAGCCCATGGCCTGGGCGGCGACCGGCCGGCCGATACCTATCTGAACGCGGCCAAGCTGCTGGACGTGGCGCGGCGCAGCGGCGCCGACGCCGTGCATCCCGGCTACGGCTTCCTGTCGGAAAGCGCGGCCTTCGCGCAGGCGGTGATCGATGCCGGCCTGGTCTGGATCGGCCCGTCGCCCACGGCCATCGCCCGGCTGGGCGACAAGGTGGAGGCCCGCAAGATCGCCCTGAAGGTGGGCGCGCCGCTGGTGGCCGGCACCGAGGGGCCGGTGAAGGACGCGGCCGAGGTGGCGGCGTTCGCCGAAGCGCATGGCCTGCCCATCATCATCAAGGCCGCCTTCGGCGGCGGCGGGCGCGGCATGAAGATCGCCTGGCGCATGGACGAGGTGGAGGACCTCTACGCGTCCGCCGTGCGCGAGGCCGTCACCGCCTTCGGGCGCGGCGAATGCTTCGTCGAGCAGTTCCTCGACAAGCCGCGCCACATCGAGGCCCAGGTGCTGGCCGACCGGCACGGCAACGTGCGCGTGCTGGGCACGCGCGACTGCTCGCTGCAGCGGCGCAACCAGAAGCTGGTGGAAGAGGCGCCAGCGCCCTTCCTGACGGACGCGCAACGCGAGCGCATCCACCAGGCCGCGCAGGGCATCTGCGCCGAGGCGGGCTACAGCAGCGCCGGCACCGTGGAATTCCTGCTCTCGGGCAGCGGCGCGCTGTCGTTCCTGGAGGTGAACACCCGCCTGCAGGTCGAACACCCGGTGACCGAGCAGACGACCGGCATCGACCTGGTGGTGGAGCAACTGCGCATCGCCGACGGCCACCGGCTGGAGCGCACCGACGTGCCCGCGCCGCTGGGCCATGCCATCGAATTCCGCATCAACGCCGAGGACGTGGGCCGGGGCTTCCTGCCCACGCCCGGAGCGGTGCTGCGCTTCGATGCGCCCAGCGGCCCCGGCGTGCGGGTGGATGCGGGCGTGGCGGCGGGCTCGCAGGTGCCGGGCACGTTCGACTCGCTGATGGCCAAGCTCATCGTCACCGGTGCCACCCGTGAGCAGGCGCTGGCCCGCGCCCGCCGCGCGTTGGCGGAGTTCCGCATCGAGGGCGTCGCGTCGGTGCTGCCCTTTCACCGCTCGGTAGTCGACCAGGCCGACTTCACTGCGGCGGGGCAGGGGGCGGACGGCTTCAAGGTGCACACCCGCTGGATCGAGACCGAGTTCGCCGCCGACCTGGCCGCCGCCGCCCGCGCCGAGCCGGCGCCCGATGCCACGCTGCTGCGCACGGCGGTGGAGATCGATGGCCGCCGCGTCACCCTGGGCCTGCCGGCCGCGCTGCTGCAGGGTCTGCAGGCGCTATCCGGTGGCGCCTCGGCGGCGTCCGTGCCCGGATCGCCAGCCGCCGAGGCGGACCCGGCCGCCGTCCCCGCCCCCATCGCCGGCACGCTGCAATCGTGGAAGGTGGCGGACGGCGACATGGTGGCCGAGGGCGACGTGATCGCGGTGATGGAAGCGATGAAGATGGAGATGCAGGTGACCGCGCACCGGGCGGGTCGCATCGCGCTGCGCGCGGCGGCGGGCAGCTACCACGCGGCCGGCGCTGCGCTGGCGGCGATCGAACTGCCCTGACCGGCCGCCGGCGTGGGCGGCCGGCGGGCGCGCCAACGCCAAGCCCCCGCCGGATGTCGGAAGAATTCATGTTTTTTGAAAGGGTGGCTCAATTTCGTTGAAACTTGGCGCACGGCCTGGCCTCTAGACTGCCACGGCGCCCGCCGGCTGGCGGGCAGCGTTCTCGGCCCAGCCTCCAACGAAACCCCATGCCTTCTGCCCTGCCTCCCTCAGCTCCCGCGCGCTACACCCGCACCGCCATCGCCCTGCACTGGGTGGTGGGCCTTGCCATCGTGGCGGTGTTCTGCGTGGGCTGGTACATGACGGGCCTGCCGTTCTCGCCCCAGCGCCTGAAGCTCTACAACTGGCACAAGTGGGCAGGCGTCACCATCCTGGCGCTGTCGGCGCTCAGGCTCGTCTGGCGCCTCACGCACCGCCCGCCCGCGCTGCCGGCGGCCACCCTGCGTGCCATGCCGAGCTGGCAGCAGGTGGCGCACCACGCCACGCACCACCTGCTCTACGCGCTCTTTTTCATCGTGCCGCTGGTGGGCTGGGCGTACAGCTCGGCGGCGGGCTTTCCCATCGTCTTCCTCGGCGTGTTGCCGCTGCCCAGCTTCGTGCCGGTGAGTCCCGCGCTGGCCGAGGCCATCAAGCCCTGGCACGAGATCACCGCCTACGCCCTGGCCGCGCTGGTGGTCGTGCACGTGGCGGCAGCGCTCAAGCACCAGTTCATCGACCGCGACGGCCTCGTCGCGCGCATGCTGCCGGGCCCACGCTGAGACGCCCGTTCTCCCGTTTCTTTTCATTTTTTTGCTGTTTTTCTTCGACGGAACTTCCATGCGAATCCACACCTACCTGGCCGGCCTGGCGCTCGCTTCTTCCACCCTGATGGCCGCCGCGCCGGCCTGGGCGCAGCAGGCGCTGGTGCCCGCGCAGAGCGAGATCCTCTTCGTCAGCAAGCAGATGGGCGTGCCGGTCGAGGGCCGCTTCAAGAAGTTCGACGCGCAGATCGCCTTCGACCCGGCCAAGCCCGCCACCAGCAAGATCGCCTTCACGGTGGACACCGGCAGCGCCACCCTGGGCGTGAAGGAGTCCGACGCCGAACTGCCCAAGGCCACCTGGTTCAACGTGCCCAAGTTTCCGCAGGCCACCTTCCAGTCCACCGCCATCAAGGCCACCGGCCCGGGCAAGTACGACGTGGCGGGCAAGCTGAGCATCAAGGGCGCCACGCAGGACGTGACCGTGCCCGTGACCCTGACGCAAAGCGGCGCCATCACCACCGCCACGGGCGCCTTCGGCATCAAGCGTCTGGCCTTCAAGATCGGCGAGAACGAATGGGCCGACACCTCGATGGTGGCCGACGAGGTGCAGGTCAAGTTCAAGCTCGCGCTGACCGGCGTGGGCAAGCTCTGACCCGAGAACGATTCCTTTCCCTTTTTCAACCTGGAGATATCGACATGCGCAAATCCCTCTTCGCCCTGGCCGCCGTGGCCGCCACCCTGGCTGCCGGCGCCGCGCGCGCCGAAACGGCCACCTATGCCGTGGAGCCGACCCACACGTTCGCCACGTTCGAGATCAGCCACTTCGGCGCCGCCGTGAACCGCGGCCGCTTCGACAAGAAGGAAGGCACCGTGGAGCTGGACAAGGCTGCCAAGACCGGCAAGGTGGACATCACCTTCCAGATCGCCTCCATCAACACCGGCGTGCCCCCGTTCGACAAGCACCTGCAGAGCGCCGACATCTTCGACGCCGCCAAGTACCCCACCGCCAAGTTCGTGGGCGACAAGTTTGTCTTCGAGGGCGACAAGCTGGTGTCCGTCACGGGCGAGCTGACCATCAAGGGCAAGTCGCAGCCCGCCACGTTCAAGGCCAACCAGTTCGCCTGCTACCAGAGCCCCATGCTCAAGCGTGAAGTCTGCGGCGGCGACTTCGAGACCACCATCGACCGCACCCAGTTCGGCGTGGACTACGGCGTGCAGTTCGGCATGCCGAAGAACGTGCGCATCGTGGCGCAGATCGAAGCCGTCAAGCAGTAAGCAGGCCGCCATGGCGTGATGGGGCGGGCCACGCGGCCGGCACTGCCTGTCCACAGGGCCGGTTCCGCACGGGTGTGCGGGGCCGGCCTTTTTGCATGGCGGTGCCGCAGGCGGCACAGGGGTTTCAGCCGTGCTGCGGGCAGGCCGCGAACTCGGGCCGGCGCTCCGCCTGGGCGGTGAAGTCCGCCAGCGCGGGGTGCAGCGCCGTCGGCACGGTGCCGGGCAGGATGGACTGGGTGAAGCTCCAGGCCACCGCCGCGCACAGGCCGCCGTGGTGCAGGCGCGCTGCCGCGTCTGGCGTCGCCGCGATGTCGGCCTCCAGCGCCGCGTAGGCGGCCTGCAACTGCCCGCCCACGCGCTCCAGCCACGGTGCGTGCTGCTTCTCGGGCGGTCGCAGGTTGCGCTCGTAGACGATCTGCACCGTCTTCTCGCACGCGGCCAGCGCCAGGCTGGTGCGCCGGGCGTCCCGCAGCAGGTCGGCCGGGGAGGCAGGCGTGAGCCCCGGCCGGGCGCCAGGCTGCGCTTCGGCCCACTGCAGGATGAGGGTGGAATCCATCAGCACCGTGCCGTCCTGGGTCACCAGCGTGGGCGCCTTCACCACGGAGTTCACCGCCTGGAACGCGGCGAAGGCGCTGAACACCGACAGGGGCCGGTGCTCGAAGGGCAGGCCGAGCATGCGCAGGCCGATGGCGACGCGGCGGACGTAGGGCGAGTCGAGCATTCCGATGAGTTGCATGGTCGGCTGAGCTGGGGTGGAAGAGACCATCGACGATAGTTGCCTGGCGCGTCTCAGGCCAGGGGCGGTCATCGGAATCAAGCGCCTGAAACCGATGGAACATCGGCCCGGGCCTGGCGGCCGCGCACGACAATGCGGTGCCCCGGCTCCCCTGCCTCTTCACCCCATTCCACCGCGTCCTTCCCGCCCATGCCCATCGACAAGAAAGACTGGTTGATCCTTCAGGCCCTGCAGACCGATGCGCGCCAGAGCCTGGCCGCGCTGGGCAAGCGCATCGGCCTGTCGCAGCCGGCCATGAGCGAGCGCGTGCGCAAGCTGGAGGCGGCCGGCGTGATCGAAGGCTACGGTGCGCAGGTGAACCTGCAGAAGATCGGCGTCGGCCTCACGGCCATCATCCGCATCGAAACCACGCACGAAGGCATCGCGCCCTACCTGCGGCTCTTCGAGGCCATGCCCGAGGTGATGCAGGCCGACCGCGTGACCGGGCAGGACTGCTTCATCGTGCGCTGCGCCATCGCGGAGCCGGCCGATCTGGAGCGGGTGGTGGACGCCCTTGCCGTGCATGGCGGCGTGACCACCTCGCTGGTGCTGTCCAGCCCCGTGCGCAAGCGCGCCACGGTGCAGGCGCTGCGCATGCCCGCGCGCTGAGCGGCTGGCAGGTCGGGCAGATCGGCCCGGGCACCGTACGCCATGTGGCGTATTGGCGTGGCGGGGGTGCGCTTTCAGAATCGGTTCCATCGCTGGAGATCGGGCGCCTGGCGCCGGCTCCACGACCGTGTTCTTACCACCCTATGGAGCCGTACCTCATGCAACGTCGATTCACCCTCAAGGCCCTCACCGCCGCCGTGGCGCTCGCCAGCGCCGGCATCACCGCTTATGCGCAGGACACCATCAAGGTCGGCGTGCTGCACAGCCTGTCGGGCACCATGGCCATTTCGGAAACCGTGCTCAAGGACACGGTGCTGATGGCCATCGACGACATCAACGCCAAGGGCGGCGTGCTGGGAAAGAAACTCGAGCCGGTGGTGGTGGACCCAGCCTCCAATTGGCCCCTCTTCGCCGAGAAGACCAAGCAGTTGCTGGGCCAGGACAAGGTCTCGGTCATCTTCGGCTGCTGGACCAGCGTGAGCCGCAAGTCGGTGCTGCCGGTGGTCGAGGAAATGAACGGCCTCTTGTTCTATCCTGTGCAGTACGAGGGTGAAGAGCTGTCCAAGAACGTGTTCTACACCGGCGCCGCGCCCAACCAGCAGGCCATTCCCGCGGTGGACTACCTGATGAGCAAGGACGGCGGTAGCGCCAAGCGCTGGGTGCTGCTGGGCACCGACTACGTGTACCCCCGCACCACCAACAAGATCCTGCGCGCCTACCTCAAGTCGAAGGGCGTGAAGGACTCCGACATCGACGAGAAGTACACCCCCTTCGGCCACAGCGACTACCAGACCATCGTGGCCGACATCAAGAAGTTCAGCCAGGGTGGCAAGACGGCGGTGGTCTCCACCATCAACGGCGACTCCAACGTGCCTTTCTACAAGGAACTGGGCAACGCGGGCCTGAAGGCCAAGGACGTGCCCGTCGTCGCCTTCAGCGTGGGCGAGGAAGAGCTGCGCGGCGTGGACACCAAGCCGCTGGTCGGCCACCTGGCGGCGTGGAACTACTTCATGTCGATCAAGAACCCGACCAACACCGCCTTCATCAAGCAGTGGAGCGACTACGCCAAGGCCAAGAACATTCCGGGCCACAAGGACAAGCCGCTGACCAACGACCCGATGGAAGCGACCTGGATCGGCATCCACATGTGGAAGCAGGCCGTCGAAAAGGCCAAGAGCACTGACGTGGACAAGGTGATCGCCGCGATGGCCGGCCAGACCTTCCAGGCGCCCAGCGGCATCGTCTCCAAGATGGACGAGAAGAACCACCACCTGCACAAGAGCGTGTTCATCGGCGAGATCAAGGCCGACGGCCAGTTCAACGTGGTGTGGAAGACGCCCGGCCCGGTCCAGGCCAAGCCGTGGAGCCCGTACATCGAGGGCAATGACAAGAAGAAGGACGAGCCAGAAAAAAAGTGACACCCCCCTGAGGCGCTGCGCGCCTTCACCCCCTCTCTCACGCTGCGCGTGGGAGGGGGGACGACGCCAGCGGCCGGGCGAAGCCCGTTCCGCGGCGTCTGCTGGTCTGGGGTTGGGCCACTGCTCTGCTTCTTTCGACGTTCCGCTTCGGGTTTCTTCTACATGCTTTTCTCAAGCTTTCACCGACTTGTCGCCTGCCTGCTGCTGTGCGCGGCAGCGCAGGCGCATGCGCTCACGGCCGAGGCGGCGCGGGCCATGGCCGCGGGCGATACCGACGAGCGCATCGCGGCGTTGCAGCAGGCCATCGCCACGCCGGACGAGGCCACGGTGGCGTTCATCCGCGCGATGGCGGACGACGCGGTGAAGATCGCGGCTGGCAAGGCCATCGTCGTCAAGGACGACAAGGGGCTGGACCCCGTGACGGGCGCCGTGGTGCCCCTGCCGGCCGATGCCGAGGACATCGTCAACAACAACCGCATGCGCGGCGAATTCGATGCCGCGCTGGCGTCGCTGCAGCTGCTGTCGGCCGACGTGGCGCAGCGCCGCGCCGCCGTCGACGCGCTGCGCGAAGAGACCGACGAGGCGCGCCTGCCGCTCATCGAGAAGGCGCTGGCGGCCGAGCAGGACGCCGGCCTGAAAAGCCGGCTTTCGGCCATCCGCGCGCGCATGCTGATCGGCAGCAGCGACCCGGCCCGCCGGCTCGAGGCCGCGAACCAGCTGGCCGAGAGCGGCAACCCCGCCACGCGCACCGTGCTGCTCGAGCAGCTGCGTGCCGAGCAGGACCCCCAGGCCCGTGCCGCCATGCAGGCCGCGCTCAAGCGCGTGGAGGACCGCCTGCAGTGGGGCGAGCGCCTGGCCGCGCTGTTCTCGGGCATCAGCCTGGGCTCCATCCTGCTGCTGGTGGCGCTGGGCCTGGCCATCACCTACGGGCTGATGGGCGTGATCAACATGGCGCACGGCGAGCTGATGATGATCGGCGCCTACGCCACCTACGTCATGCAGGGCCTGTTCCAGAAATACCTGCCGGGCGCATTCGACGGGTACCTCGTCGCGGCCGTGCCGGTGGCGTTCTGCGCGTCCGCCCTGATGGGCGCGGTGCTGGAGCGCGGCGTCATCCGCTTCCTCTACGGCCGGCCGCTGGAAACCCTGCTGGCCACCTGGGGCATCAGCCTCGTGCTGCAGCAACTGGTGCGCACCGTGTTCGGCGCGCAGAACGTGGGCGTGGAAAACCCCGCCTGGATGAGCGGCGGCGTGCAGCTGATGGACAACCTGCAGCTGCCCTGGAACCGCCTGGTCATCGTCGCCTTCGCTTTCGCCGTGCTGGCGGGCGTGGCCTTCCTCATCAGCCGCACGCGCCTGGGCCTCTTCGTGCGCGGTGTCACGCAGAACCGGCCCATCGCCTCGTGCATGGGCGTGAACACGGCGCGCGTCGATACCTATGCCTTCGCGCTGGGTTCGGGCATCGCGGGTCTGGCCGGCTGCGCCCTGAGCCAGGTCGGCAACGTGGGGCCGGACCTGGGCCAGAGCTACATC
>Ga0308171_1001610_pt1 | contig 28865 bp, 19 predicted proteins | sample PhyGR1_FD_202135 | JGI IMG/M metagenome (GOLD analysis project Ga0308171, IMG submission 202135) | Phyllosphere microbial communities from UC Gill Tract Community Farm, Albany, California, United States - DLSLSG.R1 | ecosystem: Host-associated > Plants > Phyllosphere > Unclassified | place: USA...
CACTAATGTATAAGTAAGCTAAAAAAATAATTAATGGTAGTACGGCATAATAATATTCAAGATTAAAAAATAGATTACTAATTAGTAAAATACTTAGTAATATAATATCAACGAATTCTTTTCCAATTTTAAACTTATTTGAAAATAGTAAAAATGATGTTGCTTGAATAACGAATGATACTACAGTTGTAAGAATACCTGCATAAATTCCATATATAGGAATTAAGATAACATTTAGAATTATGTTTAATAATGATGTCACAATTGATATCGTAGCAATTATCATAGATTTCTTTTGATATATTAATCTGTAGTTCGCTTTTAAATAAAAAGGAAAGACTAAATAGGCAGAAGCCACAACCGGAATATACTTTAAGACCACTAAATAATCACCCTTGTAAAAATGTGGCAAAACAAATTGGGAAATTAAGCCAATTAAAAAATATACACCGACACCAATAGCTAAAGTTGCAATAACAAATTTATTTAAAAGAATTTCTCTCTTGATACTTTCTTTTTCTTTATATATCATAGGCTCCATGAATATTGAGATTCCTACATATGCAAATGATATTGAAGTTCCTAACGAATAGATAAGTGTGTATAATCCCACTTCTTGCATTGACAAATATCGCTCAATAACAAATTTATCAGCATTACCAAGAAAATTACTTGCTATACCATGAAAAATAAATGGCCAAGAGAAAATAAAAAGGTGCGAAAATGTTTCCCGAGAAAACTTATCCTTAATTTCATTTTCATTTTTTGTGTTAAAAATATAGTTGGCAATAAGTGCAGATATAATCGATCCTATTATATATCCTAAGTAATTCTTTGTAAAAAAAACAATGCCTACTACCAAAATAAACTTGCTTATTTGAACGAATAGCCTTCCTTGATAATATTTTGCATGATTTTCTTCAACCCGTAGCATATTAAGAATGATTAAATTCTTTCCCTGATAAAAAACAAGAATTACAATCAGTAATAAATCTGGAAATACATCAATGCCAAAAATATCCTTAACACCTAATAGAGCTATTAGCACCAGGATAATGAAAATGATACAGTGTGCGATTATGATTGGGGTATATATACTTTTTTTAAAGCTTATAAAATTATGCTTTTCTGCATAATACCTTAAAACTGCTCGATCTAAACCTAATAATGTAACCAACGGTAATAGAGTCTCTATAGAAACAAGAAGACCAATTTTACCGTAGCTAATGGTATCAATAAATAGAGGTAATAATAAAAGTGTTAATTTATTCAATCCTTTTGCTATACCTTCAACAAGACCATATGAAAAAAATTTTTTAAGCACTAGTTTAATTATTTATAATTTTTCTTAGAAATTTTATCAAAGTAAAGCCACTCTCAAAATTTTTCATGTGTAAATTTATTTAATGCTGATAATCTATAAATTATCTTAGTCATTTCCAAAAAGATCACGTGTATATACTTTATTCTGTATATCACTTAACTCTGGAGCATTACGATTAGAGATGATTACATCACATTCTAATTTAAACTTTTCCAAATCTCTGACAACTTTTGACCCGTAAAAAGTTTCCTCCTCCATAACAGGTTCATATACCTCAACTTCAATACCTTTTGCCTTGATTCTCTTCATAACACCCTGTATCGCTGAAGCCCTAAAATTATCTGAACCTGATTTCATAATCAATCTATAAACACCCACCTTTTTAGGTTTTCTTTCTAAAATAGAATCGGCTATAAAATCTTTACGTGTACGGTTTGCATCTACAATGGCCTGAATAATATTATTGGGGACAGCATCATAATTAGCCAATAATTGTTTGGTATCTTTTGGCAAACAATAGCCACCATATCCAAAAGATGGATTATTATAATGAGATCCGATACGTGGATCTAGTCCTACGCCTTCGATGATTTGTCTGCTGTCTAAATGATGAATTTGTGCATAACTGTCCAACTCATTAAAATAAGCAACACGTAAAGCTAAATAAGTATTTGAAAATAATTTAATTGCCTCTGCTTCAGTAGGATTGGTAAATAAGATCGAAATATCATCTTTTATTGCCCCTTCCTTCAACAAATCAACAAATACTTTAGCCCTCTCACTTTGCTCACCAATAATAATTCGAGAAGGGTATAAATTATCATACAACGCTTTACCTTCTCTTAAAAATTCAGGTGAGAAAATAATATTATCAAATTCTAATCTGTTTTTTAAGTCTTCTGTGAAACCAACAGGCACTGTAGATTTAATGATGATTACAGCATTAGGATTATGTTGCTTAACATCTTTTACAACAGACTCTACAGTATTTGTATTAAAATAGTTGGTTTTAGCATCATAATCAGTTGGCGTTGCAATAATCACAAAATCAGCATTTTCAAAAGCATCTTTACCATCTAAAGTCGCTCTGAAATTAAGATCTTTGTTTGTCAAAAAATCTATTATTTCACTGTCTTCTATTGGTGATATTTTTGCATTAAGCATATCAATCTTTTCTGCCACTATATCTACTGCTACAACTTCGTTGTTTTGTGCTAATAGAACAGCATTCGATAACCCCACATAACCTGTACCTACTACAGCAATTTTCATTTGTTTATTCATGATTCTACAGGCGATTATCGCATTTCTCCAAAATTCCTTTTACATCATACACAACACCTCCGTCTTTCAATAATAGCTTTAAATCTAAATCTAAAAACTCCTGATGAGCTACCGTAAGAACAATTGCATCAAATTTATCTTTGATCTCATCCAGAGAATTAATTGACCGAAATCCATACTCATGCTGTACTTCATCAGGATTTGCCCAGGGATCAAATGTGGTCACTTCAAAATCAAAATCTTCTAAGCTTTTAATGACATCAGCAGCTTTTGTATTCCTTACATCAGGACAATTTTCCTTGAAAGTAATGCCGAGATTAAGAATTTTTGCTCCATAAATATTGACTCCTTTTTTGATCATTGTTCTTACGACCTGAGACGCTACAAAAGACCCCATAGAATCGTTGAGCCTTCTTGCCGTCAAAATCAGTTCCGAATAATAACCAACATCCTGAGCTTTCTGTGCAAGATAAAATGGATCGACCCCAATACAATGCCCACCAACTAATCCTGGCTTGAATGGTAAAAAATTCCACTTCGTACCGGCAGCCTCAAGAACTGCATGAGTATCAATATCCAGAAGGTTAAATATTTTTGCCAACTCGTTGACAAATGCTATGTTGATATCACGTTGGGAATTTTCAATCACTTTGGATGCTTCTGCCACTTTAATCGTCGGAGCTAGATGCGTCCCTGCCGTAATAACTGATTTGTATAATTCATCAACATATGTACCGATTTCAGGAGTAGAACCTGACGTCACTTTTAAGATCTTATCTACTGTATGTGTTTTATCGCCCGGATTGATTCTCTCTGGAGAATATCCTGCGAAAAAGTCGACATTAAATTTAAGACCGGAAACTTTTTCCAGAACGGGGATACATTCTTCTTCAGTCACTCCAGGATAAACGGTAGATTCATAGATCACTACATCCCCTTTTTTAAGTACTTTTCCAACGGTTTCTGATGCCTTGTATAAAGGCGTTAGATCCGGGCGGTTATGCTTATCAACAGGGGTAGGAACGGTAACAATATAAATATTTGCTTCTTTAATGTCTTCAAGGTTTGATGAACAATACAACCCTTTCTTATTTGCTATAGTACCTGCAGAAACATTTGAAGAACTTTCCGCATTTTCAGAAAAACCGAACGGATTTTCTCCTACCAAAACAGCTTGCAGTATATCATCTTCTACTTCAAATGTAGAATCTTTTCCTGCATTAACCTCTTTAATTCGGCGTTGGTTGATATCAAACCCTACAACAGAGTATTTTGTAGCAAACAAACGAGCCAAAGGTAAACCTACGTACCCTAAGCCAATGATGCTGATTTTAATTTCTTTATCCATTTTAGTATACAATATTTTGCTCATTATGCAAGTACATAAATTATAAGCCTTACATTAATTATTTTTTGAAAATTTTGTTCCACCAGCTTTTTTCCTGATCTGTACCGTAGCCATATCCATAACCGTAATTGTATCCATAACCATAACCGTAACCTCCTGCATGTTTAGAAACATCATTGATAACAAATGACACATTTTTAATTTTGGATTCTTTAACCAGATTATTTGCAAAATCTACAAGTACATTTCTGGAAATACCAGATCTAATAACGTATAAAGTAGCATCTGCAACATCAGCAATACTGAGGGTATCTGAAACCAGCATCAAAGGTGCAGAATCAATTATTATATATTCATATTGAGAAGATAATTTCTCAATCAGATTCTGGTATCGACCGTTAGAAAGGAGCTCTTGCGGATTAGGGGGAATTGTACCCGCATAAATAACATCACAATATGAATTGGAGTCTGACGTATGGATTAAATTATCTACATCTACGCTATCATCATACAGATATTCTGTTAATCCTTTCCTCTTAACAGGCTCACTGTCATATCTCTGAATCTGCGGATTTCTAACGTCCGAACCGATCAATAAACTTCTTCCGTTTTTGTTTCCGAGTGTCAAAGCCAGATTAACTGAAACGAGTGTTTTACCCTCACCTTTTACAGAAGACGTGACCATGATAACTTTTGCAGAATCTTTTTTAGGAAGTATAAATTTAAGATTAGACACGAGAATCCTGAAGGACTCGGCCAATTCTGAAAAATCATTCTGCTGTACCAAATGAAGATCATTAGATTTTAGCGACGGTATATCCGCTAATATGCCTAACGTAGATCTTTGTTTGATGTTATCTCTGTTATAAATTTTATCATCCCAAATAAAAAGTAAATATAGTATTCCAAAAGGTAATAATAATCCTAAAATTACAGCTCCTCCTAAAATAACACTTGGCTTTGGTGACACAGGTACATCCTGTGTATATGCCGGATTTACAATTTTTGCTATAGGAACATTGATCGATAAATTAATTGCATTTTCTTCTCTTTTCTGTAACAGAAAAAGAAAAAGTTGCTCTTTTAGATTTTGCTGACGCTCTATTCCTCTGTATATTTTGGTTTGACCGGGAACTTTGTTCATCAACCCATTACTGGAAGAAATCTCACCATTTAACTTTGCGATAGATGTCTGTACAGACTGTTTCTGCTCACGAATATTATCTTGTACAATTTCTTTCAGGGACGCAATTTCCCTATTCATTTCTACTACAGCAGGGTTTTCATTCGTTGCCTGCTTAAGTGTTTTATTTCTGATAATCAAAAGGTCATTATACTTTGCAATAGCAGCTTCTAGTGAAGGGTTAAGCCCTAGATTGGATGGCATCAGCTGATTGTTTCTGTTTCCAGATGCTTCTGCAGTTAATGAATTGAGCAGATCCAGCTGAGTTTGCTGTTGTAAAAGGGCTTTTGTATTTTCACTAGTATTTTGTAGTGCTAACTGTGCCTGTGCCTGAAGATCAAAAATACGGTTGCTGTTCTGGAAATCCTCCTTCTGATTTTCAACCCCGGAAAGGTCGCGGGTAATCACCTCTAGTCTTTTATCTATAAACTCTTGAGTGTTTTTTGACTGCAAATTTTTGTCGCGGAGACCATCCAGATTATACTGTTTGGTTACCTCATTAAGAATAGCCTCAGATTTTTCAGGAACTGCCCCCACCAGACTTATGTTAATAAGCATTGCTTTGGCATCAGGAAGCTCAACTTTTATTTTTTGTTCTAATTTTTTAACCCTTTCAATCTGATTCCAAAACACGATAATGTATTTTGATTTAAAAGGGATTGTATTATTTTTACTGAAAATGACTGTTCCAAAATCTAATTTTACCGGAACGTTGTAAGAACCTTTAATAGTCCCATACTTTTCATTCCAAAGAACAAATGTTGTATTGTCACTCTTTTTAATCAGATACTCTGAAGATACAAATTTTTTATCCGGCTTTTCATTGTAAGCAATAATTTTAGCTGTAACAGGTAAATTGGTAAACAATTCTGAATCTTTGATCTCACCGCCACTAAAATACTGAACATTCAGGTTTAAATTTTTAACAACCTCCATAAGAATTGGTCTCGAACTAATTACTGCAACTTCGCTTTTAAGTTCATCCGCATTTCCAAGACCTATTCCCAGATTATCAAGATCTGATAATGCTGACGTTATATCTGATTGTTTTTTCTCGAATTTAAGATTAGTAATGGATTGATACTGAGGCACGGCATATCGTAAATACAAATAAGCAATGGTTGTGATAAGCACAATTGATAAAATAAACCAAGGCCATTTTTGTAAGTATTTACCAATGGTTTTTCTTAGATCCATAGACTCTTCCTCTAGATCATGAAATTCTGTCTGTTGCATATTTATTTTATCTTGTTAACGCAATAATAAGCGTTCCTGCCGTTAATAATGCTCCAATAATCTGGAATGTAAGTGCTCTGTTTGGATTAGAGTTTGCCTGAACCTGCTTATTTTTATCCGGCTGTACATATAAAATATCGTTTTGCTTCATATAATAATAAGGAGAATTTACAATATCTGATCTTGTTAAATCTAAATTCGTAATCTGATCTACCCCATCCTCACCTGTACGAATCACTTTTACATGGGTACGATCTCCAAAGTCTGTCATATCACCTGCCAGACCCAATGCTTGAAAAACATTTATTTTTTGGGAAACACTTTGTTTCTGACCAGGCTCTTTCACTTCACCTAAAATACTTACATTGAAATTTTTCAAATTTATTGATACCATTGGATCTAAAAGATATCTCTTTAGACGAGATTCCAAATCTTCTTTTAGCTGAATTTGGCTCATACCCTTCACATAAATATTTCCCAATACGGGAAAATAAATATTACCCTCTTCATTAACAAGATATTCGCTCGGTTGAACATACTGGTTAATTCCTAAATTCCCATCACCACCTACTTTGTTAGTTGTATTAAGGTTAAATGGTTTTACTGCATTCTCATCCAACGCAGATACAAGTATAAGAAGAACGTCTCCTTGTTGAATATGCAACCCTTCAAATTTTGCTTTGCTAATCTCTTCTTCCATATTATGATTTGAGAGATATACCATATTCTGCTTAGGCTTACACGATAATAAGATAACTGAAAGTAATATGATATAAGTGATAATGGTTTTCTTCATTTACTATTTACTGTTTTTTTTACAATTTATTAAACTTTAAAATTTCACATATCGGTGAAATTACAATTAACATACTTTTAAACCACTTCACTCTGTAGCAATTTTCATTCCAATTAAAGAAAAATAGTATATTTTTAGCATTATTTGTAAAATTAATTCTCATTAGTAATTTAACCTTACATATTATATTTAATATTTTTTAATTCTTAATTTATAAAAAATAAGATCTCTGGACTCATAATTATGCTTAGAAAATTGCTTAGTAGCCATTCTGAAAGAACATCAGAATAAAAGAATAAAAAGTTTTGCACGAAACATTGACTTATCTAATCTCAATTCTGATATCTATCTAAATTTAGTTCTATAATAAAATGGTCGTACAAATAATCGCAAAAAATTAAAAAACTAAAATTAGAGTGATCTTTGATTATATGTAAAAATATTACATTTCATCAAACATTAAAAAGATTGATTCAAAATTTGTGTTTTAATAAAATTGGAAATTAAGAGAGAAAAGAGATATAATTGAATTATTAACAAACAAATCATCTAGAAAGACCTAATTCATTGACCATCAATAAATTTCACATTAAACAACATAAAATAATAATGTTATTTAATCCAAATATTCCTTCCGACTTAATTTAATGCAAATATAATGTAATATCATTAATAATTTCAATATTGGGATGCTAATTTTTTAGGTGTAAAGCTATTCAAGCAATAACTAATTGTATTGTAATTATTTATATTTTATTTTAGAATCCAAAGCAGTTATTATTTTCGACCTGCTTTCAAAATTATTGGATAATATTCTACTTTACTATTCTTCTTTTATCTATGTGATAAGTTTTTAAATTTCTTACCCGTAATTTTGGGAAAATGATTATTATTTTGCTGAGAAATTGTATTGACTATCATTTTAAATTTGTAATTTTAAGAATAGAAAGCCAATAAATTAATTTTTAATTCAACCAAATCTCAATAATTATGGAAAATATAAAATTTGAAATATCTCCATATCAGGACGAGTTGCAGATACTCATTGATGAAAAAAAAGCAGGTTATATGTCCATAGAAATTGACGGCAGACTGTTGATTGTCTACTACACAAAGCTTGATGAAGAACGTGAAGGGAAAGGTTACGCCAAAATGCTTTTGGATGAATTGGTTCGATACGCTGAAGAAAAAGACTTCTTAGTCGATCCTGAATGCGATTTTGTAAGGCAGCAGTTTGAAAATCACCCTGCGAGATATAAAGACATCTGGCACGCCTAGATTAGTCCTTCCACCAGGTTTTAAACTGATTATTTGATTTATTTAAATCAAGTATTTCACCTATCATTGGTGTCAGAATATTTAAATTTTTCGCTTTTCCTAAACTCATTATCTTTTCCAATGGTTCATTCCAGGCGTGAAGAGACAAGGCAAATTTTGATGAATGGACAGGAATAATATTTTTTGCTTTTAAATCAATGCAAGCCTGAATAACATCTTCCGGAAGCCCATGAATATATTTCCAGGCTTCGTTGTATTGTCCGTTTTCGATGAATACATAATCAAAAGGCCCGAATTTTTCACCAATCATTTTGAAGTGAGTGTCGTAACCACTGTCACCGCCTAAAAATAATTTCTTCGTTGGAGTCTCTAAAACGTAAGAAGTCCAAAGTGTAACATTCCGCTGAACTTTTCTGCCGGAAAAATGTCGGGCAGGCGTAAATGTAATTTTAAAATTATTCTTTAAAACTACTTCCGTCCACCATTCTTCTTCAATCAACTGCTCGGGTTTATAGCCCCATCTTTCCAAATGCGCACCTACTCCTAAAGGTAAAATTACCTTTTGAACTCTGTCTTTAATCGCCTTCACCGTCGGATAATCCAAATGATCATAATGATCATGTGTGATAACCAAATAATCTATATTGGGAATATCTCCCGGCTTAAAAATATCAGCTCCAGGGAAAGCTTTATTGAAAAACTTAAAGGGTGAACCATATAAACTTAGAACAGGATCAATCAAAAACGAAACGCCTTCTGTCTGAATATAATAAGAAGAATGACCTAACCAAATAAAAATATCCTGATCTTTCGGAAGATTTTTCAAATCGCTATGAATTGACGGAATATTTTTCACTGGCTTCAACAATGGATTTTTCTTTTTGAAGAAGAAATCATACATCACATCCATCATTGAATGTCCTTCTGCTAATGAAGGCGTATAACTTAAATTTTGGAACTGTTTATTTTTAAAGTGCTTTGACTGCTGTATTCTTACCAATCTTTCTCCCCTAGCTTCTGCACCAAAAACAGGCTGACCTGTAACCATAAAATACAGTAAAATTATGACAAAAACTATGATGATAATTGTGTAGATCATTTCTAAAACTAAATATCAAATGTATGATATTATACAGTATGACGATTTTAAAATACAAAACCTTTATTTTTATTAAAATTTTTACGAATCTAAATTAATTTATTAATTTAACTCTTTAATTTAGTGTTCGAAAAACTCAAAATGCATTTAAAGAATTATTTCATAGTAACCCTAATTTTATTTCTGACTTCCTGTTTATCAGTAAGAAAGCATAATGAGCAGCAATCAGCCTGCATTCCTGCAGAAAAACTGAAGGAAGATGTAGATTTTGCGTATTCTAAGCTGAAAGAAATGCACCCGCAACTGTATTGGTACATTTCAAAAGAAAAATTGGATTATAAATTTGACAGTATTAAGAGAACTATCAATGAACCTCTTACCCCACTTCAGTTTTATTTTAAATTACAGCCGGTGATTGCCGATATTCGTGAAGGTCATCTTTCGTTGAGAATTCCTTCAAAAAGAATTACAAAGAAGCAGATTAAAACTTTAGAAAATAAAAAAGGAATGTTCAGCCGTTTTGAATATTATGTTAAAAACGACCAACTTTTTATCATCGAAAACAAAGATTCCATCGAAAACATAAAGCAAGGAACTGAAATTTTGACAATTGATAAAATTCCTGTTTCGGATTATATAAAAAGATACAAAAGATTGATCAGCAGTGACGGATTTAATACAACTTTTCAGGATTATTTTCTGAAAGATCTTTTCTTTAATTATTATGTTGCAGAAAAAGGGTACGAAGATAAAGCAACTATCGAAACTCTTTACAACGGAGAAAAAAAGACATATCAGTTAACCCGGAAATCAAAATCTGAAAATGATCTCAGAAAAGATAAGGAAAACAAAAAGCGAAACCATGAGAAAAAAGTAAACGATTATGTAGCTTTTAATAATTCTTATAATAGAAATTTCAAGTTTTTAGATAAAGACAGCACAACTGCTTATATAAAAGTGAAAAGTTTTTCGAGCGATTATTCATCAAAATTTTATAGTGAAACATTCAAAAAAATCAACAATACAAAAACGAATTATTTAATTATTGATGTCAGAAATAATTACGGAGGTTCTCTGGATGAGATCAATAATTTATATTCTTATCTAAGTCCGAAACCTTATACTTTGGTAAAGCCATCGCAGGTTACTTCAAAAATATCTCCTTTAAAAACCAATTATTTCCGAAAAAGCAATCTTTTACAATACGCATATAAAGGTTTGACTTATCCTACTTTTTTCTTTGCACAAACATTCAGCACCTATGAAAAAGACGGAAAATTTTATTATAAAATGAAGTCGGATAAAGAATCTAAACCCAATAAAGATGCTTTTAAAGGAAAAGTTTTTGTTTTAATAAATGGTGGAAGCTTCTCCGCATCTTCTATTATTACGGCTAAACTTAAAAATGATAAAAAAGCCATTCTCGTTGGTGAAGAAACGGGCGGTGCTAACGACGGAACGGTTGCCGGATTTTATTCTTATCAAAAACTTCCGAATTCTAAAATTGATTTACCTATTGGTTTGCTTTTGGTACAACCGAACATTGATTTTACCAATACAAAAAAAGGCGTGATTCCTGATGTAAAGGTTATTGAAACCATGCAGGATATTATTGATAGAAAAGATCCACAGATGGATTGGGTGTTGAGTGAAATTGAGAGAGAAAAAGTTGGAAATAAATAATTTTAAGGATTTCGGCGGGCTTTTAGCCCGCCGAAAGTTATCTTTTCAATTCTTTCAAAAGATCTTCTATCTGCTTAACATATTTTCCATAGAAAATCCTAAACCAGTATTTCCCCAATAAGAAAAGTCCGAATAAGCCAATTGCAAGAGCTGAAATAATTGTTACTGCTATTTTAAAATCGCTTAGAGGTACAGGATGCGGAATAAATTCAATGACAATAATCAGTTCACATACCAAAAACGGAACAAATGAAAGCATGAAGGAAAGATAATACTGTTTATTAAGTTCAAACTGATACAATAAATCCTTCAGAGATTCATACGTTTTCATCATTGGGCTGCTGATATTTTTGTACAGTTTAAAAAACTTACTGAAGAAAAATGATACAACAATCACCATTGAAAACAGCAATACCGTGAGATAAAATTTGAATTTAAACGGCGCATCAGGAACCGGAATCCAAACAACAGCAAATCCGAAAAGTAAGATGCCTACCGTCAACCAAAATTCCATTCTCATATTTCTTCTGATCTTTTCAAGCGGGAGATTGATTTTATTCTTCTGTTCAATGCTTATTTCCGGCGTTTCTTCGAAAGAATCATCCTCATTCCAAGCGTTTTTTAGTTCATCTATATTCATAATGGCAGTTTTTATAATTGATAAATGTTGAGCATTGATTTCAGGATCAACTCGAATCCTGAATCTTGTAACCCATTATTTTGAGTTTAAAATATCTTTCAGTTTGTTTTTAGCGCGATTCATTTTTACCCTTACATTTCCTTCGGAAATTCCCATTTGTCCGGCAATTTCTTTTCCTGAAAAATCTTCGAGGTAATAAAAAATAAAAGCTTTGTCGATTGGGTTCAACTGATGAATTGTTTTGTACATTGCAGTCAGTTTCTCTTCTTTTTCGTTATCAAAATCTTCCTGAATAATTTTATATTCAGAGAAATCTTCATTAGTTATAAAATTTCTCTTCTTTTCATTTTTAAGAAAGATAATTGCCGTATTCAGCGCAATTCTGTATAACCAGGTTGAAAATTCACTTTCACCTTTAAACTTAGGATAAGCTTTCCAGACCTGATAGGTAATTTCCTGAAAAAGATCGTCACGGTCATCCTTTTCATCCATATACATTTTAGAAATCTTAAAAATGATTCCCTTATGTTTTTCAATTTCCTTTAAAAATTCCTGTTCTATTGAGGTCATGGTTTCTTACACTCTATAGAGTTAGTTGTAAAGTTTAAAATTTGTTACATCCTAAACAAAAAAAACCTCAACAAATTAATAAAATCTGTTGAGGATCTGCATTTACATTAAACTGAAAATTGCTATTAAAAAATATAATCTGTACTTAAAAAATTAGAATCATGATCTCTTACAATCGCATTTAATAATTCTTTATTGGAATCTGTAATTTTCGCTGCCACCAAAGAACGGATCGAGAACGAACGAAGCGCATCAAAAACAGAAAGTGTACCCTCTGCACTGTCTTTTCTTCCTGTGAAAGGGAAAACATCCGGACCTCTCTGAGCCTGACAATTAATATTCACACGACTTACCAAATTCACGAAAGGATCTATCAATTTTGAAACTTCCAACGGATCTTCACTGAAAATACTCACCTGCATTCCGTGGTCTGCATTTACCTGATAATCGATTGGTTCTTCAATATCATCAAAAGGAACAACAGGAATTACAGGACCGAACTGTTCTTCATGATACAGTTTCATATCGCTATTCACAGGATAAACAACCGCAGGAAAAACGAAAGACTCTTCTGTAAATCCACCGTTTTCGTTTAAAACTTTCGCTCCTTTTGCCAAAGCATCTTCAATACATTCTTTTAAATAAGGAGGTTTATTCACTTCAGGAAGCGGTGTAATTTTTACATCTTTTTCCCAAGGCAATCCTCCTTTCATTGCAGAAACGGCAGCCGTCAGTTTCTGAGTAAATTCTTCTGCAACGTCTTTCTGAACGAAAATTAATTTCAACGCTGTACATCTTTGTCCGTTGAAAGACAACGAACCTAAAATACATTCGCTCACCGCAACATCAAGATTAGCATTTTTCGTAACAATTGCTGCATTTTTTGCATCCAGACTTAAAATAGCACGTAAACGATTAACCTTTGGATGTAATTTTTTCAAACCATTTGCTACCTTACTGGAACCAATGAAAGCTAAGACATTTACTTTTCCGCTTTCCATGATCGGGGTAATGATTTCCGAACCTTTTCCGTACAACGTATTTACCGTTCCTTTCGGGAAAGCTTCTTTAAATGCATTTAATAAAGGATAATGCGCCAATACCCCATGTTTAGGAAGTTTAAACAAAATGGTATTTCCCATAATTAAAGCAGGAATCAATGTGGTGAAAATTTCATTTAAAGGATAATTGAAAGGTCCCATACTCAACACAACACCAAGCGGTGCACGTCTGATCTGTGCGATCGTTCCTTCCGCCTGCTGGAAACGGGAAGATTCTCTGTCCAGATCTTTCAGTGCATCGATGGTCTGATTGATATAATCTACGGTTCTGTCGAATTCTTTTGTAGAATCTGCCAGTGTTTTTCCGATTTCCCACATCAATAATTTAATTACCAAATCACGCTGTTGAATCATTAAATACACAAATTTCTGCATACATTTAATTCTGCCTTCAACAGACATTGTCGGCCATTCTCCTAATCCGTTATCATAGGCTTTTACGCAGGCATCCAAAACGTCCATCGCTTCCTGAGGGCCAATATTAGGAACACTTCCCAAGAGTTTTCTTTCCAATCCGTTTTCTGTCTGTATACAAACGGGCGAATAGATATTCTGAACCTCTCCGTTCCATTCTACCAATTCTCCATTTAAGAGATAGACTTTCTGGTGAATTTCGGGAACTTTATATTCTTCTGGAATTTCGTTTTCAGATTTAAATATTTCATGAAAAGATGCTGTGCTTTCTGAACTCATAAATTTTTAATTTTAATAGTGTGTAAAATTTGAACAGAATAAAGGTAGATGTAAAATTTGACTTTAAAAAGAGATGATTAATAGATTTGTTCTATTTAAGGAGATTTTAATTAAAATTAATGTTGACAATCATAAAAAAGAATAATTTTGTTTAAAATAAAATTCATGTATTCAAAAATAGTTTTCAGTGCACTGTTAGTCTTCTCGATATTCACTTTTGCACAAAAATCTAAAGCAGCAAATACGATTTTAATGGGAGGAAAACCAGTACATACGTATGCTAAGCTGCCGGCAGTAAATAAAGCTGCACCAAAATTTACGCTTACCGATGTTACGATGAAAGATCAGACGCTTGATTCTTACAAAGGAAAATATTTAATTCTGAACATTTTTCCGAGTGTAGACACAGGTGTTTGTTCGGCTTCCGTTCGTCATTTTAATGAAGATGCGGCGAATATTCCGAACACGGTAGTTCTTTGTATTTCTAAAGATTTACCGTTTGCCCAGAAAAGATTTTGCGGTGCGGAAGGAATTAAAAATGTAGTGATGCTTTCTGATTTCCGCTCAGATTTCGGAAAAACGTACGGTGTTGAGATTACAGATTCTGTGATGAAAGGTCTTTTGAGCCGTGCTGTTGTGGTGATTGATCCTTCAGGAAAAATTGTCTACGAAGAGCAGGTTGCAGATATTTCACAGGAACCGAATTATGAAGCAGCGATTAAAGCAGTGAAATAGTAAGTTTTCTACTTTAAAAAAAATCCTCTGGTCATTAATTGCCAGAGGTTTTTTGTTTTTTAGATTTCCATTTCTTTTTCGTCGTCAGCAGAATTACTCCATTTTTTCCTTTTTCACCATACAATACTGTTGCAGAAGCATCTTTTACAATATTTATTGTTTCTATGGAATTTGGATCAATTTCATTAAGTTTTTCAAAGCTTACTGCTTTTCCATCCATAACAACCAGAGGTTTCTCAGCATCTTTCACATTTGCATGCGCTCCTCCAATTCTAATTTCAGATTTGTCTGAACTATCTTTTGGCATCGGATTTATCTTTAAACCATGTGTCTTCGGCTGGACTTCGCTTGCTTTATTGTCTTGAGTTTTATTCAATTGATGTTCCGAAATAACGGTAGGAGCTCCGGCAACCATCGATTGATTCGTTTTTTTATTAAATCCAAATAAGACAACTTCTCCTATTTCCCCTGCCTTTACCGTATCATTGGCTATATTTTGTTGTGCCTGTACGGAAACAAAACCTCCCGTTGTCAGAATAAAACCAACAGCAAACTTTACTAAAACTGAATTGATTTTGGCATATTGCAGATTTCTGTTCAGTTGCGATTCGTAAAAATTACCACAAATATTGTCTGTAGGATTGGAAAAAACATCGATAATCTCATCATCAGAAGCAGCGGTAAAATCCCTCACGGTTTTAGAACAAACAGAACAGAATCTTCCTTTTTCTTTGGGCGTCATTGCTTCCCAGTTTTCGTGACATGGTGTCGAAATGGTGATTTTCATAGTACCTTTTTATATAAAGATGCAAAATGTACAGGAAAGGTTGGAAAGAATGAAAATTTTTAAATTATTTCTTCAATTTTTTTCATTCTGATGAAGAAATCTCCTTTTGTAATATATTCTTCACTCCACTTCGTTCTGTTCAAAATGACAAACTACCTGATTTTTAATTTGAGAATATTATTCGGAAACATTAACAACATGAAAATACCTCGGATCAGGATATTGAAATTCAAAATTCAATTCTGAAATTAATTTTGCAGGTGAAATTGTTCTTCCTATCGTCGTTCGTCCACCTTCATACGGCAGATCTTTCTGAGCATTGATAACTTCTTCTTTATTGGGATGAACCGGCGCCACAACATTATAGACTTTAGATTGAGATTGATTATCCAGCATTTTTTCAACAACCGAACAAATATCAGCGTAATGAATATGATTCACCAACTGATCCAACTGTGAAATATTATAATTTTTCAATAATCGCTGATCGCCCATTAAACCGGCCAATCTTAACACATTCGCCTGAGGGAATTTTTCTGTAATAAAACCTTCACTTTCTACATTTGCTGTTGTCTGATCTTCTTCTGTAAAGTCTTTTTCTTGCTGAGGATATACTCCGGTTGAACTCATCAGAAATAATTGCCCTTTATAATCTCCTAAAAATTTCAGCAGATTTTCCTGTCTGTCTTTCATTGAAATCTGAGCTCCCCTGATTCCTGAAAACGGAACTGTGATGATGATCGCATCCAATTGTGCTGCAACTTCCCATTCTGTTATTTCAGATATATTGTCCGGAAAATCAACCATAGTTGTTTGAAATCCTTTTGAATTCAAACCTTCCACCTTAGACTGAGTGGTTGTCGTTGCAAAAATCTCATATCGATCGGATAATCTTTCTGCTATATGATTTCCTAACCAGCCAAAACCAATGATTCCTAGTTTTTTCATTGTTTAATTCTTAGTTTATGTATTAAATAACTATTACGTAAGAATTTCAAAAATATCACTTTTAATGCTAATAATCGTAAAGAAAACTATTTAGTTGGTCATCTTATAATTACAGGAAACCCTATTTAGAACTAGTTTAGTTTTTTTATCTTTGAATATTGAAGTTCGGTTTAAAATTCTGCTGATTTTAAAGGATCATTTTAAACCAAAACTTACAATAAAATAACGATACATAAAGTTGAAATAAATCATGAACGATATAAAATGCCCACATTGTCACAAAGTTTTTAAAGTTGACGAGGCAGGTTTCGCAGATATTCTTAAACAGGTAAGAGACCATAAATTTGAAGAAGAATTACAATCTCGACTTGACCTTGCAGAGAAAGAGAAAGAAAATGCAGTAAAACTTACAGAAGCTACCCTTAAAAATTCAATACAAGCTGAGCTTTCCAATAAAGACAGGGAAATTCTTCAACTTAAAGCTGATAATGAAAGAATTTTGTCAGAAAAACTGGCCGAAAAAGACAATTTATTAACAGATTTAAAATCGAAACTTGAAAATGCCGAAACAGAAAAGAAGTTTTCGGTTTCAGAAGCGGTTAAAAATATTGAAAAAGAAAAAGATAATAAGGAAAGGGAACTTATTCAATTGAAAGCTGATCATGAACGTACCTTAATGGAGCAGTTGACTAATAAGGAAATGCTGATATCAGAATTGAAAATAAAACTTGAAAATAAGGAAACTGAAAAAAGACTTTCCGTTACAGAAGCGGTTCAGAAAATAGAAAAAGAAAGAGACGATTTTGCCAGCAAAGTTACCCTCAAAGAAACCGAAAAGGAATTATTAGAAAAGTCGTTAAACGAAAAATATCTGGCAGAACTCAAAGCTAAAGAAGATATCATCAGGCACAAAGACGAAGAAATTGCCTTCCGTAAGGATATGAAACTCAAGTTATCAACTAAAATGTTGGGAGAAACGCTGGAGCAACATTGCGAAATAGAATTCAACAAGCTCAGATCTATTGCTTTTCAAAAAGCTTATTTTGAAAAAGATAATGATTCCAGATCGGGAAGCAAGGGCGACTATATTTACAGAGAATTGGATGATGCCGGCAATGAAGTCATCTCAATCATGTTTGAAATGAAAAATGAAGGCGACGAAACGGCAACCAAAAAGAAAAATGAAGACTTTTTCAGAGAATTAGACAAAGACAGGAATGATAAAAAGTGTGAATACGCCGTTTTGGTTACGCTTTTGGAAGCGGATAATGAACTGTATAATGCAGGAATCGTAGATGTATCTCACAAATATGAAAAAATGTATGTTGTAAGACCGCAGTTTTTCATCCCTATCATCACTTTGCTGAGAAATGCAGCCCTGAATTCGATGAAAGTAAAAGCAGAACTGGCATTTATAAAAAATCAAAATATCGATATTACGAATTTTGAAGAAAACATCAATATTTTTAAAGAAGGTTTTGCCCGAAACTATGATCTGGCGAGCAGAAAATTCAAAACTGCCATTGAAGAAATAGACAAAACAATTTCACACCTTCAAAAGACAAAAGATGCCCTGCTTTCCTCAGAAAATAACCTGCGACTAGCCAATAACAAAGCCGAAGATTTAACGATCAAAAAGCTAACGAAAGGCAATCCGACAATGGCTGCAAAATTCGACGAGCTGAACAATGGATCTAATAACGAACTTTTTTAATTCCGCTAAATTTGTCATCCTGACAGGATCTCAGCAAGAATCTTTTCATCTTATTTTATAATACTATATCTGTTCTGTATTCTAAAAAAATGATGTCAGTTCGTCGGTTCGAGTGTTTTTCGCAGCGAAGCGTAGAAAAATGTATCGAGAACCGATGAAACAAACTTCGGCTGTCACATCAGAAACTTCTCGATACGAATTTTTCAAATTCTACTCGAAGTGACGGTGTTTGATAAACATCTTTTGAGGTTCTGCAATGGTATTTTGAGATTCCAAACTCTTACGTTGACCTTCCTAACCTCATCGGAGATATGTTATAAAGCATCACACCTTTTTGTAACCCCAAAATATCGTTACAATAAAAGAACCGTATCAATGCTGATACGGTTTTGGTTAATTAAAGATTGTTATATTAGTCGATGTGTTTCGGTATGTAACCGTTTTCACTTATTTCTTTGTGTTCATAATCTACTTTTTCGTGTTTACCTTTGCGAGCTGCAAGCGTGTGCTTTGATCAAATAAGTGAGTACAATTTCCGTTTTTGAAAATAAAATATTTTCTTTCAAAATTTAATTTTCATATAATATATTTTATTATTAATCTATACAAATATATTTCTTCAACAATAAAGTTAAATAGCCTAAAAAACAATTACTTGCACATAATTTAACATAAAAAAGTAATTCCATAACTAAAGAATTTAATTTCTACATTTGTTCGAAATTTTAAAACAAATAAAATGAAAAAACTTTTTTTACTATCAGCTTTTGCATTATTAACAAGTGCTACAATTCCAAACACACAAGTTCAAGCAAAAGGAGGACAAATTTATTTAATTGATGGTTGCTATTATGTAGTTGAGCATCACAGTATACTTTGGGGCCTATTTGAATGGGATACTCAAGACCTTATCGGATGTGGAAGTGGCTTTAATTAAAATTTAATAATTTTAGGGCTTTCCACAAGGAAAGCCTTATTTTCTTTATTATGAAAAATTATTTTTTATTTTTATTTGTTTTAGTAACAATTAATATTTATTCACAAGAGACAAAAGACACTTTACGTGAAGAAAATATAGAAACAGTTGTTATAAATGATAAAGACTATGAAAAGGTTAACTATTCTTTTGCCTTGAAAAAGGAAATTAATTCGAAATTAAGGTCTGTAAATCCAAATTCTGCTTATGAAATGGGATTGCGTTTCAATAATAATCTAGGCAAAGGTATTGTTAGTAATATTATTTTATTCTTACATAAAACCGATGAAAAGGACAAATTAACAGACTTAGAAATTAATTTCTACAAAATAGATACATTAACCAATAAACCTGGAGAAAAAATTAATTCACAACAAATCATATATATACCTAAAAACAGACACCGTGGAAATGTAAAGATTAATGTTGAAAAATTTAGAATTCCATTCCCAGCGGCTGGTATTGTTGTAACTGTAAAATGGTTACCTACAAAAGATCATGATAAAAGCGTAGGGCCCGCCATCAGATTTACTAATTACAACGAAAGATTGACATATACACGATTCGACAACGACCCTACAAAGTGGAGCGATAAAATGAATTTCTCTCAAAAGAATGGGCTATACACTAACGTAATGATTGGGATGGAGGTTTACATTAAAAAAAGAAAAACTGATGAGTAAAAAATATTTGTATATAATAATAGGTATTTTGATCGTAGCTGTTTTATGTTTACTTACTTATAAGACCTCTGAGGAAATTGTTTTCAATGATAAAAAAGAAATGATTAGTCAAGATTTTGGAATTGTTGATAAAACTAAAACACCGTTATATAATCACACATTTAAATATGTTAATTCTAAGTATGATAGTTTGGAAATTTATGGAGTCAAGGATGGTTGCGATTGCACAGAAAGTAATGTAAAAACAGGGGTATACAGAAAAAATGATACTATTTTAGTTAATACAAAATATGATCCTAATAAGTACAATGATAATGGAATTATTGTTAAACAGATTTTTTTAATCTCTAATAAAAAAATCTCTAAATTTGACAGTATACTTCCTTTGATTCTTAAAGGTAAAGTACAGTAATAGAGCTCTAATTAACACAGATACAAATAAGATACTGGCACCAACAAAGTAAACAAAATAAATAGAAAAAACCTGCCTCAAAGCAGGTTTCTTCATATCTAAAAAGTTTTAAAACAAACTATCATCCACAAAATTCGGAAGCGTCACTTTCAGATTCGGTTCTGCTTCCATCGCTCGTTTAATAGCAAAAACAGCGCCTTCATTTCTTGCCCAGCTTCGTCTTGAAATTCCGTTATTCACATCCCAGAACAGCATCGATTTTAATCTTCTGTCGGCATCATCGCTTCCATCCAGCAACATTCCGAAACCACCATTTATCACTTCTCCCCAGCCAACGCCACCTCCATTGTGAATGGAAACCCACGTCGCCCCACGGAAACTGTCGCCAATCACATTGTGGATCGCCATATCTGCCGTAAATCTCGAACCGTCATAAATATTGGAAGTCTCTCTGTACGGAGAATCCGTCCCCGAAACATCATGATGATCTCTACCCAAAACCACCGATCCGATCTCACCGTTTTTAATGGCTTTGTTGAAGGCTTCTGCGATTTTCATTCTTCCTTCTGCATCGGCGTATAAAATTCTAGCCTGTGAACCAACGACCAATTTATTTTCCTGTGCTCCTTTAATCCACTGAATATTATCCTTCATCTGCTGCTGGATTTCTTCGGGAGAATTTTTAATCATTTCCTCCAAAACGTTGCAGGCAATTTCGTCTGTTTTCTGCAAATCTCCCGGTTTTCCGCTCGTACAAACCCAACGGAACGGTCCGAAACCATAATCAAAACACATCGGTCCCATAATATCCTGAACATAAGAAGGGAACTTAAATTCTCTTCCCAACGTAGGATTTTCCGCCATTACATTGGCTCCGGCTCTGGATGCTTCCAACAGAAAGGCATTTCCGTAATCGAAGAAATACGTTCCTTTGTCTGTCTGTTTGTTGATGGCTTCTGCGTGTCTTCTCAATGTTTCCTGAACTTTTTCTTTGAATAATTCAGGATCTTCTGCCATCATGGTATTGGATTCCTCAAAAGTTTGTCCGACCGGATAATAACCTCCTGCCCAAGGATTGTGAAGTGAAGTCTGATCTGAACCGATATCGATTCTTAGATCCTCCTGAGCAAATTTCTCCCAAACCTCAACAATATTTCCAAGGTAAGCCAGAGAAACGATTTCCTGATTTTCCTGAGCTTTTCTAACTCTTGCTACTAAGTCATCAAGGTTTTCATGGATTTCATTCACCCATTTCTGATCGTGACGGATTTTGGTGATTTTTGGATTCACTTCCGCAATAACCGTAACGCAACCTGCAATATTTCCTGCTTTAGGTTGAGCTCCGGACATTCCTCCTAAACCTGATGTTACGAATAATCCACCTTTTGGTTCTTTATTAATTTTTCTGAAAGCATTCAAAACGGTAATCGTCGTTCCGTGCACAATTCCCTGCGGACCAATGTACATATAACTTCCCGCCGTCATTTGTCCGTATTGAGTCACTCCCAACGCATTAAATTTCTCCCAATCATCAGGTTTAGAATAGTTCGGAATCATCATTCCATTCGTCACCACCACTCTCGGTGCATCTTTATGAGACGGAAACAATCCCATTGGATGACCTGAATACATGGTTAATGTTTGTTCGTCTGTCATTTCAGACAGGTATTTCATCGTTAAAAGATACTGCGCCCAATTGCTGAAAACCGCACCATTTCCACCATACGTAATTAGTTCATGAGGATGTTGAGCCACTGCATAATCCAGATTGTTCTGAATCATCAGCATGATCGCTTTTGCCTGTTCGGATTTTCCGGGATATTCTGCAATGTCTCTTGCTTTCATCTCATAATCCGGACGAAAACGATACATATAAATTCTTCCGTATTTCTCTAATTCTTCCTTAAATTCTGATAATAATTCTGCATGAAATTTTGGGTCGAAGTAACGTAAAGCATTCTTCAACGCTAATTTTTTTTCTTCTTCTCCTAAAATCTCTTTACGTTTCGGAGCGTGATTGATATTTTGTTCGTATGGTTTTGGCTGTGGCAACTGGTTGGGTATGCCCTGTTGTATCTGTTGTTGGAATGTCATATAGTTTTAATTCTACTTTTTAATAAATTTTTGTATTGAAGTCTCTTTTGCCCCTTTAAACTTAATAAAATAAACACCTGCAGAAAGATAAGAAACGTCAATTGTCGGTTTTAATTCACTTGATTTTGCAACTATTCTTCCTATATTATCGGATATTTCGTATTGAGTAAATCCTTCAGTTTTTATATTAATGATTCCTGTTGTCGGATTCGGATAAATTAAATTCTTTTTTTCCGTTTTTGTTTCTTTAATATTTAAAAAATCTTGAGGAATCAGTCTTACTAATCCTCTCACGGGCTGACCGTCAAACGTTCTGAACTCTCCCCCTACTAAAAAGCCATCTCCCTGTCTTTTAATTGTTGAAACTACATCACTGTAAAGTGTTGGGTAAGGATTCTGAAAGCCTATTCCAATATCAAAACTGGTATCATAAGTTCCGTCTGCATTATGTCTTACTAATCCTTTTGAACTGGCTGCTACCGGCAGTGCTGTAAAAAACTTACCGTTATTTTCAAATTCTAAGGTTTCCTGATCCGTTACCATTCCATCATTGAAGGATTGTGGAACGAAAGTATTATCCAATGTTCCGTCTTCATTGAAACGCATTAGCTTATGCCCTGAAATTCTATTTGATATTGCGTAAATCTTTCCGTCTGCAGCAGGATAAATTTCGGTAATAAAAGGCTGCGATGTTACAGTAACAAAAGTATTATCAACTTGTCCGTTAGGTAAAAGTCTTTTTATAGTGCTGTTTCCTGAAGAAGTACTGAATCCTGTTACTAAAATCTTGTTGTTGGGTAATAATTTTAATTTAAGAAGTTCTGCAAAAGGTTCTGCATAATCGATGGAAGTATCGATATTTCCTGAGCTATTTAAAGCTACAAACGAATAGTTGATAGAAGTTGAGACATTATTTTTAACGTAATAATACATTCCCGGGGTCAGGAGTTTTCCATCATTAAATACAATAAAATCTCTCATTCTTAAAGACCCCATAAGCCCCAAGTCATTATTCACGAGACCGAAAAAGGTAGGATCAAGGCTTCCGTCGGAATTTAATCTTACGATACCGCCGCCGTTCCTGTTTAAATAAGTTGTACCTTCTGTTCCCATCAATATTTTTCCATCAGGTAAAAACCTGAGTCCTGCAGGAGTTTGGCTTGAACCGTCTAAAAATAAATGAGACTGAACATTGAAACCATTATCAACACTTCCGTCAGCATTCAGACGAACTATTCTGTCGGTTACTTTTCCGTTATAAGAATAGAAATCACCTGTCAGGATAATTTTTCCGTCCGGCTGAACATACATTTTTTCCGGAGCCCTGTCAAATCCTTTACAGATATTTTGAAAAGAAGTAATTCTATTACCATTTACAGGTTCGGTCATTACCATATTTCCTGCAAAATCTCCATTATAATATCTGATAAATCCTGTAGCAATCAAATTACCGCTTGAATGAAAACTCAGGTTGTCTATATGATCCTGAAACGAATACCCACTGACCATATGAGTCACTTTCCCTTCAAACGTAGTATCCAATGTAGCATCGTCATTCAAACGCATAATTCCTGCAACTGCCTGTCCGCCATAGCTTATAAAATTACCTCCCACCAACAATTTTCCGTCCGGCTGAATTAAAAGCGTAAAAACTCCGTTTGCCGAAGAGCTTGGGGGAAAATTTTGATAAAATGCCTTAGTCGGAAAAGCACTGTCTCGATATCCATCGGCGTTTAAACGAGTTAAATATTGGGTATTTCCAAAAAAAACACCCTTACCTCCTACATATATCTTACCGTCATTTCTTACGGCAATACTTCTAATATTAATAAATGACCCGCCGGTATAAATATAGAACGCAGCATCATCACTTCCATCTGCATTAAGCCTTTTTAAATAAGATCCGGAGTATACAACAACGATTTTTCCGTCCGACTGTAATGCAAAATGAGACATTCCTGTAGTAACAGGAGCATATGTTGTACTTGCCAGAAATGTTGTATCAGTTGAACCATTCGGATTTAATCTTAACATTAAATTATGAGCTGAACTATTGTACGCCGTAATATTTCCACACACTATAATTTTTCCGTCCGGCTGTACAACAACCTTTTCCAATGCTTTTTTCGTAGCAAACTGCTGAAATGCAAATGTTCCGGCATTGAACGTAGTATCTTTGGTTCCGTCTGTATTCAATCTTATAATATAATTTGCCGCAATATTGTTATGAATATTAAAAGCTCCCACAATAATAATTTTACCATCACTCTGTAAAGCAACGCTTTTTACTTCTTTGTCGAAAGCTGCCGTCGTAAAACCTGCATCAATAGAATTATCAGGATTGATTCTTACAACGTTATACGAATCTCCTCCTACAACATAGGAATATGTTCTGTATATCACAAGAATTTTACCATCCGGCTGGGAAACACTGAAATCGATTCCCAGTCTTCCGTCAATAAAGAATTTATTGGTTTGAAAAGCCGCATTAAAATTAGGGTCTTTTACATACTTATCTTGAGAATAAAGATTAGAAAAAATTACATTGCAAAGTAAAATAAGCAACATTTTACAGTAAATATTCTTCATAAGAATTGTCTAAATTAGTTTCCGCTAAAATAATCATATTAATTGAAATGTATTTTACCTATCAATCAGCATATTAAAATTTAACCAATATACTTTTTAAGAAAAACCTGCGGCAACTTCGTTGCCGCAGGTTTTTCTTCCCTAAATAAATGTTTATTAATTATTATTCTTCACCAAAATCCATCCGGTAAAGGTTCTTCCGTCGGGAAGGGTGATTACATACCAATAACTTGATGTTGGGATTGCTCTGCCTTTTATAGTTCCGTCCCAGAAGAATTGGGTATTTGAACTCTGTTCGAAGATAAGCGCCTGATAACGGTCAAACACTTTTACATTTGATATTTTACTTCCGAAAACATGAAGATTTTTTACTATCCAACTGTCATTTAGTCCGTCTCCGTTAGGTGTGATGGCATTTTTAATATCTAATACTACTCCGTCCTGTTTTACAATACAATCGCTGTCGAAATATTTTACATAAAATGTTGTAATGCCTGTCGGAAGATTGTAAAAAAGATTACTTGACTGCCAGGTAACTCCGTCGATAGAATACAGGATTGTTCGTGAGCCTGTCGCCTGAACCGTCACATTATTTCCATTAAATTCAAGTTTCTCAATCACTGGAACTTCAAAATGTTTTATTTCAAAAGTTTTGGTGTAAGAACAGCCGTTGTCTGCCGTCACCGTAAGAGTATAGGTTCCGACCTGAGTGATTCCGGTTATCGTATTTGTGGTAGAAATTATCTGTCCCGCAGGGTTTGTCCATACATAACTAACGATATTAAATCCTTCAACATTTACTGTATAATCCAAAGATCCTTCAGGACAGAAATACTGCGTTGGAATATCAAAAACAGGGGTTGGTTTTAACGACAAATGAATTTCAACAACATTCGGACAAAAACCGGGAACGCTTATTTTTACATACACGATGTTTGAACCAGAACTTTGATTATAAACAAAACTGGAAGGTGTAGTAATTGCATTTGTTCCTGAATTAAGATCAGCTAAAGACGGATAATAAGTAAAAGTAACATTAGCTCCTGCATAAATATGTGACTGGAACTGCGTTAGATTTACGCTCTCCATCCCGTCATTTCCGCTATCACAAGCCGCCAATGAGAAAGGCCCCGGGTTCTGTAACGTCACTTTACTTCCCATTACAAAACTAATAGCAGCAATATCATCACAACCAGGAATATTTTGAACTTTTACCCAAATTTGCGCAGGAAAAGGATTTGCTGTAAAATTAGAAGGACTTGCAATTGGATTTGTTCCATTCTGAGCATTTTGTTCCGTTAAATAAAAAGTAAATGTATTCGCAGGGTTTTGAATATCAACCATCTGATTGGTATAATTCAATAAATTAACTTCATAACTTCCATCTAAATTTTCATCACAGACTGTAATGGTTGAATTGATGGCTTTAGGAGGGAAATATGTATTCAACTGAATGGGAGCCACCGAATAACAACCCGTTGTCTTCGACTGAAATCTTGCCCAAACCTGAACTGAGGAAATATTAGTTGTTACCGAACTTCCAATCTGATTAGCCGGATTTCCAGCATTAGCTTCTGCCTGCGTATTATAATATGAAATCGTCATATTCGACAACGTATATGTATTTTGAGAAGCAATAAACAATTGTGAAGTTGCGTTACTTAACTGAAATGTTTCACTTAAATTAAAATCTTCATCACAGGTTTCCAATACTGCATTATTTAAAACAACAGCAGGTAAAAATGTCATGTTAATATTTAATTGAGCCGCTGAAAAACATACACTATTGTTAAATTTAACTCTGACAAAAACCGTTGCACTTCCTGCCGGCACCGCAAATTGAGTCGGATCCGTTATTTGATTTGAAAAAGTATGGTTTGTAGCATTATAGTTTAAATAATAGGTAAAACTCACATTTGAACTGGAAGTGATCTGTGGTTGGGCCAACGTTAAATTATAAACCTCAACATTATCATTATTATTATCACAAATATTATTCAGATTGATTGTCACCGGAGAATTTACCGCTGGAGTTGATGTTAAGCTTATCGTTATCGGATAAATCTGCTGGCAATTGTGAGAATTAACTTTAACAAAAACCTGCTGAGTTCCCGAAACCGCCACACTCGTAATCGGGCTTACTCCATTCGTCGCATTTGCTAAAGTCAGATAGAAAGTCGTCGTTGCAGTTTGTGTTCCGATAATGGCTGACGAAAATTGTGACAGCTGTACATTTTCAGAATTGTCATTAGTAAAATCACAAACAGTAAAACTGGTTTGAACTGCTACAGGATGAACCAGATTTACATTAATTGCTCTAATCGTGTAGCAATCATCGGCAATTTCGAATCGAACGTAAAAAGTTTTTGTAACAAAATTTCCGTCTGTCGTGATCACCTGATTCGGACTGATCGGACTTGTCCCGAAAGTCGCATCGGCATATGTTGCATAAAATTCGGTAACTGGAACTGTTGTTGGAGCAATCAACATTCCTGCTGAAAGTGTGTTTAAATTAATCGTAATATCATCAGTTCCGTTAAAACAAATATATTCGTTCTTTTCATCAACAAGAATTTTGGTGAAAGTAACATTCATATTTACCGTTGCGACTGCAAAACATCCGTTTGGAATTTCAACTCTGATATAAACTGTGTAAGTTCCTTCTTTTATTGTTCCTAAAACCGTCCCGTTTCCGCTGAATGCTTCTTCGTACGTATTATATGCTTCAAAAGTTGCTCCGGTCTGTGTCGTAATCAATGGTCCTATCGTTAATGGAAAATCAAAAGCTTCCTGATTGTCTGCATTAATATCACAAACGGTAAATGGAAAATTAATGGGCGAATTGATATTTACCCCCGGTTTAAACTGAAAATTTACGGGTCCTAACACGTAATTACAGTTTCCGTCCTGAAGTCTTACCCAAAGACTGGTACTTGTTGTGATATTTGCCGTTGTTAAAGGACTTACATTATTTTGCGCATCAGTTTGAGTCGCATGATAAGAAATTCCGGTTGTTCCTGCTGGAAAAAGTTCTGGATTTAGTAAACTTAAAGTATAGTTAGCTTCTACTCCATCGTTATTGGTATCGCAAAGTTCAATTGTATTTTTAATCAAACTTTTAGAAAGTAAATTTAATGTCAAAACTGCTACTCTATAGCAAGTAGGAACCGATGGATTCTGAATTCTCACATATAAAACCGTATTAGAAGTCAGGGTAAAGTTATTCGGTAATGCTCCGGTATTATTTTGCGCATCCAACAAACTCGAATGAAAACTAAAGTTGAAATTTGCAGGATTTTGTGAAGTCAGATTAGCCTGAAAACTGTTCAAATTTAAATTAACGGATGTATTTCCACAAAAGGTCTGCATATAATTTTTCGCTGCGGGATACGTTGCATCAAAAGTCAATGCAAAGTCATCCGTTAAGATCAAATCTGTGTTTCCACAAATATTAAACTTGACATTTGCTGTATACGTTTCATTCTGCGTAGGACAAATAGTCGTCTGGATTCCCGTTCCTACGGTCTGCCCTGCTGAATCTGTCCATGTAACTTCCGGCTGAATCTGATTTCCAAGTGGATTAAATTTCCAGCCTTCCTGCAAAGCCTGCCACACCCCAGTATTTCTGCTGGCGGGCGAAACTCCCTGCGTTCCGTCATTATTTATCACTCCGATAAGTGCATTTTCGAATTTTCTTGTAGGGCAAGGCGTTAATATTTTATCAACAAAAAC
>Ga0308171_1001612_pt1 | contig 28824 bp, 15 predicted proteins | sample PhyGR1_FD_202135 | JGI IMG/M metagenome (GOLD analysis project Ga0308171, IMG submission 202135) | Phyllosphere microbial communities from UC Gill Tract Community Farm, Albany, California, United States - DLSLSG.R1 | ecosystem: Host-associated > Plants > Phyllosphere > Unclassified | place: USA...
AGGGATCCCATTGCCACGGTACCGATTGAAGGGAGCACCCGGTTTTGACTGAGATGATGACGGTGGTGAGGGGATTTATCCCCGCTGGGCTGCGCAGCAGTCGTAAAACCGGTACACGCGATGTGCTTGTAGAAACCGGTTCTCAAGGTTTGGGTCTGCTTCGCAGCCCAACGGGGATAAATCCCCTCGCCACTGAGGATCGCATTGCCACAGGGGATCTCATTGCCACTGAGGATCGCATTGCCACAGGGGATCTCATTGCCACGGTGGATTGTGGGGAGCATGGACGATGAGTGTATTGCCGTATGCCTGGGCCAAGGCGCAGCGCATTCTTTTGCGCGATGGCGTGCTGACGGTGTGCCCGTCGACGCCCGGCTGGTCGATCAGCGAAGTGCGTCGGCAGTTCGGTGCGACGCGGTTCGAGCGGGTGCGCGATGACGAGCTCGACGGTTTGCTCGCCAGCGCTTACGCCGATACCGGCAGTGCGGCGGCGGTGGTGGGGGCTGCGGAAAACGAGGTCGATCTCGATCGGCTGATGCAGGACATGCCGGAAATCACCGACCTGCTCGACACCCAGGACGGCGCGCCGGTGATTCGCATGATCAACGCCTTGCTCACCCAGGCCGCGCGCGATGAGGCCAGCGACATTCACATCGAGCCGTTCGAAACCCATTCGGTGGTGCGCTACCGCGTCGACGGCACCCTGCGCGACGTGGTCTCGCCGCGGATCAAGATCATGGCTCAGCTCGACATCGCCGAAAAACGCTTGCCGCAGGACGGTCGCATTGCCTTGCGCGTAGCGGGGCGGCCGATCGATATTCGGGTGTCGACGGTGCCCACCGGCCACGGCGAGCGCGTGGTGATGCGCCTGCTCGACAAACAGGCCGGGCGCTTGCATCTGGAAACCTTGGGCATGGATGCGCAGGTGTTGGCCAAACTCGACCATTTGATTCGCCAGCCCCACGGCATCGTCCTGGTGACCGGGCCGACCGGCAGCGGCAAGACCACCAGCCTCTACGCGGCGCTGGCGCGGCTGGATGCGAGCACCAGCAACATCCTCACCGTGGAAGATCCGGTGGAATACGATTTGCCGGGGATCAGCCAGATTCAGGTCAACGCCAAGATCGACATGACCTTTGCCCTCGCACTGCGGGCGATTCTGCGGCAGGACCCGGACATCATCATGATCGGCGAGATCCGCGATCTCGAGACCGCGCAAATCGCCGTGCAGGCCTCGCTCACCGGGCATCTGGTGCTGGCGACGCTGCACACCAACGACGCGGTGTCGGCGGTCAATCGCCTGATCGACATGGGCGTCGAACCGTTCTTGCTCGCGTCATCCATGCTCGGCGTCCTCGCGCAACGCCTGGTGCGGCGCTTGTGCAATCAGTGCAAACAGGAAGACCCGGCCACGCCCGGCACCTGGCGTCCGGTCGGTTGCGCGGCGTGCAATCACACCGGTTACAGCGGCCGCACCGGCATCCACGAATTGTTCTGCATCGACGACAACATCCGCACGCTGATCCACCAAGGGGCAGGGGAGCAGGCCTTGCGCGCGGCGGCGTCGAAAGCGGGGATGTTCAGCCTGCGTGAGGACGGTGAGCGCTGGATTCGCAGCGGTGCCACCGCGCCGGAAGAAATCCTTCGTGTGACACGGGACGCCTGATGAATCGCTATCGCTTTGAAGCGGCGGATGCCACGGGAAAAATCGAGTCCGGGCACCTTGAGGCGGATAGCCAGAGCGCGGCGTTCAGTGCCTTGCGCGGGCGTGGCCTGACGGCGCTGTCGGTGCACGAGGAAAGCAACGTCGCCCGACACGGCGGCGGCGGTTTGTTCAGCGCCAGACTCTCCGACAACGACCTCGCCTGGGCCACCCGGCAACTGGCGAGCCTGCTCGGCGCCAGTCTGCCATTGGAAGCAGCACTGAGCGCCACGGTCGAGCAGGCCGAGAAAAAGCACATCGCCCAGACCCTCAGCGCCGTGCGCGCCGATGTGCGCAGCGGCATGCGTCTGGCGGAATCGCTGGCGTCGCGGCCACGGGATTTTCCCGAGATTTACCGCGCGCTGATTGCCGCTGGCGAAGAGTCTGGCGATCTGGCCCAGGTGATGGAACGGTTGGCCGATTACATCGAGGAACGCAACAACCTGCGCGGCAAGATTCTTACCGCGTTCATCTATCCGGGCGTGGTCGGGCTGGTGTCGATCGGCATTGTGATTTTTCTGCTCAGCTACGTGGTGCCGCAGGTGGTCAGCGCGTTCTCTCAAGCGCGGCAGGATTTGCCGGGGTTGACCCTGGCGATGCTCACCGCCAGTGATTTCATTCGCGCGTGGGGTTGGTTGTGTGCGGCGCTCATGGCCGGGGCGTTCTGGAGTTGGCGTTTGTATTTGCGCAATCCGGCGGCGCGCTTGAGCTGGCATCACCGGGTGCTGAAGTTGCCGCTGTTCGGGCGTTTCATTCTCGGCCTGAACACCGCGCGTTTCGCCTCGACCCTGGCAATTCTCGGCGGTGCCGGCGTGCCGTTATTGCGTGCACTGGAAGCAGCGCGGCAGACCTTGTCCAACGACCGCTTGAGCCTGAGCGTCAGCGAGGCCACGGCGAAGGTGCGAGAAGGTGTCAACCTCGCCGCCGCGCTGCGGGTGGAGAATGTCTTTCCGCCGGTGCTGATTCACCTGATCGCCAGCGGCGAGAAAACCGGCTCGCTGCCACCGATGCTCGAGCGCGCGGCGCAGACGCTTTCCCGGGACATTGAACGACGGGCGATGGGCATGACCGCGCTGCTCGAGCCGCTGATGATTGTGGTGATGGGCGGGGTGGTTCTGGTGATTGTGATGGCGGTGTTGTTGCCGATTATTGAGATCAATCAGTTGGTGCAGTAGCTGGGTTTGAGTTTGGCCGGGCCGGCCTCTTCGCGAGCAGGCTCGCTCCCACAGGAGGAACGCATTTCAACTGTGGGAGCGAGCCTGCTCGCGAAAGCGCCAGTCCCGACAACACAAAACTCAAATATTTTACACCGGCCTGACCCTCACCCGAGTCCCGATCCGCCATCCTCGGGTTCTCCATTCTGTCATCTGCAACCACCCGCCAACGGCTCCAGCCCGATTCAGCCAAACCCCCGATCCAGACGCGCCGCAACCCACCGCAAACACCCGAGAAATCCGCACCAAAATCCCCGCGCAGCTCCCGAGGTTTTTTCCTTTATCTGTCACCGGAAGCTGCGAATTTCTCCCTGCGGCTCCACTGCGGTGGACCCTCCCGGTGTCATGCAAGCCTTCCGAAACCTGTGTTCCAAACCAAGTTGAAAAGGAGATTCTTCATGTTCAAGCGCACTCTGATCGCCGCCTCACTGACCGTCGCCGCTCTGGCTTCCGCCCAGGCCATGGCCGTAACCGGTGGTGGCGCCTCGCTGCCTGCCGCGCTGTACAAAGGTTCTGCCAACAGCATCCTGCCCGCCAACTTCAGCTACGCCGTGACCGGTAGCGGCGTCGGCAAAAGCGCTTTCCTGACCAACAACGCTGCCCAGTTCAGCACCACCGGCACTGTGCACTTCGCCGCTAGCGACTCGATCCTCAGCGCTTCGGAACTCAGCACCTACACCAGCAACTTCGGTGCTTCGTACGGCCCGTTGATCCAGCTGCCATCGGTGGCCACTTCGGTTGCCATTCCGTACAAAAAATCCGGTCAGACCGCGCTCAACCTGACCAGCGCTCAACTGTGCGATGCGCTGTCGGGCACCGCCACCACTTGGGGCGCTCTGCTGGGTAACGCCGACAGCACGCCGATCCGTGTGGTTTACCGCAGCGTGTCCAGTGGCACCACTGAAATCCTCAGTCGCCACCTGAACGCCGTTTGCCCAGGCAAATTCGCCGTCAACTCCACCTTCACCAACGCTCGTCTGCCGGCCGGTTCCGCGCTGCCATCGACTTGGGTCGGCGTAGCCAACACCGCTGATGTGGCCACTGCGGTGAACGCCGTGGACGGTTCGATCGGCTATGTGGGTCCGGACGGCGTGAACGCCACCAGCAACGCTGTGGTTGCCCGCGTCAATGGCGTCCAGCCAACCAACGCTAACGTGACGCTGGCGCTGAGCACTGCACCGGTGCCAAGCGCACCTGCCAACCCGGCTGGCTGGGCCCCGGTCGTGCCTAACCCGGCAAGCGGTTACCCGATTGTGGCTTACACCAACTTCATCTTCGGCCAGTGCTACAAAGATGCAGCCGTGGCCACCGCCGTGCGCAACTTCCTGACCACCCACTACAGCAACCCGGGCAACAACGTCGCCACCGTCGCCCACAGCTTCACGCCGGTTCCCAACAACTGGAAAACCGCTGTGACCGCCAACTTCATCACCAACACCTCGGGCAATAACCTGGACATCAACAACGCCAACGCCTGCAACGGCATTGGTCGTCCTTTGTAAGCCTTGTCTCAACTGCAATGAAACGGCAGCAGCCTTCGGGCTGCTGTTTTTTTTTGCCGATTTACTCCTCGAACATGAAGTTTGTGTGACATCCGTTCGGTCGTGAGGCTCGCCAACTGCCTATGTCGTAACAGCAGGGCTGATCCGACCTGCCACCCAAAAGGACCTGTAGTGATGCTTGCTCGCACCTCCCGTCACAGTAACCGTATCCGGCCGATCAAACGTGGCGCGGGCGATCCCGCACAGTGGCTGCTCAAGCCATTGGCGCAAGCTGTCGCCTTGTGTCTGGTGGCGGGCAGTGCCGAGGCGGCGACAGCGTTCAGTTCCACCTGGTTTGCCGCGAAGGGCGCAGCGCAGCAGGCTTCGGCGTCGCGTCCGGGTGGGAGCGGTCTGCCGGGGATGACCCCACCGCTGGCACAGCAGCAACGGGCCAGCCAGCAGTTGCAGCGCTCTTTGCAGACACTCAATAACACCGTTGCAGCGATTGCCGCTCAGCAGGCCGCACAAGCCGCTGGACGTGCCGCCGCATTGGGCAGTGTGCAAGTGGTTCCGGACGGATTGGGCGAGGGCGGCCTTAAGGTCGATAACAGCCTGAGCCAGGGCTGGATGAACGCCAAAGGCCCGCAACAAACCCAGGCCGACGGCAAGACCACGGTGAAGATCGAGCAGACCGCCGACAAGGCGATTCTCAATTGGGAAACGTTCAACGTCGGCCGCAATACCACAGTGGAATTTGCCCAGCAGGCCAACTGGGCGGTGCTCAATCGCGTCAACGATCCGAGCGCACGGGCCAGCCAGATTCAGGGGCAGATCAAAGCGGACGGCACGGTGATGCTGATCAACCGCAACGGCATCGTCTTCAGCGGTGGCAGCCAGGTCAATGTACGAAATCTGGTAGCGGCAGCCGCGAACATGACCGATGCACAATTTCGCGATCGGGGTCTGTATTTCGACAGCACCGGCAGTCAGCCAACCTTTACCGACGCTGCTGGCAAAGTCCTGGTGGAGCGTGGCGCAACCATACAAACGCATCAACCTGCGCTCTCCACCGACGCCGGCGGCTATACCTTGCTGCTCGGCCAGGACGTGCAGAACGACGGCTCGATCAGTACGGCCAAAGGTCAGACGGTGCTGGGTGCGGGGGACCGTTTCTATATCCGCAAGGGCTCGGGTACCGACGGTAATGGTTATTCAACTACTTTCGGCAGTGAGGTCATTCCCGGTTTCAAGGCTGACAGCTCGGGCAAAGTCAGCAACACCGGCCTGATCCAGGCATCCACCGGCGACATCACCCTGACCGGCCGCGACGTTGTGCAAAACGGTGTGCTGCTGGCGAGCACTTCGGTGGCGACGCGCGGCACCGTGCATTTGCTCAATCCGGCCAGCGATGCCCAGGGCCGTGTGACCCTGGGCGAAAATGGCGTCAGTGCGATTCTGCTCGACAGCAGTGATCTCACGGCCCTGGACAGCCAGCGCGAGGCGGCGCTGACCGGCGTCAATGCCAACAACCGGATCCGCAGCGATCAGTCACGCATCGACATCGGCAGCGGCGGCACCGTCGAATTCAAAAGCGGCTCGATCACCCTTGCCACCGGTGGGCAGGTGGCGGTTGCCGCGGGACAGCGCAGTCTATTGCGCGAGGGGGCGGTGATCGACGTGTCCGGCGCCCTCGGCGTCAAAGTGGCGATGGCAAACAACAACATCAAGATCAACGTCCAGGGCAACGAGCAGCGTGATGCGCCGGTCAATCGCGAGAACGGCGCGCTCAACAGTAACGACATCTGGGTCGATGTCCGTGAGCTGGTATTCGTGCCGGCGGGCACCAACGGTTACGCCACCGACCGCTGGTACACCGCCGGTGGGTTGTTGGAGGTCGGCGGATACCTCGGCACTCAGGGCCATGGCGTTGGTGAATGGATGGCGCAGGGCGGTGAGGTGCGGTTTTCCGGAAAGGACGTGATCAGCGAAAAAGGTTCGCTGATCAATGTGTCCGGCGGCACGCTTGATGTGCAGGGCGGCGAGATTCGCCAGAGCTGGCTGCGCGGCGCGGACGGGCGGTTATACGAAGTGTCGCGTGCGCCGGGCGATATTCTCTACAACGGTCTTTACAAAGGTTACGAAAGTCACAGCGAGCGCTGGGGCCAGACGGATTATTTCTATAGCCCGTTGATCGCGCCGACGCGTCGTCAGGAAGCGGGTTACACCGTTGGCCGGGATGCCGGCCAGTTGGTGATCGCCACGGGCAACGCCGTGCTGGAAGGCCAGCTGTTGGGTGAGGTATTTCAGGGCGAACGGCAAATCCAGGCACCGCGGGCAGGTCTGGACGGCTATGCCCAGACCCAGACCGCCCGGGCGCGGCGAGGGCAGTTGGTGGTTGGCAGTTACGATGCTGCTTATGTCGCTGCCAGTGCAGGCCTGCTCTATCAACTCGACCCGTTGCTCGATCAGGTGCAAGTGGGGGGCGCGCATGCCAGCGTAGCGAACGCAGGGCTGACCGACGCGGTCGCGGCAGAACGCGCAGGCAAACTGTTCCTCGATGCCGGGCTGCTCAATGGTTTCGCGCTGGGCGCGCTGAAGATCTCGGCAAAAAACACGATTGAAGTCAATGAAGATGTGACCGTGGATCACGGTGGCAACATCACCCTGTTCAGCCCTGACGTGCAGGTCAATGCCGATCTGATTGCGCAAGGCGGCAGCCTGCAATTGGGCAACGTTTTGAACCAGCTCGCCACCGATCGGCGTGATGACACCAGTCTCCAGGTTTCAGCAGGCAAGCAAGCGCGAGTGACGGTTGCGCAGGGTGTGCAGCTGCAGGCACGCGGTCTGTGGAGCAACCTGTCGAGTAACCCGGACGACGCGGGCGGCCTGGCGTACCTCAATGGCGGGACGGTGTCGATCCGCAGTACCGGCGACATTCTGCTGGCCAGTGGCAGTCTGGTCGATGTTTCGTCGGGCGGTGCGGTATTGGCCAACGGCAAGATGCGTGGCGGCAAGGGTGGCGACGTGACGCTTGAATCCAGCGCCAACAGTGCGCCAGGCCAGTCGCGCATGGTGCTCGATGGCGAGGTGCAGGGCTATGGCGTGAACGGCGGCGGCACCTTGACCGTGCAGGCCAGCAAGGTGCGGATCGGTGCTTCCGGCGAAGTGTCCGAAGAACAGACCCTGCGCCTGACGCCGGAGCTGTTCCGCACGGGGTTCAGCGCCTACAACATCATCGGTCTGAAGGGGCTGGAGGTCGCCGCGCAAAGCGCGATCGATGTGCAGATGCCGGTCTATCGATTTGGCGAATCCGCCTCGACCATTGTCTCCGGTATGTCGCCGCGCGCTGCGCTGGAGCTATGGACGCCCGCGTTATTCCAGGAAGACCCGCTCAAGGGCGTCTTGACGCAAAGGGCCGGCGCTTCTGTCGCATTGCAGGCCGGCGCGACGCTTGCTGGCTTGATTGATCCCGCCAGCAGTCCGTTGTCGATTGGCGAAGGCTCACGGATCAGTGTCGATCCCGGCCAGCGCATCGGTTTGCGCGGGGCAGGCCAGATCACGCTTGATGGTGAACTCAACGCCTGGGGCGGTATTGTCGATATCCGTCAACAGCAGTTCGGCGCGATTGATGTGGCGACGTCCTTGCAAGAGGCCGATCCGACCCCGCACAACCGTTCGATCTGGATCGGTGAACATGCCTTGATCGATGTCGCCGGTCGGGCAGCGACCGCTGTCGATGCGCTGGGCCGCGTCTACGGCCAGGTTGGCAAGGGTGGCTCGATCATTGTCGGTGGCGAGATTGATGTGAAGAAAATCACGGCGACCGCTGCCGATGCTTACGTCATCATCCGCCAAGGTGCGCGACTGGAAGCGTCCGGTGCGCAAGCCGTGCTCGATAGCGGTGGGCAAGGCCCCGCTCGTGTGGCCACCGATGGCGGACGGATCACCCTGAGTTCCTACAATGGTCTGTTCATCGAGGGCAGTCTGCAGGCCAATGCTGGCGGTGGAGGTGCGGCGGGCGGGCGTCTGGAGATCGCTCTGGATACACCGGCGTACGGTCCCGCGAACTTGAGCAATGCGGTGCGCGTGCCACGTGAAATGATCATTGGCCAAGGGCCAGCGCCGGCACTGCCGCAGCCGCTGCGAGCGGGCGAGGCTTCGCCACTTTTACGCTACGGACGTACACGCTTGAGTGCCGATCAACTGATGAGCGGTGGCTTCGACAGCGTGAGTCTGCTGAGCAACGGTCTGATGACGTTCAACGGCGATGTCGACCTGCATATGGGGCAGGGCCTGAGCCTGTTCGCCGGTTCTCTTTCATTGGCCGAGTCGGCGAGTGACAGCGCCCGGGTCAACCTCAGCGCACCTTACCTGCGCCTGTCAGGGCTGGGCACCTATTTGAGCTCGGAAGTCAAAGTGCGTCCGCGGGTGATGAGCAATCCGACAGCGCAGTTGTCCGGCGCGCAATTCACCGCCAGCGCGAACCTGCTGGACGTGGGCAACTCGCTTTCATTCGGCACCGAAGGGACTCTCGTGCAATCGGCCGCACCGGCGCTGACGGTCAGCCGCCGTGGCTTTGGTCTGGTCACGCTCGACAGCCAGGGCGACCTGCGCTTCCTCGCGCCAACCGATGAACAGCAGCGCAGCCGTCTGTGGACTGCGGGTGACATGCACATGCGGGCTGCGCAGATCTACCCGGCCAGCGGCGTCTCGGCTGAGGTGCGAGTGGGCTATCAGAGTATGGCCGGATCGGTGCCGGAGCATACGTTGCGTATCGGCAATCACGGGGTGGCGCCGACCGCTTTGCCTTACTCGGTGTTCGGCAGCCTGACACTCAGTGCGGGACAGATCGAGCAGGGCGGCGTCATTCGTGCGCCTTTGGGGCTGATATCCCTGGGTGATGACGTCATTGTCAAAACCCGTGAACTTCACCTTCTGCCGGGCAGCGTGACTTCAGTCAGCGCCGCCGGACTGGTCATGCCCTATGGAGGAACAACCGACGGTATCGACTATCGGTACAACGGTAAGTCGGTGATGTTGAATGGCATTGCCGGAGCGACCTCCGGGGTCATCCTTGATGCGCAATACACCAATGTGCAGGCCGGGGCGGTGATCGACCTTTCGGGCGGCGGCGATTTGCGCGGTGCCGGTTTTGTCTCCGGACGAGGTGGCTCCACCGATGCGCGTTTCAATCCGCTGGTACGCAATGCCACCGATGGCACCTTCAGTTTGCCGGGGCTGGCCAGCAACCCCGTGTATGCAATCGTGGCCGGTGACCAGAGCCGCTATGCGCCGATGCTGGCCGAGGCCGGCGCGGTCGACCCGCGTATCGGCCAGCAGATCACCCTCGGGACCGGCGTTGCCGGACTGGCACCCGGCACCTACACCTTGTTGCCATCGACCTTTGCCTTGTTACCGGGCGCCTTCCGGGTCGAAATCAATGGTCAAGCGATTGCGGGGCCGATGGACAGTGCGTTGAAGTTGCACAATGGCTCGTGGACCACGGCCGGACAGCTGTCGATTGCCAACACCGGTATCCGCGACAGTTTGCCCAGCCAGGTCATCGTGACGTCTGCCGATGTGCTGCGGCGCTATTCACAGTACAACGAAACCGGGTTCAGCCAATTTGTGCTCAACGATGCTGCCCGCCGCGGTCTGCCGCGCGCCCGCACGCCGCTGGACGGCAACACGCTGCACCTGCGCATGGTCAGTGGCGGCGAGCACGACTCAGCCCTGGATTTCAACGGGCAGGTGCTGTTCAAACCTGCCAGCGGCGGGGTTATTGGTACGGCGGTCGTTCAGGGCGGTTATACCGGCGCAGAGTTTGAAATTCTCGGTGCCGGGCATACGCGAACGCCAGGGTTCGACGGTGTATCGCTGTACGCCGACACCCTCAACCGCTTGAATGCCGGACGTTTGACCATCGGTGGCACCCCAACCGTGTATTACGGTTCGGAGGGCGGCTCGATCAAGGTGATCGGCAATACCTCGGCGATTCGTCTGCGCGAAGGCGCGATCCTCTCGGCGCCAGAGGTTGTGTTGAGCAGTAACAGCGCCAATGGCGGCATCACCATCGATGCGGGAGCGGGGGTCAATACCTTGGGGCGAGGTAACGTCCCGTATGATGCCGCAGCCGGTTTCGTCTACGAACCGGGGCGCTCCAGCCTGCTGGTGGTGTCCAACGGCTGGACGCCGGTGCTTGCGCCCTCCGATGGCGGGGGCGGGAGCATTCGTATCGGCAACTGTCCGACGGCCGATTGCACCGCTGCGGCGTTGCTGTACTCCAACGGCAGCATCATCGCCGCCACTGACAAAAACTTCGAACTGGGCGAAAGCGTGCGCTTTGGCACTCGCCAACTCGGGCTTTCAGTCGGTGTGGTCAATGCCGGCAGTCCGCAAGCACTGGCCGCAGCCAGCGGCCGCACACCCGCGGGCCTGACGCTTAACCAGAACGTGCTGGATCGCCTGTTGCAGGGCGACACGCAATCTGGCGCCCCCGCGCTGGAAACCCTGAGTCTGGTGGCCCGCGATGCGTTCAACTTTTTCGGCAGCGTGACCCTAGACACCATTGATCCGCAGACTGGCCAGAGCCGTTTGCAGAATCTGGTGTTGGGTAGCCCGGCTATCTACGGCTCGGGCGCTGCCACCGATGTCGCGACGATCCGCACCCGCAATCTGATCTGGAACGGGGCGACTCAGGCCCCGGGTACGGTGGTCAACGACGGCGCCGGCAACGGGCACGGCACGCTGGATATTCAGGCGCAGCGGATCGAATTGGGTTATGGCCCGAACCCGCAGCCCAATGGCCTGGATCGCAATAACCGACTGGCCCTGGGATTTGCCAACGTCAACTTCAACGCCAGCGAGCGCATCACCGCCAACCACAAGGGCAGTCTGGCGGTGTACGAAGCCCAAGGAGCTTATGACGCGGTCAAGGGGTTCAGCTACAGCGGCGGCAATCTCAATCTGCGCACGCCATTGCTGACCGGCGAGGCCGCCTCGGTCAGTGAACTCAAGGCGGGCAACAACCTGACTCTGAGTGGTCGCGCCACAACGGCTGCCGCGGATGCCCTCGGTGCGCAACTGAGCCTGACGGCACGCAGTGTTGTGCTCGACAGTCGCATCGTCCTCGCCAGCGGCAAGCTGCTGGTCAATGCCGAGGATGATCTGCTGCTTGGCAGCGGCGCGCAGGTGGACATGGCGGGCCGGGTTCTGCCGTTCAATGATGTGCAGAAATACAGCTGGGGCGGCGACGTGTCGTTGCAGAGCAACAACGGCAATATTCGTCAGTTGGCGGGCTCGCGAATCGATCTGTCCGCCGTCAACAATCAGGCCGGGCAATTGAACGTTGTGGCCCTGGCCACTGACGCTGGACAGGTTGATCTGCAAGGGCAGATTGTCGGCAGCAGCAGTGGCTATTACGACGCGGGCGGTACGTGGGTGCCCTACAAGGCCGCTGGCGTGGACATTCGCGCCCAGCGCCTGGCGGGTGATTTGAGCGAGGCCTTTGCCAGCCTTAACCTGCGCTTGAATGCCGGCGGGGTAGTGGGCAGTCGAAGCTTCCAGTTCAAGCAGGGCAATCTGCGTATCGGTAACGAACTCAAAGCGGGCCAAGTCAATGTCTCGGTGGACAACGGCAACCTGACCGTGGACGGGGTGATCGATGCCAGTGGTGAACGGGTCGGCAGCATCCGCCTTGCCGGCAAAAACGGTTTGAACCTGACAGGCAACGCGCTGCTCGATGCCCATGGCCGCGTACTGCGCGTCGACAGCTACGGCAAAATCATCGACGCACCGAACCGCGCCATGGTTGAACTCAATTCAGGTGACGGCGTGCTGACGCTGGCCGCTGGTGCACGGATTGATCTGCGTCACGGCACCGATGCAGTGCCTGGAAACCAGGCGGGACAACGCGATGACGTGTTGCGTGGGACGCTGGAGCTGAATGCACCGCGCCTGGGCAGCGGTGACATTGCGGTGGATGCCAGCGGTACGTTGAGTATTCAAGGTGCCCGCTCCATCGGGCTGAATGCCGTGCGAAGTTACAGTGATGCTGCCGATGGCACCGATCCGGCGGCCAGCGGTCGCCCGTATCAAGTGATCGATCAAGCCTACCTGGATCGCATTCACTCAGACAGCAGCGGCTTTATCGATGCGGCGCTGGGTAACAGTGATCTGCTACAACGCAAACTGGCCGGCCTCAACAATGCGACCTATGCCGATGCGTTTCATCTGCGCCCGGGGGTGGAAATCGTCAGCAAAACCGCTGACGGCGATCTGGTGGTGCAGGGCGATCTCGACTTGTCCGGCTACCGTTACGCCAGCCTCAACCCGCACACTCGCCGGACCTCGGTGTATGGCAGCGGGGAAGCGGGCAGCCTGTTGATCCGTGCCGGTGGCAACCTCGACATCTACGGCAGCATCAACGACGGTTTCGCACCGCCGCCGGAAACCGTGGACGACGCCGGCTGGAAACTGTTGCCGGGGATACAGCCTTTCGGCGGTGACCTGATCGTACCGGGCAGTGGTGTCAGCCTCGCCGAAGGGACGCTCTTTCCGGTTGGCGCCACCTTGAATTACGACCTGCCGATTCAAGCCGCCACACTGGCCGCGGGCACGGTGTTGCCGGTTCAGAGCACTTTGGCCGCACCTTACGTGTTACAGGGTGGAACGGTGCTGGCCGGCGATGTGCATGACGCGGCGGGTAACCTGATGTATGCCGCCGGTACGTTGCTCGACAACGCTGTGACCCTGCCGACCGGCAGTCGTTTGGGTGCAGGTATCCGCTTGCACAACGCCACCGCACTGCAGGCCCTGCTCTGGCCCAAAGGCGTGCCGCTGCCGGGTGCGGTTGATGCCGACAATAAAACGGTGGGTGTTGTGTTGAACGGAACGTTGGCGCTGTTGCGGGGTTCGCTGATCCCCTCCATGACCAACGTGAAGCTCGCCGATGGCACGGTATTCCTCGACCTGCGTCCTGCCAATGGAAACCAGCAAGGTCGAAACTGGGCGATCGCCAGCATGCTGCCGGCGGGCAGTGCGTCGTGGTCGATGCGCATGGTGGCAGGGGCCGATCTGACCGCGGCCGACAGCCGTAGCGTGAAACCTCAGGCCAGCGTCGGCAACTTGCAGATGGCCGACACTCACTATGGTGTGAGCATGATCGAGGTGGCCGGCAAACTGGTCTGGGCGGTGGATAACGAGTACGGCTTTACACCGTACGAACCGGTTCCCGAGGAATACCTTGTGCTCTGTGATATCGCTCCCGGTTCTTGCGCGCCCATGGCGCGCAGTGTGTGGGCGCCTGGCAACTGGATGGGCATGCCGGATTACACACCGATGAACGATGACGAATTGTTCTGGTGCTCCATCGACCCGGCACTGTGCATTGAAAACAATCCGAGCAAGAGCGCCAAGGCCCACACGCAGATGTTCAGCGTTTTGCGTACTGGCACCGGCGACCTGGATTTGATGGCGGCCGGTAACCTCAGCATGGCCTCACCTTTCGGCGTCTACACCGCCGGCACCCAATCGGCAGACGTCGACGCGCGTTATAACCAGCCCCGCGGAAGGCTGTCGGCTGATGGCTCGGTATTGGGCAGCGCTGGCAGCGATTACGAAAAATGGGTCGATGGCGGCAGTGCCAGCCTCTATCAGGCCTGGTATCCGCAGATGGGCGGTAACCTGACGATCAATGCCGGCGGGTCTGTGTCGGGTGACGTGCTTGGCCGTCGCTCGGTCGCCACGGGCGACGGTACGCGGGAGCAGGTGCCGAGTGTGGCGGTGGGCAATTGGCTCTGGCGCCAGGGCACCGGCAACAACGATGTACCGACTGCCTGGTGGATCAATTTCGGCAGCTACGCTGCGCAGCCATTGCCAGCGCTGGGCGAGGAAACCAGACCTTATCTGGTGGGCTTTACCGGGTTCGGTACGCTGGGCGGCGGCAACATCAGTCTGAGCGCCGGCGGGGATGCTGGCATGCTCAAGACCATGGGCGACGACAGGTATGCGTCGTACCCTCGCAGTCAGGGGTTGATCGTGGCTGTCGGCAGTACGGGCCGCGTGGACAGTGACGGGAACTTGCAACTGACCGGTGGCGGAGACCTGGATATTCGTCTGGGCGGTGTCCTTAATCCGTCTCTGCAGGCACGTGCCGGCCTCGCGGGTACCGGTACGCCGACGCACGACTTGCAGGGCGCGCTCATCAACCTGCGCGGTGCGGCGCAACTGACGGGCGCCGCGTTGGGCGGTATCAATCTGCAGTACGGCGCCTCGGCGCTGTTTCATGACCCACGGGAAACGCGCGCCTTCGACCCGTTCAACTCGACGGCCAGTAATGCCAGTGGCGGGCTGGTGCTGATTCCCGGTGACTCCGGCATGCGCCTCAACACCCGCGGCGATCTGGTGTTGGGTGGCGCCGCCGATCCGGGCCGCGTGAGGTTGCAGAACTCCACACCGTTTACCACGGCGGATGGCATTTACCATGCCGGTGGCGGTTTGAGTGGTTTCTCGCTGTGGACCGATCACACGGCCATCGATTTGTTCTCGGCCGGCGGCAACCTGACGCCCAGCACCCAGTTGATGGAAACCACCGGGCAGGACCCTGTCGCCGGGCTTAACGGGTCACCGACCGATGACCGCTTCGTCTTTCCTTCGATATTGCGTGCCGTGGCCGGCCAGGGCTCGATTTATGCGGGACCATCAGCGGCCTACGGCATAGGCAACCCGGCGCCGGCTCTGGCCTGGTCATTGCTGTTGGCACCTTCCAGCGCGGGGCAGCTTGAACTGATCGCTGGGGATTCGATCTATGCCGGCGGCTACGCCATCAACCAGTCAGGGGCCAGCCCGGCGGCGCTCGCCACACCGTTTGCACCCGCGTTCAATGGCTACGGCAACAACCAGTCCGCTCGGCCGATCACGACCAACGCCGGCAGCGATGGTGTGCTGGCGCAAACCAATTCGCGCTATCCACTGTTTGCCTTTGGTCCCGATAGCTACTCGGGGTTGAGCAGTGTTCAGGGGCCGGCGCGCTTCTATGCACTGACCGGTGACCTGGTAGGAATTCGCACGGGCGAAACGCTGGCGTTCGCGACCACGAAGCGCACCTGGTATGAATCGGCAGGCCCGGTGTGGATGGTGGCGGGGCGTGACATCGTGGCGTCCGGTACCAATTTGGGGCAACCCACGTTTGCGCCCGTTGGGGGCATGGGTCGCAATAACGAACAGATCGCGTCTACCGGCAATCTGTTCGTGCATAACGATGCGCGCGACATTTCGCGGATTTCGGCCGGGCGAGACATTCTCTACAGCAGCTTCGACATTGCCGGCCCGGGTGTTCTGGACGTCAATGCCGGGCGCAATATCCTGATGGAAGATCGCGCCAGCATCACCAGCCTCGGCCCTGTCGTGGCAGGTGATCAGCGCCCCGGTGCGAGCATCGTAATGCAAGCGGGCGCGGGCGCGCAGGGGCCGGATTACTCACGGTTCATTGCGCGTTATCTGAACCCGCAAAACGTCGCGGATTCAGCGGTGGCCCTGAGCGCGCAACCGGGCAAAGTGGTCAAGACCTACGTCGAAGAACTGCAGAGTTGGCTGAGCCTCGGTTATGGCTTCAAGGGTGGCGACGAACAGGCGCAAGCGTTCTTCGCCGCACTTCCAAGTACCGAACAGGCGATCTTCGCCCGCCAGGTGTACTTCGCCGAATTGCGTGCCGGTGGCCTGGAATACACCGATGCCGATGGCCCACGCACTGGCAGTTACCTGCGCGGTCGCAACGCCATTGCGGCGCTGTTCCCGACCACTGATGTCGCCGGCAATCCGATCCGTTACGACGGCGATATCACGATGTACGGCGGCGCCGGGGTCAAGACGCTGTTTGGCGGCGATATCCAGATGCTCACGCCGGGCGGTGGTCAGGTGTTCGGCATCGAAGGCGCGGCGCCGCCGTCGACGGCAGGGATCATCACCCAAGGCTCGGGCGACATTCAGCTGTACTCGCAAGGCAGCATTCTGCTCGGCCAGAGCCGGATCATGACCACGTTCGGCGGCTCGATTCTCGGCTGGTCCGCCGAGGGCGACATCAACGCCGGTCGCGGCTCGAAAACCACCGTGGTCTACACGCCGCCAAAACGTGTCTACGACATCTGGGGCAACGTCACGCTGTCGCCGTCGGTGCCGAGTACCGGCGCCGGTATCGCCACACTCAACCCGATCGCCGAAGTGGCACCGGGCAACATCGACCTGATCGCGCCACTGGGCACCATCGATGCCGGCGAGGCGGGGATTCGCGTCTCCGGCAACGTCAACATTGCCGCGCTGACGGTGGTCAACGCCGCGAACATTTCGGTGCAGGGCAAGGCGACCGGCGTGCCGGTGGTGTCGGCGGTGAATACCGGCGCGATCACCTCGGCCAGTTCGGCGGCATCCTCCGCTACGCAAGCGGCGGAAGACGTCGCCCGGCAGCAACAGGCAGCGGCGCGGCAGAACCAGGCCTCGGTGTTCACCGTGCAGGTGCTCAGTTTCGGCAACGAGCAACTGGCACCGTCGCGCGATGGTGCCAGTCGCACGCCGGCGACCGGTTACAACCCGGACAGCCCGGTGCAGGTGCTCGGTGCCGGGGCGCTGGATGAACAGGCGAAGCAGCAGCTGACCGAGGAAGAGCGTGGGCAGCTGACGTTGTAAAGGACTCTCGTGCAGTACGTTTGGGCGGCCGGTTGGCCGCCTTTTTTTTAGTATGGAGGGGATCGCGGATATTTTTGTCGAGCGTGAAGTACCGTCAGTATTTTGATGACCCCATTCACTTGATATACCAGCAGATAGTTAGGATGAATCACCATCTCACGTGTGCCTTGCACTCGACCACATCGGAAACCATAGGGTATGGATGAAAGCTTTTCCGCCGCTGCTACAGCCTTGCGTTCCATAGAAATCGAAGCGGTGGAGTTGAATTGGTCGATGTATTCGCAGATGTCAGCCAGTTGAGAAAGAGCCTTGTTGCTCCATCTAACCAGCAGCGCGGCGGCTCCTGCGCCTCTCTTCGAGCATTTGGGCGAGCAGTATCATAGCTTCATCGTGAGGAATGCCAGGGTGCGGATCATCAAGTGCTTCCTGGACCTGCGCACGAAACCAAAGATCGTAATCCGCAGCCTCTTCTTCGGTTTCGAAGTCTGAAACGATAAGTGAAAGTTCAGCGCTCATCATGACCTCCATGATCAATGTGAAGCAGTCTAAGGGGATGTGGGCTCGTTGTCGTCACTGGCGGGACGAGGGAGACATCATCCGCAAACAGACGATGCAAATCTGTCAGACGCTTCGCTTGTGATGCACGTGAAGTCGATCAGCTGTGTAGTTCAATTCTGTAGGAAATCAGCTTTTGGTCATCGGGCTGACAGCCGCCGCTCAAAGCTGCGGCCACAGCCACGCTGCACTCAGTTACCGTCTGCAACCTTACGCTCGATCTCATCGACTTTGCGCTGTAGCTCTTCAGCTTCCTGCTCTTTGACCCGAGTGGAAGACGGCGTGATGACTTTGTCCACGCCCTCGGTGTTGTTGTCGCGGTCCTGCAGATCGCGTTCGACCACGTTCACCGGTTTGCCGCTGGCATCGGTGGGTGGGGCGTTGGGGGTTTTGTCGTCGTTGGGGTTCATGGCGCTGGCCTCCTGTGGGTGTAGACATTGGAGACAGCTCGGCGGCAGACGTTCGAAATTTTTCAGCGGCGAGGCCCTCTCCGGCAGGAGAGGGCGCTGCGGCTTTTTTCAGTCCTTGAGAATGTCGCGATCCTTGGTTTCCGGCAGGAAGAACGTGCCGAGTATTGCCGTCGCCACTGCAATCACGATCGGGTACCAGAGCCCGTAGTAGATGTCACCGGTGGCGGCGACCATGGCGAACGCCACGGTCGGCAGGAAGCCGCCGAACCAGCCGTTGCCGATGTGGTAGGGCAGTGACATCGAGGTGTAGCGGATGCGCGTCGGGAACAGCTCGACCAGCCACGCGGCGATCGGGCCATAAACCATGGTCACGTAGATCACCAGCACGGTGAGCAGGAGCAGCATCATTGGGTAATTGATTTTCGCCGGATCGGCTTTTTCCGGGTAACCGGCTTCCTTCAACGCCGCGCCGAGGTTGGCGGTGAAGGCGTCGTTGCGGGCCTTGAAGTCGGCGGCGGTGAGGGCGCTGCCTTCGAAGCTCTCGACAACGCGGTCACCGATGCGCACCTGCGCGACGGTGTTCGGTTCGGCGGCGACGTTCTCGTACGGGATCGCGCGTTTCGCCAGCAAGGTTTTCGCCAGGTCACAGGAGCTGGTGAATCTGGCCTTGCCGACCGGATCGAACTGGAACGAACACTGATCAGGATTGGCGATCACTTTGACCGGATTTTTTTCCTGAGCGACGAACACGTCCGGGTTGCCGTACTGGGTCAGCGCAGTAAAGATCGGAAAGTAGGTCAAAGCAGCCAGAATGCACCCGGCCATGATGATCGGTTTGCGCCCGATGCGATCGGACAGGCTGCCGAAAATCACGAAGAACGGTGTGCCGATCAGTAGCGATCCGGCGATCAGCAGGTTGGCGGTTTGCGCGTCGATCTTCAATGTTTGCAACAGGAAGAACAGCGCATAGAACTGCCCGGTGTACCAGACCACTGCTTGCCCGGCCGTGCCGCCCAGCAGCGACATGATCACCACTTTGAGGTTGTCCCAGCGTGCAAAGGATTCGGTCAGCGGCGCTTTCGAGGCCTTGCCTTCATCCTTCATTTTCTGGAATACCGGCGACTCGCTCAGTTGCAGGCGGATGTACACCGACACGGCCAGCAGAATGATCGACAGCAGAAACGGAATCCGCCAGCCCCACGCTTCGAACGCCTCGTTACCCAGCGCCGTGCGGCAGGCGAGAATCACCAGCAAGGACATGAACAGACCGAGGGTGGCGGTGGTTTGAATCCACGAAGTGAAAAAGCCACGGCGGTTGCGTGGCGCGTGCTCGGCCACATAGGTTGCCGCGCCGCCGTATTCACCACCCAGCGCCAGACCTTGGAGCAGACGCAGGGTGATCAGAATCACCGGGGCGGCGACGCCGATGGTCGCGTAGCCGGGCAGCAGACCGACGATTGCCGTGGACACGCCCATGATCACGATGGTGATCAGAAACGTGTGTTTGCGCCCGATCATGTCACCCAGGCGCCCGAAGACGATGGCGCCGAACGGCCGCACCGCGAACCCGGCGGCGAAGGCCAGCAGGGCAAAGATGAACGCGGTGGTTTCGTTGACGCCGGCGAAGAAGTGCTTGGCGATGATCGCCGCCAGTGAGCCGTAGAGGTAAAAGTCGTACCACTCGAAAACCGTGCCCAGCGAGGAAGCGAAGATGACCTTGCGCTCCTCCTTGGTGATGCCGCCGCTGCGCGGTGGCGTGCCGGTGGATGCTGTGTCGATTGTGGCCATGGGTGTTCTCCGTCGTGCTTATTGTTGTAGGCCGGAGTCCCCCGTTACTGCCTGTCGCACTCTGGCCCGTTGGCATCTGCCGCCGTTGCTCTAGCGTGAAGCTTGCACAGTCTGACCGCCTCGCAGAGCTGCAAGGTTTCCTGAAGCATAATCAGCTTTTGCCAGATATCCACTCGGCCTACGCTTTGACCCAACGCTGCCGGCTCCAGGCACTCAACCAGTCGACCAGAAACACCAGCAGCAGCATCGCCAGAATCACCGTGCTGGCCTGGGCTTCCTGGAACAGGCTGAGACTGACATACAGCATCTGGCCCAGGCCGCCGGCGCCGACGAAACCGAGCACGCTGGCCATGCGGATGTTGTTTTCCCAGCGATACAGGCAGTAGGCGAGCAGTTGCGGGGCGAGGTTCGGCAGGGTGCCGTAGCAGAACGCGAGGATCGGATTGCCGCCCTGCAAACGGATCGCCTCGGCCGGTTGTGGCGGAGTGTTTTCCAATGCTTCGGCAAATAGCCGACCGAGCACCCCAGTGGTGTGCAGGGCAAGGGCGAGGGTGCCGGCGTTCGGTCCGAGACCGGCGGCAAGCACCATCAGCGCCGCCCAGACCAGCTCTGGAATCGCCCGCAAGCCGTTGAGCAGCAGGCGCGCCGCACTTTGCAGCGGCCAGCCGAAACGCCCGGCAGCGGGCAGCGCGAGAACGATGCCGAACAGCGCCGCAAGCAGGGTGCCCAACGCGGACATGGCCAGGGTTTCCAGTGAACCGTGGGCAATGGCTTTCAGGTAACCGGCGCTCAAGTCGGGACTTAGAAAACGCTGCACATAACTGCCCATCTGCTTGAGGCTGTTGGCGCTGCCGAGTTCGGCGAGATCCAGTTCCAGATAGGCAAAAGAGGCGACCACCGCGACCGCAATGGCGGCGAGCAGCAGCAGGTTGATCAGGCGCCTCATGCCAGCCTCCAGCGCAGCAAGCGGCTGAGTTGATCGGCGCACAGCACCAGCAGCAGGAACGTCAGCAACATGCTGGCGACTTCACCGCCGGCGAACATGCGGATCGACAGGTCGATCTGTTGCCCCAGCCCACCGGCACCGACAAAGCCCATCACCACTGAGGCACGGATCGCGCACTCCCAGCGATACACCGTGTACGAGAGCAGTTCGGCGGCGACATTCGGCAGCGTGCCGTAGGCAAACGCCGCCAGTCGACCGCTGCCGGCCTGCAACAATGCGTGCGCCGGGCGTTGGTCGGTGGATTCGAAAATTTCTGCGTAGACCTTGCCGAGCATGCCGCTGTAGGTGATGGCGATGGCCAACACGCCAGCCGCCGGGCCGAGGCCGACCGCGCGCACGAACAACAGCGCCCAGACGATCTCCGGCACGCTGCGCAAAAAGATCAGCAAGCCGCGTACCGGCCAGCGCAGCAAGCGCCCGGGCAGGCTCGGCACGCCGGCCCGTGACGCCGCCGAGAGCGACAACGCGCGACTGGCGATCAGGCTTGCCGGCACCGCCAGCAGCAACGCCAGGGCCATGCCCGCCGTGGCAATCGCCAGGGTTTGCAGGGTGGCTTTGAGCAGCAGTTGCAGGAACGCTTGATCGTGCGCCGGCGGCCAGAATGCCGAAACAAAACGGCCCATTTCGTTCTGGCTATCGGCCTGAAACAACACGCCCAGGTCCAGTTCGCTGAGCTGAATGCCCGGCCACAGCAAAGCCAGCGCCAGCAGCGTCAGCAACAATCGCGGCCACGCCGCCGGGTCTCGGGAATCAGCTTTCAGCATCGCGGAATCTGCACAATCAAAGGCGCGACCGTTGGTGCAGGCGATTGCAGTTGTTCATTGGCGTACAGCGCATCGAGCTTGTCGCGGCTGACTTCAGCAGAAGGGCAATCGAAAAGAATCTGCCCGTCGCGCAAACCGATGATCCGTGGAAAGTGCGCCAGCGCCAGATCCACCGCGTGCAGGCTCGCCACCAGCGTGACGTTGTGCTCGCGGGCGTGACGCGAAAGGATCGACAGCGTATGGCCGGCAAGCACCGGGTCCATCGCTGACACTGGCTCGTCGGCGAGCAATATTTCCGGCGCCTGATACAGCACTCGCGCAATGCCGACGCGCTGCAATTGCCCGCCGGACAACTGCTGGCAATGGGCGAACAGTTTGTCGCCCAGATCCAGCCGCGCCAACGCCGCGCGAGCGCCCGCCACATCCAGTGGATGCAGCAGGTTCAGCAGACTTTTGCCCAGACTCCACTGACCGAGCTTGCCGGCCAGCACCGCCGTAATGACCCGCTGACGCGGCGGAATCGGCGGCGCCTGATGCACCAGGCCGATGCGCGCACGCAGGCGTTGCCGCTGGTGCGCCGACAAGTGCCAGGCGCGTTCGCCAAGCACTTCGATGTCGCCACTGCTGGGCTTGAGCGCGGTGGCCAGCAGATTGAGCAGGCTCGACTTGCCAGCGCCGGACGGGCCGATGATGGCGACCTGTTCGCCAGCGCCAATCTGCACGTCGATGATACGAAGGGCATCGACGCCATTGGCATGGCGCAGGCTGCCCTGGGTGAGGCGTAGGGTCATTTCAGCAGTTCGGCGGCGCGGGCGGCTTCCTCGATGCCCTTGTAGTTCTCGGGCTTGGTCTCGATGAAGCGACTGGCGGCCTGCAGATCGAGGATCTTCTTCTGCTCAGGATTGGCCGGGTCGAGGTCAAGGAAGGCTTGCTTGATCTTCGCGGCCAGCTTCGGATCAAGGGTGCCGCGCACGGTCCAGTTGTAATCGAAGTAGGTAGGGGTGGTGGCGAAGACTTTGACTTTGCTGGTGTCGACCTTGCCGGCGTCGACCAGTTTCTGCCAGACGCTGGCATTCAACACCCCGGCATCGACCTTGCCGGCCTGCACCCAGGCAACGGTGGCGTCATGCGCGCCGGAGTAGGCGACGCGGCTGAAATAGCCTTCAGGCTTGATGCCGTCGTTTTTCAGCATGAAGTAACGCGGCATCAGGCTGCCCGAGGTGGACGACACCGAACCGAAGGCGAAGGTCTTGCCCTTCAGATCGGCGAGGCTTTTCACGTTCGGGTCGGCGGTGATGAATTTGCTGGTGAACTGCGCATCCTGTTCGCGCTGCACCAGCGGGATCACCGGTGTAGTGGCGTCGGTCTTCAAACGTGCCTGCACAAAAGTGAAACCGCCGAGCCAGGCCATGTCGAGGCGATCGGTGGCCAGCGCTTCAACCACCGCCGGGTAGTCGGCGACAGGCACAAACTGCACCTTCATGCCCAACTGCTGCTCAAGGTAGGCACCCAGCGGTTCGAACTTGCGCAGCAGCTCGGTCGGGGCTTCGTCGGGAATCGCGCTGACGCGCAGGACATCAGCGGCTTGCGTCATCAGGGCAGAAAAGGACAGCGCCAGACCGGCGGTGAGGGCGAGGGTACGCTTGAACATAGAATTCTCCGTTTCGTAAGCGTCAACATTCGAAGGGCAGCCGCTACCGGGCGGCGCGCCACGTCAGGGTAGACGAAACGGCGAGGTTATACGCATTCGCGAGGAGATTGGCCAGCCTCCGTGCCGGCGCGGTGTGTCTGTTTGTGTACGGTTGCGGTCAAGCCGCTTCCGGCAGTTTGGCAATCACCTTGATCTCGAAATCGAAACCCGCCAGCCAGGTCACGCCGACAGCGGTGATGGTCGGAAACGGCGCTTCGCCCCAAAACTCCGGCACCACAGTCCAGATCGTTTCGAACGTCGAGTGCGGATCGACCATGAACACGGTGACATCCACCGCATCATCGAAGCTGCAACCGGCCGCAGCGAGGATCGCGTTGAGGTTGTGGAAGGCGGCGCGCACCTGATCGCGCAGATCGGCCTCGGGCGAGCCATCCTCACGGCTGCCGACTTGTCCGGAGACAAACAGGAAACCGTTGGAGCGAATCGCCGGCGAGTAACGGTGACGTTCATACAGGGCGTGGCGGGCGGGTGGGAACACTACATCGCGCTTGGACATGGGGCTGACTCCATCAGTGGTTGATGGAGTGACTTTAGGTATTTGCAGCTGCTGGATAAACGCGCAAGCTTGGCGTTCACTGTTTGCAAATTCCAAACAATCGAGGGGCGCGGATGGACCGGTTCGATGCAATGCAGGCCTTTGCCCGGGTGGTCGAGGCGGGCAGTTTCACCAAAGCTGCCGATACCCTGCACATGAGCAAGACCACGGTGACGCAACTGGTGCAGCAACTGGAGGCGCGGCTGCGGGTCAAGCTGCTCAATCGGACTACGCGCAAGGTCAACGTCACCGCCGATGGTGCGGCGTATTACGAGCGGGTGATCAAGTTGCTGGCCGACATGGACGACGCCGAAACCAGCCTTCCCGGTGCCGCCGCACGGCCACGGGGGCGCTTGCGCATCGACGTGCCGAGCCCGTTCGCGCGGCACATTCTGGTGCCGGCGTTGCCGGAGTTTCATGCGCGCTACCCGGACATCCAGATCGACATGGGCGTCAGCGACCGCATCGTCGACATCATCGATGAGAACGTCGATTGCGTGGTGCGCGGCGGCGAGCTGCTCGATCAATCGTTGAGGGCGCGCAAGCTTGCCGATCTGCCATTGGGGGTTTTTGCCGCGCCGGCTTATCTGGCTCGCGAAGGTACGCCCGATCATCCACGCGAACTGGAAGACTCCCATCATCGGGTGGTCGCGTTTCTTTGGGCTCGCACTGGTAAACCTCTTCCGTACACGTTGCACAATGGCACCGAGCGCCTGCAGATCAAGGGTCGGCATGTGCTTGCGGTGGATGACGGCAATGCCTATCTGGCGGCGGGACTGGCGGGCATGGGTGTGCTGTGGTTGCCGACGTATATGGCCGATGCGCATGTCGCGCGCGGCGAGCTCGTGCCGTTGTTTGAGGGCTGGCGCCTGGAAAGCATGCCGCTTTACGTCGCGTATCCGCCGAACCGGCATGTCAGCGTGAAGTTGCGGGTGTTTATCGACTGGATTGTGGCATTAATGGCGTAGGGCTCTGGTGCGCTTATTGCTTTACGTGAAGGCAGGTCGTCAGAAAAACAACCAACCCGACGACCCGAACGTGCTCGTGATGAGAGGTGCACGTTCGACCCAAGGAGCTATGCGCGTAATGAATATGTACATCGATATCGTCGGCGCCTGCAATCTGAGCTGCCCGTCATGCCCGATGGGTAATTCGGAAAATGCCAATTTCAAGAAAGCCATGCAGCTCGATATGTTCACGCAGATTGTCGACAAGGCACGGCGTGAAGGGGTCAAGGCGATCTTTTTGTACAACTGGACCGAGCCGTTGATTCACCCGCGCATCGGTGAGTTCGTCGAAATCATCAACGCAGCTGGCTTGCAAAGCGGCATCAGCTCCAACCTGAACCTGGCCAAGAACATTGAAAGCGCGATGCTCGCCAATCCCTGGTTCTTCCGTGTCTCCCTGTCCGGGTTCCACCAGGATACCTACCGCCAAGGGCATGTCGGCGGCGACATCGAAGTGGTCAAGCAGAACATGATCAAGCTGCATGACCTCAAGCAGCGTCACGGCCTGAATACGCTTATCGAGGTCTATTACCATCGCTATCTGGATAACCTCGAAGAAGAGGGGCTGATGCGCCAGTTCAGCGAGCGCCTGGGTTTCAATTTCTCCACCGGCTACTCGGTGATGATGCCGCTGGAAAAAACCTTCGCTATCGTCGAAGACGATGCCTCGGTCACCGACACGGACCGGGAAACCCTCAAGCGCCTGGCGTTGCCACCGTATGCAGACCTGGTCAATCTGGTCAAGCAATACCCCAAACAGGCGTGCACCCTGAAAGATGATTGGCTGGTACTCGATTGCAATGGCAATACCGTGCTGTGCTGCACGATTTTCAATCAGGCGGAATACAGCGTCGGCAAGTATCTGGACATGCCGGTACAGGAATTGATGAGTCGCAAATCCACGCAAAAGAACTGCGTGGACTTGTGCAGCCGCTGCGCGAAGAACGGTCTGCACATCTACTCCGCATCGCCCAACAAGGGGCCGCTGGAAAGTCATGCGGTCAATCGCATCATCGACTTTCAACGACGCACGATTCTCGAACAGCCGATCGATAGCGAACGTCTGGGCCGTACAGGTGAAGTCAGCGCCGAGCACTTCGATGAGGAGCAATATTTGCGCCTCAATGCCGACGTAAAGACTGCAATCGCCACAGGCGCCTTCTCCAGTGGCTATCAACACTACGTCCTGTTTGGGCGCCTCGAAGGTCGGCTCGGGGCGGGGTTGAATACGATCGTTTGAGATACCCGGGGCGACGGCCATGGGTTGTTTGAAGGTGTGGCCTGATGACGTGATTGACTCTTTACCGGTTCCGGCCAACTATCGGCGCACAACAATGTGACCGATGGATTGAAACTTGACCGAACGACGCCAATTCAGCGGAGGCATGAAGGGGAAAAACCTCCGCTATCTGAATGAGCAAAGCGATAACGCGCAGTTGACGCGCACCGGTTTTCTGCTGCTCGAACACTTTTCGCTACCGGCCTTTACGCAGACGCTGGACGCCGTGGTGACTACCAATCTGTTGCGCCCGGGGCTGTTTACCTCGCGCACCTTCGGGCTGGGTGAGGGCGAGGTCATCAGCGACCTGGGGCTGGTGATCCGCCCCGATGCGCGTCTGGACTCAGCAGCGCTCGAGGAATTGGATCTGCTGGTGGTCTGCGGCGGTTATCGCACTGAACTGCGAGCGAGCGATGGGTTTGTGCACTTGCTCAAACTCGCGGCGGAGCGGGGCGTCAGTCTGGCCGGGTTGTGGAACGGTTCGTGGTTTCTCGGGCGTGCCGGGTTGCTCGACGGCTACCGTTGCGCGATTCACCCGGAACATCGCCCCGCGTTGACGGAAATTGCCAAGGCTACGCACGTCAGCAGCGAGCCTTATGTGATCGACCGCGACCGGCTCACCGCGTCGAGCCCATCGGGGGCTTTCCACATGGCGCTGGACTGGATCAAAAGCCTGCACGGCAAAGCGCTGGTCGAGGGCGTCGAGGACATTCTGGCGTTCGAGGAATCGCGCTACCGGCGAATCAAACCGGATGAAAACATCTGCGTCAGCGCGCCGTTGCGGGAGGTGATCAAGCTGATGGACGCCAACCTCGAAGAACCGCTGGAGCTGGAACAACTGGCGGTCTACGCCGGCCGCTCACGGCGCCAGCTCGAGCGCTTGTTCAAGGAACAACTGGGCACCACGCCGCAGCGCTATTACCTGGAACTGCGCATCACCGAAGCACGGCGCCTGCTGCAACACACCGAGCTGTCGCAGGTGGAAGTGCTGGTGGCGTGTGGTTTCGTTTCACCGAGCCATTTCAGCAAGTGCTATAGCTCGTACTTTGGTTATCGGCCTTCGAAGGAAAAACGGCTGGTTAAATAGATCGACCGGTGCAATCCCCAAAAACCCTCACCCCAGCCCTCTCCCAGAGGGAGAGGGAGCCGACCGAGGTATCTTGCGCTGTACATCGACCTGAAAGATGGACGTCGACTTTGGATTCAATACAGCGCTTTCAGGTCGGCGTAAATCTCGAATATCCCCCAATCAGTTCCCTCTCCCTCCGGAGAGGGCTAGGGTGAGGGGTATTGAGGGCGGGTCTGTCAGAGACGATCAGCATCGATTACAGCTTGCGCAAACGCCGCCGGGCTTTCCTGGGGCAAATTGTGCCCAACCCCACCCTCAATCAACCGGAACTGATATTTCCCGGTAAAACGCTTGGCATAATCCTCAGGCTTGGGATGTGGCGCACCATTGGCGTCGCCTTCCAGGGTAATCGTCGGCACGCTGATCGACGGTGCAGTCGCAAGCTTCTCTTCCAGCGCGGCATATTTCGCCTCGCCCTGCACTAGGCCCAGACGCCAGCGGTAGTTGAATACGGTGATCTCGACGTGATCGGGGTTCTGCAATGCCTTGGCGCTGCGGTCGAAGGTGGCGTCGTCGAATTTCCACTGCGGCGACGCCAGTTGCCAGATCAGTTTGGCGAAGTCGTGGGTGTTCTTTTCATAGCCGGCGCGGCCGCGTTCGGTGGCGAAGTAGAACTGGTACCACCACTGCAATTCGGCTTTCGGCGGCAGCGGGTTTTGCCCGGCGGCCTGATTGCCGATCAGGTAGCCGCTGACCGCCACCAGCGCCTTCACGCGCTCTGGCCACAAGGCCGCGACGATGTCCGCCGAACGCGCGCCCCAGTCGTAGCCGCCCAGCACTGCTTGCTTGATCTTCAGCGCATCCATGAAGTCGATCACGTCGCTGGCCAGCGCCGCCGGTTGGCCGTTGCGCAGGGTGTTTTTGGACAGGAACTGCGTGTCGCCATAACCGCGTGCATACGGCATCAGCACGCGGTAACCCTTGGCCGCGAGCAGTGGTGCGACTTCGTCGTAGCTGTGAATGTCGTAGGGCCAGCCGTGCAGCAGGATCACTACCGGGCCATCAGCGGGGCCGGTTTCGGCGTAGGCCACGTCGAGCAAGCCAGCCTTGATGTGCTTCAGCGGGCCGAAAGGCGAGGGCGCGGAATAGCTGACGGCGGCGGGTTCTGTGGTTTGCGCCTGAGCGCTGCCGAAGGCGCCGAACAGTGACAGCGCCAGGACTGACAAGCCGAGCGCGGCGGTGATTTTAGAGGTGTGCAGAGCCTGTTTCATGCTGACGTCTCCTTTGCGAGCCTGTGGCCAAGGGGCTGGATGAACCCTTGAAACCCTGGGTGCATTGAAGCGTGGCGAGGTATCTGCTCTGTGTCGCCAGAGAGCGTTTTTGCATTGGGTTGTGTAGCAGCGGGGCGCGTACACAGTGTGATACATGGCGATGAAACGGTGAGTTTTCGCGCGAAAATAATAAGTGGCTGTTTTAAAACAAAAAAAAATTTATTCCGGGCTTCCCAAATGAAATGAATGTTGTTAAATTGCGCCCCGTTCTCACAGCGATCCTAACGGAGCCGCTGACAGAGCTACAGGGGCGTCGCCAAGCGGTAAGGCAGCAGGTTTTGATCCTGCCAT
>Ga0308171_1001615_pt1 | contig 28770 bp, 26 predicted proteins | sample PhyGR1_FD_202135 | JGI IMG/M metagenome (GOLD analysis project Ga0308171, IMG submission 202135) | Phyllosphere microbial communities from UC Gill Tract Community Farm, Albany, California, United States - DLSLSG.R1 | ecosystem: Host-associated > Plants > Phyllosphere > Unclassified | place: USA...
CCATGATGAGCTCGACCAACCCGCCCTCCCACACCGCCAAGCTGGATCGCATCCTTGCCGATGCCCAGCGCGACCGGGAAATGGGCTACCGCGACAAAGCCTTGAAGATGTACCCCCACGTGTGCGGCCGCTGCGCCCGTGAGTTCTCCGGCAAACGCCTGAGTGAGCTGACCGTACACCACCGCAACCACAATCATGATGACAATCCCCAGGACGGTTCCAACTGGGAGTTGCTGTGCGTCGATCTGCTAGGAAAATGGTATGCGACAATGATCAGCCAAGGTCGTCAACGCGACATACCATCTTTTCATGCTATGTGAGTTCTGCCTCATCGCCCAAACAACGTCCTAAGAAGACCTTTTCCGTCAGTCATGCCCACCTCGGACACACAGATGAACAGCAAAATCTCTTCCAACACAGCTAAACTGGATCGTATTCTCGCTGATGCAAAGCGCGACAAGGAAATGGGCTATCGTGACAAGGCCCTAAAAATGTACCCTCACGTGTGCGGCCGCTGCGCCCGCGAGTTCTCCGGCAAACGCCTGAGCGAACTGACGGTTCATCACCGCGACCACAACCACGACAACAACCCTCAAGATGGATCAAATTGGGAACTTCTCTGCTTGTTCTGCCATGACAATGAACATTCGCGCTACACGGACCAGCAGTATTTTTCCGAATCATCTTTAAATTCACCAAAATCCTCGACCGCAACACATAACCCTTTTGCAGCACTGGCTGAACTAATGAAGAAGTAACTCAAAAATACTTAATCGACATAAAAAAATAGGCCTCGATGAACATTTAAAGGTTCCTGATGATGTGGTCGCAACAGCTGATCGCAACTCGCGTGTGGCGGTGCTGTTTGTATGCAGCGGTGGCCGAGATGAGCCAAAACATCTCGATGAAACAGGCGCCCCTTCTCATGCGTTTATCCGCATTGAAATGAATTTCTATGAGCGTCAAATAAGCCTCCAAAATGGCTATAACCAAAGCCCACTACGGGCAGACCACGCCGCAAGTGTAATAAATTACAACCAGCCGCCAGAAAACCATTCGAATACTCTAATTAAAAACCGATTCACCAACTAAGCAGCTCAAATTTTTGACACCGCAAAAAAATCATGATTGAATTTAAATACCGCTCACTAAGCGCTCTTTCATCATGGATGATTTGAGGTCGTCATGGATTGTCATTTTTCTTACCGAAATCAATGAAAGTCAAAATGCCGCCGTCAATAATGGCTGCACTCTTACTAGCGGCATACTCAAACGGATAGTTTAACTTGGGGTGTTCGAGCTTTTTTGCGCGGAAGAGTCCAGGTGTCCGTTGCAGCACCCTATTGTGCTTGGTCCAAAGCGCTGCGATTGCGCCAGCGAACAGGCCCACGTGACAGGGCAGCCCCAAATCTGGGGCGTAGTAATCCAGACCTCACTTTTGACGAGAAATCGACCATGACCTCGCAAGACGAACTGACTAGGCGCCGCAGCTGGGAGCATCTCCTCCTCCGAGCGGCAAGCGACATCTCTTTGACACCGAGTCAATACACTACGATCGAAGATCGTTATTCCCAGTTGCAAAAGATCCTCGATGCATCAACAAACCCCTTGCTGTCCGGCGCTCACATTTTCCCACAAGGCTCGATGCGGCTGAAAACCACAATCAACCCGGTCAGTGGAGCCCCCGAGGATCTTGGGACCATCGATGCGGACGCCATCATCTGGTTGCCACATGCCGGTCATGCCGACGCGATGACCGCCTTGAATGCCATTGAGGAGCGCTTCCGAGACGGTAGTCGGGTGAAGTCGGATATCGTCCAACTCCGCCGAGGGATCCGGATTGAGTATGCCGACGTAAACCCTGGATTCCACATCGACGTGACCCCCGCTCGCGCAGTATGGGGCAACAGTAAAGTTGATGGCCACGGCAAGCTGGAGGTTCCAGACCGTGAAATCGGCTGGAAAGCCAGCAGCCCGATTTCCTATGCGGACTGGTTAAACGATGCATCACAACAGCATATTTCGCTGGAGCAGCACCTGTACAAAGCTATCGCTGCGAATCGCAGCGGCACTGAAGCGATGGACGCAGCGACACAAGAGCCCCTACCCACCTATCAGGACTATGACTCCCTCGATCCGCTGCGCGCAACCATCAAACTGTTGAAGCGGCACCGTGACGAGTGGGCTATTGAAACCCGTCGGAAAGACTACCGGCCTATCTCGGCGGTCATCACCACCCTTGCGACCCACGCCTACCTGAAGGTGGTCGAAGAGTCGAAGTTGGCACCACTAAGCCCTATTGATGCGATCCTCAAAATCGTTGAGAAGATGCGTGACTACGTCAGGCACATCAATGGTGAATACCAAGTGCTCAACCCGAAGGATGCCGGCGAAAATTTCTCGGAAAAGTGGAACAGGCCTGATGAAGGGCACATGTACAGTCGGGCGTTCTACGACTGGCATGCGAGTGCCGTGGTCTCCTTCCAGCTCGGCCTGCAGAGTCACGACAGTGCGGATAGCTTCGCACGAGCCATGGAAGCAAGCTTTGGTATTGGCCAGAAGATCATCAACGATGCCAACCGCGAGATTCCAGGACACTGGACCATGCCCGGTCGTAAAGCCGGTATGACACGAAACGCCGTATCTCTGGGCGCACTTTCCGGTAGCGCGAGCCATGCCTCCACTCAAAGCAATGTGAAGCCAGTTGAACGCCTCGGTTGAAACGACCTTTACTCCATCCGTGGAGCGCGGCGTCGCCGCGCTCCACGAATTCATTGGCGAGGAAGCCGTCGCATCGTTTCTTCAATCCCTGCCGCCCGGAAAATTCGAATCTGCGCGATTTGGGCTACCGCTACCACCCGACTACACCGGGATAGAGCGACGTTTAATTATCGCCTTCCCACGCTACTTCCCCCGATCCCCCCTGACGCTTCAAGTGGAGCCGTCGCCGTGGTTAAAGTGGCCGCATGCAACGAAATCCGGTCTTTGCCTCCATGGATTCCGTGAGAGGCCCATTACTGGAACGCCTGAGACCGTGGTGAAGGACAGCCTTTCACGCCTTCGCTCTATCTTGCGACTCGTAGCAGACGGTTCAGATCCTGATGTACGGAATGCGGAATTCCGGGATGAGCTCTCCACATATTGGGCCTTGCAGCTCAACAGCTCCCCACAGGACCTATTGCTGCTGGAGCGACCACAGTCGGGCTCGGAGTTATTTGCTATTAGCGATCCACGCCCAGGAAAACGCACACGCACTGCGTGGCTTGCGCCCAAGCTGGAGTCACTCAAAGTTCATCTACGGCGCGTGATTGGCTACAGCGGAAAAATCCGCTCGCCTGCAGTGCCGGGCTTCTATGTAAAGCTGCAGACTCATCCCGATATACAGATCCCTCCGCCTGAAAGGCTTCTGGACTGGTTGACTGCGCATTTGACGGAAGACGATTGCAAGAAATTTCTGACCTGGTTCTCTGGCAAAGGGTCATTGGCTGACCGCTGGCTAGTCTTGGAGCTCCCTGGGCCTGTGGGCGCGCCATTGTTCTGCCTGGACGTGCGCTCGTACAGCAAACAGCCGGACCACGGCCGATGGTATGGCTTCCGCTCAGCTCGTCGCTGGTCAGGAAAAAATCAGCCCTCACACACACCGACACTCATACGCGACGCTGTAATCAATATTCTCGACCGCACAGATATTCTCTCACGCGACCTGAGTAAGACTGCAGAGCACCTCGAAAAAGCCCGGGTCGTAATGGTCGGTACAGGCTCACTTGGCAGTGCTGTAGCGCTGCAACTCGCCCGCTCAGGGATAGGCGAAATCATCCTCATCGATCCTGAATTCCTTGAGTCAGCCAATCTTGGACGCCATGCCCTGGGCGCAGACGATCTTGGCAGGTCAAAATCAGTAGCACTGGCGGAAAAACTGACGCTCGATTTACCTATCGTCAAAGCGACGCCTTACATGGATTACGCGGAGATGCTGCTCCTGCGCAAGCCAGAACTGTTCGACAGAACTGATTTGGTCATCGTCACCACAGCAGACTGGACATCTGAAGTGGCGCTCTGGCAGAGGAAGTCAGAAGGAGCTCCGTGGGCACTCCTCCAAGCATGGAGTGAACCGCACTCCTTTGTTGGCCACGCCCTGCTAGCTCCGGGTGGAGCCTTTGATGGCCAACCCTTGTTCGATGTCGCGGGCAACTTCAAGCACAAATATACCGAGTGGCCAGATGGCGGCGGCGTTGTTCCTCTTCCGGCCTGCGGCCAAACCTTCATTCCTGGAGGAGCCTCGGGCATGAGCAATGTGGCAGGAATGGTGGCTCAGGTCGCACTGAGAACCTTGACTGGCCAACTCGAACAGCAGACATGGACAACCAGCATCTACCAGCCACAAGACATTGTTAACAACGGTGGTAATTATCTTGGCCCCACAGTGGAGAACGGCATTCAGCACATTGTATTGGAGCGTGCCTGGCCAACCGGTGAGGACCAACCTGGATGAGTAATATTGCCTGGAGCTGGGCGTGGCCAGGGCTCGAATGCACCCTGTCCGTATCGCTGGGCGTCGCCGAGGTCTTCGATCAATACCGGCAAACCGCATGGAAAACCGAACGAGGCGGTCAGCTGTTTGTAGACCTGGCAGACCCCTGCGGGCTGGTCATGACCTTGGCCACACTCCCCCATTCGAGGGATCGTGCAGGAAGGGCGTGGCTCGAGCTCGATACCGAACGCTGCCGTCAGGAAATTGATGCAGCCAATGCCCAAGGGCTTAGGCTGGTGGGGTACTGGCATACGCACCCCCAAGCCATACCAGTGATCTCCCCGACGGATGTGGCAAGCTTCTCGCGATTTGCAGCCCGCTATGCGCAGGAACTGCCCCACCCGATCGCAGTGATCGTCGGCCTGTCGCAAACACCTGGCGGCATCAAAGCTTGGCGCTTCCGGAATGGCGGTTACGAAGAGGCGAAGCTGGCGAGCTAAATCACCCCAACTGCGCCCTGCGCTGCAGCATCAAGTCGAAAAGCTCGGCCTGGTAACGCGCATCATCCAGCGCGTTGTGGGTCGCAGCCCGCTTGGGGTTCAAGCTCGCTGCCATATGCGAAGATTTAGTCTCCCTCCACGCGAGGTTAAAAGCCCCCATGTAGTAGGCTTTGATATCCAGAGCTGCGAAACCAAACGGGTTCTGGCCTAAGTATTTGTGAAAGTAATAGTTCACAAACGACCAATCAAAGGGAGCATTGAGCCCGACAAAGACTGGCTTACCTGCATCCGTCCCAACCGCCCCTACCCAGGCTGCAAATTGTTGCATCGCCTCCTGCGGCTCGAGACCCGTCTGAGTCAGTAGCTCCAGGTCAAAGCCTGTAACCTCCACCGCTTCTGGATCATGCTTTAGGCTATCTGGCTTGAGCTCTAAATAAATCGCTTTCTCGGGGTGCCCGACAATACATGCGCCAAAAGAAAGCATGCTGAACTCGCCCGGTATCGGACCAGAGGCCTCAATATCAACAGAAACGTAGAGTTCTTTACTCATGGATGCTTCTCCTTCGGGTACCTGAGTGGGAATGGCTAACAGAGCATCGACTAATCCAGCCAAGAGTCCACAGTTTCGGCACCGTACTGTGCTTTCCACTCCTTCAGAGCCTTGTGGTTCCCACCCTTGGTCTCAATCACCTCTCCCGTATGCGGGTTCTTAAAGACCTTGGTCTGACGCGGCTTGCGAGGGGCTTTAGCTGAGCGAGGCGAGAGATCTATTCGGGCACCTGGATCCAAGATTGCAATAACGTCACGCAAACTAACACCGTATTCGGCGAGCAAGGCGCGCAGCTTTTTCTCGAACTCAATTTCTTTTTTCAAGCCACTGTCATTCTTCAAGTTTTCCAGCTCTGCCAGCTGGGCCGCAAGCTGTTGCTCCAGCGCACGAAACTCTGCAAGTCTCGACATAAAATCCACCATTTAAAAAATATGCTCAATATTCAAGCACTAGCCCGTTTAATAAGTCAACCCCGCACTAGATTAACCTGCGACGAGAAATATACTCTTATCATTACTAGCAGACTTCTAAATTCCAGACTTTGGTGAACTAGAAACCACTTAATTCTAAATAAAGATGCAAGGCTCTAGCCTTGCTATAGCCCGGCCTGAGATGATTATGGCATGGGCACATGCTCTGCACACCGAAGACTACCGTGAAGGGATTATCTGGATGTTATTGAAAGAGTTACTGAGCTGGGGGCGGAAGCTACTCGAGTGGTATATTCGCCCGAAGAGCTTCGGCGTGTTCTTGGTCAGCTACGGCGCACTGCTTGTGTTGGCTACACTGGCTGGAGGACTAGTCGTTGGTATTAACTACACGAGTGACGCCACCCATCTACAGGCCAGTGTCGATACATCTGGAGGTACGCCAGGATGGATGGCCGGAGCAGGCTTTGTGGTAGGCGTGTTGATGATCGTCACCGGCGTTTGCATCAACGTGCATGAACGCAGGCAGTTCACACGCAGGCGCGTCCTGCTCTTGGAGCATAAAGGGCTGCACGGTATCGACAGCCCGTTAGATGCGGTAGTGCGGCAAACTGTAGGCGGCAACGTCGAAACCATTCTGGTAGATATTCGCGAGAACATCTATGAAGGTCGCATCACCCAACCGGAAGTTGCTTTACAAAAGGTGGTAGACGGCAGAGGTGACCTGTTACGCCGTCTCGGCGGTCAAAACAGAAACGACATTGAAATCGTGTATGGCGGCCTGATGCCGGTACCGTTTACATTCATTACGGGCTGCTTGGTGGACGACGAAGGTGGCGGTCTGAAGATCTTCGACTGGGACCGCCTAGGATTGGGGGGCGGTGAATGGCGTCAGATTCAAAGCGCTCGCGATGACGGGGATAGATTGGACCCCATCTTGGCACCTTCCGAAAACACCGACCAGATGGTACTCGCCCTATCCATCTCGTATCCGGTCGATGAGGTTGGTATTGCCAGCACATTCCCAGGCATCCCGGTGACGCACATGAGGATGAGCGAGCTCTCGTCCAACGCTCACTGGTCCCTTGAGAAGCAAAGCGCGCTGGCGGAGCAGTTCCTGCAGATGCTCAAAAAACTATCGGCTCAGCAGGCTAAGACCATTCACTTGGTAATCGCTGCGCCAAACAGCGTGGTCTTCAATCTGGGGCGTATCTATGACAGAAGACTGCTACCGGCGGCGATCATCTATCAATACGAGCGCTCCAATACTCCGGCGTACCCTTGGGGGGTGAGCATCCCATCGCACGCGCAACAGCTGCCCGCAATTGTGCGCACAACAGGCAGCTAACCTGGAATAACAAATTCTGCGTTCAAGGCACCAAATCTTCCGGTGCCCTGAACGCCACGTAACAGAATGTAGAAAGAAAGGACACGAATAGCTGAGCACTGATTTAACGATTGGAATTAGATGCATGCTCCGCCTCAGCTAGCTAACGCTCCAGCCACTCAACTACCTTATGCATCATTACAACTGGGTCCGGCCTCATCAATATAACGATGGGCTGGCCCCGGCGAAAACCGAAGAAAAACTTAAAACCGTGTCCGGAATTAGTTGACCACTACACTAAGTCATTAAGCGCCTGTCGGCCAAATCTCTTTATAGGCGCGCTTGATGTCAAGACGGCTGAGGGTGCGCCGGAGGACATGTGCTTTTCGATGTTGACTGCAAGCAGCAAAACGACGTCCGCATCCACAGTAACAGGGAAGCTTGTTGGCCCGACGGCGCTTCATGGCGAGTAACCTCATCAACCGTCGTAGGCCATCCCTTTCCGGAATATCGAAAATCAGGCGGTAGTCATCAACCAAGCCAACCGCTCCATGTTCGAGCTCACCGAAGGGAAGTTCCGCGGCGCCGCTCTCCCGCAGACTATGCCCGTAGAGGAATGGAACAACACACTTATCGACAAAATCGACAAGTGATGGCTGCGCACCGAGGATAAGTCGCTGCCGAAGCATCGAGCCCAGACAAAGTGAACCGTCGGGATTAACGTGATACCGCCCTTCCCGCGGAATTCGGCCGCCGACTTCAAATACCTGCGGTAGAGCTCGGTCCAAAGGACTGGAGATGTCTATCTGGATGCGGTACTCATCCGTCATAGACGGGGCGCCCTCCGTCACCGCAGCAAACTCTAATCGGCCAGCCAGCCTCAAAATTCCTTTGGCCGACGGCCGATAGCGCATCAGCGGGTATGCGTCTAAAAAAACCTCGACTGATGATTCAAATGCCTTCAACCGCGACCACTCCAAGGGCTGGCAGCCTGTGCAATGTGAATCGAACGCGGCGCAGCGGAGGTAGTAACTGCAGCCACCCCAGATGTCCCAAGCGGGCCTTGGATTTTAACCTCAAGCACATCGCTCAAGTGGCCCACAAGACGCGCCCCCTCCAAGTCAGAAATTTGGTTGAAGTCGCGGACGGCCTGGCGTACCCATTTGTGGAAGTTTTCCTTAAGCTCAAGCTCTTGTCCTTCAGGGGTCCCCCAGCGATCGGCAAAGTTTTCGTCAGGATTGACGGGGTTGACCACCACATTCGCATCCGACGCCACAAATGCGCTGAGCGTACCCAAAGAGCAGGTCAATGCTTCCCGCAACGTCGCGCTCCCTGCATAGTCGTGCGCCGCGAGCGTGGTGATGATCACCGATATAGGCTTGGCATCGTCGTTATCGCGGTACATAACATCCCGATGCCGCTTGAGAAGCTGGACGGCCCGCTGAAGGTGGGTCTTGCGGACATAGAACGGCACATCATCCAACCGGAGATCCTCCAAGCTCATCACCGGCTGGAGAGAATTCCTCGACTTCGATTCAAACCACTTGCAATAGCCGTCAGGGTTGCTCAAAAGCCAGTCGTCACTGATTACTCGGTAGCTTGTAGAACGGTCATCGGTGATGTAAACCGCAAGCTCTGCCACATCACTGGCAACTACGCTCTCGACCCCGATGCTCTCCATAGCCACGCAAAGCACGCGCTTTCTACTATCATCCAAGGGAACCCCGGGCACAATGTCCAGGTGGAAGCTCATCTCATCTTGGTAGTACAGCCTCCAGCAACGATGCTTCTCCTCCAGCGGCTCTTGAATCTGCTTAGCCTCCCTATAGCCCTCAAGCTCCACACGTACCATTTCTTTGAATTGCGCCTGACTGTGCGAACCTCTCGACACGCCTTTACGCAGCTTGCAGGAGAGGTCTAGGTCATACCCTTCCCCTTCAAGCAGCGGTCTGATGGCAGTACCAAGGCCAAACGATCCCTGCACGAAGATATGGGGATCGTTATGAGCCAAAGTGGACTCATCACGGCCGAGCCATTCGCCCAAGGAGACATATCGAGCTTTCGCTTTCTCATACGCACCAGGTGGCAGCTCAAGCAACTCCACCGCTGCTATCAGGCTGATATCTTCATTATCCAATTTGATGCTCCTTGTCGGGGATGAGGCGGTTGTGGGCCAGGCCAGTGCTTACAACGCGTCTAATTGCAGCACCTTGCTAGTCGGTCCGCCGGGGGCGATGATGGTGTGCCGGTCAAGGCTGAACGCCAGGAACGGCGGTTTCTGGAATGCCATCTGATACATGTGAATGCGTGGGTGCATCCTGGACTGAAGCTTCATTCCAAATGCAAAAACTGCAGCAGCCGGCGCGATTGCGCAAATGTTTACTTCAGAGGCTCTCAGGACATCCACCGCATAGGCCCAAGCATTTTGGCAGGCCTCTCGGTATTTTTGCATCGACGTCGGTGACACAACGACATCCACTCCATATTCACTTGGCCGAATGCGGATACGGGGCATCGCTAGCAGCTCTTCACTCAGTGCCGCGTCGGTAATTTCAGTCGTCAGCTCCAGTGTGATCAGTATCTTCTCCCCTGTCCGCAGGGGCTCTATAGGCTGTGTCCAAGTGAAGGTCGGAACAACCTCTGGCTTTGGACGCACCCATGTTCCTTGACTACGTCGAAAACTGAACAACTCTACACGCCGCGCCTCACCGACCAGCCATCCCCCAAGCAACATGGCCGGCATGTTGCCCAACGGAAAGATTGCCAACTGCTCGGCATGGGCACCGAAGGCGCCATGCCCCCGGAGGGCCTCGTAGATATGAAGAATTTGAGTACGAAAGCTCCGCAAGAAATCGGACCAGTACCCGGGGTGGTCTACGTCATTGCCGCCCGCAGAGTCCCGTAGAAAATACTCAACCACTCGTTCACTGGCAGGCATCAGATGGGCCTCCATCAGTGCCTTACGGGCATCGTGCTGAGAGAACGTCGTCGCTCTACCAGCAATGTCGCCAATGAACGCCATGGCATGGACGACTGGCCATGCCAGGGTTTCGACCTGGTGAGTCCGCCAGACTGCTCGAGCTGTAACCATTGCCTCCAGCCGCTCCCGTGGGTAGCTGTCGGGATCAACCTTGTCGATCAGCCGGTGGTGGACGTCACAGCAAAGCATGATGTTGCTGGGAGATTGTGCCAACACGGCGGAATGCGCTGCGTCGCCCCTGGGTCCATTGGCTTTAGCCGCGACAATGTGTGCCAGATATCCGTAATACCCATAGTTATCGAGGTCATCCTTGAAGAGGACGGCATCGCAGCCTTGGAACTCGCAGATGCCACTCGACCTCGCATAGACCCAATTCACAACTTGATCAGACAGGCCGGGCCGGTTCATGTTGGAGAGCAGGGTTTCCCGGCTTTTGAAGAACTGAGTGAGCACCTTTTTCGTCAATTTTGTCGCGGGCAGCTTCAGCAGGCCGGTGACGAAGTCTGTGACATCGGTGGCGACGATGGGCAGACCTGTGCCTACGAAAAGCTCTAGCCTGTTCAAGACCGAACCCTTCACGGTTGCCCAGTCGAGAAGCAGTGCCTTTACCAACTCCCCCAATTCCCCGGTAACGGCATTTGCAAGAGAGCTCGATGACGTATCGAGACGGGCAATCACAAACCGCCAGCCAGGCGACTCATAAGCCATTACCACGCGGCTGTCTGGAGCCTGTTTCCAGCGCTCAAGCGTGGCCTTGAGGTCCTTGTCGTACAGTGCATCTAACAATACTGGCATCCCTTGTCCCCCACGCTAGCTTGCGCACAAATAGGCACACTACTAAACATACGACGACATATCTGCTAAATCAACATGTAGTCACTATTAGAAAAAAACACACAACATGATGTATATCATATATCTAAAAGATATAATTCATAGAAAATCAATAACCTTCCGCAAGCTATATCAGGCTCCTGCCACTCGATCACAGCAGGAGCGTTCCGCCCTACTGTCAACAACAACTATTTCTCGGCGGCCTGGTTGAATATCAGCAGATACGCAGTCGCATACCATTTTCTTTAACTATCAGAAATGCCTGTATTGCCACGACAACGAACACTCGCGCTATACCGACCAGCAATACTTCGGCGACGGCTCCACCAGCAGCCCGACGATTGCCAAGGCCACGCATAATCCGTTTGCGGCGTTGGCCGGTCTGATGAAGAAGGACGACTGAAGGCCTTCGTCGGCTGTAACGGCCTCATCGCAGGCAAGCCAGCTCCCACACTTTGGGTCTGTGAACACATTCAAATGTGAGAGCGGGCTTGCTCGCGAAGGCGATCGGCCAACCACGGCATCACTCCAAGGCCGTATAATCGCCGTTTTCCTCCAAGGCACCCTTCCCCGTGGGCAATAAACGCTACAGCTGCATCGGTCTGTATAACCCCAAATCCCCCGAAAACGTCGGTTCGGTCATGCGTGCCGCCGGCTGCTACGGCGTGGCCTCGGTGTTTTACACCGGCGTGCGTTACGAGCGCGCGCGGGACTTCATCACCGACACCAAGAAGGTCCACCACGACATTCCGCTGATCGGCATCGATGACCTGAAAAAGATCCTGCCCCTGGGCTGCATCCCCGTCGCCGTGGAGCTGGTGGAAGGCGCTCGCCCCCTGCCCGAATACACCCACCCTGACCGCGCGCTGTACATCTTCGGCCCGGAAGACGGCTCCCTCGACAAAGAGATCCGCGACTGGTGCGAAGACGTGATCTACATCCCGACCACCGGCTGCATGAACCTCGCCGCCACCGTCAACGTGGTGCTCTATGACCGCTTGGCCAAGGGCAACAACACCCGTTCGGGCCCCAAATACTGATATTTTCGGAACATCCGGCACCTGCGGGCAGTCAGCTATTTATCACTAGCCCTCGTTGGAGACAGATCATGAGCGACAGCAAAACCTTGCGACCTATCATCGAGCACACCCCGTTTGAAACGCAGCCGCAGCAAAACGTGCACGGCTGGGAGCGCATCGGCTCGGTGGCCGGTGGCGTGATGATGGTGGGCAAAGGCCTGCGCCGTGGCGGGATTTTCGGCTTGATCCAGGTGGCGATCGGCGGTGTGGCGCTGGTGCGGGGTGTCACCGGGCACAGTTCGCTCAAGGACAAGCTGGCGCAAGGTCGTCAGGAGATGAACACCGTGCGGACGAAGATCGAACGTGCCGGGGCAGAGCTACAGAACTTGAAGACCAAGGCGGAAGTGGCGGCTGAGAAGGCGGTTAAAACCTCAGTCTGATCTTCCATGTGATGGAGATCAAACTGTGGGAGCGGGCTTAGGATCAGCGCAGCAGTTTGGAATCCAACACCACTGAGGGCTCGCCGATAATGCTCTCGGCCAGCTGCACGAACTCCGCGGTGGTGATGCGGTTGGCCCGCATCACCGCTTGCGCGAGGTCATCCAGCGACCGCTTGTTATGAGTCTTCACGCGGATCTCGCGGTCCAGTTCCTGCAACACCACCACCGCCCGTGACACCGTCGCGCCACTGACGTGCTCGCCGCGCAGGCTGGTCACGCCCTTACCTTCCTTTGCCAATCGCGCCTGTATTGCCTGATAGCGCTCGTCGGTGATGCCACCGGCCCGACGCATCAGCTCAATGGCGTAATACTCGGCCAGTCCTTCGCTGATCCAGTCACTGGTGTCGTGGTCATTGAAGCGCCCGATCGCCTGTACCACTTCGCGTAACAACGGGCTGCTGCCGTTTTCGCTGACCAGCGGCGTGCGGCTGTTGAGGTAGATCGAGTCCCGCGCCGAGAACGCGCCACGGCGCATCGGGTCGCTGGCGCCCACCACCAGCAGCTTGGCCGGATGGCGCGGGAAGGCCGCTTCCACTTGGGGCCAAACGAATGTCAGCAACGTCAACACATCCATCCGGCGCATGGCCTGGCCCTTGGGCGAAGCCACGGTCACTTCCGTCTCGCCCAAACGCACACGGCGGCTACCGAGGTTGCCGGCGAGCATCCAGCCGGTGGGCCGGTCGAACAGGCGGGAGACGTTGTCGATACGGAATGTGTTCTTGCCGATGCGCGGCCAGGCGGTTTCGATGCTTTTCCAGCCGGCCGGCAGTTCGAAGACCAGGCGTGAGACCAATTCAACGCCGTCCTGCTGATCGAGGCGCGCGGTCGGCACCAGGTCTTCACCGCGAAACAGCGCCCAGCTCGGCGTCATCCGCGCTTCATAGATACCGGCCTTGCGCGCATGGGTGAGGCGTACGCGGTAGGTCAGGCTGGCTTTGTCGGCGCTGGGTTGCCATAGGCCGCGATGTTCGGTGATGCTCCACTGGCCGTCAGCCTTGAAATCGCTGTAGTCACCGTCGGAGCCAAGGTCGAAGTTCAAACTGCGCACCGCCGAACCCTTGGACAGGCTCACCCGCACTTCGGCCTGATCACTCAGGGGTAAGAGTTTGACGTGATAATCCAGGTCGACTTTCTTTGCGCACCATGCAGACGTGCTCAGCGTCAGCAACACCATAGATGCTGCCAACTTGATTGCCCCCCTCATACACACTCCTTCTCAGCCCGCGCGGAAAATCAGGTAGTCCTCCCAGTCATCCTCCGGCACGCTGCCTTCGCTGAGCATGCGCCCGGACTGGGAAATGCGTTCGTGGTGCACGGCATCGCGGTCGCCGCAGACCAGTTGGTGCCACAGTGGCAGGTCCTTGCGTTCGCTGACCAGGCGATAACCACAGGTGGGCGGCAACCATTTGAACTGGTCGGCCTGACCCGGCGTGAGCTGGATGCAGTCAGGCACCGATGCACGACGGTTGGGGTAGTCGGTGCATTGGCAGGTTTTCAGGTCGAGCAGTTTGCAGGCGATCCGCGTGTAATAGACGCTGTTGTCGTCTTCGTCCTCGAGCTTTTGCAGGCAGCACAGGCCACAGCCGTCGCACAACGACTCCCACTCCTCCTGGTCGAGGTGCTCAAGGGTTTTGCGTATCCAGAAAGGTTCGACTTTGGCGGCCATGGCTCTGCATCGGTATCGGTGGGTGAAAAGGCCGCCAGTCTAGTGCCCAAGGCCTCTGGGGCCAAGCGCTTACGACTGGCGGTGTCACAACACTTGTCAGTCTAGTGGCCGCGCAGTAGCTTTGAGCGCCGAATTGCCGATCAGGAACTGCTCCATGACACGTGTTGCCGACTATCCGATCCACACCCAATTCACCGACCGCTGGTCGCCCCGTGCCTTCACCGGCGAGAGCATCTCCCAGGAAACCCTGCTGAGTTTCTTCGAAGCCGCGCGCTGGGCGCCGTCCGCCTACAACTCGCAGCCATGGCGCTTTCTCTACGCCCGCCGCGACACGCCGGATTGGGAGCGTTTTCTGGGTTTGCTGAATGAATTCAACCGTGGCTGGGCGCAACACGCGTCGGCCCTGGTGATCATCGCCTCGAAAACCGACTTCACTGCCCCCGGCGCCAGCGAAGAAACCCCGGCCCTGTGGCACACCTTCGACACGGGCTCGGCCTGGGGCCATCTGGCGCTGCAGGCCAGTCTGAGCGGCTGGCACACCCACGGCATGGCCGGTTTCGATCAGGAACTGACCCGCAAAGAGCTGAAAATCCCGCAAGGTTATGCGCTGCATGCCGCCGTGGCCGTGGGCAAGCTGGGCGATAAGTCGACCCTGCCTGAATACCTGCAAGGTCGCGAAACACCCAGCCCGCGCAAGCCGTTGAGCGAGCTGGTTTGCGAGGGCGATTTCAGCCTCTGAGGCCGATGGAACTGACAGTGAGTTGCCAGGCGATGGCAACTCACTGAGGGGTTATTGCATCCAATGGCTCACGGCGCTTTAGCGACAAGTGCCGCATATTGCCTGAGTAACCTCTGCTTCTTCCTTTCATAGTCCTGCATCAAGAACGAGACCATGAACTCAGAGGACAACGCGTCCATATCCACCGGGTAAATTTTATTGTCGTTCGCGCTGTACATGAAGTTTTTCAACTGTAAATCGTTGTGGTAAATATCCTTCGCCTCCATCTCTGCGAACGTATCTGCCAGCAGTGAGCGGGCTTCAGGCGGTAAACTGTTCTTGTTGATGTGCGCAAGGTCCAACCCTTCGATCCTGCCCATGACCAGATACCTGCGACCGTCCTCGACGACTGTGCGTGCAAACCCATCGCCGTAGTATTTATTCAAGTATTGAACGTCGGATAATTCGATGTTATCCGAGGGCGTGTATCGCGTCGGTCCTAAATCCTTATATGCGCGCTTCCCATCAAGACTGGCGTAGACGACGCCCTCGCCCCCTCTGCCAATCACCGGCCCGCAGTCTGCCTTGATCGACGTTGGAGCACCGCCCTGGAGTCCCAAGCGTCGCCATTGATCACCCTGGACATGCTCGACCAGCAACCCGGTTTGTCGGTTGTTGTGATAGACCCGGGCCTGTACTTTTCCGTCGGCTGTACGCGCCACTTGCCGTACTTCGTAAAGGGCGGTTTGGCCACTGCCGTCGGTATGGCGGATATGCGACAGGTGGCCGTCAGCAGCGACATATACGCCCTGACTGTTGCGTGAGAGCCCGGTAATTCTTGACCGAGGCACGCTGAATTGACGAAACATCCCATTGCTCAGTTCGCCCTCGGGTACGGTCGGCAAGTGGGTAATCTTGCCATCCACCGCGCGGACCCCGGGAGCGAAGTCGTGAATAGGTCGGTCGTAGGGGCGCATGGTTTGCGTATCCAGGGCGTACCATTTGCGCCTGTGCTGCACGGCAACGCCCTCAACATTTTCGCCCGCCACCTTGAAGACCCCGATGGCCGCGTCCCCATGCTGCTTGCTAGCGGCCTTGAGCAGGTCATAACCGCCGGCCGTACCCCTGAGCACATTGAACTGGCGGACCAGATAACGGCCACCGCCAACCGCCATCCTGCCGCCCCCCACCAGCAGCTCGCCGATGCCACTCAAGGGGTTAAATGCCTCAACGACCTTTGCGCCGATAAACCTCGCAGCCTTGGCCGCCTGACTCGCCGTTGAAAACCCTTTGCCCAGCACCTTGCCTGCCTGCGCAGCCTTGCCCGCGCCTAAGGTGACCAAGCCCACGACGTCTAGGGCCAGGTCGAAGAGGCCCTGGCCGACATTGCCATGTTTAAAGTTGACGATGGCCGAACGCAATGGGATCAGGCTGCGAAAAAACTCAGCAATCGCCTCATTCCGGGCACTGTCCTGATCAAACGAGGTCATGCCCCTGGCCTCGTTCAACAGGTCATCGTTCTTCAGGTCGAGGGACTTCACGAACACGTCGGCGATAGCATGACTGCGCTCGGAGTTGAAGCTGTCAGGTGGCTGCGTACCTTCAGGCTGGGCCAGGAACTGCCGGGCGGGCTTATCGTTGCCAGGTTCAAACAGCACGGTACGAGAGAGGATGTTAGCGTCGCGCTCTTCCATTTTGTCGGCGGTATAGGGTTCAGTGCGGCGACGTTTCAGGAAGTTCTGTTTTTCAATAGAGCCTTGGCGCGTATCGATCAGGTAGATATCCACCTGACCATTAGTTTGCGTCGCTTTCACCTCCAGCGTATGCCCTCGGACGTGCAGAGCAGGCGGGGTCAATAAATCACCGGCAATTTTGTATTGGTGGGTGTGGAAGAACTCCAGCTTGCCGAACTCCAGGTTCTTGCGGTCTTCCAAGGGCAATGTCGAAATCAGGTGCCTGACCAGTCCTTGCTGGCCCTCGCCTTGCGCTTGTATAGCGCTGTCGTAGGCTGTCTTGAACGGGATGGCGCCCCCTAGTTTGCCGGCCCAATACAGATTACAGAACTTATCGACGGGGAGGCGTTTGTCATTGGATACCCAATGATCTTCAGGCCCCAGCGTTCCCCCTTCCATGACGATATCCAGCATCGAACGCATGCCGGGATAAACACCGGGCCGCCCTTCCTTTAACCTCGCCTTCTGAATATTCTTCACTTCGAACAAGCGGGGGTCCAGCTCGGGGAATGCCGCTTGAAGTTGCGCAATGCCCATCGCTGAACGACTGGGGATTGCGGTTTGCAGCGCGTCGCTGGTGTTCTTCAGTGAACTCAGGTGACTGTTGAATGCAGTCCTCACACGCTCCATGGCACTCGCCGAGGGTGCCTCTTCGGTATCGATGAGCAGTCCATTGACGGTGCCCCAGTCCTTGAGTGCCTGATAGTCGATCTGTTGGCAGAGCTCTTCGTCGACAGGGAGCGTCTCGGCGCCCAGCAAAATCTCGGCGTACCCCATGCCCAGTGTTCGGCCCGGGGTTTGCGCTTCGATCCTGGCCACTGCCATCGCCAGTTGAGCCCAGAGCACGCTGCCATAGGTCACACTCGCCGGAATGTCTTTGACCAGATACTCAGGTGCCGTCCTGGCCAACAACAGATAGGCCGCCAGAGGGGCGGTTTGTGCGTTGGCCCGGCCTTTTTCAACCAGGTGTTTACCCAACCCCTCAATGACCACCGCAGCCGGTTGCCCCCAATGCTGGCTGCGCGCCAGATCATACCCGGCGACGCTGTTGCGAGCCGGATCAGCCTGACTTTCGGGGTCAAGACCCAGATGGATGGCGGTCAACACATAGTCGTTGTTGGCCACACCCGTCGGGATACCCTCCAGCCTCGACTGGATCGCCTGCCCCAGGGCCTGGGCCTTGGGTGAACCGAGCAGTTTTTCCATCGCGACGATAGGCGTTTTCAAGTTTGCCTCGGACACCGCGCTGCCGCTCATCAAATACCCCAGGGCGCCCTTCTCACGCTCCGCCAATGGCAGGCCGGGCAAACCGCTGGCGTTGCTTTGAAGCAGGGCAAGCACAGTCTCCTGGTCGTTGCTGGCCATGGGCTGCGGCCAGGACAGCGCGCCACTGAGGTTGCCCAGGGGATGGACCTGCGCCTGCAGGACGCTCGAATCTTTCAGCGTTACCAGCGCTTCGAGGGTTTTCGGCACCTGCAGGCCGCAGCCAAGCAGGTAGTCCTCAAGGCTGACCATGCGGTTCTCAGGCAGAGTCGGGCCTGGCCACGAGGAGTCTTCGCACACAAACAGTGTTGTACTTTTAAGATGCGACGCCAGCGCCGTTTCCATCCGCGTCCGGGCCTTGGATGCCGACTCATCGGGAACGAGCTGCTGAGTGAGGTCTTGAATAAGACGCTGGAGTGATTGCGCCAGGGCAAGCTGGTTACAGCGGTCTCCCAACGCTTTCTGCAATGCCGATGAAGGCTTGGGTACAGGGGCGTCGGTTGCCGCTGTCCCCCCTTGGCGCTGCAAGGCAACGGGCGGGGCGGCGCTATTGGGAAGCGCCAATGGCTGGGTATAAACAACGGGCGAATTCAGAGTGGTCATGTTGTTAGCTGTCCTTAGTCAAGAAGATGTCCTACAAAGTGCGCGCGTCAGCGTTCTTTGCCATCTCTGCGTGGAGCCCCTTGAAAAAAGGTTCCATCTTGACTGTCAGACGGTATGTACATGACCCAAGGTAAACGAGTGCGCCCGGCGGGCGGGCGCTGCCGTCAGTAACCGCGCTCGAAATCCACTTCCCCGCGCAGCGCTTGCTTGGCCTGATACGCCCGCAGGTTTTGCACAAACAGCTCGACCATCAACTCCGGCGACGTCGGCGCCGAGCTATGGCCAGTCAGCAACAGCCCCCAAGCGGTCCAGAACGGATGGCGCTGCGGCAACGGCTCCTGACGGCAGACGTCGATCACCGCGCCCGCCAAATGGCCCTCTTTCAACGCCTCGACCAGGTCGGCATCCACCACCGCCACCCCGCGCCCGACGTTGATGAACAAGCCGGTCGGCTTGAATTGCTTGAACAGCGCCGCGTCGTACAGATCATGGGTACTTGGCGTGTTGGGCAGCAGGTTGATCACGTAGTCCACCTCCCCCACCATCCGGCCCAACTGGTCGAGCCCGGCCACTTCGATAAACGGCGCCTGCTCGCGTGCGGTGCTGGCGATGCCGTACAGCTTCACGCCGAACGGCACCAGGAACTCGGCCACACGTTGGCCGATATCGCCGGTACCGACGATCAGCGCCTTGCGCCCCGCCAGGCTCTGGCCCATGCGGTTGTCCCATTTGCGCTCGACCTGGCTGACCAGCCGCGCCAAGACCTCGCGCTCATGGCCGAGCATGTAGGTGAGGACAAACTCGGCCATGACCTGGCCAAAGATGCCGACTGCACGGGTCAGGCGATAGTCACGGGGCAAGCCTTCAGCCAGCAACGGCGTGATGCCGGCCCAGGTCGATTGCAGCCATTGCGGGCGATGGCCTTGGCGCAGCAGCGTCGCCAACAGGTCCGGCTGGCCCAGCCAGACCGGGCAATCGGCGGCCAGGCGCGACAGTTCGGCCGAGTCGCCGCTGGTCAGCACTTCAAGGTCCGGTGCCGCTTCGCCGAGCAATTGGGCGTAGAGCGGGTGATCCTGTTCAGCAATCAGAACACGCATGCATAAAACCTTTCAAAAACAGTACGGACGGCCGCCCGCATCCTTACGGCCACCGCCCACTTATACGATTCCATTGAAGCAAGTGCCCCGGACGGAGCACCGGTCGATCACATCGGGTCGTTGCGGCGCAGCAGCTCTTCGGGCAAGTGTTCGATGTACTCGTCCTCGGGGGGCGGCATTTGCAGGTGGTAACCCTGCTTGTCGAGGTTTTCCAGCACCTGCACGATGTCTTCCTGTTGCAGCTTGCGCTCAGGCGTAAGCACCAGGTTGAACGCGTGTACCGGCTTGCCGAATACGCTGAGCAGGCCTTCAGGCACACGCTCAAGGGCGTCGCTTTTCAGGACATAAAGGTACATGCCGGCGCGTTTAGGGCTGCGGTAGATGGAGCAGATACGTTTCAAGGCTGTTCTCCGGCGGAGGCCAGGCTGTCGAGCAGCGCCTGGCCCATCAACTCGCGGCGCCAGCCACGCAACGAGTCTGGCAATTGATAAGGACCATCGGGGTAGCCACTTTTGACCAGGGCTTCGAGGGTTTTCTTGCGTAGCATCAGTTCCGGCGCCATCTCCAGGCGTTCGGCTTCAGCCTGGCCAATCGCGCGCAGTTGCTTGATCAGTGCAGCGGCATCCACCGGCAACGGTTCGGCAACGGCGGGCGGCCATTGGTCCATCGGTACGCTGCCGGCACGCTTGATCAGGTCGAGCAGGAACTGGCCGTCCTGACGCACGGTACGCGGGTGCATGTCTTCGATCTTGCCCAGGGCGGCGAGGTTATCCGGCTGGGATTTGGCCAGCGGCCATAACGAGTGCTCACGAATAATGCGGTTGCGCGGCAGGTCACGGGCGCGGGCCTGCTGCTCGCGCCAGGCGCACAGTTCACGCAGCACGGCGAGCTGGGCGCGTGACAGTTTCCACGCCAGCTTGGCGTCGCGGTACACCTCGTACGGGTCGACTTCGCGGCGCAGGTTGGCGACCAACTCCGCACCGTCTTCCAACACCCAGGCGTACTTGTCGTCCGACAGCTGCGGACGCAGACGCGTGTAGACCTCGGCCAAGTGCACCGCGTCTTCGGCGGCATAGCTGACTTGCGTCTCCGACAATGGCCGCTGCAGCCAGTCCGAACGGGTCTCGCCCTTGGGCAGCTCGATATCCAGCACGGCTTGCACCAGGCGCGAGTAGCCCATGGAGAAACCGAGGTTCAGATAGGCGGCGGCCAATTGAGTGTCGAACAACGGCACTGGCAGGCTGCCGGTCAAGCGCAGCAACACTTCCAGGTCTTCACTGCAGGCATGTACCACCTTGATCACCGCCGGGTTCTCCAGCAAGGCGGCCAAGGGTTGCCAGTTGTCGATGGTCAGGGGATCGATCAGGTAAGCGCTTACGCCATCACCAATCTGGATCAGCCCGGCAATGGGATAAAAGGTATCGACCCGCATGAACGGCTCTCCCTTGAAGAATGGCGCGCAGTATATATCGCGAAAGGGGCTAGCGAGCATCCGCAGTGCACAGGCGACCATGAAAACTCAGACAAGAGATGAAGAATAGTCCGACAGGCGGGAGTTATCCTCTCTTACGCAACACGTAAACCCGCCACAGGCTTGAGCCCGGCATGAATTCCTGGTGATGCAGGACCTTGAAACCCGCCTGGCGGAACTCGTCCTCTACGGCGGTACGGGAATTGACCGAGACAATCACCGTGTCACGGCTGACCCGGTGGAACTCGCGCAGCAGGGCCAATCGCCCTTCGCTGCTGGGCACATGGCGAAACAATTCCAGGCAGAAAATGCAATCCACCGCATTTGCCGACAACCCGATGGTAAACGCCGAGCCGTGGAAGGTCTTGACCCGCTTGAGTAGGGACGCCGGGTGGTGGGTGCGGGCGTGGTCGAGCATGCTCTGGGAGTTGTCGGACGCCAGGATCACCCGGTTGATGTGTTCGGCCAGCACCGGCCAGAAGCGTCCCGAGCCACAGGCCAGGTCCAGCACCAACCCAGGCTCACCGGCGACTTTCAGCGCGTGGCGCACCAGCCACTCGTCGCGCCACGATGCCAGTCGCTGCCGCAGCCTTGGCGGGCGTGTATCGCCGCAGACCCTGGCGTGCTCGCGGTCACAGCGTTCGGCGTATTCAATCTCGATGGAGGATGGTGGTTGTGGCGACATCGCAGGCTCATGTGGCTGAAACGGTAGTGAACGACCTTGATTCGCAGCTTAACCACTGCGATGTCAAAAAAAGGTCGAAGCGTTCACCACCGCAGCCCAATCACGCCTGATGCAGATACCAACGCCAGTCCTGCTCTCCCACCTCGCCCATGAACTGGCGGTATTCAGCGCGCTTGACCGCCAGGTACACGTCCAGGAATTCAGTGCCAAATGCTTCTCGCGCCCAGCTCGAACCTTCCAGGGCGCGTAACGTGGTGAGCCAGTCGGTAGGCAACAACGCTGTGGCCTGGGCGTAGCCGTTGCCTTCTACTGGAGCGCCGGGGTCGCGCTGTTCGCGGATGCCGCGATGGATACCGGCCAGAATCGCAGCGGCGGCCAGATAGGGGTTGGCGTCGGCGCCGCAGATACGGTGTTCGATATGCCGGGAGTTCGCCGGCCCGCCCGGCACGCGCAGGCTGACGGTGCGGTTGTCGACGCCCCAGGTGGCGGCCAGCGGCGCATAGCTGTTGGTCTGGAAGCGGCGGTAGGAGTTGGCGTTGGGGCAAAACATCAGCAGTGAATCGAGCAAGGTGCTGAGCATGCCGCCCACCGCCTGGCGCAACAGCGGCGTGCCATCGGTGGCTTCGCTGGCGAACAGGTTATTGCCCTGGGCATCCGCCAGGCTCACGTGCATGTGCATACCGGTGCCGGCCAGGTCGTCGAACGGCTTGGCCATGAAGCAGGCGGTCATCCCGTGTTGATGCGCCACGCCTTTGACCAGGCGCTTGTAGCGCACTGCTTCGTCCATGGCTTGCAGCGCGTCGGAGCGGTGCTCAAGGGTAATTTCCACCTGGCCCGGCGCGTACTCGGAAATCGCCGTGCGCACCGGGATGCCCTGCAGTTTGCAGGCGCTGTAGAGGTCGGCGAGGAAGGGTTCGATCTGCTCCAATTCGCGCAGGCCGTAAACCTGGGTCGAACGTGGGCGGCCGCCGTCCACATCCCGCGCCGGTTGCGGGCGGCCGTTGCTGTCGGGCTTCTGGTCGAGCAGATAGAACTCCAGCTCCGCCGCCATCACCGGGTAATAACCGTCGGCCTTGAGCGCGTCGATCACCTTGGCCAGCAAATGCCGGGGATCGGCGACGGTGGCGGGCAGGCCTTCAGTCGGGTGCATGCTGACTTGCACGGCCGCCGTCGGAATCAGGCGCCACGGCATGCGCTGCAAACTGCCGCTGATCGGGTAGGCGCGGCAGTCGATATCGCCCACCTCCCACACCAGACCGGAGTTTTCCACGTCGTCGCCATTGATGGTCAGGCCAAGGATGGTGCTGGGCAAAGGCCGGCCACTTTCGTACACCGCCAGCAACTCATCGCGGTGCAGCAACTTGCCGCGCGGCACGCCATTGTTGTCGAGGATAAACAGCTCGAACATCTCGATGTCCGGGTTTTGTTCAAGGAAGGATTGGGCTTCGTGCAGGCAGGCAAAAACACTCATGGGCATTCTCATACGTAGGGGTCCGGCAGGCGCGCAGGTGCGCGCCATCGAGGGGATGGATCAACGTAGGAACGCGGTATCTGGTGGGCGTGCGTGTCGGCAGTGGAACAAGGCCCAGAACGCGAGATCGGACGGCAGTGTCGCGGTGTGTGTGTCGGAGGAGCCGTCCATGCGGGAATCACAGTGCTAGAGATAACCGCCAGCGTCACACGCCTGCACAGGTGATTAAATTCAGGGTTGACGGAGTTTGGTTGCAACTTGGCTAAACATTCGCCACACCTTGCCACGTTGCCCAACGCTGGAAATAATGAGCCCCCCGCCCAAGCCCCAAGGACTCGACCGCATGAAAGCGCCTTTCGCCCTCTGTGTACTGGCAAGTTTGGCAACCAGCGCCCTGGCAGACACCACGCCTTCGCACCTTGACCAGGTGTTGCAGCGCGGCACGCTGACCGTGTGCACCACCGGCGACTACAAGCCCTACACCTCGCTGCGCGCCGATGGCAGCTATGAAGGCATCGACATCGCCATGGCCGAGTCCCTGGCCAAGAGCCTCAACGCAAAAATCCAATGGGTGCCCACCACCTGGAAAACCCTGATGCCGGACTTTCTGGCCCAGCGCTGTGACATTGCCGTGGGCGGGATTTCGGTGTCGCTGGAGCGCCAGAAAAAAGCCTTCTTCAGCCAATCCCTGGGCGTCGACGGCAAGATCCCGTTGGTCCGCTGTGCCGACGTGCAGCGTTACCAGACCGTCGACCAGATCAACCAGCCCCAGGTACGCGTGATCGAACCGGCCGGCGGCACCAATGAAGTGTTCGCCCGCGCCCACTTGGGCCAGGCGCAGATCCGCCTGCATGACAACGTGACCATCTTCGACGAACTGCTGGCGGGCAAGGCCGATGTGATGATCACCGACGCCAGCGAGGCGCGTTACCAGCAAAAGCTCAAGCCAGGGCTGTGTGCGGTCAACCCCGAGCGGCAGATGCAGTACAGCGAAAAAGCCTTCTTGTTGCCGCGTGATGATGTGGCCTGGAAAAACTACGTCGACCAATGGCTGCACCTGAGCCAGGCCACGGGAGCCTATGACGCTATCGTCAGCCAGTGGCTGGCCACGCCTTGATCAATGCCACAAACGCACGGCACGCGGCACTGCGATAGGCGCCCTTGCGGCTCAGCAGTGCCACGGTGCGTTGGGGCAACGCCGGGCTGATGGCCACCGCGTTTAACCCTGGCTGGGCCTGGGCGATTGCGCTGGGCAGGAGGGTCGCCAGCGCCGTGCTGCGCACGATTTCGATGATCGCGCTGATGGAGTTGGCCTCCATCGCAATCACAGGGTTTATCCCTTGGGTACGACAGTAGTCATCGATGTAGCGCCGGGTCGCAAAGCCCTGGTTCAACAACACCAGTGGTTGCGTCAGCCACTGCCGGCTGTCCAACCCCGGATGGTTTGCGCCGACCACCCCACTCAGCGTTTCCACAAACAGCCCTTCGCACTCGATGTCCGGCAGATGCTCGCCGGTAAAACCAATGCCGATATCCAGCGCGTCTTCCGCCAGGGCGGTTTCCATGCGGTCCTGGGTCAACTCCTCGATGCTGACAGTAATCCCCGGATGCCGCTGGTTGAACTGGGCCAGCAACGGCCCGACCAGGTAGGCGGTAAACGTCGGCGTCATTGCCAGGCGCAGGTTGCCCCGGCTCAAGTCCTGCACGTCATGCATGGCACGGGTGCCGGCCTGCAGGTCCTGCAAGGCCAGTCGCGCAAAACGGACATAGGCCTCGCCGGCATCGGTCAGGCGGACACTGCGCCCGGAGCGGTCCAGCAGCGGTGCACCCAGGGTGTCTTCCAACTGCTTGATCTGCTGCGACAAGGTCGGCTGCGACACATGCAGCGCCTCGGCGGCGCGGGTGAAGTTGCGGTGTTCGGCCACCGCCAGCAGGTAACGGATATGGCGCAGCAGCATCGAAGCCCCCAACTATAGGCATGACCAATAGCAAGCATCATAAACCGGTCTTGGACGCTATAACTTAAAACTTCCATCCTTGCCCCCATCAGCGACGCAAGGAGAACCTCCCATGCAACATCTCATCGACGGCTTCCGTAAATTCCAGGCCGAAGCCTTTGGCCAACGCAGCGACTTGTTCAAGCACCTGGCCACCACCCAAACCCCCGGCACGCTGTTTGTGTCCTGCTCTGACAGCCGCGTCGTCCCCGAGCTGCTGACCCAGCAGGAACCGGGCGACCTGTTCGTGATCCGCAATGCGGGCAATATCGTGCCGTCCTACGGCCCGGAGCCAGGCGGCGTATCGGCCACCGTCGAATACGCGGTGGCGGTACTGGGGGTCAGTGACATTGTGATCTGCGGCCATTCCGACTGCGGCGCGATGACTGCCATCTCCACCTGCAAATGCCTGGACCATCTGCCCGCCGTGGCCAATTGGCTGCGCCATGCCGAGTCGGCCAAGGTGATCAACGCCGCCCGCCAGCACGCATCGGACGCCGCCCGCCTGGATTCACTGGTGCGTGAAAACGTGATCGCCCAATTGGCCAATCTCAAAACCCACCCTTGCGTCGCCCTGGGCCTGGAACAAGGCCGGCTGAGGTTGCACGGCTGGGTGTACGACATCGAAACCGGCGCCATCGACGCCCTGGACAGCCGCAGCGGGCACTTCGTTTCGCTGCTCGGCCAGCCCACTCACGCTGCCTGATCCCCCTTTTCCAACCCAGAGGACCTCACCATGTTGCAATCCAACTTCTCACAAACCCCACGCCTGGCCCTGGCCGATACCGTTATCGACCTCAAGGCACGCAAGAACCTGTCCTGGCAGGACCTCACCGACGGCACCGGGCTGAGCCTGGCGTTCGTCACCGCCGCCCTGCTCGGCCAGCACCCGCTGCCCAAGGAGGCTGCAGACGTGGTCTGCGACAAGCTCGGCCTGGACCAGGATGCCAGCCGACTGCTGCAAAGCGTGCCCCTGCGCGGCAGCTTTCCCGGCGGCGTGCCAACGGACCCGACGATGTACCGCTTCTACGAAATGCTCCAGGTCTACGGCTCCACCCTCAAGGCACTGGTGCATGAGCAATTTGGCGACGGCATCATCAGTGCAATCAACTTCAAGCTGGACATCAAGAAGGTCGAGGACCCGGACGGCGGCTCCCGCGCGGTAATCACCCTGGACGGCAAGTACCTGCCGACCAAACCCTTCTGAGTCGCCCGCGACCGTCTACGCTCTTGTCACATCAACAAGAACGAGGGACGGGTAATGAAGGTATTGTTCCGACTCACCTGGCTGCTGCTGTTGTGTTTCAGCCAGGTGCACGCCACAACGACTCAGGATGAAGACGCCAAGGCGGCCAAGGCGCTGCTGGAAAAAGCCTTGGCCTACTACCACAGCAATGGCGACAAAGCGTTTGCCGCCTTCAGCCGACAGGGCGAATTCATCGACCACGACCGCTATGTGTTCGTGGTCGACACCCAAGGCGTGCTGCTGGCCAGCGGTGGCCCCTCCTCCGCCTTGATCGGCCGTGATGTGTCCGAAGTGCTGGGGCCGGATTTGCGCCAATCCTTCAAGGATGCGCTCAAGGTGTCGGAAGATCAGGGCATCCAGCAGGCCGACTATCGCTGGCAGAATTGGAACGATGGCAAGGTTGAACACAAGCATGTGTTCTATCAGCGCGTGGGCGAACGCATCCTCGCGGTAGGTTATTACCTGCCAAGGGCCACGCCGGAACAGGCCCGGGCCCTGCGCGACAAAGCCGCGACGGCCTTGCTCAAGGATGAAACCGGCACGCTCAAGGCGATCAACTCACTGCAGGGCGGTTTCCTGCAGGATGACCTCTATGTGTTCGTGGTGGATCTCGATACCCAGCGCTATGTGGCCCATGGCACCAACCTGCGCCTGGTCAACACCGACTTCAGCAAGATCAAGGACCCGGACGGCAAGCCGGTGGGCGAGCCGATCCTCAAGTTGATGTCCGAGCAGCACCAGGGCGAATACACATACCGCTGGAAAAATCCGGTCACCGACAAGGTCGAGAACAAGCATGCGTATATGCGCAAGGCCGGGCATTTCATGGTGGCGGTCGGGTATTACAGTCCGTAATAAGGATTAGCAATGCTATCCATTGTGGGAGCTGGCTTGCCTGCGATGGCGGTTCATCAGTTACAGAGGTACTAACTGCCCCACCACCATCGCAGGCAAACCAGCGCCCGCCTTTGAATCTTCAGGGTGTCCGTTATTTTGCCTTGTCGTCACGGCCACGCAGCACCCGATTCGGCATCGCAATCGCCGCCGCCAACCCCAACAGGGATACCGCCGCACTCACCATCAACAAATGCCGGAACGTCACCGCCAACTCCCCGCGCAAGGCATCCTGCGCCGGGCCAGGGGCGGCATTGAGGCCGTCGAGCAGCACGTTACCGGAACTGCCCTCGGCCACCCGCGCGCCGCTGGCCAGGTGAGCAAAACTGGAATCCTGCAACAGCGCCAGCAACAGTGCCGACATGCACGCCACCCCGACTGCCCCGCCCAGGGAACGGAACAAGTTGGTGGTGCTGGTGGCGACGCCGATGTCGCGCTGTTCCACCGAGTTTTGCGTGCCGACCAGCGAAGTCGGAAACTGCATGCCGGCCGCGATCCCACACAGCAGCATGAACACGGCCGTCAGCCCCACTGCCTGGGGCGCGCTCAGGGCCATGCCGAGGATCGCAAACGGGCTCAGCAATGCACCGCTGAGGATCATCGGTTTATAGCGCCCGGTCACCGAGGTCATGCGCCCGGCAAAATAGGCACCCATTGGCAGGCCCATGGCCAATGGCAGCAAGTGCAGGGCCGCGCTGTCCGCGCCGGAGCCGGTCACCGTCTGATAACGCAGCGGCATCAACACCGTCAGGGAAATCGCCTGGAAGCTGGTGAAAAAGATCGTACACCAGCACAACACCGCACTGCGGTTGGCGAACAAATGCATCGGCAACAACGGCTCCCGCGCCCGGCGCTCGTGCCAGACAAACACCGTCAACGCCACCAGAGCAATCATCAACAGCCCCAGCACCTCGTCGTCACGCCAATGATGACCCTGACCGATTTCGGTGATACCCAACAGCAAGGCGGTCAAGCCGATGATCATCAGAACAGTGCCGAGGTAATCGATGATCGGCTTGCGCTGCGGCACCGGCAGCCCCACCAGCGTGCGATGGGCCACGTACCAGGCGCTGGCGCCCAAGGGCAGGTTGATCAGGAACACCCAGCGCCACGACAGGTACTCGGTCATGTAGCCGCCGAGCACCGGCCCGGCCACGCTGGCGACCGCGTACATGCTGCTGAAATAGCCCTGGTAGCGGCCACGCTCACGGGGCGCGATGATGTCGCCGATGATCGCCTGGCTCACCGAGATCATGCCGCCGGCGCCGATGCCCTGGAGGATCCGCGCCAGCACCAGTTGCTCCATGCTTTGCGCCA
>Ga0308171_1001617_pt1 | contig 28740 bp, 24 predicted proteins | sample PhyGR1_FD_202135 | JGI IMG/M metagenome (GOLD analysis project Ga0308171, IMG submission 202135) | Phyllosphere microbial communities from UC Gill Tract Community Farm, Albany, California, United States - DLSLSG.R1 | ecosystem: Host-associated > Plants > Phyllosphere > Unclassified | place: USA...
CTCGCCTTCAGCTTTGGTTTTTACGGGGTCGTCAAAAAACAACGGCCACTTGAGTCAACGGTCAGTTTGACGATTGAAACACTGGCTCCGTTACCGATCGCCATCCTGTTCTTAGGATATATGGGGATCAGTGGGCAAGAGACATTTACGTCGTCTCCGTTTGTGATGATCGGACTCTTTTTGACGGGGATCATTACCGCTGTTCCGTTATTATTGTTCGGATTTGGAGCGCAGCGGATTCCGTTTACAGTCGTCGGTTTTCTGCAATTCGTAGCTCCGACGTTGTCGCTTGCGATTGGTGTTCTTCTGTATAACGAACCCTTTACGAGAACACACTTGATTGCGTTTACATTCATTTGGTCGGCTGCCCTTGTCTTTACCTTGAATGGTTTATTGATTCGGAAAAAACAGTTGCGAAAAGTCGCGTAAAAAGATAGAAGTCTGACCTCTCGCGTGATAGAATGGAAACAGAGTCTAAGGGATATCCTTAAGGAGGAACTGAATCATGAATTTAGCAGGAATGATCGACCATACCGCTTTAAAAGCAGAAACGTCACGTGCTCAAATCGAAACACTTTGTAAGGAAGCACTCGAATACAAATTTGCAAGCGTCTGTGTCAACCCGACAAACGTAGCACTCGCAGCAGAACTTTTGAAATCAGACGACGCAGTTAAAGTCTGTACAGTCATCGGCTTCCCACTTGGTGCAAACACACCAGAAGTAAAAGCATTTGAAACACAAGATGCCATCAAAAACGGAGCAACAGAAATCGATATGGTCTTAAATATCGGTGCATTAAAAGACGGCGATCTTTCACTTGTTGAACGCGACATTCGTGCGGTTGTCGAAGCAGCAAACGGGACACTCGTTAAAGTCATCTTCGAGAACTGTCTCTTAACAAAAGAAGAAATTAAAACAGCTGCTGAGTTATCAGTCAAAGCCGGTGCGGATTTCGTTAAGACGTCTACTGGTTTCTCAACAGGCGGCGCAACGGTAGAAGACATCCGTCTTATGCGCGAAACAGTCGGACCTGACATCGGTGTCAAGGCTTCAGGCGGCGTTCGTGATTTTGAAGGAGCAAAAGCAATGATCGATGCCGGCGCAACACGTATCGGTGCTTCTGCCGGAATTGCCATCGTTACAGGTGGAACTTCAGACAGCGACTACTAATTTAATTTGATAAAACCAGAGGCTGACTTAAAAGTCACTCTCGATAAAGATCAGGGTGGCGGAGTGATAATCTTCCACCCTGATTTCGTAAAAAAAGAATCACTCTCTTCACGCAACTCCTACAGGAAAAGCGCATTTTGCGCTGTCAGAGACAAACAAGACCCGATTACCTGCCTCAATAAGGCAGGGAAACTGGCTTGTGTCTCGCCTGAGGAAAGGGTGTGAAAGAACGAGTGATTCTTTTTTTAATTCAGCCACTTTTTGTTTTAAAACAATTCTGAATTTGATTTTCAGGTTAAGAAGTCAGACAACCCTTCCGATAATCCATTGTAGAACAAGGGAAGGAAGTGGAAAAGTGTCAAAACGATTCAGTTTGTCCATGCTGGCCTTAACCATCGGTCTGGCGGGTTGCGGCAGTATCATCGATCATCCTGAACAAGCAGTGAAGGAGCGCCGGAAAATGGCAGTCGTCTTATCCGATGTCGGATTAGGGGATCAGTCGTTCAGCGATGCTGCCATGAGCGGTATGTCTTTACTACGTGAAAAAGAAGACTGGTTCATTGATTATAGAGAATTAAGTGAAACAAAATCATATGAAACGGCATTTGCCACGTTAGCGAAACAACATCCGACCGTTGTCGTCGGTCTTGGGTTTATGGGACAGGCGGACTTGGAAAAAGTCGCTAAACAGTATCCAAAACAGCAGTTTGCATTAATTGATGCCGTGTCGGAACTACCGAATGTATTATCCGTCACATTTAAAGAAGATGAAGGCAGTTATCTGGCGGGGGCAGCGGCAGCAATCCAATCTGACAGTGAAACGATTGGTTTCATCGGCGGCATGAAGTCGCCGCTCATTGAAAAGTTTGAAAAAGGCTACCGGGCTGGTGCAACCGCAATCAATCCTGACATCCGTGTTCTTGTCGATTATGCGGAGGACTTTGCTGCGCCGGACAAAGGACGGGAACTGGCAAATGCTCAAATGAAAAAAGAGGCAGATGTGTTATATGCGGCAGCAGGGCTTACCGGAAGCGGTGTTCTGGAAGCGGCAGAAGAAAAAGGCAATAAGGCGATTGGTGTCGACAGTGATCAAACGGCAATTGCACCGGACGCAGTCATGACGTCGATGTTGAAACAGGTCGATCTTGCGATTACGAAAATTGGCGACAGCGTCAAAGAGCCCGGTCTTCAATCCGGTCAAATCGTGTTAGGGGTCAAAGATGGAGCCATTCAATTAGCACCGATTCGTAATGCCAACTTTACAGCAAAAGAACTGCAACGACTCGAACAATTGAAACAAGAAATACTGGAAGGCAAGGTGAAGGTCCAATGACGTTACGAAAACGATTTTTAATTTCGACACTCGTGACGATTGTCAGTGTCGTCGCCCTGATGGGTTGGACATTATTCGAGTTGCGGCAAATCCAGTCCTACAATGAGGATTACGGAAAACAGTTAGTCGAGATTTCAGAACTGGAGACTAAACTACTGTATGAGCAGGCAGCCTGGAACCGGTTAGCCAGCCAGCCGTCAGAAAATCAAAAAGAGCAGGCACTTGCCTTGAGTAAAAAAAATGAAAAAGCTCTCGATTCATTACAAAAAACGTATTTGATTGATCGGTTTAAACCTGATTTGAATCGTGCCAAAATGAAGTATACGGTCTTAGCGGAGAACCGGACGACATTATTAAATGCGCTTGATCCAATCGCAATCCGTTCCCATGCAGCCCAGGTGGAAGGGGTACTCAGCGATTTATACACGTTACATACGAAGAACGGTGAATTTTACGATGTACTGCAACAAGAAGCGAAAGACAAAACGTTGAATCTGACACGTTCAGTTTTAATCGCGACATTCATCCTTCTGATTGCATTAGCACTCTACAATTGGTATTTCGCCCGGAGTATCACCCGTCCAATCAGCCGGGTCGTTAAAACGGCGGAACAGATTTCGCAAGGGGATGTCTCACAACAACTGCAAATCTCGGGACGGACGGATGAAATCGGTCGTCTCGAGTCAGCGATTGCCCAGATGCAGGGAACATTGCATGGTGTCATCGGAACGATCAGTCAGACATCGACGACCATCAATCAGATGAGCGAACAGGCGACAGCTGAAAATGCCAATATCGTCGAAGTATCAGGCAACATGACACATGCCATCAATGAAATGGCCAGTGGGACACAAACTGTCTCGGATGACTTGCAAACGACAGTCAGTACCATTACGGATATGAGCACGTTGTTTGAACAAAGCGAACAACGGGCGCAACAAGCATTGAGTCAAGGTCAACTGGCGGATACGACGATGGGGAAAAGTGCAACTATCATGCAGGAACAAGCGGAATCACTGGCGGCAGCGACACTTCAAAATCAGGAACTCGGTCGCAAGCTAGCCGGATTCTTACAACAAACCCAGCAAATCGAACAGATGGCACAACTTGTCTCAAGTGTCTCGGCGCAAACGAACTTACTGTCATTAAACGCGGCCATCGAAGCGGCACGGGCAGGAGAAGCAGGACGTGGTTTTGCCGTCGTGGCGAGTGAAGTGAAGAAGTTAGCGGACGAAACCCATCAAGCGACGCGTTCCATCTTTTCACTCGTTCGTTCGATTCGGGCAGACGGAGCGATTTTGCAGGAAGCATTGCTTCAATCTGAAAAGGAGCAAGCACATCAGGTTCAAAACTTTGCTGAGGTGACATCGGCATTTGAGGAAACCCGTGGTCACGTGACGGATGTAACGGAAGCCGTCCAGTTCATGACGACACAGTTACTTCAGTCAAAAGACCAGGCGAATCAGGTCGTGAATCAAGTCAGCTCAGTCAGTGGCGTGATGGAAGAATTAGCCGCCGGGAACGAAGAAGTGGCGGCGTCGATGCGCGATCAGCAAGCATCATTCGAACAAATTCATCAACTGATGCTGGAACTGGAACAAACAACGACTTCACTGGATCAACAAACCAGCCAGTTTAAACTGTAATATGAAGAAACAGCAAAACCCCCTCAGCGGAGTCAGTCCGGTGAGGGGGTTTTTCGTCAAGTATGCTTAGAAGAAGTCACTTGGATTCAATTCGTTTGTCCGGCCGTTGGCATTATATTGATAACCGCCGTCATGAATTTCAAAATGAAGGTGGGGACCGGTTGAGTTTCCGGTGCTTCCAAGGTTGCCGATTTGTTGACCCTGTTTCACCTGTTGACCTTGTTTGACGGTCAGAGAATTCATATGCGCATAAACGGTCGTATACGTTTTTCCGCCGATGCTGTGCGAGAGATAAACATGGTTACCATAAGGACCGCCAGAGCTTGCCTGGATGACAGTTCCGCTGGCGGAAGCAACGACTGGGGAGTTCAGTGGTCCGGCAAAGTCAATCCCGTTATGGTACGCGTATCCGTTACTTCCACTGGCAGCACCCATTCCCTGTGAAATGGAACCGGCAGCCGGTTTGATGAACTTGCCTGTCGCTTTTGAAAGAACTTTTGTGCTTGCTTTTGTAACAGAAGCAGGTTGCGCCGATTGCGCGGCTGCTTGTTTTTCGGCTAATCGTGCAGCTCGAGCGGCTGAACGGGCAGCAGCTTCCTGCGCCTTCAGTTGAGCGGCAGCATCTTTTAAGCTCAAGATGTTAGTTTCGATGGAACGTTTTTCTGATTTTAATCGATTCAGTAAGGCCGTTCGTTTAATCTTTTCTGCTTTTAATTCACGCTGTTTCTTTTTTAGAAGAGTGCGATCCTGGATCAAATCAACACGGGTTTGTTTCAATTCTTTTTGAGCCAGTGCCAATTGATGTTTGTTTTGTTCGTAATCTTTTAATAAAGAAGCGTCACTTTCTGCAATCGTATTAAAAGCATTGAAACGGCTGATCATATCTCCGACATCTTTAGCGCCAAAAACAGCCTCGAGAAATGGATCATCATCTGCTTTTGCTTGTCGGACAGCTAAACGATCTCCGAGCATTTTTTCCTGCTTGCTGATTTTTTCACGCAAGGCATCGATTTTTTGTTCCAATCGTTTAATCTGCTTGCGGTTTTGATCAATTTTTTGTTGATTTTCGACGACCTGCAGCGTCAATCCGTTAATTTGTTGATCGAGAGCATAGACTTTTTGCTGTGCTTTTGACAGTTGGGTTGTCTTTTTTGAGAGGGCTTGCTTTTGCTTGGACTGTTGTTGTTGATTTTGTTGCTGTTTTTCCTTATAAGAACTTGCTGCACCGACGGGGTGGACAAGCGGACTGAAGAGTAAGGTCATCGTCATCAGTGAGAGACCGAGTGTTTGTTTTAAAGATGATTTCATAATTGAATCAATCATTCCTTCCTGAATCCAGATACATATTCTGAAATGTTACCTATTCTACTCTAACAAGAAATGATCCGGTTCACCGTTACAGTTTCGTTAAAAATATTATATGGAAATTATCAGGTAATCGAGATTCTTTATGTAAATTATTTTTGAGATACTTTCAAAAAGAGTGGAAGAACCGTTGATAGTCCGGGAAAGAAGACACAATAAAAAAAGTGAATCCGAGGATTCACTTCTAAAAAAGAGCTGATATGTTTTTGTAATATGAAGAAGAGGAATAAAAGTACGGGTTTAATGAATCAAGAAACAGGATATACGAATTAGTTTTAACTTATTCTTCGTAGATCATTTTTCGTGTCATGCCACCGTCAAGAACCAACGTTTCTCCCGTTAAGAAGTCGTTATCGGGATTCGTTAAAAATAAAGCAGCCCGGGCAACATCTTCCGGTTTTCCAACTCGCCCGGCCGGATGCTGACTGTGATCTTCCGGTGAAAGTTCATGATAGTTTCCGGTTTCGATCCAACCGGGGGCAATCGCATTAACTAAAATCCGGTCGGGTCCTAAAGAAACGGCTAAAGCATGCGTCAATGCGACAATCCCGCCTTTAGTAGCCGCGTAAGATTCCGTATCCGGTTCGGACATGAATGCACGGGTGGAGGCCAAATTGACAATCCGTCCGCCAGCCGGGTTTTTCTTCAGATAAGGTGCTGCAGCTTTGGTGGTCAAAAAGATGCTCCGCAGATTGGTATGTTGGACACGATCCCATTCCTCAAGCGCTAATTCAAGTAACGGCTTGCGAACCATGATGCCGGCATTATTGATCACGATATCGATCCGGCCGGTATGTTCAATGGCTTTATCAATCAGCAGGTTGACATCTTTTTCATCCTGAACATCCAGATGATAAAAGTACGCGGTCCCGCCGTCAGCTTCGATTTCTGTCACAAGATCATCGCCGGTCATTTGATCAATGTCCGCAAGAATGACGGTTGCGCCTTCCTTGGCATAAGTCTTGGCAAGCGTTGCTCCAATGCCGTTAGCGGCACCTGTAATAATGACGGTATGATTAATATGATTCATTGTTATAATCCCTCCTGAGATATGGGGAGTCTGTAGTTGAATAGACTGCTCTAATCAATTAGCCGAAAATGAATCGATTAAAACATACTAGCGCCCTGAAGAAAGGATTATCCAGCTTGGCATTAGGGAACATAAAATATAGCTAACGCTATTATTATGTTGAATGGGGGATTTTTGATGAAGTTATCAAATCAAAAGCTCGAAACAGAACAAGAAAAATATGCAGATGAAGCCAAATCGTATATCAATCAACCTAAAAAAACCAACTCGGTACTAAGACGAGCCCTTGATAAAATAAATAACAACTCCAGCTTATCAGTTGTCTTTTCACCGGTCCGTTTATTTGTTGATATGATTCGTTCCTACCAATCAGGGGAGTACCGAAACATTCGTCGGACGACGATTTTGAAAGTCATCGGGGCTTTAATCTATCTCGTCTCTCCGATTGACCTTGTTCCGGATTTCGTACTTGGATTCGGTTTGGCGGATGATGTCGCAATCATTCTCTTCGTCACAAAAACGGTATTTGAAGAATTGACGCGTTTCAGTGACTGGCAAGACGAGCAACAAAAAGTAAGCACGCAACCGCTTCAGAGTGAAGATGCCTATTAATCGGATGATTTTCTTACCCTGCCGCTGACAATCGATCAGCGGCAGGGTTTTTCGTCGTGAAACAGAACCCGATTTCTGTACGCTATCTTAAAAGTTCGTTACACTGAAGTCAGAGGAAAAATCCAGTGAAAGGGGGGAAATCATGGCTTGGCATTCGTGGATTGAATCGTATGGCTATTTCGGGATGATGTTAACGCTGATGTTTCCGTTTTTACCGAGTGAAGTACCGCTAGCTTATGCAGGCTATCTGGTACATACGACAGAGTTTAATCTCATTATCATGCTGATCGTCGCTGTTCTCAGTTTCGTGATTAGTCAAAATGTCTTCTTTACGATTGGCCGGCTCGGAAGTGACCGCTTGTTAGCGCGGGTCTTTAAATGGTTTCGGATTTCGGAAACAAAGATGAATCAGTTTCAACGTCAAATGGATACACGCGGTCGTTTTATTCTGTTGTTATCCCCGATGTGGCGGATGGGGTTTGCCATCGGAGCCGGGTTAACAGGCGTTTCACGACTGACGTTTACCATCGCCACGACAATCTCCTTTTTTGCTTGGTCTGCCTTTTTCATTTGGGGCGGGAAAAAACTGGGTCATGGTATAGTGGGACGGCACCATGAACTTCATCACTACACACCTTGGCTGATCGGGTTACTTGTATTCGGAGCCGGGTACCTTTACTTCCGTAAGAAAACTTTGATGAAAAAACAAAACACCTTAAAAAAATAGAGGAGTGTTCACATGGCAGTGATTTTATTTGATATTGACGGAACATTGATTGATTCGACCAATCAAATGACGGAGGCCATTCATCTGGCAATGGAGGATATGCCGCATCTTGTCAAACCGTCGAAAGAGAGTGTTCAATCAAGTTACGGTTTGGCGGGGAGTGCTTTTTGGAGAAAAGCGATTCCGGATGCTTCAGAAGAAGATATCCGGGCGATTCGAACAAAACGCCATCACCACCTGGAACAAACGATGGCGGGACAGAATGTCCTGTTTGACGGAATCCGTGAAATGTTAGAAACATTGACGAAACAAGGGCATATTGTGTCAACAGCCAGTAATTGCGGTGTGCACTACATGAATCTTGTACTCGACAGTCAAAATATTCGTTCTTATTTCACAAGTCCGAAATGTCTGGAGTCGGTTCAAGGCAAACAAAAAGCGGATATTTTAGCAGCTCACCGCGAAGAGTTCGGGGATGTCGAATATTTAATGGTCGGAGACCGTTCATCTGACATCGAAGCCGCCCGGATTCAACAGATGCCTGTTGCCATTTGCCGCTTCGGTTTCGGAACGGAACAAGAGTGGAGCTTGGCTGACTATCAATTGGAAACGCCAATCGATGTATTAAAATACGTCTAATGAGAATACAAAAAAGAAGCGACGCTGACCGTGTCGCTTCTTTTTTTGATCAGTCAAAATCAAGACGGTATTGTTCGTGATTCGTCCATGGACGGAAACGGCGGAATGCGTGATGGAACAACAGACAAAGAAGGATCGGCAAAGCAATGAACAGACCGAAGACAAGTGAAATATTGATCCATGTCCAACCACCGGCCATCAAATGTAAGGCATTGATTGGTCCAATCAGCCCCGACATACCGAATCCGGCACTGAACGGTGTTCCTTCAATTCCAAGGACACCCGCCAGTCCACCGAGAACGGCGGCGCTGCACATAACGGGCAGAATCATGATGGGATTCCGAATGAAATTTGCCATCTGAATTTTAGGAGATCCCAAAAAGTGTGCAATCGACGTTCCACGTGAATTCGCTTGCCAGCCGGCAATGGCGAGTCCGAACCCGGCTGCACAGACACCCAAGTTGGCAGCACCCGCTGCAATCCCTGACAAGCTGATGGCTGTTGCAATGCCGACGGTCGACAATGGTGAAACGATTAGAACGGAGAAGGTGACGGCCAAGGTGATGCCCATCAACACAGGTTGGAGGACCGTAAAATGTGTAATCAATTGACCGATGCTGGCGGTGATTTTTGTGACGTACGGATAAGTCAATACACCGATTCCTCCGGCTCCGACGATAATTAAAGTCGGAATGACGAGAACGGTATATGTTTTAAAACGATTACCGATCCACAGAACGAGGGCTGTTGCAATAGCTGCCGTCAATCCGGCATTGATGACATCACCGGTTCCGACGAAGAGGTAGCCGGCTGTATCGGTTCGGCTTGCGACACCTGATCCGACGACAGTCGCCAGACCAATCGAGGTCGTTTCGATGGGGGATGTCTTAAATTGCATTGCTACAGCGACACCAATCACCATCGGTAACAGACGCATTGCAAGCGCAGTTGAGTCGATGATATGTTGGGCAGGAGAAAAGTAAGGCAGCAAAGCTTTGGCGAGTTCGCCAAGTAAAGCTCCGGGGATAAGTGCAACTAAAATTCCGATACTGAGACCGTTTAACACATGGATTCCGAATTGGCGATCGAACCGTTTCGAAGTCGTATTCATAAAAATCACTCCCTATGTATTGCTTTTATGCACAACAGTATAAAAGCGATGAATTGTTTTTAATCATACGAAAGACCTTTTCGAACGTCAAGACAAAAATGGAATTTTCTGAAAAATTAAAGGCAAAGGATTCGCACTTTCGGAATAGGACTGCTAGAGTGAAAGAGTAAAAATCGGGGAGGGAACAGTTATGTCAGAACAACAAATCGTATTAGCCAGCAGACCGGACGGACGTCCGACACGCGAGACGTTCCGGTACGAAACCATCGAACTGAATGAATTGAAATCGAATCAAGTCCTGTTAGAAACGCTTTATATTTCAGTTGATCCTTACATGCGCGGGCGAATGAACGATTCCCGTTCGTACTCGCAACCATTTGAACTAGATGAACCGATTCAAGGGGGCGTGGTCGCCCGGGTGATCGAATCGAAAAGTGATGCACTGGCAGCCGGCGATATCGTTGTCGGAATGCTCAATTGGGCAACGAAACTGATCGTCGACGCGAAACAAGTTCGTAAAATTGATGAATCACTGGCACCTGTCTCAACAGCCCTTGGTGTGCTTGGTATGACCGGTATGACGGCGTATTTCGGATTGCTCGATATCGGGAATCCGCAGCCGGGAGAAACGGTCGTCGTCTCGGCAGCAGCCGGTGCAGTCGGCTCGATCGTCGGACAAATTGCTAAAATCAAAGGCGCCCGGGTCGTCGGGATTGCGGGAAGTGACGAAAAAATTCAATATCTTAAAGAAGAGCTTGGATTTGATGAAGTCATCAATTACAAAACGGAACAAATCGGCGAAGCACTCGATCGGACATGTCCGGACGGCATCGACGTCTATTTTGAAAATGTCGGTGGTGAGATCGGTGACGCTGTACTCAATCGTTTAAATCCATTTGCCCGTATCCCGGTTTGCGGAGCCATTTCCGGGTACAATGAAAAAGAGGATGTGGGTCCACGTGTGCAATCAAAACTGATCATCGCCCGTGCCCGGATGCAAGGTTTCTTAGTTGGAGATTACGGCAAACGTTTTAAAGAGGCCGCTGAACAGCTCGGACAATGGGTCAGTAACGGGGAACTGAAGTATGAAGAAACGATTTTTGAAGGGTTCGACCAAGTTCCGGATGCATTCCTCGGACTGTTCGATGGTTCAAACACCGGAAAATTATTAGTTAAATTATAAGAAAACAAAAAAAGTTTTGCTTTCCTTTCCGGGAAAGCAAAACTTTTTTTTTATGGAAAATTCGGCTTATTGGTCCGCCGGATCTGTTTCTAATTCTTCAGGATCCGGGTCCGGATGTTGGGTTTCCGCCGGTTTGATACCTGGATTGGATGTTTCTGATGGCTCCGGATCCGGATGTAAACCTACATCTGCTGTTTCGTCTGGCAAGTCTTGTTTTTTATCCGTCATGATTCTGTCATCTCCCTTATCATCAATACTTTTACATTTACCCCAATTGATTGTTCTAAAACGAAAAGCGACAGGTTTGAGTTCATTGTTTTGTGCGAAAGACGTTGTGAACCAAAACGACTCCACGCATTTTTGTCCTGATTTCATGACGAATGTCCGGGAAACCGTTAATGGCTTCACCAAGTCTTTACAAAAACCTTGCAGATCCTTTAAGTCTCCTTTGAACTGGACTCGTAGACTGATAGGGAGATGAAAGAAGGAAGGGTGTATACGCGTGAGTGGACAACAATTTAAAAAAGCAGTCATGAAACAACTTCAATGGGTACGCGAGGAGAAGCAACGGCTTCGATTGGAATCAAAGGCAAGTGTTGCTTCCATTGAACGTTTACAGAAACTCCCGGTACTGACGATGAAGACCGGAATCCGACCAAATACTTCCGGACGTCCTTCAACAACAACGACTTATCACGAACAAAGTAACAGCGGATTGTTACAGGAGATTGCATATGCAGATATTCCCCTGCACAGCGGAACACGTTATTTTGAGCAGCGACCACTGGAAGTTGCTATCGTCTGCTCCGAATTCATGTATGCCTACTATCAAGATGCGCTCCACTTACACTACGTCAATCCGGCAACGTTTGAAGAGGTATTTGAAAAACCGATTGACCTGTTCCTGGTCGTATCCTCATGGAAAGGACTGCAAGGAGACGACTGGAAAGGCGTCGCCACACCGACCTCCAAAAAACGGGCCCGACTGATGGAAATGATTCGTCAGGTGAAGGGGAAAGAAATACCTGTTGTTTTTCAATCGACAGAGGATCCAAGCAACTTTGACCGTTTTAGTGGGGTGGCAAAGGAAGCGGATTATATTTTAACGTCAGACGAAGCGATGATTCCGGAATATCAGGTGTTATGCGGGCATGACCGGATTGAAGCGACAACGTTCGGGGTCAATCCCATCATCCATAATCCGATTGGGGCGACACGCAGTCGAAACAAACACGTGTTGTTTGCCGGCAGCTGGATGGCAAAGTATCCGGAGCGTGTCAAAGACACCGAGATGTTGTTTGATGGTGTCTTACGTTCCGATCATACACTCGATATCGTTGACCGCAACTATCAGTTGAACTTACCGGATTATCATTTTCCGCAACGTTACGTCTCGCGCGTCGCACCATCGATTCCTTATGAGACATTGCAACAAGTCAGTAAGTGTTATGACTGGGTGTTGAATTTAAACAGCATTAAATATAGTAAAACGATGTGTGCACGACGAATCTATGAATCCCAAGCACTCGGAAATCTGATTTTGTCGAATTACAGCATCGCCGTCAACAATGATTTTCCGAACGTGTTTACCGTTCATGATCATCAAGAGGCGCAAGCGATTTTAGAACGGACGACCGAGGACGACGTCAAGCGACTCCGGGCAGAAGGCATTCGTTCCGTCATGTCATCCCATACCGTCTATGACCGGATTGATCAGATGACCCGTTTGCTGAAGTTACCGGTCCAGCCGTTGCGACGGAAACTCCTGGTTGTCTTACGCCAAGTGACACCGGAGCTAAACCGGATGCTAGAACAGCAAACCGTAACACCGGATTGGATTTACCGCGAAGAAGACCTGACAAAAGAATTATATGAGCAGACCGATTTAGTCGCTGTACTTGATGGGATGGAGTCATACGGAGAGTACTACCTTGAAGATTTAGTGAACGGGTTTAAATACAGTGACGCAAGCATTGTCCGTAAAACAGCTCAAGATGAGGTGCCGTTCGTCATTCAGGACGAACAAGGCCGGCCGGGCGGCAGTATGATTTGGCGTGCTGACTTTTCCTATGAACAGTTCAGTGAAGGGAAGATGGCAGGCAAAACACTGCTTCTTGATGCACTCGAGTGGAACGAACAAGGGAAGTCATCTGCTGTTGAAACACCGATACTGTCCGTCGTCGTTCCGATTTTTAATAATGGATATCATCTCACGTATAAATGCTTTGCCAGTTTAAAACGAATGGATCGATTTGCCGAGACGGAAATTATCTTAGTGGATGATGGGTCAACAGACCGGATGACGTTACAAGCGATTAATCGTCTTGCGCGACGACACGGCAACGTCGTAACCTATCTGTTCCCGACAGGCGGAAGCGGCAGTGCGTCACGTCCGCGCAATAAGGGTGTTGAACTGGCGCGTGCCGAACGGATTGCGTTCCTGGATCCTGATAACGAGGTATTGAGTGACCGGTATGCCGAATTGTTGACTGAACTCGATCAAGACCCGACACTCGATTTTGCAGTCGGACATATGAAAAAGCTGGCTGAAAAAACAAGTATCATCGCTTTACCGAAAGTTCGGAAAGAAGGACGGATGGTTTGCGATCAACCTAAAACGTATTTACTCGAGAACCGTTTTTCCGTCCAAAGTATTCAAGCGTTAGTCGTCAAGAAAAGCTTTTTGCAGAATCATCATCTGGAGCAAGTCGTCGGAGCCGTCGGACAAGACTCCTTGTTTTTCCAGGAAATGATGTTGCATGCGGACCGTGTCTTGCTCGTCAACCGGGTCATTCATTATTACTACGCCGCAGTAGCAGGTTCGACCGTCAACTCCCTGACCGTTCGTTTCTTTGAACGCAGTGTCGTCCGGGAAAAGGCGCGGGCTGAAAAGTTTGCACGTTATGGTGTCCTCGATGCGTACAAAGAAACCCGTTTCGAACACTTTTTTGAACATTGGTATTTGGTAAAACTCCGTTATTGCAGTGATAAAGATTTTGGTCCGAGCGTCGCGCTTCTCCGAATGATTATCGCTTTTTATGAACCGGTGACATTGACGAATCCGTTGATCCGCCGATTCGTTGAATTGGCGGATAAAAAACAGACTGATGCTATTCAAGCATTGTTATTAGAGGAGGTACGGTGATGCCGACAAAACAGATGACGCGACCAAAAGATGAAATCCGTGCCGCTTATTATGACCAACTCGGAGTCCAGTTCGGAAAAAAAGTCCGCTCACGGATTCACTGGATTATTCGTGAGACAAAGGGCAGTCAGATTCTCGATATCGGTTGTTCAGGAGGGCTCGTGCCGATCTTACTCGGTCGTGAAGGGAAACAGGTTGTAGGAATCGATGTCTCACCGGAAGCCATTACAGAGTCGAGACATGCACTGGAGCAAGAAGCACGCTCGGTCAAAGAATTGATTCAGTTTGAAGAAGCCAATCTGATGACGTTTTCGACCAGTCAACGCTTTGACACGGTCTTGATGACGGAAGTGCTTGAACATATCGGTGAACCCGAACGGTTTGTTCAAAAAGCCTGTTCGTTCCTGAAACCGGGTGGACGGCTTGTCGTAACGGTTCCGTTTGGTGTCAATGACTATGCCGACCATAAGCGGACCTATTATTTGCGCCATTTAGTTGAACAATTGACACCTTATGGAACGATTGATCAATTGGAACGGATGGACAAGTGGTTAGGCGTGATTGTGACGCTTCATAAGGAAAAACAACCGGTCCGCAGTATGACGAATCAAGAAATCGACTGGTTGGAAACAGCTTTTGAAGCGATTGAACGGATGCATTTGACTGAAATCGTCCGATTAAAAAACCAGCAAAAGAAATGGGAACAGAAACAGCTGAAACAGCAGACCAATGAGCAGGAATATGCGGAGTTATCATCGGAACATGAGCGGCTGTTACAACAGGTGACCGAACAAGAAGAAACGATTGCACTGTTGGCACAACAGTATCAGTTGGTTCTTGAACGGTATGAAGGAGCGCTGGTGTCGAATCTGGATGTCCTGGAGGCGAATACGCAATGGAAATTAAAATACCGATCGCTGGCAAATTCAAAACTTGGAAAAATCGCCGTCCGTTACTGGAAGTTCCGGCGAAAGCTCAAACAAAGACGGGCCCGGAGACGATGAATGTGTTGATGATCTGTCAAAATTTCTATCCGGAAATCGGCAGTGCTGCCAATCGGATGAAAAATATCTTTAAACGGATGGAACAACAAGGAAGTGACGTCCACGTCCTGACATCAGAACCACTGTACCCGACGGCGGAATTGTATACGGATGCGATGTTTTGGGACGAACCAAGTTTGGATGCAGCTAACATTACCCGGATTCAACCACGTGACCTGAGGGCGACGACAAACTTATGGCGACGGCTCCGGTTGTTTTTAGAACAGTTTGTCCTGGCGGTCCGGGAAGTACGGCAGGATCAAAAACAGTATAGCTACATCTATGCGACGACGCCTTCCATCTTTATGGGACTGGTCGGAGTCGTTGCCAAGTTCATCAAAAAAGCACCACTCGTGTTGGATGTCCGCGACTTGTGGCCGGAATCACTGGTCGGTGTCGGTATAACGAAGTCACGTGTGTTGCTTGCCCCGCTCTACTGGCTTGAGAAATGGATGTATCATCGGGCCGATCAAATTGTCATCAACAGTGAAGGGTTTCGTTCGTATATTGAAAGCAAAGGGATTGCACCGGAGAAAATTCATTACATTCCGAATTCGATTGAAGAAAACGAATGGTTGATCAAACGGCGGAAAGTGTCAGAGCAGGTCCGCGTCGTCTATACGGGAAATATCGGATTGGCACAGGATGTGTTCTTGTTACTTGATGTAGCGGAGCAATTACAAGAGGATACAAACATTGAATTTCATGTTGTCGGATACGGTTACCATAAAGAAAAGTTTGAAGAACATGTCTTAAAACGCGGACTGACGAATATTCATTTCATGAATGCGATGCCGAGATGGGACGCGCTGAAACAACTTGCGAAAAGTGATATCGCCTTTGCGACATTAGTCGAGAGTACAGCATTCGATACGGTAACGCCGGGGAAAATCATCGACTATATGGCAATGGGCTGTGCGATTGTCGGAGCCGTTTCAGGACATGCGGCGAAAGTGATTGAAGAGGCCGGTGCAGGATTTGTCTCACGGGAGCGTTGTCGTGAGACGATCGTCGGACAAATCCGGTATCTCGCAGAACATCCGGAAGCGCGTGAAGCAATGGGCCAATCGGGTGTAGCGTATGTTCAGACCCATTTTGACTGGGAACAAAATCAAGAACGATTATTTGAAGCGATTCGTAAAACCAATTTTCAAGTAGTAGGGGTGAGTAAATGAAACGAGTCGGGATGTTTGTTTGGAATACGTTTACGAATGATGCGCGTGTTTTACGGGAGTGTACGGCACTCACGGAAGCAGGGTATCACGTCGATTTATATTGTCTCAATGATGGCACATTACCAGAGATGGAGTATCACCCGAGCGGCTTTCACATCATCCGAATTGAGCGGACACCTCCTTTTGAAACAATCCTTCGTCGTCTGAAGAAGCGTAACCCGGTTACGCTTCTGGCTGGCGCAGGATTGTTCTTGTTCGTTCCTTGGCTGATTCCGGTTGCCTTCATTCTATATGCGTTGCAGAAAAGTCGTTTTATCCGCTATGCGCTGTATAACAGCTTCGGGATTGTCCGGATGACACGGGCAGCACGTAAGCGTAAATACGATATCGTGCATGCGAACGATTTAAATACATTACCACAAGCGATTTCGGCCGCGAGAGGGGCAAAAATCGTCTACGATTCGCATGAAGTGCAGACGGATCGGACGGGCTATGGAAAAGGGCAAGGTGGTTTAGAACGTCACTTATTACGGTTTGTCGATCGAACGATGGTTGAAAATGAAACGCGGGCCGACTACCACGCATCACTTTACGGGGAACGGCCGGCTGTCCTGCATAATTATCCGTTTTATCACGAAGAAGTACCACAACCGAGATCCGTACATCAAGAAATCGGTATCAAGGAGGACGAACCCATTTTGCTATACCAAGGCGGTATTCAGGAAGGGCGGGGACTTGAGCGACTGATTGAAGCGATGCCGTTTGTCCGGCGTGGGACTTTGCTGTTTGTTGGAGACGGAAAAATCAAGCCGCGGCTCCAGGAGTTGGCGGCACACTCACCAGAACGTAAGCGGATCCATTTTATTGATAAAGTGCCGCTTGATCAGCTGCCGAGTTATACGGCGGCTGCGACGGTCGGTTTTCAAGTTTTGCAGAACGTCTGTTTTAACCATTATTCAGCGTCTTCGAATAAGCTGTTTGAATACATGGCGGCACTCGTGCCGGTCGTTGCGGCGGATTTACCGGAAATTCGGCGTGTCGTCGAAACGGAAGGCGTTGGATTACTCGTTGACGTTGAATCCCCGGAAGCGATTGCTGTCGCCGTGAACCAAATCGTCGAGGAAGACGGCTTGCGTCAGGCGATGAAAGAACGGACAAAGCAGGCGCGCCGGAAATACAACTGGGATAAAGAAAAACATCATCTATTGGACGTTTACCGTGAAATAACGAAGTAACTAAACACTGAACGAAGATGGAAACCAGACAGATGCAGGCAAATCCACGACAGGAAACAACGGAAGTGACCGGATTCGGTTGTTTGTTTGCCGAATGCGATAAATGTTCGCTGATTATTTACAAGCTTTACAAAAAGTACAGGAAACGCCTTGAATGTAAGGTCTGTGAAGAATGGTTTAAGAGATGGTTAGAAGCATTGGAAACACAAGCAATTGTCGTTATGGTCTAGTTACAGCCACGACACAGTCGGTAATTTGCTGACGTGAAGGACTAACTCGTAACTAGATGGAGGAATGACAAAATGAAACTTTGTACAATCGGACTCGGATATATTGGATTACCTTCTTCAGCCATGTTTGCAGATCACGGAACGGACGTCGTCGGGGTCGACATCGACCCGCGCATCGTTAAGATGTTGAATGCAGGAGATATTCATATTGAAGAACCGGGACTTGAAGAAGTCATCAAGCGTGTCGTCGCAAACGGAAAGTTTCGGGCAACATTGACACCGGAACCCGCAGATGTCTTTTTAATTGCTGTTCCGACACCGAATTTAAATGACACCTATAAATCGTGTGACTTGAAGTATGTCCTGTCAGCTGTTCAGAATATGTTGCCGCACGTTCAAAAAGGCAACGTCATCATCGTCGAATCAACAATCGCTCCGCGGACGATGGATGATCATGTCCGACCATTGATTGAAGCAGCCGGGTTCGTCATTGGTCAAGACGTCTTCGTCGTTCATTGTCCGGAGCGGGTGCTTCCGGGACAAATCTTACATGAACTCATTCACAATAACCGGATTGTCGGCGGATTGACACCGGCTTGCGCGGATGCAGGTGCAGCGGTATATAAAACATTCGTTCAAGGCGAAATCGTCAAGACGGATGCGAAGACGGCAGAGATGTCGAAATTGATGGAAAACACGTTCCGCGATGTCAACATCGCCCTAGCCAATGAACTGACGCAAGTGTGTCACAAACTCGAGATCAACGTGCTCGACGTAATCGAGATGGCGAACATGCACCCGCGTGTCAATCTACATCATCCGGGACCGGGTGTCGGGGGACACTGCCTCGCAGTCGATCCTTACTTCATTGTCGCGAAAGCCCCATCCCTTGCCCGGATCATTCATACGGCACGGGAAACAAACGTCAACATGCCCCATTTCGTTGCTGAACAGGCCGAGCGTCTCGTCTTGTCGCGTGTTCGACCAAAAATTGCTGTCTTTGGCGTCACGTATAAAGGAAATGTGGATGATATGCGGGAGAGTCCGGCTGTCGATGTCATCGAGCAGTTGATCGACCGGGGACTGGATGTCGCAGTCTGTGATCCACACGTCGAACGTTCGATTTCGTCACGATTTGAACTGGTGGACGAAATTGAAGCAATTCGAGACGCGGACCTTGCTCTTGTTTTAGTCGATCATGATGAGTTTAAACAGTTTGATTCACGGCGTCTTGCGAATCAGATGCGAACACCGGTCTTGTTTGATACGAAAGGAATCGTTCAACCGCTTGAAGACGTGACAGTCTTAAACTTCGGTAACCTGCACACGCATCGCACGACGGAAGTGGACGCAAAAGCGATATGAACGGAATTTATACAATTGGGAAAGAGTTGAAAGATCATTTTTATCTGATCTTTCGCCTTTCACTTTATGAAACAAAAAGTCTATACAGCATGCAATACCTCGGGTGGTTTTGGGAAATCATGACGCCACTCCTGCAAATTGGTGTGTACTGGGTCGTGTTTGGTTTCGGGATCCGCGGCGGCCATCCGGTCGACGGGATTCCATTCGTTTTTTGGTTGGTCAGTGGATTAATTGCCTGGTTTTTCATCGGCAGTACGATTCCGAGTGGTTCACGTTCGATTTACGGTCGGGTCGCTTTAGTCTCGAAAATGCACTTTCCGCTTAGTACAATCCCGGCCTATGTCATCTTGGCGCAGTTCTATCGCCATCTTGCCATGATTGCCTTGACGATTGTTCTCGGGATGGCATTCGGCTATTTTCCGGGCTGGCATACGTTTGAATTGTTGTATATCGTTCCGGCAGGTGTCATTTTCCTGTATGCTGTCTCACTGTTGTTATCGGCCCTTTCGACCATGATCCGTGATGTCCAAAATATGGTGACGTCAGCGATCCGGATGTTGATGTACTTGACCCCGATCATGTGGATTCCGCCGGACCACAGTCTGTTTAAGACATTGTTGATGATTAATCCTCTCGTCTATTTGATTGAAGGATACCGTTCGGCGTTGATTGGAACCGGTTATTTACTCGATCATGTCTGGTACGGTCTCTATTTCTGGACGGTGACATCTGTGCTGTTAGTAGTCGGAGCAGCGGTCCATTTGAGATTCCGCCGGTACTTCATTGATTACGTCTAGGAGGAGAAAACATGAGTCATGTCGTATTCGAAAATGTTTCAAAACGTTACGTCTTATATTCACGCCCGATCGATAAATTAAAAGAAGTGTTGTTCGGTAAGGTCAGCGGTAAACCTTTTTATGCGCTGAAAAACGTCTCGTTTTCCGTCAAGCAAGGTGAGATTGTCGGAGTGGTCGGAATCAATGGAAGTGGTAAATCGACCTTGTCACACCTGCTGGCGAATGTGACACCGCCGACTTACGGTCGGGTGACGCTCGGTGGTAAATCCGCATTGATTGCGATTTCGAGTGGTTTGAACAACCAACTGACCGGGCGGGACAATATTGAACTGAAAGGCTTGATGATGGGATTAAACAAAAAACAGATTCAGGAAATCACGCCGGAAATTCTGGAGTTCGCGGATATCGGGGATTTCATCGACCAGCCGGTGAAGACATACTCGAGCGGGATGCGGGCACGACTCGGTTTTGCCATCTCGATCAATATCAATCCGGACATCTTAATCATCGATGAAGCCCTCTCGGTCGGTGACCAGACGTTTACGGAAAAATGTCTCGATAAGATGCGGGAGTTTCGTGACCAAGGAAAAACAATCTTTTTTGTCAGTCATTCCTTGAATCAAGTCAAAAGTTTTTGTACGAAAGTCCTTTGGCTCGAGTACGGAGAAGTCCGGATGTTTGGTCCGACGACGGAAACGATGGCGGAGTACAACAAGTACCTTTATTGGTACAAACAACTTACAAAAAAACAGGCAGCACATTATGTTATGAAAAAACGAACAGGGCGAAGTGATGAAATCGAGCGTTCGACACGCGGTGAAACGATTGAATTATCGTCATGAATAACGGATAGGGGATGGAACGAATGAAACGAGTCATGTTAGTGTTCGGAACGAGACCGGAAGCCATCAAGATGGCACCTGTCGTCAAAGCATTGGAAAAACGAGAAGGAGTCGAACCGATTGTCGTCGTGACGGCACAACACCGGGAGATGCTGGATCAGGTCCTGGAACTGTTCCAAATCGTTCCGGATCATGATTTGGATTTGATGCGCCCACGCCAGACACTCGAAGAGATGACGGCACGGATTTTGAATGCGATGCGCCGTGTCCTGGAAAAAGAACAGCCGGATTTGGTGTTAGTCCATGGGGATACGACAACGACATTCGCTGCGTCACTCGCTGCCTTTTACCAACAGATTCCGGTTGGGCATGTCGAAGCCGGTTTACGGACGTATCAGAAGTATGCCCCGTTTCCGGAAGAAATGAATCGTCAATTGACGGGTGTTCTTGCTGATTTTCATTTTGCGCCGACAGATCAAGCAGCAGAAAATCTGCGACTCGAGAATAAACAAAGTCCAATCATCGTGACGGGAAATACGGTCATTGATGCTTTAAAAACAACGGTGTCCGCTGATTACACGCATCCTGTTTTAAAAAGTCTTGCAGCAAGCGGTCGCAAGTTGATTTTGCTGACCGTTCACCGGAGAGAGAACCACCTGCAGTTACCGCAGATTTTTGATGCCGTCGAACGACTCGCGGACAGTCATCCGGATGTCGAAATCGTCTACCCGGTTCATCCGAATCCAATCGTTCTTGAGGCGGCGGAACAATTGAAAAATCATCCACGGATCCGATTGATTGAACCGCTTGATGTGTTTGATTTTCATAACTTGGCAGCCCGGGCAACGTTGATTTTGACGGATTCCGGCGGGATTCAGGAAGAAGCACCTTCGCTCGGTGTACCGGTCCTTGTATTACGTGAAACGACGGAACGTCCGGAAGGAGTCGCAGCCGGAACGTTGAAGCTTGTCGGAACAGATCCGGAACGTATTTATGAAACAGGCCATCAATTACTGACGGATCCGGTCGCATACGACGCGATGGCACAAGCGGCGAACCCCTATGGAGACGGACGGGCAGCGGACAGAATCGTCGATGCAATTTTAAGTGAGGTACCGGTATGACTTCGCGGACACTTGAACTGGCGAGTTATCAATTTTTTCCGCAAGGCAACCGGGAAAAGATTTTACTCGAAGAAGACGCGGAAGGAGTCTGGTTTGATTTTCAAGAAGCCGACCCGACGGATAAATTGTATATTCAACTGTTTGATCAAGGATTTCAGTACCCCCCTTCCAAACTGTACCGGGGGGACGCTTCCTTTGAACAGGCAGAAACGATTACATTGACTTGCACATTAGACGCTGCTGAATCGTGCGACATCCAAATCTTCAAGATGCAGTACGGACAAAAAAAACGGATGTATTCCGAAACGGAGTGGTTGACGGTTGACGGTCCGACTACGTGTTCTTTTCAACTGAATCGTGTCAAAGGAGCAGATTACTTTAAGATTGCATTCAAGTTTTTACTCGAAGGGGACGTGCGGGTCGGGTTGACGGCGTTACACGTCAACCGGCTTGTTCCGATCAAACAGGAGGAGTCCTATCATGTTATTTAGTTCGACGATTTTTTTATTTCTATTCTTACCGATCGTGTTGCTCGTCTACCATTTGTTGCCACGCACGTTTCGGAACGGCTGGCTCCTCGTAGCGAGCCTTTTCTTTTATGCCTGGGGAGAACCGAGATTCGTCCTATTGATGTTGACCAGTATTTTAATCAACTATCTGTTTGCACTGGCGGTCCATACATACCGCATGCGGATCGGTGTCAAGTGGATCATGTTCAGCATGATTGTCGTCAATCTGGGATTGCTCGGCTGGTTTAAGTACAGTGGTTTTTTTGTGACGTCAATCAACGAGACGTTTCAAACGACGTTGTTTGTCCCGGAAGTCGTCTTACCGATCGGAATTTCCTTCTTTACATTCCAGGCGATGAGTTATGTCATCGATGTCTATCGTCAAGCAGGACAGGTCCAAAAAAATCCGCTTGATTTAGCTTTATACATCGCGTTATTTCCTCAGCTAATCGCCGGTCCGATTGTCCGGTACGAGACGGTCGCGGACGAAATCAATCACCGGCAGGAAACATTGCCGGAATTTGCGCAAGGAGTCCGTCGCTTCATCATCGGGTTATCCAAAAAGTTGATTTTAGCGAACGGATGCGGACAAGTCGCAGATGCAGTGTTTAATATGAAGGATTTATCGATGGGACTGGCATGGATCGGAATCATCGCGTATGCTTTACAAATTTATTTTGATTTTTCCGGATACAGTGACATGGCGATTGGCCTGGGCTTGATGTTCGGATTTCACTTTTTGGAAAACTTCAATTATCCGTATATCTCAAAATCCGTCTCTGAATTTTGGCGGCGTTGGCATATTTCATTGGGATCGTGGTTTCGGGACTATGTGTATATCCCGCTTGGAGGAAACCGGGTTTCCCCCTGGAAACAATACCGGAACCTGGGGATTGTCTGGATGTTGACCGGACTGTGGCACGGAGCAAGCTGGACGTTCGTTGCCTGGGGGGCATATTACGGACTTTGGATCATGCTCGAGAAAGCATTTCTCGGAAAAATACTTGCGCGCGTCCCGGTGTTGGCGACGATTTGGACGCTCGTGTTGGTTCTGGTCGGTTGGGTCTTTTTCAGATCGACCACGTTCCCGGAAGCCGTCACGTATATTCAGGCGATGTTTGTGCCGGATGTCCTTTGGGATGACCGGGCGAGTTATCAAGTCGTTCAAAATGGAGTCATCTTGGCACTTGCGTGTCTTGCGGCGACCCCAATACCGAAACGGATCGGCGAGTGGGTTGTCCGGTCATCTGGTCAAATCGGCCAGACGCTCCAATACGGATACGCGATGGTCTTGTTATTTCTTGCAACGTCTGCACTGGTCGCAAGTACCTTTAACCCCTTTATCTATTTTCGTTTCTAGAAAGGAGAAGACGAAATGGCACAACCGATTGAACGTGAGTCAAAAATAGTCAGTCAACCGTCCTCTTCTTTTGAACGGACCATGATGTGGCTGACGACGATCAGCTTTTTTGTCATCTTGATGACGATCGGGATCGGAACGATTATTCGCGAAGACCGCGTCAGTTCCCAACTGGAAAATCGAGCCCTTGCACAGGCGGTCAAACCGACCGTCCAAGGCGTGATTTCGGGTGACGATATGGTGAAGATGGAAAGTTATTTCACTGATCAATTACTGCTTCGAGGTACGTTTGTTGAAATGCAGGCCCGATTATCAAAAAATGTCCTGCGGCAACCGTTCCGTAACGGCATTTATACGGCAGAAGACGGTTACTTGATTGAGCCGAGTCAAGCGGCGCAACCGATCGTCCCGGACGCTTTCCGACAGTTCACGCAAGAGGTCGACCGTCCGGTCTACTTTGCCCTGGCACCGTCGAAAACCGTCGTCGCGGAACGCGATGGAATCATTCCGGATTATGTCGCGTCGAATGCAATACAGCGGCATAAGACGATGCAGGCCGGCTTTACAAAAGCGGGCATCACATCAATTTCACTGGACCGTTTACAGTTGTCCGATTATTTTAAAACGGATCATCACTGGAATATAGACGGTGCCTATCAAGCATATGACGAGATTGTGCGGACCATCGGAAAAACAGAACCGGCCTTAAAAAAGGTCGAAGTGAACCCCGGGTCGAAACGGTCTTCGGAACATCCGTACTTCGGATCCCTTGCACGCAAGACGACACTGGCATATGCAAGCACAGGTGACACGATTGAATACTATGGTGCGGATCAGTTTAAAGGAATCGATGTCTGTTATGACAACACATGCGGACAGCCGTTGATTGATAAAAAATTCATTAAGGAAGAGGGCGATTATGCCGATCGATATGAAGTGTTCATGCGCGGTAATCATGGAATTTTATCGATGACTTCAAAGACGAAGGGTCCTAAATTACTTGTCCTTAAGGACTCGTTTGCCAATCCCGTCCTGCCGTTTCTCGCGAGGAGCGCAAATCTCGAAGTGGTGGATGTCCGGTACGTCAACAAAGACTTTGATGCTTCCGAGTTCGCGAAGCAACAGAACGTTGATGCGGTTCTCTTTTTACACAATTCCAATATTGCCGGACTGATGAAGACGTATCAGCAGAAACTATAGGAGGTATCCCCGTGAGATCACGTGTAAGAAAAAAACGGCCCTCGGTCGGCTGGCGTATGATTAGTGCCTTGTTACTGGTCGTCATCCTGATTGCGAGCGGCACGACAGGATATGCTTTTCTGCGCTTGCAACAAACAGCAGATGGTTTCATTACACCGCTGAAAGGAAAAGAGAAGCTCCCGCTTGAAACGATGCGACCGGCCAATGTCTTGCTGATTGGCGTCGATGAACGGAAAAACAATCCGGGGCGGGCGGATGCGATCATGTTATTATCGTTTAACCCGAAAACAAAACAGGCGACGTCGCTGTCCATTCCACGGGACATGCAGGTGACACTAAAAGATGGGGCAAAGACGAAAATCAATCATACCTATGCGTATGGCGGGGTGGAAGAGACGATTGAAACCGTCGAACAGACATTTGATGTCAAGATTCCGTACTATGCCAAAATCAATATGGAAGGTCTGATTGAACTTGTGGATGCCGTCGGCGGAGTCACCGTGGATAACCCGTCCGCATTTAGTTGGAACGATCGACGCTTACAAAAGGACTATGCGGAAGGGGAAATCAAACTGGACGGACTCGAGGCGAGCGGATACGCGCGAATGCGAAAGCAGGATCCGCTCGGTGATATGGGCCGGCAAATCCGGCAACGTCAGGTACTTGAAGCCGTCGGTATGAAACTTGCCGGACCGGATATCCTGACGAACTTAGAAGAGGTCAGCCGGGTCCTGAAAAACAATTTCAATACAAACATCACGTTTTCCGAAGCAGCCCAACTCACACAGGAAAATCAGTCGGGATTCGAGCGGTTGAAGCCGCTGAAACTTGAAGGAGAAGGGTATATCGCCAGTGACGGAGTCTGGTACTTCTTTGCTTCGGATCACTCGATGCAAGCCACGAAACAAACAATCCATGAAATTACGGATCAACAAGCAAAATGAGCAGTTGGAGGGTGGCGGACATGCCATTCTCTTTTTTTATTGTTATTTGTCGCTGTTGGTCCAAAAGTCTTATTTTCTTTAGTGAACTAAAATAAGCTTTGACAGATAAGTCGAACGAATGGAGAATGGAAATGAAAACGATTACATAAATCCAAGGAGGATACGGCATGAATCGATGGAAATCAGTCTGTGCAGTTGTGCTAACGTTTGCACTGATCTTTAGTTTATTCCCGGTAAACGGTTTGGCACTGGAAAAAGGGAAGTCGACACTCGTCATCATTCACTACAAGGAAGATAAAACAGCACCAAAAGATTGGAATCTCTGGTTATGGGCAAATGGACCGGATTACTTCCCGAATAAAGCACATGCCTTTAACGGACAAGATGCATACGGGAAAATTGCCGCTTACGAATTTCCGGTGGATCAGCCGGAAAAAATCGGTTTTATCGTCCGCGATGATTCCTGGAACAAAGATGCGGGGTCAGAAAACGACCGCTTCATTACAAAAGACATGATCAAAGACGGTGTGGCGGAAGTCTGGATTGAATCAGGCAGCAAAGACGTTTCACCGGTCAATCCAACAGGCGGAAGTGACGTTGAGTCCGTCAACACGAACATTCATTATTACCGCTATGACAATGACTACGACAAGTACGGGGTGTGGGCATGGCCAAATGCTCAGGACGGAAAACGATTTGAATTTGACGGACAAGATGCGTTTGGAGCTGTAGCAAACGTTACCTTGACGAATACGACGAAAGAACGTCTCGTCGGAATCATTCCTCACATCGAGGGATGGTCGGAAAAAGACGGGGCTGATCGTTTTTACTACGCGGGAGCCAAGGATATCTGGTTGATTGAAGGCGATCAAACCGTTTATTACAGCCAACCGGACATCGATCGGACACCAAAGTTTACTAGTTTCCTGGCAGACGATTTTAAGACGATGACATTAAAAACGAATTCACCGATCGCAGCAGAAGATTTAAAAACGCTGACATTCAAAGGTCTGGTCAATCCAGTTGTCACACAAGTGGACGCGAAGACGTTACACGTGACTGTCGCGTCGGATATTGATTTAGCAAATGTCGTCACGGTCTCACACCCGGTATTCGGGGAAGGGATTTTAGAAGCAGGAAAAGTATTGCGGTCTGATGCTTTTGACAAAAAATATGCGTACGACGGTAAACTCGGTACGGCATATCAAAAAGGCAAAACGACATTCCGCGTCTGGGCACCGACTGCGCAGTCCGTTGAACTGGAACTTTACAAATTGCCGAAAAAACAAGCAGCCACAACAAAGGATATCGTCCGTGAAGTGAAGATGGTCCGCGGTGACCGCGGTGTCTTCAGCGTCACAGTCAAAGGGGACCTCGACGGAACAGGCTACACCTACGAAGTCAAGCACGCCAAAGAAACGACACGGGCCGTCGATCCGTACGCGACAGCTGTGGCGGTTAACGGAGATCAAGGCGTCGTCGTCGATTTGAGAGAGACAAACCCAAAACGCTGGACAAAAGCAAAAATGCCGCTGAAACAAGCGACAGACGCCATTATTTATGAAACACATGTCCGTGATCTGTCGATGTTTGACGTCACAGGAGATACGTATGATTCAGGTATTAAGCAAAAAGGCAAGTATCTTGGTGTCGTCGAGCCGGGAACACGTCTGATGAAAGACGGTAAAAAAACAAAGACGAAAACAGGACTCGATCATTTGAAAGAGCTTGGCATCACACATGTCCAGTTCATTCCGGTCTATGATTTCAATACGGCTTCTGTCGACGAGACAAATCCGTTAAAAACATACAACTGGGGATATGATCCGAAAAACTACAATGCACCGGAAGGCTCTTATTCAACGAATCCGTACGATCCGAAAGTCCGGATTAAAGAAATGAAACAAATGATTCAAGGATTACACGACAATGGACTCCGTGCCGTCATGGATGTGGTCTACAATCATATGTTTGATGCCAAAGCATCAAATCTCGATAAAATCGTACCGGGTTACTACTACCGCTACACTGAAGGCGGCGATCTCGCCAACGGTACAGGTGTCGGAAACGATACCGCTTCCGAACGGAAAATGATGCATAAACTGATTGTCGATTCTGTCAGCTACTGGGCAAAAGAATACCGTTGGGACGGATTCCGATTTGATTTAATGGGAATTCATGACGTGAAGACAATGAATGCCGTCAAAAAAACGACGACAAAAATTGATCCTTCAATCCTGGTCTTCGGAGAGGGCTGGAGTCTCGGAACACCGCTTCCGGAAGCAGATAAAGCCAATCAGACGAATGCCAAACAGATGCCGGGTATCGCTCACTTCAACGATAACTTGCGTGATGCGCTGAAAGGAAGTGTCTTTGAAGATACGGATGCCGGTTTCATCAACGGGAAAACCGGTCTTGAAACGCGAATTAAACGCGGAATCGTCGGTGAGATTGCGTACAACAAAGACATTACGGGATTCGCAGCAGAGCCGAATCAAGCCATCACGTATGTCGAAGCCCACGATAACCATACGCTGTGGGACAAGTTGAACTTAACGAATCCGAATGATACGGATGCGACGAAAACAAAAATGCACCGTTTAGCGTCAAGCATTCTCCTGACGTCACAGGGCACAACATTTATCCATGCCGGTCAAGATTTCATGCGGACAAAAGGCGGCGATCATAATTCATACAAATCACCGGATTCTGTCAACCAGCTCGACTGGAAACGCAAAATGGACCGTCAAGCCGACGTCGATTATATGAAAGGACTGATTCAAGTCCGTAAAGCAAACCCTGTTCTTCATTTAGGAACAGCAAAAGATATCCGACGTTACCTGACGTTCAAAGATGTACCGGAGCAAGTGGTGGCGTATCAATTGTCAGATGATGCACCCCAACAAAAAACGGATCTTTACGTCGTTCACAATGCGAAACGTCAAGCTGTCAAG